>R14__coassemble_628_pt1 | contig 22708 bp, 18 predicted proteins | sample R14__metabat2_high_PE_017 | metagenome-assembled genome bin R14 | reverse complement strand
CATAATTCATAATTGAGCTTCGCGCTACGTCGAGGGAATTCTTAATTCATAATTGAGAATTCATAATTATTGCCAATCGTAACCGTGCACCAGAACCGTGCATTGTGCATTGTGAACCGTGCATCAGTTCAGGATGCTCACCGCGCTGTCGCGCGAGAGGTCGCCGGGATTGGTGCCGGGAGCACCCTGGGGGACGGGCAAGTGGTGCTCGTCGTAGAGCTGCTGCCAATAGGGGGCAATCTGGCCGGTGACGTCGCTGAACGACATGGGGCGGGTGGCGAAGATGGGCGAGCCGTCGGGGCGGAGGTAACTGAGCTGGACGAGTTCGCTGCAGTAGATGGCGCGGGCGTCGGGCTGATAGAGCGTGTCGTAAGGGAGACCGACGTAGCCCAGGGCACGCTGCACCGAAGCGGCAAGACCCAGTGTGTCGCGCAGGCGGCCTACGAGCAGGCAGGGATTGCCCTCGTCGTCATGTTCGGCATCGGCGACGAAGCGCTCGAGCGGGGTGAGCCAGACGCCGTGGCTGGGCGTCGCCTCGAGCACCATCATCCGCCCACGGTCCTGGCAGGCGATGGCGACGTGGACCACCTGCGCCCCCCCGATGCCTTCGGTGACCGTGGCGATGGCATCGCTCAGTCCGTCGCCCGTGGGCTGCTCGATGCAGAACAGCAGGTCGCCATGCATCACCTCGAGCCCCTCGACGACGCTGGCCGAGGGCGGGGGTGCCGTGCATGCCGTCAGCAGCATGCCAGCCAAAAGGAATAATCTGTTCAAATCCATCCAATCTGTTGAATCTGCGTTCTTGTTGCAATCAGTTTACTTTTCAGGGTTGCCTGAAAGTGCGCTGCAAAGATACACAATTTCCGGATTTTGGGCAACATTTTGGACAAAAAAATGTAAAAAATGTCGAATTTTTCGATACATAAATAGCAAAACTGCACGGAAAGGGGGTATCGAGTGCAATTTTTGGTCCAAATATTTGGAGAATATTTTTAAATGTATTAAATTTGCGCCCGCTAAATAGTCGAAAAATATGAAATTCGCAGAATACAATCAATTCAATCTTTCGGACATCAACAAGGAAGTCCTGAAGAAGTGGGACGAGAACAATGTCTTTGAGAAGTCGATGACCACACGTGAGGGCCATCCTTCGTTCGTGTTTTATGAGGGTCCTCCGTCGGCCAACGGCATGCCCGGCATTCACCACGTCATGGCTCGCTCCATCAAGGATATATTCTGCCGTTTCAAGACGATGAAGGGCTACCAGGTGAAGCGCAAGGCGGGCTGGGACACCCACGGCCTGCCCGTGGAGCTCGGCGTCGAGAAGATGCTGGGCATCACCAAGGAGGACATCGGCAAGAAGATCTCGGTCGACGACTACAACGCCGCCTGCCGCAAGGAGGTGATGAAGTACACCAAGGAGTGGACCGACCTGACCCACCGCATGGGCTACTGGGTGGACCTCGACGACCCCTACATCACCTACGACAACCGCTACATCGAGACCCTGTGGTGGATGCTGAAGCAGCTCTACCAGAAGGGCCTGCTCTACAAGGGCTACACCATCCAGCCCTACTCGCCTGCTGCCGGCACCGGCCTGTCGAGCCACGAGCTGAACCAGCCTGGCTGCTACCGCGACGTGAAGGATATGACCGCCACCGCCATCTTCCGGATGGTGCACGACGACAAGTACGCCGCCCACAGCGAGTGGAGCGAGTGGGGCACCGCCGTGGTCCTCGCCTGGACCACCACCCCCTGGACCCTGCCCTCCAACACGGCGCTCTGCGTCGGCCCCAACATCGACTACGTGGCCGTGCAGACCTTCAACCCCTACAATGGTGACCGCCTGACCGCCCTCATCGCCGAGGCACGCCTGAAGGCCTACTGCGCCGGTGAGGAGCTCCAGTCGCTCGCCGAGATGGAGGCACTCGACCTCAACAAGGTGGACGGCAAGAAGCTGCCCTACCGCATCGTAGGCCACTACAAGGGCTCGGACCTCGTCGGCTTGAAGTACGAGCAGCTGATGCCCTGGGTGAAGCCCTGCGAGCAGGTGAGCGACCTCAGCGCCCCGTATATTATTAAGTACGCGCAGGAGCATCCCGACAAGGCCTTCGACTACGGTCAGGACAAGTTCGTGGAGCTCTCGGAGCAGGCCTTCCGCGTCATCCCCGGCGACTACGTGACCACCGAAGATGGTACGGGCATCGTCCACATTGCCCCTACCTTCGGTGCCGATGATGCCAAGGTGGCCAAGGCTGCCGAGGTGCCCGGCCTCTACATGATCAACCTGCTGGGCGAGACCCGCCCCATGGTGGACATGACCGGCAAGTACTACAAGCGCGAGGAGCTGGCTCCCGCCTTCGTCGAGCGCTGCGTCGACCTGGAGGCCTATCAGGTGCACGAGGGTGCCTTCGTCAAGAACGCCTATGCCCCCGAGTTCAACCAGGGCGGCAAGTACGACGCCGAGGCTGCCCAGAAGGCCGATGACCTCAACATCATCATGAGCCTCGAGATGAAGAAGGCAGGACAGGCTTTCAAGGTCGAGAAGCACGTCCACAACTATCCCCACTGCTGGCGTACCGACAAGCCCGTGCTCTACTACCCGCTGGACTCGTGGTTCATCCGTTCGACCGCCTGCCGCGAGCGCATGATCGAGCTCAACAAGACCATCAACTGGAAGCCCAAGTCGACCGGCACCGGCCGCTTCGGCATGTGGCTGGAGAACCTGAACGACTGGAACCTCTCACGCTCGCGCTACTGGGGCACGCCACTGCCTATCTGGCGCAACCGCGACACCCGCGAGGAGCTCTGCATCGGTTCGGTCGAGGAGCTCTACAATGAGATTGAGAAGGCTGTCAAGGCGGGCGTGATGGAGAAGAACCCACTCAAGGAGAAGGGCTTCGTGCCCGGCCTGATGGAGAAAGCCAACTATGACAGGATCGACCTGCACCGCCCCTACGTGGACGACATCAAGCTCGTCTCGGCTTCGGGCAACGTACTGACCCGCGAACTGGACCTCATCGACGTCTGGTTCGACTCGGGCGCCATGCCTTACGCCCAGATCCACTACCCCTTCGAGAACAAGGAGGCATTCGACAACCGCACCATCTACCCTGCCGACTTCATCGCCGAGGGCGTCGACCAGACCCGTGGCTGGTTCTTCACCCTGCATGCACTGGGCACGATGATCTTCGACTCGGTGGCCTACAAGGCGGTCGTCTCGAATGGTCTGGTCCTCGCCAAGGACGGCCAGAAGATGTCGAAGCGCCTGGGCAATGCCGTCGACCCCTTCGGCGCCATCGAGAAGTTCGGCTCGGACCCCCTGCGCTGGTACATGATCACCAACGCTTCGCCCTGGGACAACCTGAAGTTCGACGTGGACGGCGTCACCGAGGTGAGCCGCAAGTTCTTCGGCACGCTGTTCAATACCTACAAGCTCTTCGCCCTCTATGCCAACATCGACGGCTTCACGGGTCAGGAGGCTGAGGTGGCCCTGGAGAAGCGTCCCGAGATCGACCGCTGGATCCTGTCGTCACTCTCGACCCTCATCACCGAGGTGGAGAAGAACTACGAGACCTTCGAGCCTACCCAGGCCGGCCGACTGATCGAGACCTTCGTCTGCGACAACCTGTCGAACTGGTACGTCCGCCTGAACCGCAAGCGCTTCTGGGGCGGCGAGATGAACGAGGACAAGCTGGCTGCCTACCAGACCCTCTACCAGTGCCTCGAGACCGTAGCCAAGCTGATGGCGCCTATCGCTCCCTTCTATTCGGACAAGCTCTTCTGCGACCTCAACGCCGTCAGCGGCCGCGACAAGAACGTCAGCGTCCACCTCGCCGACTTCCCCGCAGCCGGTCAGACCGACGCTGCCCTGGAGCGCAAGATGCAGCTGGCTCAGACCGTCACCTCGCTGATCCTCTCGATCCGCAAGACCTCGAAGATCAACGTGCGCCAGCCTCTGCAGACCATCCTCTTCCCGGCCGTCGACCAGGAGCAGGAGCAGGACATCCTGGCAGTGAAGGACCTCATCCTGAGCGAGACCAACATCAAGGAGCTGAAGATAGCCGGTGGCAACGACCACGTGCTGGTCAAGAAGGTGAAGCCCAACTTCCGCGAGCTGGGCAAGCGCTACGGCAAGCTCATGAAGAGCGTGGCTGCCGCCCTGGCTGCCCTCGAGCAGAACCAGATCGCCGCCCTGGAGCAGACCGGAAGCGTCAGCTTCGCCGTAGAGGGCACCGACGTAGTGATCAACACTGCCGACGTCGAGATCATCAGCGAGGACATGCCGGGCTGGAACGTAGCCTCGGAGGGCCGCGTCACCGTTGCCCTGGACATCACCGTCACCGACGAACTGCGCCAGGAGGGCGTGGCACGCGAGCTGATCAAGCGCATCCAGAACTACCGCAAGACCGCCGGCTTCGAGGTCACGGACCGCATCCAGATCGTCCTGGAACCCTGCGGGCAGACCGACGCCGTGGTGAACCTCTACAAGGACTACATCGCCTCACAGGTGCTCGCCACCAGCATCACCGTGGGCGCTGTGGGCGAGGGTGCTGCCGAACTCGACATGGACGACTACATTATCCGAGCATCTATCACCAAATAACACTATATACTATCATGGCAGACGAAGAGAACGTAAAGCTTCGCTATTCAGATGAGGAACTTGCCGAGTTCAAGGTCATCGTCGAAGAGAAACTGAAGGCCGCCCTGGCCGAGTACAATGAGATCCGCGAGCGCATGCGCCACGGCGACAACGGCGACCGCGACACGGCACCGATGTTCAAGAACATGGAGGATGGCGCCGAGACCCTCTCGCGTGAGGAACTGGGCCTCAAGGCTTCGCGCCTCGAGAAGTTCATCAAGGGCCTGCAGGGCGCCCTGGTCCGCATCGAGAACAAGACCTACGGCATCTGCCGCGTGACCCACAAGCTGATCCCCAAGGAGCGACTGCGCGCCGTGCCTCATGCTACGCTGAGCGTCGAGGCGAAGGAGAAACGTCGTTGACGAGTCGAAAGTTAAAAAGTTAAAGAGTTAAAAAAGAGTGAGCCAGGCTCGGAAGCAGGGGTGGATGGCAATCGCGCTCTTCGTGGTGCTGATTGCCATTGACCAACTGATCAAGATTTATATCAAGACGCACTTCTACCTCCGCGAGTCGGAGGAGGTGACGTCGTGGTTCTACCTCTCGTTCATCGAGAACAACGGCATGGCCTACGGCATGGACTTCGTCGACAAGTATGTGCTGACGGGCTTCCGCATCCTGATGACGGGCCTGTTCGGCTGGGTGCTCTACCGCGCCATCAGCCGTCGGCTGGTGTCGACCGCCTTCGTGGTGGTGGTGTCGATGATCCTGGCGGGCGCTGCGGGCAACATCGTGGACTGCGTCTTCTACGGCCGCTGGTTCACCGACAGCTACGGACACGTGGCACAGTGGGCCAACGAGGCGCAGGGACTGATGCCGCAGGGCGAATGGTTCCGCGGACGGGTGGTGGACATGTTCTACTTCCCGCTCATCAACTTCGACTGGCCGTCGTCGTTCCCGGTGACGGGGCAGGAGGTGACGTGGCTGGGGCTGTCGTTCCACTGGCCCTCGTGGCTGCCTACGAGCGACGAGCCGTTCATGTTCTTCAAGCCGGTCTTCAACTTCGCCGATGCCTGCATCTCGGTGGGCGTGGTGTTGCTGATCCTCTTCTTCCGCTCGGACTTCATGCGCCTGGAGGCCGCCTTCGGCAAGAAGTAATTTTCAATTATCAATTGTCTATATCAATTGAAACGCCTCCTCTACCTCGTCATCGCCCTCGTGGCACTGTCGGTCGCTGCCTCCTGCATCGACCGACCTGACTGCGTGCTGGACGAACCGCAGATGGTGGACGTGCTGGTGGACGTGCACCGCGCCGAGGGTCTGCTGGACCTGCAGGACCAGCAGGCACAACGCCCCGTCGAGAGCGACCAGTTCCAGCGCGAGGTGATCGCTGCCGTGCTGCAGAAGCACGGCGTGAGCCGCGAGCAGTACGACTCGTCGCTGATGTGGTATGCCCAGCACCTCAACCTCCTGACGCGCGTCTACGGCCACGTGGACGAACGACTCAAGGAGGAACACGACTACTGGAGCCTGCAGGCCGAGGAGGCACAGGACTTCGCCGCCAGCGCTGCGGGCGACTCGGTGCAGCTCTGGACGATGCGCCACCACCTGGTGCTGGACCACGCCAGGAGGGGCGACATGCGCTTCTGGGAGTTCCCGTCGGACAGCAACTTCCAGACTGGCGACACGCTGCACTGGCGCTTCGACGTACAGCAGCTGCTGCCCGGCCAGCGACTCATCGCCAGCATCTCGCTCACCGAGCCTCCACTGGATCCCAACGCCCCACGCCGTCCCGGCGAGAAGCCGCGAGAGCTGACGGGCGAGTCGCTGGGCTACGACAAGCAGGTCATCCGGGCCAATGGCAGCTACGTGCTGGTGGCGCGCACCGACTCGCTGCAACCCTTCGGCTCGGCCATCCTCAGCCTCGTGCTGATGCAGGACACGACGAAGGTGTCGCCCGTATTCATCGACAGCATCTCGCTCGTCAGAACCCACCCGCAACTGTGATGATGTCCGCTCCTGCCCCACTCCGCCATCCATTGACCAACGGACTCCTGGTTTGTGCATTGCTGCTGCTCACCTCGTGGGCATCGGGCAATGCACAACTGCGTTCATTGCCCCAGTCGTTCCATGACTGGCGGAGGTCGGAGGGGCTCAGGCATGCCACCGTCAGCCTCGAGGTGGTGCGCCTGCCCCGTACGGCGCCTCAGCAGCCGTCGACGGTGGGGCATCCTGCCATCGAACGGGGTCAGGTGCTCTACGGCTACGATGCGGAGCGGCTGATGATTCCGGCATCGGTGCTGAAGCTGATGACGGCGGCGACGGGCTTCCGCCTGCTGGGTGCCGACTATGTATGGCCGGACAGCGTGCCACTCGTCGACACGGCGGCGGTAGCACTGGCCGGACTGGAGCACTACAACCCCGACTGGCTCATCGAGGACATTGACCCTGACTACATGCCCCCGCTGGAGAACCTGCTGCCTGACAGCGGCAAGGTGCTCAGCGAGGTGATGCGCGAGACGCTGCTGGAGAGCCTCAACCTCGAGGCGGAGACGATGCTGCACCTGCTGACGCCGTCGTGCCGGCTGGACAGCGGCCTGCTGACGATGCAGCGCTACTGGACGGAGCGGGGGCTGGACACGGAGTGCCTGCGCCTCTACGACGGCTGCGGGCTGGCGCCGAGCGACCGACTGACGGCACACGCGGCGTGCAGCGTGCTGGCGGAGATGCAGTTCGACGACGACTTCCGGCACGCGATGGCGGTGGCTGGCCGGGAGGGCACGGTGAGGAACTTCCTCAAGGGCACGCGCCTGGCGGGCAAGGCCCGGCTGAAGACCGGGACGCTGAAGACGGCGGTCAACTATGCCGGCTACTGCCTGGGCTCCGACGGACGGACCCACGCGGTATGCATCTTCGTCAACAACCACACGTGCCGCCCCCAGGAGGTGCGTCGGGGCATCGAAAAACTGCTGCTTTCGCTCATTCCATAAGTCAATTGGGCGCTTTTGCAGGTGATTTGTAGCGATTTTCGGCACAATGTGATGTCATTTTTGAGAAAAATGAGTAACTTTGCCGCGCGTATTTACCCTTAACATTGAACACAATGGCGAAACTCTACGTCGTACCGACCCCCGTCGGCAATCTGGAGGACATGACATTCCGCGCCGTACGCGTGCTGCGCGAGGCTGACCTCATCCTCGCCGAGGACACCCGCACCTCGAGCGTCCTGATGCAGCACTACGACATCCACGTGCCGATGCAGAGCCACCACAAGTTCAACGAGCACGAGACGTCAGCGCAGATGGCCGAAAAGATAGCCAGCGGAATGACCGTGGCACTGGTGAGTGATGCCGGAACGCCGGGCATCAGCGACCCGGGCTTCATGCTGGTGCGCGAATGCTGCCGACTGGGTGTCGAGGTGGAGTGCCTGCCGGGTGCCACCGCCTTCGTGCCGGCGCTGGTACAGAGCGGACTGCCCAACGAGAAGTTCTGCTTCGAGGGCTTCCTGCCACAGAAGAAAGGACGCGAGAGCCGCCTGCGCGAGATAGCCCGGGAGCCTCGCACCCAGATCATCTACGAGAGCCCCTACCGCCTGCTGAAGACGCTGCAGCAACTGGCGCAGGTGATGGGCGGTGACCGACCTGCCGCCGTCTGCCGCGAGATCAGCAAGAAGTTCGCCGAGACGCAGCGCGGCTCGCTCGACGAACTCGTCGCCCACTTCACCGAGGTGGAGCCCAAGGGCGAAATAGTGCTCATCGTGGGCGGCCTGCCGGAGGAGCCCAAGGAGAAGAAGGTCCACAAGAACAAGTACAAGAACGAGGAGGAAGACGACGATGAACAATGAGTCGATTCACCTTTGGACAAAATAACGAAGCAACAAAGCAACAAAATAACAAAGCAACAAAATAACGAAATGAAAAAGATTACCTTAGTGATTGCAGCCCTCGTGGCTGTCATGCTCACGAGCTGCAACAAGGTCAGCAAGGAGCAGTACCAGCAGGTTACCAATACCAACGATAGCCTCATGTACGTTGCCCTGCAGCAGGGCAACGAAATCTACGAACTCTCGACCACCCTCAAGTCGGTCAGCGACGAACTGGACCAGATCAATGGCCAGCTGGAGATCTCGAACGGCGAGGACCAGAGCCTCGTGGACAAGCGTGACCGCCTGATGCAGAAGCTCGCCACCGTGAAGCGTACGCTCGACGAGAAGCAGCAGGCCCTGGACGAGCTGCAGAAGAAGTACGGCGCACAGCTCAGCCAGAACAAGGAGCTGAAGAAGACCGTGGACCGCCTGCAGACCCAGGTCAGCGGCTACGAGAAGGAGATAGCCGGCTACAAGGTGCAGGTGGCTGAGAAGGACGAGCAGATCGCCGGCCTCAGCGACACGCTGGCCCAGACCCAGCAGACGCTGCAGGAGACCGTCGAGCAGAGCGAACAGCAGCAGGAGGTGATCAACACCCAGGACCAGATGCTCAACACCGGCTACTACATTGTGGCCGACAAGAGCCAGCTCAAGGATATGGGCCTGCTGGAGGGCGGCGTCTTCGCCAAGAAGCGCCTCACGACGCAGGGCTTCTCGCATGAGGGTTTCACCAAGGTGGACATCCGCGAACTCAACGAGATCGCCCTCGGCTGCAAGAAGGCCGACGTGATGACGTCGCACCCCACCGACTCCTACTCGCTCGACACCCAGGCTGACGGCAACCTGAAGCTCGTCATCAAGGACCAGACCTCGTTCTGGAAGAACTCACGCTTCCTCGTCGTCAAGACCCGATAAATCACTTCCTTACATGCCACTAAGACTTCCCAAACACCTGCCTGCCATCGAGGCCCTCAAGAAGGAGAACATCTTCGTGATGACCTACGAGCAGGGCGATACGCAGCGTATGCGTCCGCTGCGCCTCTGCATCCTCAACCTGATGCCCATCAAGGAGCAGACCGAGAATGACCTGGTCCGCCTCCTGTCGAATACGTCACTGCAGATCGAGATCGTCTTCATGATGATTTCGACCCACGTCTCGAAGAACACGTCGAGCGACCACATGGAGCGCTTCTACACCCCCTTCGAGGAACTCCGCAGCCAGAAGTTCGACGGCATGATCATCACGGGCGCTCCGCTGGAGCAGCTGGAGTACGAGCAGGTGACTTACTGGCATGAGCTGGCGGAGATCTTCGACTGGTCGCGCACCCACGTGCAGTCGACGATGTTCATCTGCTGGGCAGCTCAGGCGGGCATGTACCACTTCTACGGCGTGCCCAAGTACCCACTCGACCACAAGATGTTCGGCATCTTCAAGCACGGCAAGACCGACCCCAAGTGCCCCATCTTCCGTGGCTTCGACGATGAGTTCTACGTGCCTCACAGCCGCCACTCGGAGGTGCGCCGTGAGGACATCCTGAAGCATCCCGAGCTCGAAATCATGGCCGAGAGCCGCGAGTCGGGCGTCTATATGGTGATGGCGCGCGGTGGCCGCGAAATCTTCGTGACGGGTCACTCGGAGTATGCCCCCGACACGCTGGACCGCGAGTACAAGCGCGACCTGGCGAAGGGCCTGCCCATCGAGATGCCGGTCAACTACTACCGCGACGGCAACCCCAACAACGGCCCGCTGGTGCGCTGGCGCTCGGTCGCCAACCTCCTCTTCACCAACTGGCTCAACTACTACGTCTATCAGGCCACACCTTACGATATCAACGAGATCAAGTAAGGTAGGAACTATCGACAAACCATGCATCCGTGACAGGCTTTGCTTCCAGTCGCGGATGTTTTTTTGGCCGCAATCGTTAAAAAAACAAAAAAAAGAAAAAAATATCCTTCAAAACAAAAAAAACATTATCTTTGCAGCGTTCGATTCGTGACCCGAATAAAAAATCAAAATATTCAGGCATGCAGCAATGCATATCTTAGAGATTACAAACAACAAACATAAGCAACAATGTCCTATGAAAAATTTCATTCAAAAAAGTACTGTATTTTTGTGTATCAGTCTGATTACTGCCACGGCAAATGCTGAGAATTATTTCAACGTAGAGGGTACCAAATGGATTGTCGAAACCAATAACTTCTATTCGGAGAATCCGGTATCCACTACCACCTACTCACTCGAAGGCAGAGTGGAAGTCGCAGGTCATGATTGCCTGAAGTATCTTTGCGATGGGACGTTCCTGTATTATGTCTATACCGAAGGTGATAAGGTGTATTGCATCCGTCCCAATGCGGAGGAGGAAAGTCTGCTCATCTATGACTTCGGCATGGAACCAGGCGACACGGAGACTTTCGACATTGTATGCCGAACCTACAACGATAAACAGGACCCACACACTACCCAACAATGTACGGATCTCGGTCAGATAACCTCATGCGGACACACCTACGAAGTCATGTTCATGCAGGAGCAGGAGCAGGAAGATGAAGGCTACATACCTGGTCAGTGGATCAAGGGGATCGGCGGAATCAAGCTTTTCAATGGAGACTTTGCCAACTGGGGCAATGAAATGGTCGGCGCTATGTCGGTGCTGCGCTCCGTTGAGGTCAATGGCGAGACGATCTTCCAGAAGGACGATTGCGTAGTCGGCATCAAAGGCACCTCAGCAGAAGAGGCTACGGTCAGCTACAATCTGAATGGCACAGTGCAGCGGCATTCAAGCCAGGGACTGATGGTGCGCAATGGATGTGTAATCTGGGTCAAATAATCGGATTGACTGCTATAGAGAATTCACGAATACTGAAATACTGGATGCCTTGCAAGGTTCTCATCTGCGACTGCAAAAACGCAGAGAGAGGGTCTGCAAGGCATCCTGCATTTCGTACCATTTGACCACCACTGGGCCTCCATAATGCGCTATAAAATAACCATCATTGCCATTCCTTGTTGCTAAAAAAGTTAAATCGTAAAAAAATTAACTGAAATTAAATCAGCGTTTAACATTTTTATATCCCTATCTCTTGCATATTTCACAAGAAATCATTATCTTTGCACCCGATTTTTGAACAAAAACAAAGCAACAAAATAACAAAACAACATAACAACAATGGAAAGAGTAGACATTCGTGAGCTCAACGAGCTCATTGAGAGCAAGAGCGCCTTCGTGGGCGTACTGACCCAGGGAATGGATCAAGTCATCGTAGGTCAGAAGCATCTCGTAGAGTCCCTTCTCATCGGTCTGCTGGCTGATGGTCACATCCTCCTCGAAGGTGTGCCCGGTCTCGCCAAGACCCTCGCCATCAAGACCCTTGCCCAGCTGATCGACGCCAAGTACAGCCGTATCCAATTCACCCCCGACCTGCTGCCTGCCGATGTGGTCGGCACCATGGTATATAGCCAGAAGAACGAGGCTTTCACCGTCAAGAAGGGCCCCGTCTTCGCCAACTTCGTCCTCGCAGATGAGATCAACCGTGCCCCCGCCAAGGTGCAGTCGGCGCTGCTCGAGGCCATGCAGGAGCGTCAGGTCACCATCGGCAACGAGACCTTCCAGCTCGACAAGCCTTTCCTCGTCATGGCTACCCAGAACCCCATCGAGCAGGAGGGCACCTATCCGCTGCCTGAGGCCCAGTGCGACCGTTTCATGCTCAAGGTCAAGATCGACTACCCCAAGAAGGAGGAGGAGATGAAGATCGTCGCCAGCCACCTCGCAGGCTTCAAGACCGACATCACCCCCGTGATGAGCGTGGACGAGATCCTCGATGCCCGCAAGGTCGTCAAGCAGGTCTACATCGACGAGAAGGTACAGAAGTACATCGTCGACATCGTCTTCGCCACCCGCTACCCCGAGACCTATGGCCTCGACTCGATGAAGGACATGATCGCCTACGGTGCTTCGCCCCGTGCCTCAATCAACATGGCACTGGCTGCCCGTGCCTACGCCTTCCTGAAGCATCGCGGATACGTCATCCCCGAGGATGTGCGCGCCATCTGCCCTGACGTCATGCGCCACCGCATCGGCCTCTCGTACGAAGCCGAGGCCAACAACCTCACCAGCGAGGAGGTCATCGCCGAGATTCTCAACAAGGTAGAAGTGCCTTGATCTGAATTGATAATTCATAATTGATAATTAGCCCCCGTTTCAGCCGATAATTATGAATTATGAATTATGAATTGCATCCAATATGGAAACAACAGAACTCATCAAGAAAGTCCGTCAGATAGAGATCAAGTCGCGCGGCTTGAGCTCCAACATCTTCGCAGGCTCGTACAAGACCGCCTTCAAGGGGCACGGTATGAGCTTCGCCGAGGTGCGCGAGTATCAGTATGGCGACGACGTGCGTGACATCGACTGGAACGTCACCGCCCGCCAGAACAAGCCGCACATCAAGATCTTCGAGGAGGAGCGCGAACTGACCATCATGCTGATGATCGACGTGAGCGGCAGCCGCGAGTTCGGCACCACCACGCAGACCAAGCAGGAGCAGATCACCCAGATAGCTGCCACCCTCGCCATGTCGGGCATTCAGAACAACGATAAGATCGGCGTGATCTTCTTCTCGGACCGCATCGAAAAGTATATCCCACCGCAGAAGGGCAAGAAGCACGTCCTCGCCATCATCGCCGAGATGCTCCGCTTCGAGCCTGTACAGCGTGGCACCGACCTGAACCGTGCCATCCAATACGTCTCGAATGCTCAGAAGAAGCGCTGCACGACCTTCATCATCAGCGATTTCTTTGACCCCAAGTCGTTCAAGCAGTCGCTCCAGATTGCCAATTCGAAGCACGACATCGTGGCCATCCAGGTCTATGATCCACGCGAGCAGGAGCTGCCCAACGTGGGACTGATGAAGGTGCGCGATGCCGAGACCGGCAAGGAACGCTGGGTGGACACCTCGTCGAGCCGCGTGCGTCAGGCTTACGCCGACTGGTGGCAGCAGAGCCAGGCGCAGATGCAGGACGCCTTCCTGCACTCGCGCGTCGACAGCATCTCGATACGCACCGACGAGGACTTCGTGCCCCCGCTGCTCTCGCTGTTCAAGCGAAGAAGTTAAATGTGTCAATAGTAAAAAAGGAGGGTGTCACGTAACTGCACGTTCCGGATACCCTGGTATAAAAGTAATACGTTCATGCGAAATAGAATTACAGTCGCGCTGACGGCTCTATTCTCTTTGCTCTATGCCCTGCTCCCGGCGGAGGCTCAGGCGCAGCAGCCCAAGGTCAGCGTCCAGATGGACTCGACCTACGTCACCTTCGGCTGCCCGATGACCTTCCACCTGGAGGCGATTGTCCCCGAGGGCCAGCAGATCCTTTTCCCGCAGGAGATCCAGAAGCGAGGCGGCATCGTGGCCTACGACGACTCGGCACAGTATCTGCTCGAGCTCGACACGTTCCATCCGCTCCACATCGATACGGTGCAGGTGAGCGGCGGCCTGGCTACGCTGCGTGAGGACGTCACCGTCTTCGCCTTCGACTCGGCTACGCTCTACATCCCCGGCTTCGAATTCGTGGCTCAGACGGGCGACACGCTCCGGACCAACGACCTTGCACTGAAGGTCTTCGTTCCCTTCGAGAGCGTGGAGGTCGATCCGCAGAAGTTCGTCGGCCTGAAGGGCGTCGAGGATCCCGACTTCGTCCTGATGGACTACATCTGGTACATCCTTGTCCCGCTCCTCATCATTGCCCTGGCTTGTGCCGGATGGTTCGGCTGGAAGTACTACCAGAAGCACAAGAAGGACGCTCCCGTCGTCGTGCCTAAGGTGAAGCCTTTGCCTCCTCACGTCGTCGCCATGCAGGCGCTCGACTCGCTCGCCGAGAAGAAGCTCTGGCAGAACGGACGCAACAAGGAGTTCCACACCGAACTCACCGACATCCTGCGCCAATACATCGAACGGCGCTTCAATGTGCCTGCCATGGAGAAGACCTCCGACGAGATCATCGACGAGCTCTACGAGCTGGCTGAGAGCCAGAAGGCTTCGCTCACCAACCTGAAGCAGATCCTCTCGATGGCGGACCTTGTAAAGTTCGCCAAGTACCAGCCCTTCGCCGACGAGAACCAACTGTCGTTCATGAACTCCAAGATGTTCGTCGAGCAGACCAAGCGCGTCGAGATGGAGGAGACGGCTGAGGAGAAGGCAGCCGAGGAGGATGCCGCCGCTGACGGTAATGCTGGCGCTGGCGCCAAGGCTGCTGCCGACGGCACTGCCGCCGCCCAGGGCCCTGCCACCACCACTATGTAGTGAATCACGTGGCTGGCATATGCCAGCCACATCAATCATCTGCTAAACAATGCAATTCGCAAATCCAGGATACCTATTCCTATTGCTCCTGCTCGTGCCTGCCATCGCCTGGTACGTCTGGAAGCAGTCCGAGGCGCAGGCTTCGCTCCAGGTCTCTACCACCAGCCCCTTCGACAAGTTGCCCAGGAGCTGGAAGGAGTATCTGCGCCACGTCAACTTCGCCCTGCTGTGCGGTGCGCTGGCGTTGACCATCGTCTGCCTGGCTCGACCTCAGAGCAGTGACAGCTGGAGCCAGTCCAACACCGAGGGCATCGACATCGTCCTCTCGCTCGACGTCTCGTATTCGATGCGCGCCGAGGACTTCCACCCCAATCGTCTGGAGGCGTCGAAGGACGTGGCATCGCAGTTCGTCAACGGTCGCCCCAATGACAACATCGGCATCGTCCTCTTCGGCAAGGAGTCCTACACCATGTGCCCCATGACGAGCGACCACGCGGTGGTGTCGAACATGATCAACTCTATCGACTTCGACCTCATCGACGGCGGTTCGACGGCCATCGGCGACGGTCTGGTCACGGCGGTGAACCGCATCCGCTCGGGTCAGGCGAAGTCGAAGGTGGTGATCCTCCTGACGGATGGCTCGAACAATTCGGGTGACGTTTCGCCCAAGGATGCAGCCCAGGTGGCTCAGGCAATGGGCGTGCGCCTCTACACCATCGGCGTAGGGTCGAAGGGTGAGTATGAGACCACGGTGGGCTACGACCCCTTCGGTCGCCCCGTGCGTCAGATGGTCAAGGCTGACATCGACGAGGATGTGCTGAAGTCGATGGCTCAGTTCACCGGCGGCCGCTACTTCCGCGCCACCAGCAAGACTTCATTGGCAGAGATCTTTGACGAAATCGACAAGATGGAGAAGACCAAGATGTCGGTGCGCGAATTCTCGCGTAAGGACGAGGAGTTCCTCCCCTTCGCCCTCGCCGCCATTGCCCTCCTCCTCATGCACGTCCTCCTGCGCAATACCGTACTGCGCAATATCCCCTAAAGAACTATGGAAAATTTCCGTTTTGCCAATCCCCATATCCTCTGGCTGCTGCTGGCTGTGATTGCCCTGGTGGCACTCTTCATCGCGAGCCGCATGGGTAGCCACCGGGCTCTGCGCCGCTTCGGCGACCTGCGCCTGCTCCGTCCGCTGATGCCAGGCGTCAGCGAAGGCAAGCTCAGACTCAAGTTCATCCTCGAGATGCTCGCCCTCACCTGCCTCATCATCGCTGCGGCACGTCCGCAGTTCGGCTCGAAACTCGAGACCGTCAAGAAGGAGGGCATCGAGGTGATGGTCTGCCTGGACGTCTCGAACTCGATGCTGGCTGAGGATATCTCGCCCAACCGCCTCGAGAAGGCCAAGCGCATGCTGTCGCGTCTGGTCGATAACCTGGACAACGATCAGGTGGGTCTGATCGTCTTCGCAGGCGAGGCGTATACCCAGTTGCCCATCACCAACGACTTCGTGTCGGCGAAGATGTTCCTCCAGAGCATCGACCCTCGCATGGTGTCGCTGCAGGGCACGGCCATCGGCGCTGCCGTCAACCTGGCGGTGCGCAGCTTCACGCCCAACGAGTCGAGCGAGAAGGCCATCGTCCTCATCACCGATGGCGAGAACCACGAGGATGACGCCAAGGGGGCTGCCGCTGCCGCTCTCGAGAAGGGCATCCACACCCACGTCATCGGCATCGGCTCGACCCAGGGCGCCCTGGTCCCTGACGACTCGGGACGCTCGGGCTCTTACCGCAAGGATGAGTCGGGCAACCCCGTCACCACCCGCCTGGACGAGCAGATGGCTCAGGAGATAGCTGCTGCAGGTCAGGGCATCTACGCCCATGCCGACAACAGCAACTCCGCCATCCAGGCCGTCTGCGATGCCCTCCAGTCGCTCCAGACTACGGAGCTCGAGAGCCACGTCTATGCTGACTACGACGACAAGTTCGTCCCATTCATCGTCCTGGCATTACTCCTTCTACTCATCGATATGTTTGTACTCGACAAGGCCAACGCTCTGTTGGCTAAGATCAAGATCTTCGCCCTCGCCGGATGCTGCATGATGGCTGTGCAGCCTGCTGCTGCCCAGTCGGCCGGCAAGGCACGTCAGGCTACGCGTGAGGGCAATTCGCTCTACCGTGATTCGCTCTGGCACGATGCCGAGATGAAGTACCGTCGTGCGCAGGAGCAGATGCCTTCCGACTCCATCTCGCTCTACAACCTCGCCAATGCCCTCGTACAGCAGCAGGAGCAGGAGAAGATGCAGGACGCCATGTCGTTCTACGGCAAAGTCATCGACACCGCCGAACGTGGCGGCAACCACAAGCTTGCCTCTATGGCTGCCTACAACGCGGGCGACATCTGCATGGCTGGCCAGCAATACGATCAGGCGATACAGCTCTTCAAGCGTGCCTTGCGCAACAATCCGCAGGACGATGAAGCCCGCTATAACCTCTATCTGGCCAAGAAGCTCCTCCAGCAGCAACAGCAGGACCAGCAGGACCAGGATCAGGACAAGCAGGATGACCAGCAGCAACAACAGGACCAGCAGCAACAGCAGCAGGATCAGCAGCAACAGGACCAGCAACAGGATCAGCAAGACCAGCAACAGGAACAGCAGCAGCAGCAACAGCAGCAGCAACAGCAGCAGAACCAGATGAGCCAGGACCAGGCTGAAGCCATCCTCAATGCCAACAACCGCGACGAACAGCAGACCCAGGAGAAAGTCCAGGAGATGCAGATGCAGAAGATGCAGCGCCGCCGCACCAGCAAGGACTGGTAATCTGTATCCAGCAAGTCTGCCAATTTGTATCCAGCGAGGCTGGTAATCTGTTTCCAGCAAGGACTAGCAACCATTGCCAGCACATGAACTGGTATTTGTATATAATAATATAATATGAGAAGATCCCTTTTCACACTCATCCTCTCCCTCATGACCCTGGCGGCAGCCTGGGCCGATGCCACCTTCAGGGCATCGGCGCCTTCGGCTGTCGTAGCAGGGCAGCAATTCCGCGTGGAATATACCGTTACGGCGCGTACCAACGATCGTCCGAACGTCGACCTGGACGGCAAGGGCTTCGAGGTGCTCTACGGTCCCTCCACCAGCTCGTCGTCGAGGACAAGCATCGTCAACGGCCAGATGTCGCAGGAGATCAGCACCAGCTACAGCTACGTCCTGCAGGCGGACAAGGAAGGCACCTACACCCTGCCCGCCGCCACCATCAAGGTGGAGGGCAAGACGCTCACCTCCAACAGCGTCCAGATCAAGGTCCTGCCTCCTGACCAGCAGTCGTCGGCATCTGCCAACCAGGGCGGACAGCAGTCGTCGTCCCGTCAGCAGCAGCAACAGAGCGGTCAGGCGAGGTTCAACAAGGATGACGTTCACCTCGTGCTCGACCTCTCGAAGACCTCGGCCTATGAGGGTGAGGCTATCGTAGCCACCCTGAAGCTCTATTGGCGCAACACCCAGATGGGCAACCCATCGGACGTCAAGCTCCCCGACTTCGAGGGCTTCACTGTCCAGGATATGGACAACGACAATGCACAGGCCACCCTCGAGCATTACAATGGTGCCAACTACCAGATGTATCCGCTGGTGCGCTGGCTGCTCTTCCCGTCACGCAGCGGCGAAATCACCATCCCTGCCGCCACGCTCAAGGCGAACGTGCAGGTGGTCACCCAGCGTCGCTCGGGCGGCTTCTTCGACTGGCCGATGGAATATACGCAGAACGTCGAGGTGCCTCTGCAGAGCGCCGCGCGCAAAGTTTCGGTCAAGGCGCTGCCTACTGGCAAGCCCGCCTCGTACATGAATGCCGTGGGCGACTTCCACGTCAAGAGTGAGCTCACCGCCAGCCAGGTGCGCACCAACGACGCCGTCATCTACCGCATCTCCATCGATGGTGTGGGCAATCTGAAGTATGTCAAGGAGCCGCAGCCCGAATTCCCATCCGACTTCGAGGTATTCGATCCCAAGGTCGATCTCTCGACCAAGGCGACGTCGGCAGGTGTGTCGGGCAAGAAGACCATCGAATACACCGTCATCCCACGTCATGCCGGCACGTTCACTATCCCGTCGCTGCAGTTCTCCTACTTCGACGTGAAGTCAGGACAATACAAGACCATTCAGACCGATGCTCACACGCTGCAGGTCGAGAAGGGTCCGGATGATGGCTCGGGTCAGGGTGGCAGTGCCGTGGACTTCAGCGGTGCCAACCAGGAGCGACTGAAGGTGTTGGGCAATGACATCCGCTACCAGCACAATCTGGTTGCCGATGATCTGGAGCAGGGCGAAGTGGATCCTGCCACGGGCATCGTCGCACCACTGAAGCCTTTCTATGGCTCGTGGGGCTACTGGATGTTCTTCCTCGTCCCATTGGTCGCATTCATCGTCCTCGCCTTCGTCTACCGTCGCCGTATCCGTCGGATGGCAGACATCGCAGGCACCCGCACCCGTCGTGCCGGCAAGGTGGCTGAGCGCCGCCTCAAGGATGCCAAGAAGGCACTCGCTGCACGCGACGAGAGCACCTTCTACGAGGCTATCCACAAGGCTATCCTGGGCTATGTGGGCGACAAGCTCCGCATCCCGCTGAGCGAGCTCTCACAGGACAACATCTGCGAGACGCTCCAGCAGCATCAAGCAAGCGAGGAGAGCATCCACACGGTCAAGGAGGTGCTCGACACCTGCCAGTTCGCCCGCTATGCTCCGTCTCACGATTCTCAGGCGATGGACGAACTCTACAAGCAGACCTCCCGCCTCATCGACCGTCTCGAATCCGAAATCAAGAAGTAAACACCCAGTATGCAGCGTATCATAACCTCCCTATTTTGTCTCCTCCTCTTCCTGACCATGGGCAATGTGTCCGCTCTGGCACAAGAGGGGCAGCAGCCGACTCTCTCCATCGAGCCTGCGCAGTCGGCCGATACCATCGCCTCCGCTGAGCCTGTGTCCTCTCAGCCGTCGCTCACCATCGTCCCGGCCACCGACCTCATCCGTCAGGCCTCCGTCTGCTTCGACTCGGCCCAGTATCAGCTCACCGTCGATGCCTATGAGCAGCTGGCTCGCCAGCATGGCGTCAGCCCCGACCTCTACTACAACCTGGGCAATGCCTACTACAAGCTCCGTAACTATCCGCGTGCCGTGCTCAACTACGAGCGCTGCCTGCTCTACGACCCCTCCAATGGCGATGCACAACAGAACCTCGAACTGGCTCGACTGCAGTGCGTCGACAAGATCGAGGCTATCGAGCCCATGATCCTGGTCACCTGGAGCAATGCAGTGCGTGACTCGCTGTCATGCGATGCCTGGGGCACGCTCGGCATCGTGCTGTTCATGCTCTTCCTCTGCGGTCTGGCGTGCTACTTCTTCAACACCCGCACCGCGCTGCGCAAGCTGGGCTTCTATGGCGCCATCCTCTCCATCCTGCTCTGTCTGGTCTGCATCCACTATGCAGGTGCCCAGCGCGACCACATCCAGCAGCGTGACTATGCTATCGTGATGACGCCTTCGGTCATCGTCCGCTCCTCCCCCGCCGACAGCGGTACGCAGCTCTTCACCATCCACGAGGGCCTCAAGGTGCGCGTACGCAGTACCCTCAGCGGCTGGTCCGAAATCGAACTCAGCGACGGCAACGTCGGCTGGATGCCCAGCTCCGGACTCGAAGTCATCTGATGATATACGACAGAGGAGCCCCTCGCATGCGAGAGGCTCCTCTGTCGGTTCTTGTCCTTACATATCTCCTTTGAAAAACGTCGTTTCCTACCTTATAAATCTCCTATGAAAAAGTTACTCCTCCTCACGGCAACCATGCTCTGCTGCCTTTGCATTCAGGCGAAACCGAAGGCAAAGGCTCCTCAGCCCCACTTGATGGGAACCATCTATCCCTCCGAACGCACTACGTACAACGATCCGGTCACCGGTCTCCAGATTCAGGTACTTACCGACACAGTGGGCAATGACCAATACATCTACCAGACCGACCCCATGTGGACGCCCGACCAACGATTCCTCCTCTTCCGCTCTTCGAAGCGAGCCGGAGATGTACCTGCCGAGGGCCGCTGGCCCCAGACGCAGTTCTTCGTTATGGAAGTGGCTACGGGACGCATCCTCCAGCTCACCGACGGCGAGCATGGCAGCGTCTTCATGGCCAACCGCTCGAACGACCTCTTCATCAACCGTCGCGAGGAGGTCCTCGACCGCAAGCACAAGCCTACTGGCGAGCAACGCTGGACCCTCTCGCGCCTCAGCATCGACCAGCTCTGGGAAGATGCCCTGCAGGGCAAAGTGGCTGACCACACACAATATGAGACCCTCCTGGGCTCCATGAATGCCAACGACTCCATCTGGGGCATCCCGGGCAGCTACTGCGTCAGCAGCGAGGACGCCTACGCCTACATCGTCCTCAGTCGCAAGAGCGACGATCCTGCCGAACTGGCGGAGATGCAGCGCTATGCCATGAAGCCTCGCGACAACCAGCCTATCAAGATCAAGCCTGCCCTCGGTGGCATCGCCCGCATGAACCTCCGCACAGGTGAGGTCGACAAGGTGCTGGACACCTTCTTCAAGGTAGGACACATCCAGGCTTCACGCTTCCACGACGACGAGATCCTCTTCTGCAATGAGACGGGTGGCGATGCCCGTCAGCGCATCTGGTACGTGCGAGGTGATGGCACCGGTTTCCGTCCCATCTACGAGGAGACTGCGCTCGACTGGGTCACTCACGAGACCTTCGGCACGGAGGACTACGTCTATTTCAACATCCTCGGCTTCCAGGATCGCCTACGCCGTCAGGCTTCGGGCATCATGCGTATCAACCTGCGCACGGACGATGTGGAGTGCATCGGTCAGGTAGAACTCCAGGGCTCGCCCTACAACGACCATCCTGCCCTTGGGGGACGAGGCTTCTGGCACTGCAATTCCACGCGTGATAACCGTCTCGCTACTGGCGACACCTTCGCTGGCAACGTCTGGGTGATCGATGTCCAGACGGGCCTGCGTACCCTCATTGTCACCGACTGCCGCATGACGCCCGACCATGCCCAGCCTCACTTCAGTCCCGACGGACGTTACCTCCTATTCCAGTCAGGACACTTCACTGACGGCAAGCGGCTCAACCTGATGATGGTGGACCTGCAGCAACTCAAGTAGTGGCACCGATAGCACCCAATAATCTCCTCCTGAAGGGGGACAAAGACCCATTTCAAGGCGATTAATGATTAAAAAAGACCGATTCTTAAATTTTTTACATTTTTTGCACAAAAAAATTTGGATTTTTCGGAAAATCTCGCTATCTTTGCACCGTCTTTTTAAGGAAGACAAATTTTAATTCGACTCAAGTTTTAATTGGTTATATGATTCTGACAGGGCCTGATCGTGAGATTCGGTCCTGCTTTATTAGTAACGGGTAAAAAAATAAGTTGGTTCATTCCTGCTAATTTCTTTCAGTCAATAAACGACCAAATTATTATTTGCACATTACTTAGTTAGAATAGTTGGGATTGGAGCGATTTTGACTCATCAAGTCCACTCTATAAGGGAAATTGCTTTCTTTCGCTACCGACTATCGAACCTCACGTAGTGCGTCTCAATAGCAAAGGTAAAACAAAAACGAAAGCAAACAAAGAGAATAGCAAACCACTGATAGAACCGACTGCGAACGAGAACCAGAAGCGTTCCTCTGGTCCGTCAAAAAGGAATGGTACCAAACCTGCTATGGTCGAAACAACGGTCATTATAATAGGAACAATCTTATGATTATAGGCCCTAATGAAATGCCTACCATTGTGATTGTATTCGTTGATCAAATAGATGCCAGCATTGACAGACAGGCCACACAACAGCACCATTGCTGCAAATCCTCCGGAGCCAAACTCTACGCGTAACTGTCCAATTTTGACGTATACCTCATTTTGGCGACCGCCAGAGGCGATCG
>R14__coassemble_622_pt1 | contig 22853 bp, 20 predicted proteins | sample R14__metabat2_high_PE_017 | metagenome-assembled genome bin R14 | reverse complement strand
CCCTCCCATAAAGGGAGGGGAGAAGAATGATATGCTATTATGAATTATTGCTATAAGTTATTATTTGCCTCAGCGCTCTTGTGTGTGGGCACTTTGACCAATGCGCAGGAGAAGAAGGTGAAGCTGAGCGGAAGCATCCAGACCGACTGGCTGGCAGCCGAGAACGACGACGCCATCGGTGCCAACAAGGACGACTACCGCGGCGACATCCTGGGCAACACCTACATCCAGCTCAACCTCGACTCGAAGTACGTGACCGCAGGCCTGCGCATTGAGACAATGGAGAACCCACTGCCTGGCTATGACCTCGTGGCGGACCGCAAGCCTTTCCACGGCACGGGCGTCCCCTTCTTCCAGGTCACGGCATCGAACCACAAGTGGATCGAAGGCACAGTGGGCACCTTCTACGAGCAGTTTGGCTCGGGCTTCGTGCTCCGTGCCTACGAGGAGCGTTCGCTTGGCATCGACAATTCCCTGCTGGGCGGTCGTCTCGTATTGACTCCCTACAAGGGCATCCGTCTGAAGATGCTGGGCGGCGTGCAGCGCTACCACTTCTCATGGAACACCGACACACCCATCTTCGGCGCCGACCTCGAGCTCAACCTCGACCAGTGGAGCCAGCGGATGCAGGATGCAGGTCACTATGTGACGTTCGGTGTGAGCGGCGTGCTGCGCCATTCGAAGGACAACGCACGTGACTATACCAATTCGGTAACTACCGTCGAACCCAGCGGTCCCGACAGCATCCCCGTCGCCATTCTGACTACGCAGCACTACACGCTCAATCTGCCCAAGAACGTCACTGCCATGGACATGCGCCTGCAGTGGCAGCATGGTGGCTACAACGTGCTGGCGGAATATGCCGTCAAGAGCCAGGATCCACAGAACAACGTGAGCCGACTGAATGATGGCAATCAAGCCAACTACATCTTCCGTCACGGCAGCGCTGCCATGCTCTCGGCAAGCTACAGCCAGCGCGGATTCAGCGCCCAGGTGATGGCGAAGCGCTCGGAGGACATGGGCTTCCGCTCGGACCGCACCCTGAGCCCCGTGAGCCCCAGCTGCTACATCAACCACCAGCCCGCCTTTGCCTACTCGCACACCTACTCGCTGGCGACCATCTATCCCTACGGCACGCAGATGGACGGCGAATGGGCCTTCCAGGGCGAACTGAGCTACCGCTTCAAGCGCGGCACGGCCATGGGTGGCAAGTACGGCACGCTGCTCCGACTCAACATGTCGCACATCCGCGGCCTCGACAACGAGCCCGTCGCCCAGCTCAATCCTGTCTTGGGCTACGCCGGCACCGAGGGCTACAAGACCTCGTTCTTCGGCATGTCCGACGACGTCTACTATCAGGACATCAACCTGACGATGGAGAAGAAGCTCAACAAGAAGTGGAAGCTCACCGCCATGTATATGTACCAGATGTACAACCAGGAGATCATCGAGGGTCATGCCAACAACGGCAAGATTGTCAAGAGCCATATCGTCGTGGGCGATGCCTCATGGAATGCCAGCAAGAACTTCAATCTCCGCATCGAGGCGCAATACCTTACCACAAGGCAGGACAAGGGCGACTGGGCCTACCTGGGTCTCGAAGCCTCGCTCTACAAGCACTGGATGGTGGCTCTCGCTGACCAGTACAACACGGGTCTCAACGGGGGCACTGACACCCACTATTATAACGCAGCCGTGGTCTGGACGTTCGGTTCGAGCCGTCTGCAGGTGGGCTATGGACGTACGCGTGAGGGCTTGAACTGCACGGGTGGCGTCTGCCGCAAGGTGCCTGCCCAGCGTGGCCTGACCCTGTCATGGAACTACCTGTTCTGACGAAGTTGAAAATTAAAAGTTAATAGTTAATAGTTTGTTGAATCAAATGCTTAAAGAGCATATACTTTTTGCTTCGGCACTGACGACACTGTTCACTGTCTGCGCTTGCGGCGACATTGACGAAGCTGACCGCATCGTGGAGGGAGCTACTGACCGATACGATGTAGTGCCCAAGGAGATGACCATCGATGTGGATGGCGAGAGCTTCACCGTGACCGACCAGCATCGCCTGCTCATCACCGACTTCACAGGTTGGTCATGCGTCAATTGTCCTGCCATGGCTGACTACCTTACGGGCAAGGTCACCCCTAACTATGCCTCGGTGCTGGTTAGCTTGCACATGACCACCAACTCCTTCTCGGCCAATCACCGCAACGGCTACAACTGCGCCTCTGCCGACTCCATCTGCAACTGGATCAATGGCGGCAGCGCCATCGCCACCCAGCTCTCACTGCCCTCTGTCACCATCGACAATGTAGCCTGGAATGGCGAAGTCTTCAACAGCGACACCATCCAGATCGGCAATCTCGTCGTAGACCGCTACACCCACTTCCTCCTTTCGAACGAAGTTCCCGTCATGATCGGCATCAATGTGAAGAGCGTCGATGCGGACACCTACGACATCAGCACGCTGGTCAGCAAGGCTCCCGGTCAACTCAACCTCAAGCTCTGGCTCATCGAGGAGGGGTTGATAACCACTTACCAGAAGTCGTCCAAGTCCCCTGGATTCATCATGAACTACCCCAATCACGGCATTCTCCGTCAGGTGATCAACGGCAGCTATGAGGGTCAGGACGTGACGCTGGATGACGAAGGACAGGCTGTGGTCCACACCCGTCTCAACATCTCAGGCAAGGGCTACGTGCCCTCCAACTGCCGCGTCGTAGCCATCGTCACCGCTGTGGGCAACACCGAGGTGCTCAACTGCACCGAAGCCGCTCTCGCTGAGTAAGCTCATGTCCCTCTTCTTCCCGAGCCACGACATCGCTCTCGCCAATGGCGTGAAGCATTTCAATCCTCCTGCAGCTGCTCTGCGCCTGCAGGAGGATTTGGCATCGTTGTCCGACATCTGGAATGAGCCCTATCTCTCAGGGGCGTGTTCTATTCCCCTCCCGTGGGGATGGGACTGGGACACGCGCCGCTACATCCACGAGCATTACGACGTGAAGATGAAGCTATTGCCCACTGACGAAGATCTGGAGCTGATTCGCCAGCTCTCGTCACGTCGCACCACCATTTCCCTACTCGAAGCATTGGAGCAGGAACTGGGCGACTGTGCGGACGATGGCTCGACCGACGGCATCTCAAGCGCCATGGCCTTCAATCTTCCCCAATGGCTCGATACGGAGCAGAAGCTCTTCGACTTCATCCGTCAGCACGATGCCGACGGACGCCCCTTCGTGCTCAAGACTCCCTGGAGTTCATCAGGCCGTGGCTTGACCACCAGCCGCATGACCGACCGCACGGGTCGATGCTTCGACGTCAGCCGCGAGCTCATCATGCAGCATGCCCGGGGTACACTGCGCCGGATGGGAGGCATCATGGGCGAAGACTGGATCGAAGGCAAGCAGCAGGACTTTGCCATGCTCTTCTTCGCCTCACAGACCGAGGTCCGTTTCCTGGGCTATTCGCTCTTCGACAACGACGATGCTCAGGGTGGCACCACCTATCGCCAGGGCTACCTGCTGAGCAATGACGAGATTGTCCGTCGCCTGGCCATTGACCCAGCCCTCCTTCTCCGCGTCTCGACCGCCTACGAACGCATCCTCACCAACCTCCTCCTCCCCTTCTTCGGCCATCCATGGGCCCTCGGCTATCTCGGCATCGACATGATGACCTCCATTGCCCCCGAGCATTGTCAACCATCCTTAACCGGGCGCAGCCCATCAACCCCATCCTTAACCGGGCGCAGCCCATCAACCCTTTTACTGCATCCCTGCATCGAACTGAACCTCCGCACCACGATGGGTGTCGTATGCCGTCTGTGGCACGATCAGCATCGTCAGGACGGCACATTCCACATCTCTCCGATGATGCAGGATGGGCATTTCAAGGCGGAGTTTTTGACAAGTCAATGATGGATTTTCGCGCATTGTCCGCGTTTTTGTTGAAATTTAGGTAGAATTTATTGATAATATTCGTTTATCTCCGAAATTTTCATTATATTTGCCCCGCATTATAATAAGAATTAATCACTAAATATCCCAATATGCAGTTCACCGCTCAAATGATAGCCGGCTTCCTGAAGGGCGAGGTGATTGGCAATGCCAATGCCGCCGTCAGCGAACTGGCCAAGATCGAGGAGGGACGTCCCGGTTGCCTCTCTTTCCTTGCCAACCCCAAATACACCGAGTACCTCTACTCCACTCAGTCAAGCATCGTCCTGCTCGACAGCAGCATCGAACTTGATCCCGCCAAGGAGGTCAAGACCACACTTGTGAAGGTCGAGAATGCACGTGCCGCCATGGGCATGCTGCTCAATATGGTTCAGGAGGCGCTCAATCCCCGCAAGCAGGGCATCGAACAACCTGCCTACATCACCGAGGGCGTCACGGTGCCCGCAGATGCCTACGTCGGTGCCTTCGCTTACCTCGGCAAGGGCGTCCAGGTCGGCGAGGGTGCGCAGATCTATCCCCAGGTCTATCTGGGTGACAACGTCAAGGTGGGCAAGGGCTGCATCCTCTATGCCGGCGTCAAGGTCTATCACGACTGCGTCATCGGCGACGGCTGCATCCTCCATTCGGGCTGCGTCATCGGTGCCGACGGCTTCGGCTTCGCCCCTGTCGACGGCAAGCTCCAGAAGATCTCACAGATCGGCAACGTCATCATCGAGGATGACGTCGAGATTGGAGCCAACACCACCATCGACCGTGCCACCATGGGCCACACCGTCATCGGCCGTGGCACCAAGATGGACAACCTCGTGCAGATTGGCCACAATGTCGTGACCCGGGAGAGCAACGTCTTCTGCGCCCAGGTCGGCGTGGCCGGCACCACCAAGATCGGCGCCTGGAACACCTTCGCCGGACAGGTAGGCGTCGCAGGCCAGTGCGAGATAGGCTCACAGAACGTCTTCGGCGCTCAGTCGGGCATCCCTGGCAACGTAGGCGACGGTCAGACCATGATGGGCACCCCCATCATACAGGCGCGCGAATGGGCACGCCAGTGTGTCTACCTCAAGCGCCTTCCCGATATGCAGAAAGACATTCAGCAGCTCAAGAAGAAATCCTGATCAGACAATCATAAAAATCAAAATATACTCCAATGCAAAAGCAACAAACCCTCGCTACCTCCTTTACCCTCGAAGGCAAAGGTCTGCACACCGGCTTGAACATCACAGCCACCTTCTGCCCTGCAGAACCTAACACCGGCTATCAATTCCAGCGCATCGACCTGGAAGGTCAGCCCCTTATCGAAGCTGTCGCCGACAACGTCGCCGCCACCAATCGCGGCACCGTCATCAAGAAGGGCGACATCGTCGTCTCGACCATCGAGCATGCCATGGCAGCCCTCTATTGCGCAGGCATCGACAACTGCCTCATCCAGGTCAATGCCCCCGAGCTCCCTATTCTCGACGGCTCGGCCGAACCTTGGGTCAAGGCCATCCAGGAGGCTGGCATCCAGGAACAGGACCAGAAGCGTGAGGTCTTCCGCATCATGAAGAAGTATGAGGTCGTAGATGAAGAGAGCGGTGTCAAGCTCGAAATCTTCCCCGACGACCACTTCTCGGTCACCACCTTCGTCGATTATCCCAGCCCCGTGCTCAACAACCAGTTCGCCGTGATGAACGACGTCAGCGAGTTCGCCGACAACATCGCAGCCGCCCGCACCTTCGTCTTCGTCCGCGAGATCCAGCCTCTCCTTGCCGCCAACCTCATCAAGGGCGGTGACCTCGACAATGCCATGGTCATCTATGACCAGAAGGTATCGCAGGAGGAACTCAACCAGCTCGCCTCCGCCATCGGCGCCGAGGCTCCCTCTGCCGACCAGCTCGGCTACGTCCAGAAGCGTCCGCTGCAGTGGGACAACGAGCCCGCCCGCCACAAGCTGCTCGACATCATCGGTGACCTGGCACTCATCGGCCGTTACATCCAGGGCCGCGTCATCGCTACCCGTCCCGGTCACGGCATGAACAACAAGCTGGCACGTGCTGTCCGCAAGGACATGAAGCGCACCGAGGTGCAGGCTCCTGTCTATGATCCCAACAAGCCCGCCGTCATGGACAATGTGGGCATCAAGAAGATCATGCCTCACCGCTACCCCATGCAGCTGGTCGACAAGATCATTCAGCTCGAAGAGCACGACTTCGTGGTCGGCGTCAAGAATGTCACCGCCAACGAGCCCTTCTTCGTCGGTCACTTCCCCGAGGAGCCCGTCATGCCAGGCGTGCTCCAGGTCGAAGCCATGGCTCAGTGTTCGGGCATCCTTGTGCTCAGTTGCGTCGATGAGCCTGAGCGCTACTCCACCTACTTCATGAAGATTGACAACGTGAAGTTCCGTCAGAAGGTCGTTCCCGGCGACACCCTCCTCTTCCGCGTCTCGTTCATGACCCCACTGCGCCGCGGTGTCGCCCAGATGAAGGGTTATGCCTTCGTAGGCGACAAGATTGTCTCCGAGTGCGAATTCATGGCACAGATTATCAAGAATAAGTGATTTCATTTATGAAACAGATTTCTCCATTAGCATACATCGAGCCAGGTGCTCAGATTGGCGAAGACGTCAAGATTGGTCCTTTCTGCTGCGTCTATGACGACACCGTCATCGGCGATGGCACCATCCTCGAGAACAACGTCACCATCTTCCCCGGTGCCCGTATCGGCAAGAACTGCCACATCTTCCCCGGCGCCTGCGTCGCCACCATTCCCCAGGACCTCAAGTTCAAGGGCGAGTACACCACCGTCGAAATCGGCGATGGCACGCAGCTCCACGAGTGCGTCACCGTGCATCGCGCCACCGCCTCCAAGCAGGTCACCCGCGTAGGCAAGAACTGCCTCATCATGGCCTATTGCCACGTAGCTCACGACTGCAACGTCGGTGACGGCGTCATCATGAGCAACTCCATCCAGATGGCAGGCGAGGTCGTCGTCGATCCCTATGCCGTCATCGGTGGTGGCACGCTCATCCACCAGTTCACCCACATCGGTTCCTACTGCATGATCCAGGGTGGCTCGGGTCTGACCAAGGACATCCCGCCCTACACGATGGTAGGCCGTTCGCCAGCCAAGTACATGGGCCTCAATACCGTGGGCCTGCGTCGTCGTGGCTTCACGCGCGAGCAGATCCTCACCATCCAGGACATCTACCGTCTGGTCTACGCCAGCGGCTACAACAACACCCACGCCTGCGAGCACATCGAGGCCGAAATCCCCCAGTGCCCCGAGCGTGACTACGTGCTCAACTTCATCCGCAATTCCGACCGCGGCATCATTGCCGGCAATATGATGTAATCATGGTTTACCATTTCGTAATTCTGAGCGACGAGGTCGAGGACTTCCGTCGCGAGATTGATATCGACGCAGAGGCCACATTCCAGGATCTCAATGACCTCATGCTCAAGTCCTGCAAGTACAAGGGCGACCTCATGACCTCGTTCTTCATCTGCGACGAGTTCTGGGACAAGCAGCAGGAAATCACCGCCATGGACATGAACGACGATCCCACCAAGGAGGGCGCACCTCTGATGGCCCACACCCACCTCTCGGACGTCATCACCGAGACGCAGGCCAAGAAACGCCTCAACGTGCTCTTCGAGTTCGACATGATGTGCGAACGTTACCTCTTCATGAACCTCAAGGAGGTACGCGAGCACGAGCATCTCATGCAGCCCGTCGTCACCCTCGAGAAGGGCAAGGCACCCAAGCAGGAGGGCGACCTCGACTCGCTGTACAAGGATCTCGACACCAGCGACATGTACGGTGAGGACGAGTACAACGAGGACGAAATCGACCTCGACGGCTATCAGGACCTCGAGGACATCGAATCCGCCGGCTACTAAGGAAGTGAAAGAGTGAAAGAGTTCATCCTAAGCAACAAGAAAAGCGAAAACTGCCTGCTGGTGGGCCTCATCACGGGCCGGCAGAACGAGCAGAAGACTCAGGAATACCTTGACGAGCTTGCGTTCCTTGCCGAGACGGCAGGAGCCGTGCCCGTCAAGCGTTTTGTGCAACGTCTCGACACCCCCAACAATGCCACCTACGTCGGTCCCGGCAAACTGCAGGAGATCAAGGAATACATCGAGCAGAAGGACCGCGAGTACGACCAGATGCTCCAGGACTTCAAGGAGGAATACGGCTCGAACACGCAGTTCCAGTACACGGGCGACACCAACCACGTGGAGCTCAAGACGCCCAGTGGCGGCCGCATGACCGTCGAACTGCCTCCCGATCCACGCATCGGCATGGTGGTGTTCGACGATGACCTTGGTCCCAAGCAGCTCCAGATCCTCGAGAAGGAGCTCTGCGTCAAGATCCTCGACCGCACCTCGCTCATCCTCGACATCTTTGCCTCGCGCGCCCAGACAGCTGCCGCCAAGACGCAGGTCGAACTGGCGCAGTACCAGTACCTGCTGCCCCGTCTGACCGGTCTCTGGACCCACCTGGAGCGTCAGAAGGGCGGTATCGGCATGCGCGGACCCGGCGAGACGCAGATCGAGACCGACCGCCGCATCGTCCTCAACCGCATCCAGCTCTGCAAGGAGTGGCTTGCCCAGATCGACAAGCAGAAGGCCACGCAGCGCAAGAACCGCGGCAAGCTGGTACGCGTAGCCCTGGTCGGCTACACCAACGTCGGCAAGTCCACCCTGCTCAATCTCCTTGCGAAGTCGGACGTCTTCGCCGAGAACAAGCTCTTCGCCACCCTCGACACCACCGTCCGCAAAGTCACCATCGACAACCTGCCCTTCCTCATGTCCGACACCGTGGGCTTCATCCGCAAGCTCCCCACCCACCTCGTCGAGTCGTTCAAGTCAACCCTCGACGAAGTCCGTGAGGCGGACATCCTCGTGCACGTGGTCGACATCTCGCACCCCCAGTTCGAGGATCAGATCAAGGTCGTCGAAGAGACGCTCAATGACATCTGCCGCGACATGACGCAGCCCGACGAGCGCCGCAACGACCGCCAGGGCTACAACCGCAAGGACAAGAAGCAGTGGGAACGTTCACTCAAGGATCAGGGCCATCAGAAGCCCACCCTCCTCGTGTTCAATAAGGTGGACAACTACACCTTCACCCCCAAGGACGAAGACGACCTCACTCCGATGACGCGCGAGAACATCTCGCTCGACATGCTGCGCGAGACGTGGATGAGCCGCATGGGCGAAGGCAACTGCCTCTTCATCTCGGCACGCGAGGGCACCGGCATCGACGCGCTCAAGGAGCGCCTCTACGCCATGGTCAAGGAGATTCACACCCGTCGCTTCCCCTACAACGATTTCCTCTTCCAGCATTACGAGGAAGAAACCGAGTAATTTGACAATTCGACAATTCGACAATTTGACAATTTACCATTGAGTTGCTAGCTGTCGATTATCTATCATCAATTGTCAAATATCATTATCAATTGTCGATTATCTATCATCAATTGTCAATTATCTATCATAATAATTGTCAATTATCCATGATCAATAATAGATGAAAGTCGCCCTTATCCAACAGTCCCGCACCGACGACCTTCGCCAGAACGTCCTCGAGACAGCCGATGCTATCCGCAGCGCTGCCCAGCAGGGAGCCGAACTCGTCGTCCTCCAGGAGCTCCACAACTCGCTCTACTTCTGTCAGGTCGAGTCGACCGACAACTTCGACCTTGCCGAACCCATCCCCGGTCCGTCGACCGACTTCTACGGCGAGGTGGCGCGTCAGTGCCACGTCGTGCTGGTCACCAGCCTCTTCGAGCGTCGTGCTGCAGGGCTCTATCACAACACCGCCGTCGTCTTTGAGAAGGACGGCACGATAGCAGGCCGTTACCGCAAGATGCACATCCCCGACGACCCCGCCTATTACGAGAAGTTCTACTTCACCCCCGGAGACCTCGGCTTCCATCCCATCCCGACCTCCGTAGGCCTGCTGGGTGTGCAGGTCTGCTGGGACCAATGGTACCCCGAAGGAGCCCGTCTGATGGCGCTGCAGGGCGCCGAGTTGCTCATCTACCCCACCGCCATCGGCTATGAGTCGTCCGACACGCCCCAGGAGCAGCAGCGACAGCTCACCGCCTGGCAGACTGTGCAGCGCGGCCATGCCGTGGCCAATGGCATCCCGGTCATCGCCGTCAACCGTTGTGGACATGAGCCCGACCCCAGCGGCCAGACCCGCGGCATCCAGTTCTGGGGCCACTCGTTCGTAGCCGGTCCGCAGGGCGAACTGCTTGCCGAGGCTGCCGACCAGCCCACCACCCTCCTCGTCGACATCGACATGCAGCGCTGCGAGAATGTCCGCCGCTGGTGGCCCTTCCTCCGCGACCGCCGCATCGACGAGTTCTCCGGTCTCACCCGCCGCTTCATAGATTAACCCTGTCCCCGCAGCGACCACGCTTAGTCGCTCCCCCCCTGTCCCCGCAGCGACCACGCTTGGTCGCCTAATCATCCCCGTTTTGACCCACATCAGATACATCCTCCTCACCCTCCTTCTCCTGCTGACCATTCCCACCACGGGCATGGCCCAGCTCGACCGTATCACCAGCATGACCAGTTCAGCCTCACGCAGCAGTTCCTCATCGACCTCCAACTCCAGCCGCTCCACCTCCTCTCGTCAGAGTGGCAGTTCCGACAGCAAGGAGGGAGAGGACGAAGACCCCTGCGTCCAGATTGACGACCGCCGCTACTGCTGGACCCTCGACCCCATCACCGGCATCAAGCATCCCTGCGTGCCCGACACCTGCTACGTCGGCATGGCTGGACGTCAGACCATGGCTGGCAAGTCGCTCGGTCTCATCCACACCGGCAACCTCTATTCGCCCCATCTGGTCAACGACTTCTTCGACCGTCGCGACGCCCACGACTTCCTCTTTGTCAATGCCTACAGCCTCTTGGCCCATCGTCCCGAGGATGTCCTGTTCTTCAATACCCGCCTCCCCTACACCACCGTCGGCTACACCACCTCCGGCTCGAGCACGCAGAGCAACGACCATCTGAAGATCGACTTCGCCGGCAACATCCTCAAGCAGCTCGGTGTCGGCACCTCACTCGACTACGTCTACGCCCGTGGCGAATACACCAGCCAGGCCACCAAGCCACTCAAGTGGACCAGCTACCTCTACTATGACGGCGACCAGTACAAGGCAGCCCTGACCTTCAATCTCTCCAAGCTCGCCAATCAGGAGAACGGCGGCATCACCGACCGCAGCTACGTCCTCACCCCCGACAGCTACCAGTCCACCTACACCGAGCCCCGCACCATGCCTACCAACCTCATCGACACCTGGAACGACATGGACACCTGGAACCTCCACTTCAACCACAGCTACGACCTCGGACATTGGGACGAAGTCACCGACCCCACTGACAGCACCGCGCTCATCGACCGCTTCACCTCCGTCGCCTCCATCTTCCACAGCATCGACGTCGAGCACTACAAGCACTCCTTCATCATGGACAGCGGAGCCGACCAGACCGACAGCAAGAACTTCTACCTGAACCACTACATCAACCCCTCGCTCACCCACGACAGCACCACCTACACCAGCCTCTCCACCTACGCCGGCATCCGCATCAACGAGGGCTTCAGCCGCTGGTCCCAGTTCGGCCTTGCCGCCTTCATCGGCTATCAGCGCCAGTCGTACACCCTGATGCAGGACACGCTCAGCACCGAGTCACTGCAGTACATCGACCGCACCCATCACTCCAACAACCTCTTCGTCGGCGGTCAGCTCAGCCGTCATCGCTCCTCACGCCTCACGTTCGACGTCACCGCCAAGGTCGGCATCTCGGGCGACAAGGTGGGCGACATCGACATCAACGGCACCCTCCAGACCGTCCTCCCCGTCGGCAAGGACAGCATCACCCTGCAGGGCTCGGGCTACTTCCGCAACCAGAAGGTCTCCTACCTGATGGATCATTACTTCTCCAACCACTTCCGCTGGTCCGAGGATTTCGACCCCGAGCAGCGCCTGCACCTTGCCGCCAACCTGCGCTATTCGCTCACCGGCACCGAGGCGAAGGTAGGCATGGAGCACATCAGCAACTACCATTACTTCGATGCATCCGACTATCTGCCCCACCAGTGCAGCGACATGATCGAAATCTTCGCCGTCGAGTTCACGCAGAAGTTGCATTGGCGCGGTCTCCATTTCGACAACACCGTGCTCTTCCAGACCTCCACGCACGACGCCGTCCTCCCCTTGCCCAAGATCTCATGGCAGAGCGACCTCAACCTGCAGTTCGTCATCGCCCACGCCCTCACCACGCAGATGGGCGTCGTCGGCTACTATACGACCAAGTACCATGCCCCCACCTACCAGCCCGCCACGCAGCAGTTCTGCGTCCAGAGCGACATCGAGTGCGGCGGCTATCCCTTGTTCAATGCCTACATCAACTGCAACCTGAAGCGCATCAAGTTCTACATCATGTACGCAGGCTTCGGCTCTCAGTCGTTCTCCAACGACGCCTTCCTCATGCCCTATTATCCCCTGCAGTCCACCCGTATCGAATACGGCGTGATCTTTGACCTGCAGAACTAATCAGGAAAAATTCAGACAATCTTGAACTACAACCATCACCTCGCCGAGCAGGAGCGCCTGCTTGCGATGGAATACGAATACGAGAAGGAGGAGTACCAGCAGCTCTGCCAGCAGGTCGGCGTGCAACGCCGCATCCGTCAGGGCAAGTGCTGGTATCCCGTCATGCTGGTGCGCTCGTTCTACAATGCCCTCGACCAGTTCTGCGTCGAACTCACCTGCCCCGAAGAGATCCTCTCGCGCGAAGTGCGCAACGAGCAGACCGGCGAACTTGCCAACAAGGACATCGAGTTCGAATTCGAGCCCGGACGCCCCGTCGCCTTCTTCCGCATTGCCAGCAAGGACCGTGCATCGAGCATCGACAACCGTGCATCGAGCATCGACAACCGTGCATCCTCCGAAAACCGTGCATCGTGCATTGTGAACCGTGCACCCCAAGAGAAGACCCTCTTCTTCCCCTACACCTGCCAGGTCTCGCGCTACGACGGCGTGCGCCTGCAGGTCACCCTCCCCAGTGCACAGGCAGCGCAGGTGCTGCGCGAATACGCCATGCAGGGCCTGCTGGGCGTCCAGCTCTCGTTCGATGCCACCACCTACCGCGTGATGCGCGAAGCCATCCACGAGGTGCAGGAGACCGACGACCGCAAGCTCCAGCACCTCCGCTCCGTCCTCATCGGCACCGAGCAGCCCGGCTTCCGCGTGGAGCAGCCCGTCACCTTCCCCTGGCTCAACCCCTCGCAGCAGAAGGCGGTCCAGAAGGTGCTCTGTGCCCGCGAGGTAGCCATCGTCCACGGTCCCCCCGGCACCGGCAAGACCACCACCCTCGTCGAAGCCATCGGCGAGACCCTCCGTCGCGAACCCCAGGTCATGGTCTGTGCGCAGAGCAACGCCGCCGTCGACTGGATCTGCGAGCAACTCCTCGCCCGCGGCATCACCGTGCTCCGTGTGGGCAATCCCATGCGCATCAGCGACAACCTCCTCGCTGCCTCCTACGAGCGCCGCTACGAGGCACATCCCGACTACGCCGAACTCTGGGCATGCCGCAAGGGCATCCGTGAGGCGGTAGGCCGTCTCTCAGGCGGACACCTCTCAGGCACCGAACGCGCCTCTTTGGGCAATCATCTCAGCAAGCTGCGCAACCGCGCCACCGAGCTCGAGATCCGCATCAACGAGGAGCTCTTCGCCCAGAGCCGCGTCATCGCCTGCACCCTCATCGGCACCGCCTCGCGCGTGCTGGAGCGTCGCCATTTCTCCACCCTCTTCATCGACGAGGCGGCGCAGGCCTTCGAGGGCGCCTGCTGGGCAGCCATCCGCCATGCCGACCGCGTCATCTTCGCCGGCGACCACAAGCAGCTGCCCCCCACCATCAAGTGCCGCGAAGCCGAGCGTGCCGGCCTCTCGCGCACGCTGATGGAGGTCGTCGCACAGAGCAAGCCCACGTGCGTCGAACTCCTCACCATGCAGTACCGCATGCACCGCGCCATCATGCAGTTCTCGTCCGACTGGTTCTACCACGGCCGCCTCGTCGCTGCCCCCGAGTGTGCCGACCGCACCATCGTCCCCATCGACCCGCCGCTCATCTGGATCGACACCGCCAACCTCGGCTACGAGGAGGAGCAGAACCCCCTCTCGCAGTCGCGCCTCAACACCAACGAGGGCATCCTCCTCGTCGAGACGCTCCGCCTCTACGTCACGCAGCTCGGCATCGACCGCCTGCTCGATGAGCGCGTCGACTTCGGCATCATCTCGCCCTACAAGAGCCAGGTGCAACTGCTGCGCCGCCTCATCCGCCAGGAGAAGGACCTGCGCCGCCTCCTCCCCTACATCACCGTCAACACCGTCGACGGCTTCCAGGGTCAGGAGCGCGACGTCATCCTCATCTCGATGGTGCGAGGCAACGACGAGGGCCGCATCGGCTTCCTCGGCGACCTGCGCCGCATGAACGTCGCCATCACCCGTGCCCGCATGAAGCTCATCATCCTAGGCGACACGTCGACCCTCTCGCGGACCCGCTTCTACCACCGCCTCATCGACCATGTCACGGCGCATGGCCGCATGCTCGTCATTCCGGGTCGCGATCCGGAGCCCACTCCGGAGTCCGAAGCGACTGCTCCGGCGCCACAGCCTCCCTCCGAGGGTCAGCAGCCTGCCCCTGCCGAGAATCAGCCTGCCCCTGCCGATACTCCGTCGGCGACATCCCCGCGTGTTCCTTGAAATACTTACGGAACGTGAATTGCTCAGGAAATCCCATTTCCTGGGCAATTTGCTTGATGGACTTCTGCCGCTGTGCCAGGTAGCTCTTCGCCTTGTTGATGGTGATCATCTCGATCCACTGTTGCGGCGACCGTCCGAGGCTCTTGCGTATCAGCGTCGAGAAGTGCCCCACCGAGAGGTTGGCGCATTGTGCATAATACGCCACCTTACGCTCGTTGTTGCCCTCCTTGATCAACGACAGCACGAAGTCCGATACCACCTGCACCTCCCTCGGCATCCCCTCTGACTGGTCGAGTTCCCGAGCGTAATACTTGGCAAGCAGCATGATGAACGTCTCTGGCAGCAACAGGGCATAGGCATGCCTGTACATCTTCGCCACCTGCCCCCTGCGCTCATTGTCCTTGATCAATCCCTCCAGCTTCTCTATTTCGTCCAATCTCCTCAATAGCCACTCGTAGTCCTCTTCATCGATCGTGATCACCGGATTGCGCAACAGTTTGACCGGGAAAGCCGAGTTGAACAGCCTGATGGCATTCGGGAAGAGGATCTCCATCTCTCCCAGCAAGGCATGCACATCGCAGTCTTCCTCCAGCCGAATGTCCGAATACATCAATATAGGGCTCACGATGGCGAGCGTACGCTCGGCGAAGGAATAGGTCTGACCGTTGAGTGTCATCTGTCCATGGCCCTTCGTACAGAGCAGCAGTCCCGCCCTGCCCATGAACTCTTCAGGGTTAATCGTCGTCTTCATATTTGCTCAATATCTATACTTTTTCAGTCCCGAAATGGCTGAATGTCGGCACAAAGATATGCGATTTTGCCCAAATTATCGCCGAAATTACCGAGTTTTTTTCGCGCATCTTCGATTTTGCTCAATAATTCACCACCTTTGCCATTTCCGCACATCGTTTTTTCCGCTATCTTTGCACCATCAAAACTGCATTGCCTATGAAAACATTACAGCTCCCCCACCCACCCTGTGTGGCGACACTTTTCCTTTCATTCCTTCTTTCACTTCTGCCCTGCCCGCTCCTTGCCCAGTCGCTCGACGAGTGCCAGGAACTTGCCCGACAGAACTACCCACTGATCCGCCGCTACGAGCTCATCGAGCAGACCAGCCAGTACACCCTCCAGAACCTCAACCGCGGCTATCTGCCCCAGCTCTCCCTCTCCGCCCAGGCGACGCTGCAGAGCGACGTCGTCTCGCTCCCCGATGCCCTCAACGACATGATGGCAGCGCAGGGGCTCACGGTCCGGGGGCTCAAGAAAGACCAGTACAAGGTAGCCCTCGACCTGCAGCAAGTCCTCTACGACGGCGGTGCCATCAGTGCCCAGAAGGAGGTCTCCCGCCGGCAAGCCGACCTGCAGTCCGCCCAGAACGACGTCGACCTCTACCAGCTCCGTGACCGCATCGACAACCTCTACTTCGGCATCCTCCTCACCCAGGAGGGGATCCGGCAGACCGATGCCACCTTACACCTTCTTAATAATAATGTAGAGCGTCTCCAGGCGCTCTGCGACGAGGGAGTCGCCATGCGTTGCGACGTCGATCAGCTCCGTGCCGAGATGCTCTCCACCGAGCAGCATCGCACCGACCTCCAGTCCACCCTCGTCAACCTCCAGCAGCTGCTCTCGACCTTCTGCGGGAAGGCCATCACCGTCGATGCCGAGTCCGTCTTCTCTTCGTCAGGAGGCGCCCTCTCTGCAGAGAGTGCCGGGGGAGCGACCCTAACGGGGCGGGAGGCTGCTGCAGGAGGCGATCCCGCAGCAGGGGGAACCTCCCTCGCCCGCCCCGAATTCACCCTCTTCGACCATCAGGCAGCGCTCCTCACGGCACAGCGCCGCGCCCTCGATGCCACCCTGCTGCCCCGCCTCTCGCTCTTTGCGCAGGGCTTCTATGGCTATCCCGGCTACAACATGTACGACGACATGTTCAGTCACGACTGGAGTCTCAATGGCATGGTAGGCATCCGACTCAACTGGAACGTCTCGAGCCTCTACACCCGTCGTGGCGAGATCCAGAAGCTGCGCCTCCGTCAGGACGACATCGAGAATGCCCGCGACGTCTTCACCTTCAACAACGACCTCCAGCAGTCGCAGGAACGTCAGTACGCCCAGCGCTGCCAGAAGCTCCTCACCCAGGACGACCAGATCATCCAGCTCCGCCAGTCCGTCCGTGAGGCCACCGAAGCCAAGCTCCAGGACGGCATCATCGACGTCAATGCCCTCCTGCAGGACATCACCCGCGAACAGCAGGCGCGCATCACCCGCACCCAGCATCTCATCGAGTACCATCAGCACCTCGCCGAGCTCCGTTTCCTCACCAATCAGTAAATCATTAATTGTCCAATTGTAAATTGTCCAATTGTAAAATTGTAAAATTGTCAAATTGTCCAATCATGCGTTCTCTTTCCCTCTTTACCCTTTTACCTCTTTACCTTCTCACCACCGCCTGTTCAGGCGACTGTTCCGAATATGACGCCACTGGCGTCTTCGAGGCCACCGAGGTAACCCTTTCCGCCCGTGCCCAGGGCGAGCTCATCCGTTTCGACTGCGAGGAGGGCGACTCCGTCACCACAGGCGACCTCCTCGGCATCATCGACACCACCGCCCTCTACCTCCAGCAGCAGGCATTGCTGGCCAATCTCTCGGCCAATGATGCCCGCCAGCTCGACGTCACCGTCCAGCTCTCCTCCCTCCGTCAGCAGCAGCAGAACCTCGAGCAGGAGAAGGCGCGCTTCACCCGTCTGCTCCAGAAGGGAGCCGCCTCGCAGAAGCAGGTCGACGACATCGACCACCAGCTGCAGGTCATCCACAGGCAGGTCAGCGCACTCAGCGACCAGGTAGGCTCGCAGAACCGCAGCCTCACCTCCCAGAGCCGTGCCATCGAGGCACAGGCGCAGCTCCTCCGCAAGCAGATCAGCGACTGCCAGGTCACCACCCCCATCACGGGCGTAGTGCTCTCGAAGTACGCCGAGCAGGGCGAATTCGCCGCCCCCGGTCGTTCCCTCCTCAAGGTAGGCGACCTGCAGCGAATGCGACTGCGTGCCTACGTCGAGGCGCCCCGTCTCACCACGCTCCGCCTCGGGCAGCAGGTCACCGTCTATGCCGACCTCGGGGCCGACCAGCAGCGAGCCTATCCCGGCACCGTCACCTGGATCAGCGACCAGGCAGAGTTCACCCCCAAGACCATCCAGACGCGCGACGAGCGGTCCAACCTCGTCTACGCCATCAAGGTCACGGTCATCAACGACGGACTCATCAAACGCGGAATGTATGGCAACGTCAGTTTCGGTCAATGACCTGACCAAGTCCTACGGTGCAGTCCAGGCACTCCGTGGCGTCTCGTTCGAGGTCAACGAAGGTGAGATCTACGGACTCATCGGCCCCGACGGAGCCGGCAAGACCACCCTCTTCCGCATCCTCACCACGCTGCTCCTTGCCGACAGCGGCACCGCCACGGTCCTGGGTCTCGACGTCGTGCGCGACTTCCAGCAGATCCGCACCCTCATCGGCTACATGCCCGGCCGCTTCTCGCTCTATCAGGACCTCACGGTCGAGGAGAACCTCCGTTTCTTCGCCTCGGTCTTCGGCACCACCATCGAGCAGAACTATCCCCTCATCGCCCCCATCTACTCGCAGATCGAGCGCTTCCGCACCCGCCGTGCCGGCAAGCTCTCGGGCGGCATGAAGCAGAAGCTCGCCCTCTCGTGCGCCCTCATCCACGCGCCGCGCGTCCTCTTCCTCGACGAGCCCACCACCGGCGTCGACCCCGTCTCACGCCGGGAGTTCTGGGAGATGCTCTCCCGCCTCAAGCACGAGTACGGCCTCACCATCCTCGTCTCGACCCCCTACATGGACGAGGCCGCCCTCTGCGACCGCATCGCCCTCATCCATGAGGGGCGCATCCTGCGTGTCGGCACCCCCTCCACCCTATCCACCGGCTATCCCTCGCTCGAGGATGCCTTCATCTCCCTCATGCAATGACCGACCACATCGTCATCGAGGCACACGACCTCACCAAGTCATTCGGCTCCTTCACCGCCACCGACCACATCACCTTCAGCGTCCACGAGGGCGAGATCTTCGGCTTCCTCGGCGCCAACGGAGCCGGCAAGACCACCGCCATGCGCATGCTCTGCGGCCTCTCGCAGCCCACCGACGGCTGGGCGCGCGTCGCCGGCTACGACGTCTCCACCCAGCACGAAGAGGTCAAGCGCCACATCGGCTACATGAGCCAGCGCTTCTCGCTCTACGAGGACCTCACCGTCGAGGAGAACCTCACCCTCTTCGGCGGCATCTACGGCATGACGCGCCAGGCCATCCGTGCGGGCATCGACCGCTGCCTCCGCGAGCTGGGCTTCGAGGCTGTCCGCAAGTCGCTGGTCCGCAGCCTACCCCTGGGCTGGAAGCAGAAGCTCGCCTTCTCGCTCGCCATCTTCCACAACCCCCGGATCGTCTTCCTCGACGAGCCCACCGGTGGCGTCGATCCCATCACTCGCCGTCAGTTCTGGCAGATGATACGCGATGCCGCCCAGCGCGGCATCACCGTCTTCGTCACCACCCATTACATGGACGAGGCGGAGTACTGCGACCGTGTCTCCATCATGGTCGACGGCCGCATCGACGCCCTCGACACCCCCGCCCGTCTCAAGGAGCAGTTCCATGCCAGCGACATGTACGGGGTCTTCTACGCCCTCGCCCGCACCGCCAAGCGCCAGTAGCCCGCCAGCGAAGCGACCTATCGACCGACAACCCCACTAACTCAGTAACCCCATAACGTCCTCCGCGACAGCCAATCCCACGACATGAAACAGTTCGTTTCATTCATCCGCAAGGAGTTCCTCCACATCTTCCGCGACACGCGCACGATGATGATCCTCCTGGCGATGCCCATCATCCAGATTCTGCTCTTCGGCTACGCCATCTCGACCGAAGTGCGCAACGCCTCGGTAGCCATCCTGGCGCCGCATCACGATGCCCGCGTCGACGAGGTCGTGCAGCGCTTCGATGCCAGCCGCTACTTCACCGTCACGCGGATGCTCCAGAGCGATGCCGACATCCTCCCTGCCTTCCAGCAGGGCGAGGTCAGCCTCGTCCTCTGCTTCAACACGGACAACACCGCCGTCCAGCTCCTGACCGACGGCACCGAGCCCAATCAGGCGAGCCTCGTCACCCAGTATGCCTTAGGCATCCTCCAGTCGCAGTTCAGCGCGACGCTCACCCCGATGACCTCCAGCAGCGTGTCACGCAGTCCGGCCGACGTCAACGTCCGGCTCCTCTACAATCCCCAGTCGCGCTCCGCCTACAACTTCGTGCCCGGCGTCATGGGACTCATCATGATGCTCATCTGCGCCATGATGACCAGCATCGCCATCGTCCGCGAGAAGGAGCAGGGCACCATGGAGGTGCTCCTCGCCTCACCCCTGCCCCCCTTGGTCATCATCCTTGCCAAGATGGTGCCCTACTTCACCCTCTCGTTGGTCAATATGGCCACCATCCTGCTCCTTGCCCACTACGTCATGGCGGTGCCCATCGTCGGCAGCCTTGCCCTCATCCTCACCCTGTGCATCGTCTACATCCTCCTGGCGCTCGCCTTCGGCCTGCTGGTCAGCAACCTCGTCGCCTCGCAGATGGCGGCCATGCTCATCTCGGGCATGGGGCTCATGATGCCCGTCATGCTCCTCTCGGGCATGGTCTTCCCCATCGAGTCGATGCCCGCCCTCCTGCAGTATCTCTCCGCCATCGTCCCTGCCCGCTGGTTCATTGCCGCCATGCGCGGCGTGATGATCCAGGGCTGCACCCTCCCCGACGTCTGGCACCAACTGCTCATCCTCTGCCTGATGCTCGTCGTCATCCTCACCATCGCCCTCCGCAAGTTCAAGGTCCGACTGGCATAGAAATTGACAATTTGACAATTTGACAATTTACCATTAGCTCCGCGTTGTTGAATGGGCAGCAATTATGAATTATGAATTTTGAATTAGCCAAAATTATGAATTATGAATTATGAATTATGAATTCAAAATGCTTCAGCATTTTTCCTCCCTTCCCTACCTCATCCGCAAGGAGTTCCTGCAGTTGCGGCGCAACCCCTTCCTGCCCAAGCTCTTCGTCGGCTTCCCGCTGGCGCTGATGCTCGTCTTCCCCTGGGCGGCCAATCAGGAGGTGCGCGACGTCAAGGTCAGCGTCGTCGACCTTGACCACACCGTCGCCTCCCGTCAGCTCACGCAGCGCATCGATGCCTCCACCTACTTCACGCTCGCCGACTATGCCCCGAGCTACGACGCAGCGCTCCGTGACGTCCAGCACGGCGATGCCGACATCATCCTCCAGGTCGAGCCCGGCTATGAGCGCCATCAGGCACAGGGACAGCCTGCCCGGCTCCAAGTCTCCGCCAATGCCGTCAACGGCACCCGCGGCACCCTCGGCTCCGCCTACCTCCGTCAGCTCCTCGCCACGCCGAATCCCTCTCACGGCAGCTCCGTCTCGTCCAGTCCCTCTCTCGGCAGCACCGTCACGTCCAGTCCCACCCAGGGCAGCACCGTCACCTCGCGCTACCTCTTCAACCCCACCCTCGACTACAAGCGCTTCATGGTGCCCGCCCTCATGGTGATGCTCATCACCCTGCTCGGCGGCTTCCTCCCTGCCCTCAACATCGTAGGCGAGAAGGAGGCCGGCACCATCGAGCAGATCAACGTCACCCCCGTCTCGCGCATCGAGTTCATCATGGGCAAGCTCATCCCCTATTGGATCATCTGCTTCCTCCTGCTCAACCTCTCGATGCTCATTGCCTGGGGGGTCTATGGCATCGTCCCTGCCGGCTCGCTGCTCACCATCTACGGCTTCACCACGCTCTACATCCTCCTCATCTCGGCCTTCGGGCTCCTCATCTCCAACTTCTCCGACACCATGCAGCAGGCGATGTTCGTCATGTTCTTCTTCATGCTCATCTTCCTCCTCATGTCGGGACTCTTCACCCCCGTCACCTCCATGCCGACGTGGGCGCAGTGGATAGCCGCCTTCAATCCCCTCAAGTACTTCATGGAGGTGATGCGCATGGTCTACCTCAAGGGCTGCGGCATCCAGCATCTCACCCGTCAGCTTTTGGCACTCACAGCCTTCGCCCTGGTCTTCGTCACCGCCGCCATCCGCACCTATCGCAAGAATAATTGAAGATTTTTGCCCCGAAACTTGCATATCTCGATTTTTTTCCCTACCTTTGCCGCGCTCAATTGTAAATTTGTAAATGGTCAAATAGTAAATTATTCCATCATGGTCAAGCACATCATCCTCTGGAAGCTCCGTGAAGAGCTCACCGACACCGAGAAGGCCGCCATCAAGCGCGGCATCAAGGAGGGACTCGAAGGCCTCGTCGGCCAGGTCCCAGGTCTCATCGAATGCCACGTCCACATCGACGGCCGCCTCGACACCAGCAACTGCGACGTCATGCTCGACGCCACCCTCGAGAGTCCCGCTGCCCTGCGCGGCTATGCCCAGCATCCCGCCCACCTCGCCGTAGCCAACGGCCGCGTCCGTCCCTACACTGCCCAGCGCACCTGCCTCGACTATGAATGCTAAGCTCCGCACCCTCCTCGTCGCCCTGCTCGTCGCCCTGTCGTTCAGTTGCGTCAAGGCTCAGCAGGCCAAAGTCTACGACGAGTCGATCGACCCCTTCTGCCAGATTGAGGATGCCGTAGCCCAGGCAGCCGCCTCGGGTCGCTACGTCGTCTGCCAGCTCGGCGGCAACTGGTGTCCCTGGTGCCTCCGCTTCGCCCGGTTCATCCAGGAGGACGACGAGATCCGTCAGCTCATCGCCGACAACTTCGTCTACATCCACGTCAACTACCGGTCGCGTCAGGACGAGCTCTCGCAGCGCGTCAGCCGCCGTCTGGGCAATGCCGGACGCTTCGGCTTCCCCGTCCTCGTCATCCTCCGTCCCGACGGCTCCGTCCTCCACATCCAGGACTCCTCCTACCTCGAGCAGGACAAGGGCTACGATCGTGCCCGCGTCCTCGCCTTCTTCCAGCACTGGACCCCCGCCGCCGTCAGCGGCAAGTAGCGCTCCTCCTCCACAGCCCCCTACAAACCGAACATCCGCCTTCCTCACGAAGACGGATGTTCCTGCATACACACATATT
>R14__coassemble_618_pt1 | contig 22971 bp, 17 predicted proteins | sample R14__metabat2_high_PE_017 | metagenome-assembled genome bin R14 | reverse complement strand
ACGGGTGGTGGTGTCGGTGCTACGGTCGGTGCGGTTGTAGAAGAGGCAACCGAGACCATAGCATGCCTCGAGGTTCCAGTGGTCGGTCAGCGTCCAGGCATAGCCGGCATTGAGACCGACGGGGACAGCAAGCTGACGCGCAGGATAGTCGTCGTAACTGTAATGGAAGATGCCGACCATGGGACCCATGAAGAGACGATGGAAGGGCTGATGCGAGAACCAATAGCGGTACTCGAGTTCTGCACCACGCACATTGGCCTCACGAAGCCACGAATTCTGGAGGGAATAGATGCCCGTGATGCCTATGGTGGAGCACTCATTGACCGTGAAGTCGGCACTCAGGTTGGCTGCCTCGACGCCCCAGAAGAGGGCGTTGGTACGGAGGGCGAGGGTCTGTGCCTGCACTCGGCAGATGCTGCAGAAAGCCAGCAATGCGACGACGAGCAGCAAGGGATGCTGACGGCGGCAGGAGACATTATGACGGATGTGACAATTCATTTCGTGGTTCATTTGGGTAGACGGAGACGATAGGCCACCTGAGCATGGGCGATGCGGACACGACCCTCTTCGGTGGTGTAACGATAGGCGAAGCGGAGGACGGTCCAACGCTGGCTGGGCTTGCCATAAGGCAGGTGATGGATGCCGGTGTAGAAGTAGTCCTCGATCATGAAGTCCTCGATGCGGAAGGCCTCATGATTGCGATTGACACGATTGAGACACTGGGTGACGCCTGCGATGACATCCTCCAGTCGGTCGGGCACGGGATTGCCGTCAGCGTCATAGTGCGCCCAGACGCCAGGCCCGTAGGTGAGGTTGTCCTTGTGAGCAGCCTTGTTCCAGGTGTTGTGCTTGGGCTCCATTGCCTTCTGGAGGAGCTGGTGGATGACGTTGCCATTGCGCAGGCTCTCGTTGTCCTGGACGGTGACGACGAAGCTGAGTTCGGGCAACGCGTTGCCGAAGAGCGCCTTGCCGACGGTGCGTCCATAGCCGAGGGTGTCGGCGATGATGATGTTGTCGTCAGTGAAGCCATAGTAGCCCTCGCTGGAGATGGTCTCGAGGACATCTGCCTTGGTGACCACCGACTCACGGCCATTGCGCCAAGGACGGTTGATGAAGAACTGAGGCGTGCTTCCCTCAGAGATGAAGCTGTTGTAACGGCCCTGGACGCTGTTGTCGATGTAGGGCTCGAGGACGAAGCGGGTGGCGAGGGTGTCGTAGTCCTCGGTGACCTGCTGGTGGAAACGAAGCGAGAGGGCGTAGGTGCCACGCATGTCCATCTGATTCTCCTCGATGGGCTGGAACTCGCCGTCAGTGCGGTAATAGATGCCCTGCACGAGGTCACGGGTAAGACGGAAGTCCGCAGGGAGATGACTGTTGAAGAGGCCGATGACCTCGTCGAGCGTAGCGCTGTGCATGAACTCATCACGGTTCTTGGGCTCCATGGTGAGGCTGGGCAGATGCTTGCCATGGTCGTAATAATAGCGACGCATGGTGCTATTGAACCCGAGCTGACGGCTGGAGGCATCGTCGAAGCCCTCGAAGCGGACACGGAAGGGGAAGATGAAGTGCGACTCGGAACCTTCGGAATCGAAGTCGTGGGCACGGATGGGAAGGGTGTAGCCGACGAAGCTGTTCTCGGAGGGACGGTCGATGGGGAATGGGGTGTTGTCGACCTGCGTGAAGTACTCGCTGCGGATGGCGCTGGAATGGGTACGCGCCAGGAACGCCTTGCGTACCTGAGCAAAAGAGACCGTCTGCGACTGCGAGAAGGTGGAGTCGGCATCGGTGGCTGGATTGACATAGATTACGACAGGATCGCGCTCAAGCTGGTCAAGGAAGTCCTCCACCTCGTGCTGGGCATGCTCGTCCTCCGCCTTGATGCGACGATAACGGTCGAGGTTGGGCTGCCAATACTTGCGGGAGATGCTGTAGTTGCGATAGACGAGGGCGAAGCGGATCTCGGTGAGCATGGGAAGGACGAAGCTGCGCGAGGCAGGAGTGCGCGAGGTGTAGGCGTCGTACTTGGCATAGATGGCACCGACATTGCCGCCCATCTCGAACTCGAAGAAGTGACGGTTGCCATAGCTGAAGCCGGGGAAGGCATAGCCGAAGGAGAAACCGCCGATGGCTCCCCAGCCATCCTTGAGCGCCTTGCGGTCACGGATATCGAGGGGAGTGTGGAGCGTATAGTCGACATATTCGCCATAGACACCGGCATAGAAACGCGACTTGTAGTTGGATGGATGGCGATGGAAGGTGAAGTGCATGCGCCACTCGGCATGAGCGTTCCAGAACTTGTAGGAATAGTCGTCGTAGAGACCCTTGGCAAGGTAGTCCTGGCTCGAAGGAGAGCCTTTGAACTGGAAGTAGAGCGAACTGGTGGCCATGCGGTCGGGATTGCCGAGGTCGACCTCGACGCCGACATTGGGAATGACCAGCGCCCAATCGAAGAGGTTGGTGCTGAAGGAGAAGTGCGAGAGGAAGTTATAGCGGGGACGACCGAAGGCGATTTCCTTGTAGTCATGCCGGGCAGGGGTCCAGTCACCATAAGTGAGGGTGTCGGCGAGGACACCTGCCTGGAGTGGCTGGCTGACGAAGGTCATCAGGAGGAGGAGGGAAGTTATGAGGAAGTAACGAAGACGTTGCATCGGGTAGAAGGGAATAATGTGGGAGGATGTTGGGGAGAAGCCTGGGAAGAGGAGGGCGACGGCCGGACCGTCGCAACGGGGTTATTTGCCTTTCTCCTTCAGTTCCTCGAGGGTCCAGATACGCTGACGGATGATCATGGGGCGTCGGGTGGTGTGGGTGGTGCCTGCGATGCCCGACATGAAGAGGTTGGCTCGGATGGCGTCAAGGATGCCACTGAGGACCTGGGCGCTGACTGCGCCACGTCCGGCATCGTAAGCGGCGATGTAGAAGGCTACACGGTCAGCGGCATTGGATGCCTTGGTGCCACAGGTCTGGAGTATGTTGGACTTGAGGGCACGGAGGTCGGCATTGCTGTGGGTACGGAGCGCCTCATTGCAGGCATTGTATGCCTCGGTGTACTGACCCTTGTTGAAGAGATTGCGAGCGGCGACGTACTCCTGATCGAGTTCCTCCTTCTGCTGCTGGACCTTGGCCTTCTCATTGGCGAGGTTGGAGTTGATCACACGGAGGCACTCCTTTCGAACCGACTCGATGGTGGACTGCGGGTAGTGGGTGATGTACTCCTGGTTGTGCTCGCGCGTCATGAACGACTCGCTGGCATCGATCCAGCGGAGGATGCTCTGGTAGGGATCAGAGAGGTTGGACGAAATCTCGGGGTGAGCCACTGAGGCACGGTTCAACGGGGCGAACATACCCTGCAGGATGATGGCAAGGTCAAGGCGACCCTGTGCCTGCTCGACGATGCGAAGGGTGCCGACGTAACTGTCGTTGTAGGCATCGGGGCGGTTGGAGAGGGCGAGGACATACTCGTTCTGGAGCTGCTCGTCACTCCAGGTGTTGGCCTCGAGGTTGTTGGTGTACTCATAGGTCTCGCGACCGACATTGCGGAAACGGTCGGCATAGAGCGACTGCATCTGACGCCAGCTGCCATCGGTGCCATCTTCGCGCATCAGCTGACGAAGGGCACGGCGGGTATTGTTGTAGAGGGCGGCATTGCGCTGATAGCCCTCCTTGAGTGCCTGTGGATAGAGCGCATAGACTACGTCACTATACCGACCGGCATTGAAGGCGGCGTTGAGATCGTCGAGGACATTGGACGTGGAGGTCTGTGAGGGAGCAGCAGTGGCTACCGAACGACTGCCGTTGGCCTTGGGGTACCAAGGGAGATTCTGCAGAGCACGGAACTGAGCATTGCAGCCGAAGCCGTAATTGGCAAGTATGATAGTTATAACAAACAAAAACTTTTGCATTGCAAATACCTTAATTAGGCTGCAAAATTAGTAAAAAATTCAATCGGTCGGTCAAAAATGGACTGAAATGTGAGAAATAGAATGATTTATGGGCTGATTTCAGTCAAAATGAGGGGGAGAGATGGCAAATTTAGACAGTAAACATCGAATAACAAGGTACAAAAAACACCGCCATCGACACCTTGCGAAGGATGACGACAGCGGCGATATTGGAGGCTGAACATTGCCTCAAGAGACAGCCTTGAGGTTGGATATTTATCTCTAGAGACAGCCAGGGGTTACTCCCACTCAATGGTCGACGGTGGCTTGGAGGAGATATCGTAGCATACACGGTTGACGCCACGCACCTTGTTGATAATCTCGTTGCTGACCTTTGCCATAAAGTCGTATGGCAGGTGAGCCCAGTCGGCAGTCATGGCATCGGTGCTGGTGACGGCACGGAGAGCTACGGGATGCTCGTAAGTGCGCTCGTCGCCCATCACACCGACACTGCGGACGGTGGAGAGCAGGACAGTGCCAGCCTGCCAGATCTGATCGTAGAGCGAGACTTCGATCTCGCCATCCTTCATGTCAGCAGGGACACCGGCTGCGAGGACGCGGCGAGCCTCTTCGCCCGAGAGCTTCGTCTTGTATTCGCGGAGACCGCGGATGTAGATATCGTCAGCATCCTGCAGGATGCGCACCTTCTCGGGAGTGATGTCGCCCAGGATACGGACTGCGAGGCCAGGACCGGGGAAGGGATGACGGGTGATGAGATGCTCGGGCATGCCGAGGCTGCGGCCTACACGGCGCACCTAGTCCTTGAAGAGCCACTTCAGAGGCTCGCAGAGCTGGAGCTTCATCTCCTTGGGCAGGCCGCCCACGTTGTGGTGCGACTTGATGACCTTGCCGGTGATGTTGAGACTCTCGATGCGGTCAGGATAGATGGTGCCCTGGGCGAGCCACTTGGCATCCTGGATCTTCAATGCCTCAGCGTAGAAGGTCTCGACGAAGTCACGACCAATGATCTTGCGCTTCTGCTCAGGATCGGTCACACCAGCGAGGTCAGCAAAGAACCTGGCAGAGGCATCGACGCCTATGACATTGAGGCCGAGGCACTCGTAGTCGTGCATTACGTCGCGGAACTCGTTCTTGCGCAGCATGCCATGGTCGACGAAGATGCAGGTGAGGTTCTTGCCGATGGCCTTGTTGAGCAGGACGGCAGCCACGGAACTGTCCACACCACCCGAGAGGCCGAGGATGACACGGTCATTGCCGACCTGTGCCTTGAGTTCGGCTACCGTGGTATCGACGAAGGAGTCGGCTGACCAGTCCTGCTTGCCGCCACAGATGTCGACCACGAAATTGCGGAGCAGCTGGGTGCCCTGCACGCTGTGGAAGACTTCGGGATGGAACTGGACAGCCCAGACGGGCTGTTCCGTGCTGGCATAGGCAGCATACTTGACGTTGGCAGTCGATGCGATGCAGCGGTAACCTTCGGGAATGGCAGTGATGGTGTCGCCATGACTCATCCACACCTGACTGTTGTCAGTGAAACCCTTGAAGAGGGGATTCTCCTTGTCAATGTAGCCGAGGTTGGCACGGCCATACTCACGGCTGTCGGCCTTCTCGACCTTGCCGCCATTGGCAAAGCTGATGAACTGTGCGCCATAGCAGATGCCGAGCACGGGCAGACGACCTACGAACTGCGAGAGGTCGACCTTGAATGCCTCGGGGTCATGCACCGAATAGGGCGAACCTGAGAGGATGACGCCGATGACCTCTTCGTCGTTGCCGACGGGGTACTTGTTGTAAGGCAGAATCTCGCAGAAGGTATCGAGCTCGCGCACACGACGGCCAATGAGCTGCGTGGTCTGGGAGCCGAAGTCCAAGATGATGATCTTTTGCATGGGATAAAGCGGGATTATTTGTTAATGTTGATAATGATTTCAGTAGTGGGCTGAATGGACCGGTCTATCTCCTGTCAGACAGGAGATAGACCAGGAAACCTCCTACGGGCAGGAGACGGACCAGGACACCTCCTACGGGCAGGAGACGGACCAGGACTCCTCCTACGGGCAGGAGACGGACTCCGCAGGAAACGCCCCTTAGTCGGACGTGGCTCGCTTGAGGACCGAGTATGCCTGCACAAGGCCCAGCTCACCTGCCTTCGAGAGGTCCTGGATGCCCTGACGGGAGCGTCCCTGACGAAGCAGGATGAGTCCGCGGTTGTAATATGCCTCAGCGAAGTTGGGATAGAGCTCCACACATTTGTTGAGGTCCTGCAGGGCGGCATCGAAATTGCCCAACTTGGCGCTGATGTAGGCACGGTTGTAGTAGGCATAGACGAAGGTGGGAGCGAGTTCGATGACCTTGTCAAGGTCACGCACGCACATCTCACATTCCACACGGCGCTGCCGCTGCATCTGCTCGGCCTGGATACGAAGCTGATCCTGACTGGAGAGGGTTGAATTCTGATTGATCTTGATGGTTGAACCGCTTGCTCCCGATTGACGCAGGACGCCTGCACGAAGGTCGTCGTCGACCACCTGCTGCGAAGCGTTGGCACCGGGCACTCCCGAGCGTTCGTTGATCTCCATCTGACGGAAACGAAGGACGGCACGGTTGAAATAGGCGAGGATGAAGTTGTCCTTGCGGAACAATACCTGGTTGAGATCCTCGATTGCCGACTGGTAATCCTGGACCAGCATGAAGTCGAGCGAACGACCGAAGAAGCTGATAATCGTGGCAAACTGCGAACCGATGATGCGCGAATAGTCGTCGATGGAGGCAAAGTGCGCCTGCACCTGCGCCTCATCGAGCATCGGCTCCTGGCAGACCACCTTCAGCCTGCGACTGAGGAGGCCGGCTCGGTTGAAGTCGGAGAGCGACTTCTCGAAGTAGATGTTCTGTCGGACGCCATCGGACTTCTCGTAATAGGTCAGGACGAACATCGGCTGCATGTCGACCGAGAAACGCTGGTCCTGAATACGGCCACGTGTGGCATTCTCGTAGTGTGAGGCATCTCCCTCCATCGAGACCGCCATGATACGGTTGAACTTGCGGATGTTGTTGTCGCCCTCGCGACGCACCTTCTCGGCATCGCTGAGTTCTGCATCATCGACTGGGGCATCGTTCTCGGCGAGAAGGATGCTGTCGGGATTCTGAATGCCGGAGGCAAGCATCTGCTCACGCCGCTGCTGACGACGGTCGCGCTCCTTCTTGACACGCTGTTCGACGGTGAAGGCCTCCTTGAAGTCATGATCGGCCTCCTTGGCACGCCCCAGTTTCTTGAGATCCTCGGCTCGGGCATAGAGGGCGGGGAAGAAGTTGGGATGCTGCTCGTAGACTGCCTGATAGTCATCGACAGCGCCTCGCAAATCGCCCACCTCGTCACGCAGGAGGGCACGGTTGTAATTGGCGAAGGTGTTCTGCGGCTCCACTTCGAGCACCTTTGTGAAGTCACTGATGGCGCGGTTGCGATCGCCGATCTGCGCTCGGAGGATGCCTCGGTTGTAGTACGAGAGGACGTCGTCAGGACGCAGTTCGATGGCCTGATCGTAATCGGTCATGGCTCCGCGCAGGTCGTTCAGGTTGTAGCGGATCATGGCGCGGTTGTTGTAGAACGCCGCCTGTTCCGGGTCGAGACGGATGGCATGGTTCATGTCGTCCAGTGCCTCGTTGAGACGGTCGTTGGACGCCAGGATCATGCTACGCATGCCAAAGGCATAGGCATTGCCCTTGTCGAGCTCGATGACGCGGTCAAGGTCACTGAGCGCCTGCAGGCTATCGCCCAACTCCATGCGCATCTGCGCTCGGTTGAGATAGGCCTGCGATTCGTTGGGGAAAAGGTCGATGAAGTGATTGAAGCAACTGTCTGCACGCTGGTAATCCTTCTTGAGCGCATAGGTAACCGCAAGGCTGCGCAGGAAGACCTTGTTCTCAGGCTGCACCTTCAGACCCTCCGTGAAGTCAGAGATGGCGCCATCGTACTCCTTGAGGTTCTGCCGTGCGATGCCACGCACCTGCCACGCCGTGACGAGGAAGGGATTGCGCTCGATGCAAGCCGTGGCGTCCTGAGAGGCTCCCAGATAATCCTCCAGATAGACTTTGGCAATGCTTCGGTAGAGGTAAGGATCGGCCAGATAGGGCTTCACGGCAATGACCTCATTGAAATACTGGATCGACAGCACGTAGTCCTCGAAATAGAGGGCATTGCGGCCGATGGCAAGCACGCGGTCGGTATTGATCTGAGCCGACAGCGAACCGAGCGCCAGGAAGAGGGTGGCTATGAATGCAGTGAGACGCTTCATTGGTAATCGAGCGGGATGACTTATTTCTTGAATCCGTATTGGCGACGACGTGCTGCGGTGCAGTGCAGGAGGTCGGACGAAATGACGTCGTAGTTCTCGATCGTCTCGCCGTCAGCCCATCGGAGAATCTCCTCCAGATAGTCGCGCGACTGAGCGTGGGTGGTCTCGAAAAGACGACAATAGAAGGGGGATATGTCGAGGCGCAGCATCTGGGCGGGACGGTCGGTGGTGCGGACGATGAGGTTGTCTTGGATATCTATTTGACAGTACATGGGGGTGATTTATGAAGGGAGGAGAGGGAGCCAAGCATGGCTCCCAACGGAAACGGGAGGAGGGACGAGCACGGCTCCCGACGGAAACGGGAGGAGGATATCAGGCGTCACATAGTTCAGCCATCAGCTCATAAGGGGTGGCGGAGGTGATGCGTACCTGATGGAAAGAGCCCGGGTCGAGAGCAATCGGAACGAGGACGCCATCGTCGTAGCCACTGGGCTCGGTGGGCAGGGTATCAAGGGGAATGAGCACCTCAGGATCGACCTCTGGCGAATCGTACTCAGTGCGGCCGACGTAATACTCTCCGTCCAGACGGTCGATGATGACGCGCATCTCACGCCCCACCTTCTGCTGCTGGATATCGAGGCTGATGTCCTGCTGGAGCGCCATCAACTGGTCGAGACGCTGCTGCTTGGCCTCGGGCGGAACGTCGTCCTCATAATGCTGGGCAGCATAGGTACCCTCCTCCTCACTGAAGGCGAAGGCACCCATGCGCTCGAAGCGCATCTGGCGGGTGAAGTCCATCAGTTCCTGGAAGTCCTCCTCGGTCTCACCCGGGAAGCCAACCATGAATGTAGTGCGCAGATGGATGCCTGGAACCTGTCGACGGATTTCGGACAAGAGCGAGAGGGTCTCCTCCTTGGTGATGCGGCGCAGCATACGGTCCAGCACATGATTCGAAGCATGCTGCAGGGCGATGTCGAGGTACTTGCAGACGTTGGGATAGTTGGACATCACCGGCAGCAAGTCCATCGGGAAGTCGTTGGGGTAGGCATAGTGAAGGCGAAGCCACTCGACGCCTGGCGTCTGGGCAATGCGTTCGACGAGTTCTGCGATATTGTAGCGGCCATAGAGGTCGAGGCCATAGCCAGTAAGGTCCTGCGCGATGAGCTGGAACTCATGCACGCCCTCGCTGACCAACTGACGCACCTCCTCGAGAATCTCGTCGATGGGACGGCTCTTGTAGCGGCCCGTGATGAGGGGGATGGCACAATAGGCGCACATGCGGTTGCACCCCTCCCCTATCTTGACATAGGCATAATGGGCGGGCGTGGTCTGCAGGCGTGAGGTGCGGAGCTGATCGTCCCAGACATGGCCGAGGTCAGCCAGGACGCCCTTCCAGTCGAACTTGCCGTAGATGCGGTCAATCTCGGGTATCTCGTCCTGCAGTTCCTGCCGATAGCGCTCCGACAGGCAGCCCATCACGAAGATCTTACCAATCTTGCGTCGCTTCTTGAGTTCGGTCAAACCCAGGATGGTATTGATGGATTCCTCCTTGGCATCGCCAATGAAGCCGCAGGTATTGACGATGACAATCTCGCCCTTGGGATCCTCCGGATCGTGATGCAGCTTGTAGCCGACGGCAGCGAGCTGAGCCATGAGGCGCTCGCTGTCCACCAGATTCTTGCTGCATCCCAGGGTGATGAGGTCAATGCGATTCTTGATCATTATTATTGAGACTAATCGGCGGCTAACCCGCACGATACTGAGGATTAATACTTACGGCGAGTCACCTTGTTCCAGTCAATCTGGTCGGTGCACTGAGCCACGGGCACAGTGGGGATGACGTCGCCCTTCCTGACCAGGATGATGATGGGCAGGTGACCATGGTCGATGTGGTTCCAGCCAGGACCGTACTGGCGTCCCGTCTGATAGTCCACCCAGCGGTCCTTGCCAGGCAGGTAGACGTCACGACCGGCCTCATCCTCGAGCATGGGAGCCACAAGGAGACTCTCACCGAAGAGGTACTCGTCCTCAATCATCCATGCGCCAGGATCGTCGGGATAGTCGAGCAAAAGGGCGCGCTGCATGGGCAGTCCCTGTTCGACGCAAATCCGAGCCTGCTCGTAGACATAAGGCATCAGCCGATACTTCAGTTCGGAGCACTCACGGAAATAGTCGACGAAGTCATCGTCGTAGAGCCAGGGCTCCGTCTCGACACCATGCACACGGCTGTGGCTCGTAAGCATGCCATAGGGCATCCAGCGGCGGTAAAGGTTCTCGGGGCTCTTGGTCACAAAACCTCCGATGTCGTTGCTCCAGAAGCAGAAGCCCGAGAGGCCGAAACTCAATCCCTCGCGCAGCGAGCCCAGCAGACCCGTATTGGTAGTAGCTGCATCGCCACCCCAATGGAGGGGATAGCGCTGACTGCCTGCCCATGCCGAACGAGCCCAGATGACACCCTCGTGATTGGTGCGCTGGATGACGTCATAGGCAGCCTTATTGTAGCGCAGCGGATAGAGGTTGTGCTCATAAAGGCCCGTCTTGCCACTGTGGTAGATGCCATTGTGCAACGGAGCAGCCTCGCCGAAGTCCACCTTGATTACGGCTACGCCCTGTTCGAGCAGTCCTGCCAGTTGCTGCTGATACCACTCGACCGTCTTGAGATTGGAGAAGTCGAGCACGGCATCCTCGAAGGGAAGACCGCCGCGCGGATTGCGCACAGCCATGCCATTGTCGACAAGGTAATGGAAATAACGGTTCTTAGGTGTGAAATAAGGGAGCTGCCAAAGGCAGGTGCGGAAGCCCTGTGCCTTGAGGTCAGAGAGCATCTGACGAGCATCCTTGAAATTATGGCTGAACTGGTAGTCGCACTGCCAGTCGGTCTCGAACCATCCCGTGTCGAAGTGAATGACGTCCGACGGGATTCTGAGTTCGCGCAGCTTGTTGGCGACCGAGCGTCCCTCCTCCTCGGTGAAGTAAGAGATGCGACTCTGCCACAATCCGAAGCTCCATAGCGGGGGCAACTCGGGACGTCCCACGAGACTGGTGTATTCGCCCAATATCTCCTTGGGAGTACCGAGCATCACGAAGAGGTCGGCAACCTCATCGGCCATGAAGAGACGGGTCGAACCGATGTAGCTATTGCCGAAATCGACGGTCACCGGTGCCGACGTGTGCATGAACATGCCATAGCCGCGATTGGAGAAATAGAACGGGATGGGCTTGTACATATCAGGCGTCTCAGGTCCCTGCGGATCGACCACGAAGAGGTTGAGTTTCTGTCCCGCCTTGTTGAGCGAAGTGGCAGATTCGCCGCAACCGTAGATGCGCTCCCCGGGCTTGAGGCTGAAGACTGGCTCGATGCTGCGGGAGTTGTCCGACCCACGCTTCACAAACATGAAAGGCTGTGTCTTGACCTGCGTCGAATCATTATCGCTCAGATGACGGGTGCGGGTCAACTCCCGGCCATTGGCATCACGCAGAATCATCCGCCAGGGATAGGCCTGAATCTCAAGCTCGCCCTCGCTGCTGCGATAAGTGATGCCGCCAGCGGTCTCGGTGACCTTCCAGGAGGCGAAGTCCACTCCTGGCTGCCCGACGAGCATCAGTTCGTCTGGATCGTCTTCAGGTATGACAGGGCTGGTGAAGACACGGATGCGCAAGGTACGGGCATTGACAGGCTCGACGCGGAACTCCAGTCGTGGCGACTGGTCGTAAGCAGGTCCCGGGAAGTCAAGGTTCTGAAGCGGAGTAATCCAATATCCATTGGCATTGAATGCCTGTCGGGCATGCATCTCCTGTCGGCTCCACTGCAGCACGCCACGTCCCGTCGTCGCATCGAACGAGACGAGCGAATCGGCAGTGAAAACCGTATTGGTAGGATCCATGAACTGTTGGCTCATGTCTACCGACTGAGAGAGGAGGTAGGGAATGCCGTTGTTAGTAGTCAACTGGGCACGAAGGCTCATCGACAAGGAGGCGACAAGGGCAAGGGCGATAATCGAGTGCTTCATAACTCAATGCATCTGACGTCCCTCAGACGACAGGGGTCCGGGGACAATGGGTCATTACTTACCAAAGAGGGAATCGACGAAGGCGCGATTGTTGAAGATCTGCAGGTCTTCCATGCCCTCGCCCAATCCGATGTAGCGGACTGGGGTCTGCAACTGGTCGGAAATGCCGATCACGACACCGCCCTTGGCAGTGCCGTCGAGTTTGGTGATGGCAAGGGCAGTGACCTCAGTCACGGCAGCAAACTGCTTGGCCTGCTCGTAGGCATTCTGTCCGGTGGAGCCATCGAGAACGAGCAGCACCTCCGGATTGTTGTCGGGCACGACCTTCTGGATGACCTTGCGTATCTTGCCGAGCTCATTCATGAGGCCCACCTTGTTGTGCAGACGTCCTGCAGTGTCGATGATGACGACATCGGCCCCTTCCTTGACGGCATGCGACACGGCATCGAAAGCGACAGACGCAGGGTCGGAACCCATCTGCTGCTTCACGACAGGCACTCCTACCCTATCGCCCCAGATCTGGAGCTGGTCAATGGCAGCGGCGCGGAAGGTATCGGCGGCACCGAGCACCACCTTCGAGCCGGCCTTCTTGAACTGATAGGCCAGCTTGCCGATGGTCGTGGTCTTGCCCACGCCATTGACGCCCACTACGAGCATCACATAGGGGCGCTTGGCATCCTCGCGTACGGTGAATCCATCGAGTTCCTCGCGCTCGTTGGCGACCAGAAGAGCGGTGATCTCCTGGCGCAGAATCTCATTGAGTTCCGCTGTACCCACATACTTGTCGCGGGCCACACGCGCCTGGATGCGCTCAATGATGCGCAGCGTAGTCTCAACGCCCACATCGCTGGTCACGAGTACCTCCTCGAGGTCATCGAGCACGTCATCGTCGACCTTGTTGCGGCCGGCAATGGCACGGGTCAACTTATCGAGGAGCCCCTGCTTGGTCTTCTGCATGCCCTGGTCGAGCGTTTCTTTCTTTTCTTTCTTGAAGAATTTGTCAAAAAATCCCATATTATCGATAATTGTGGGTGCAAAGATACCGCTTTAAAACGAGACTTCCAAATTTTTTTGCCAAAAATGATGATAATTTAAAAAAAGTATGTATCTTTGCACCCGATTTTCATATCAATTATCAATTATGAATTCTGAATTGTGAATTATGAATTCTGAATTATGAATTGTGAATTGTGAATTATGAATTATGAATTGTGAATTGTGAATTATGAATTATGAATTATGAATTATAAAGAAACCCTCTCGTACCTCTATGCCCAGCTCCCCGTCTTCGAGAGCCAGGGCGCCCATGCCTACAAGCCAGGCCTCGAACGATGCGAAGCGATGGACGCCATCCTCGGACATCCGCACCGGCGGTACCACACCATCCACGTGGCAGGAACCAACGGCAAGGGTTCGACCTCGCATCTCCTTGCCTCCATCCTGCAGTGTGCCGGCTACCGGGTGGGACTCTTCACCTCACCTCATCTGGTAGACTTCAGTGAACGCATCAGGGTCAACGGAGAGCCGATAGCCGAGCAGTATGTCGTCGACTGGGTAGAGCGATGGGTGACACGGCTCAACGAGCAGCAGCCCTCGTTCTTCGAGCTCGCTACGATGATGGCTTTCAGCTATTTCGCTGACCAGCAGGTCGACGTTGCCGTCATTGAAGTGGGGCTGGGCGGCAGGCTCGATTCGACCAACATCATCCAGCCCGTGCTGTCGGTCATCACTAACATCTCGCTCGACCACACCCAGTTCCTCGGTGACACATTGCCACAGATTGCAGCCGAGAAGGCAGGCATCATGAAGCCCGGCGTCCCCTGCGTCATCGGTGAGTGCAATGACGACCGCGTCAGGTTCACGTTCGAGCAGAACGGTCAGCTCCATCAGGTACGCGAACTCGACTTCGCCTGCGACCGCCCGCAGATTCCCTGGGTCGAGCACCACACCTATTATAATATATACCAGACTGCCGAGGACGGCGATCTGCAGTGTCCCCTCTGCGGTGACTGCCAGCCCTACAATGCCAACACCGTCATCACAGCCGTCCATCAGTTGCGTCGGCTTACGACAGACGATGGTGAGCCCCTCTTCCAGATCACGCAGGAGGCGCTCGAACGTGGCTTCCGCGACGTCATCGCTCTGACCCACCTACGCGGCCGCTGGGAGACGTTGCTCCAGAACCCTGACGGCACGACGCGCGTGCTCTGCGATACGGGTCACAACCCCGGCTGCTTCGAATACCTCGGCCCTCAGCTCAAGGCACTGGCACAGCAGCAGCCGTTGCAGATCGTCTTCGGCATGGTCGCCGACAAGGACATCCGCACCGTGCTCGGCATGCTGCCTCACTGCGATGAGGGACAGTCGGTCAACTATTACTGGTGCAATGCCCCTACCCCGCGCGCCTTGCCTGCCCAGCAGTTAGCCGAAATGGCTGCTGAATGCGGACTCAGCGGGACGGTCTATCCAACTATTGACGAAGCCATCGATGCAGCCCTGCAAGGCCCCGGAATTGTCTTCGTAGGTGGCTCAAACTTTATAGTTTGCGAGGCAATGCGCAGATTTTAGCCGAAAAATTTGGAGCATTCGACAAAAATGCTTATCTTTGCAGCGGCAAAGATGCCGAAAGACGAAACACAAGACACATCCATGTACACAATAGAAGAGTTGAAAGCCGACCAGCGTTACCTCGAGCTCCTGGCCGAGAAGTTCCCCACGGTGAGCAGCGCTGCCACCGAAATCATCAACCTCAAGGCCATCCTCAGTCTCCCCAAGGGCACCGAGCACTTCCTCAGCGACATCCACGGTGAAGCCAATGCCTTCATCCATGTACTGCGCAATGCCTCAGGCCAGATACGCCGCAAGGTGGACGACATCTTCGGCATGTCGATGCGCGAGAGCGACAAGCGCGAACTCTGCGCCCTCATCTACTACCCCGAGGAGAAACTGGCACTGAAGCGTGAGCAGGAGACCGACCCCGAAGAACTCGACGACTGGTACCGCATGACGCTCCACCAGGTGGTCGAGGTGGCTCGTTTCGTCACGGTCAAGTACACCCGCTCGAAGGTGCGCAAGCTCCTCCCTGACGACTTCAACTACGTCATCAACGAACTCCTGCACGAGTCCAAGTCCGAACCCGACCGTCAGAACTACTACAACGCCATCATCAACTCCATCGTCGAACTGGGTCGCAGCGAGGACCTCATCATTGCCATCTGCAATCTCATCCACCGACTCATCATCGACTCGCTCCACATCGTGGGTGACATCTTTGACCGTGGACCCGGAGCCTGGCGCATCATGAACACGCTGTGCAGCTACCACAACTTCGACATCCAATGGGGCAACCATGACATCGAATGGATGGGAGCCGCCGCCGGCAATCTGGCACTCATTGCCTCCGTGCTGCGCGTCTCCATCCGCTATGCCAACGTTGAGACTCTCGAGGAGGGCTACGGCATCAACCTCCTGCCCCTTGCCAACCTTGCCATCGAGGTCTACGGTGACGACCCATGCACGCTCTGGCAGACCAAGGACTTCGAGAACAATCCCCGCCTGAAGCGCTCGGCTCAGCTCATGGCCAAGATGCACAAGGCCATCTCAATCATCCAGTTCAAGCTCGAAGGACAGATCATCCGTCGTCATCCAGAATATCAGATGGACGACCGCCTGATGCTGCACCTCATCGACAAGGAGAAGGGCACCATCACGATTGACGGCAAGGAGTACGAGTTGCTCGACAAGAACCTGCCATCGCTCATGAACGTCTCCGATCCCTACGATCTCTGCCAACGCGAACAAGAGGTCATGGAGCAACTGGCGCACTCGTTCCGCCGTTCGAAGGAACTGCAGAAGCACCTGCGCCTGCTCTATCAGAAGGGTTCACTCTACCTGGTACGCGACGGCAACCTGCTCTTCCATGCCGCCATCCCGATGAACGCCGACGGCACCTTCGAGGAGGTGGAGGTCGATGGCGAGATGGTCAAGGGTCGCGCCCTGATGGACAAGATCGACCACATTGTCCGCAATGCCTACTTCGCTCAGCAAGGATCGAAGAAGCAGCAGGATGCCCTCGACTATATGCTCTACCTCTGGTGCGGTCCCAAGTCCCCGCTCTTCAACAAGGACAAGATGACCACCTTCGAACGCTACTTCATTGCCGACAAGGAGCTCTACAAGGAGCAGAAGGGCGCCTTCTTCGTCCTTGCCAATCAGCGCGAGACGTGCGAGAACATCCTCCGCGAATTCGGGCTGGACCCCCACAATGCCCACATCATCAACGGTCACGTCCCCGTCCGCACCAACAAGGGCGAGTCACCCCTCCGTGCCGACGGCATCCGCCTCGTCATCGATGGCGGCTTCTCGAAGCCTTATCACGAGACCACGGGCATCTCTGGCTACACCCTCATCTACAACAGTCACGGACTCCAGCTCGTCGAGCATGAGTTCTTCGAGTCGAAGGACAAGGCCATCCGAACGGGTGCCGACGTCCATTCGCGCGTCCAGCTCGAGGACTTCAAGTACCATCGTCTCCTCGTCAGCGACACCGACCGCGGCAAGGAACTGATGGCACAGATCGAGAACCTACAGAAGCTCCTCAGCGCTTACCGCCATGGCATAATCAAGGAGCGTTGAATTCAGAATTCAGAATTCAGAATTCAGAATTCAGAATTCATAATTGATAATTCATAATTCAGAATTCATAATTGATAATTGATGCTCTTCAAGGATATCACCGGCCAGCAGACCGCTGCCATGCGTCTGCGCGATGCCATCGACAATAACCGACTCCCCCATGCCCTGATGATTTCGGGGCGTGAGGGTTCGGGTGCCTTGTCGCTGGCATTGACGGCTGCGCAGTATATCCTCTGCGAACACCATACCCCCGAACACGAGTCATGTTGCCAGTGTCCGCACTGCCTTCAGGTCCATCGACTGCAGCATCCTGACCTCCACTTCGTCTTCCCTGTCGTCAATCGCAAGGGGCAGTCGTCCGACGACTCAGCCACCAGCGCTGACTACCTTGCCGAGTGGCGTGACATGCTCATGCGTCGACCCGACATGACCTATACCGACTGGGTCAAATACATCAGCGAGGAGGGCAAGAAGGCACAGATCTTCAAGACCGAGGCGGACAACATCGTCCGCACCCTCTCGACCAAGCCCTTCGAGAGCGACTATCGTGTCATGATCATCTGGCTGCCCGAGAAGATCAACGAAGCGGCCTCCAACAAGCTGCTTAAGATCATCGAAGAGCCCTATCCCAAGACCTACTTCCTGCTCGTCTCCAACGATCCGGATCACGTGCTGGGAACGATTCAGAGCCGTTGCCAGCGCCTCAACCTACAGACGCTCGACCCCACCTGGATGCGGCCCAAGTTCGAGGAGGAGGAGCGGCAATACTTCTTCGAGAAGTTCTGCGCCATGATGCGCCTGAGCTATATGCGCCGCATCTTCGACATGCGCGACTGGAGCGTCGAGATGGCCGACCTGGGTCGCCAGCGCCAGCAGGACTTCCTCCAGTATGCACAGTCCATGATCCGCGAGAACTTCATCCTCAACGTGCCCTTTCAGGATCCAGCCGCATATGGCCTCCCTGAGGGAGAGTCCATCTCTTATATGGAGCCTGACGAGGCACAGTTCTCGACCCGCTTCCACCTCTACGTCAATCATCGCAACGTCGAAGGCATCATGAACGAGCTCGCCCTCGCCGAGAAGGACATCGCCGGCAACTCCTCTGCCAAGATCGTCTTCTTCGACCTTTCGCTCAAACTCATCATGCTGCTCAAGAATGGCAATATTCAGAATTCTTAATTCAGAATTCAGAATTCAGAATTCATAATTCATAATTCAGAATTCATAATTCATAATTCACAATTCATAATTCAGAATTCATAATTCATAATTCAGAATTCACAATTCATAATTCAGAATTAGATATTTTCACTTAGCAATAATCCACATCGGCAAGTGCAAAGTATAGGACTGAAAGCAGAAATTACCCTCCGGATTTGGGTTTTTCTGCTTTTTTCTATAACTTTGCAGCGCTGTTGTGTGCCCTCTGTTGGCCGAAACTACGCATAAGATCCAGCATGAAAGTCGTCATCGCCTCCATCGTCCTCCCTTATCCGCTCACCTCGGGCGGTGCTCAAGGCGTGTACAATATGGTGGAGGAGCTTCGTCGCGACAACGACATCACCCTCATCTTCCCCGAGAATGCTGGCAACACGCTGTCAGCGATGCGCGAGTTGCAGCGCCTTTGGCCTGAGGTGGACCTTCGGCCCTACACCTACGGCCGCCAGATGCGCTATCCGCGCTTCGTCTTCGACAAGGCCGTCCGTGCCTTCAATCTGCAGTTCCGTGCCGGCAGCCGCAGCTTCCAGGTGCACCGGCTGCTGGATCACTACGGCTACTACATGACGCGCGACTTCAGCCGCTTCGTAGGCCGCATCATTGACGAGAAGCAGCCCGATCTCGTGCAGGTGGAGTTCTACCCCTACCTCAAGGTGGCCGACTTCCTGCCCGAAGGAATCCACAAGGTCTTCGTCCATCATGAATTGCGACGCGTGCGCAACGAACGCTTCCTCGCCGGGCTCCACCTCACACGTCGCGAGCAGCGGCTGCGCGACTTCATCGCCCGCGAAGAGGTAGAGGACCTCAACAAGTACGACGCCGTCATTGCCCTCACCGACACCGACCGCGACACGCTGCAGCGGCAGGGCGTCACCGTTCCGCTCCACGTCTCACCCCTCGCCATCAGTACGCCCACCATCCGTCCACAGCGCTGGAACGGGCGTCTGCTCTTCGTCGGCGGCTACGAGCACACCCCCAATCAGGAGGGCCTCCGCTGGCTGCTCAGCGAGGTGCTGCCACGCATTGACTGGAGCCGTAACGGCATGGCCAAAGGTCTGGACCTGGTGGGCAAAGGATGGAGCGAGGAATGGGTGGCCAAAGCCAACCGCAGCCAGCTCAAGGTCAACATCATGGGCTTCGTGGAGCATCTGGAGGACGTGGGCCGTGGCTCCATCATGGTGGTTCCCATCCTCTCGGGCAGCGGCATGCGGATGAAGATCCTCGAGGGTGCCGCCCTCGCCACCCCCATCGTCACCACAACGGTCGGTGTGGAGGGCATCGGACTTGCCGACGGTCAGTCCTGCCTCATTGCCGACACGCCCCAGTCGTTTGCCAACGCCCTGATACGCATGATGAGCGACAGCGACCTCCGCCTTCAGCTCTGCACGGCAGCGCAGGAGGTCTACGAGGGGCACTATTCGCGCCTTGCCCTCTCCCGTGGCCGCCAGCTCATCTGGGACCAGATTATAGCCCAATGATATCCGTCTGCATCGCCACCTACAATGGTGGCTCCTACATCCGCCCCCAGCTCGACTCCATCCTGAGTCAGCTTAGCCCCGGCGACGAGGTCATCGTCTCGGACGATGGCTCGACCGACGACACCCTGTCCGCCGTCCGCTCCATGCAGACCACGTCGCCCTGCCCCATCCACATCCTCAGCAATGCAGGCGCACATGGCTATACACCCAACTTCGAGAATGCCCTCCGTCATGCCCGGGGCGAGTACATCTTCCTGTCCGACCAGGATGACGTCTGGCTGCCCGGCAAGCTGCAGCGCATGCTGCAGTCGCTCCAGTCAGGACACACCCTCGTGGTCAGCAATGCCCGCATCACCGACGACAGCCTCCACGTCACCTGCGAGGACTACTTCGCTGCCCGTGGCGTCCATGAAGGCTTCTGGGGCAACATCTTCAAGTTCGGCTATCTGGGCTGCTGCCTGGCTTTCGACCGTTCGGTGCTCCAGCATGCGCTGCCCTTCCCCGCCGACCATCGCTATTGCACCCACGACCACTGGCTCTTCCTCTGCGGACAGACGTTTGGCTGCGTCGAGGTGCTGCAGGAGCCACTCCTGCTCTATCGTCGCCACGGCGACACGCTCACCACCGGTGCGCTCAATGCCCACCGGCCTCTCTCCTTTCGCATCCGCTATCGCCTCTATCTCCTCTGGCATATCGCCTGCCGCAAGTTATTCAATCGATGAAAGTATCCATTGTCACTGTAGCCTACAACAGTGCCCTGACCATAGCCGACACCCTGCAGTCGGTCCTCCAGCAGACCTACCCGGACATCGAGTACTGGGTGATCGATGGCGCATCGCGCGACGACAGCGTCCAGGTGGTGCGCCAGTGGGAGCCCCGCTTCGGCGGTCGCCTGCACCTCCTCTCCGAGCGCGACGGCGGCATCTACGACGCCATGAACAAGGGCATTCGCCTCTGCACCGGTGACATCGTGGGCATCCTCAACAGCGACGACTTCTTCACCTCCCCCACCGTCATTGCCGACATTGTCAGCGCCTTCACGGACGATGTCGATGCTGTCTATGGCGACGTTCACTTCGTCCCTGCCAGCGACCTGAAGCGCTGCGTGCGCTATTACTCGGGTCGCCTCTATCGTCCCTGGCTCACTCCATTGGGCTTCATGCCGCCCCATCCTGCGCTCTACGTGCGCCGCTCGCTCTTCGACCGCTACGGCTACTACAAGACCCACTTCAAGATCTCAGCCGACTTCGAGTTCATCGCCCGTCTGTTCTATTGCAACGACGTGCCCCGTCGCTACCTGCACCTCGACGTCGTCACGATGCGTACGGGCGGTGCCAGCACTGAGAGCTTCAGCAGCCGCATGCGCGGCACCGAGGAGGACCTCGTGGCATGCCGTCAGCTGGGCATCCGCACCAATCGAGTACTGATCTTCTGCAAGTATTTCATCAAGGTCTATAGTGCGCTCTTCGTCCGAAGTTGATTTTTCGGACGTTTCACACAATAAAACGTTCTCTCTCGCGTTTTATTAAAGATATATGTCCAAAGAACAGGCAACACCCTACATAGCCGACGGCATGACCTCGGTGGAACGCAATACCAAGCGGATCATAGACCTCGTGATGTCTATGGTCTGTATGGTAGTGTTCTCACCGCTCATTCTCTATTGCTACATCCTCATCAAGCGTGACCATGACGGCCCAGCCATCTATCGGCAGGAGCGCATCGGGAGGTTCGGTCGACCTTTCTATATGTACAAGTTCCGCACCATGCGCACCGATGCTGAGGAGGAGGGGCCCCAGTTGGCCAATACGGACGGTGACCCACGCCTCACCCCCACCGGCAAGTTCCTGCGCGACCACCATCTCGACGAGCTCCCCCAGTTCTGGAACGTCTTCTGCGGCGACATGTCGTTCATCGGTCCGCGTCCCGAGCGCAAATACTTCATCGACCAGATCATGGAGCGCGACCCCCGCTATGCCTATCTCTATCAGATCCGTCCCGGCGTCACCAGCTACGCCACGCTCTACAATGGCTACACCGACACGATGGAGAAGATGCTGCGTCGCCTCGAGCTCGACCTCTATTACCTTGAGCATCGCTCCTTCCTCTTCGACATGAAGATTCTCTGGCTCACCTTCACCAGCATCGTCTCAGGCAAGAAGTTCTGAGAAATGGTCAAAAAAAGCAAGAAGTTCTGAGAAATGGACAAAAAAATAGGCAATGATAGACATGTTGGCTACTGATACCCATCGGTAGCCACATTTATTCTCTAATATATACGTTTATACGTATACGTGATTCAATTTTGTTTGATTTTTGGCGTAATTTTGCTATGTTTAAAAGAAAAGACATAGCATCATGATAGATTTCAGCAAGTTCAAGTCACTCATCTCACTCGTCAACTACTTCAATACAAACGAGAAATGTAAGCAAGCAATTATTGAATCTCGTTGGGGAGTTGGAGCAGAACAAGATATTGTTTGCCCTTATTGCGGGCAGCACCATTGCCACAGACGTAAGGATGGACGTTTCTGTTGCTCACATTGCAAAAGCAACTTTTCTTGCTTGGTTGGAACTATCTTTGAGAACACAAAGGTTTCCCTTCAGAAATGGTTCATGGCAATGTATCTCGTTTCATCTCACAAAAAGGGAGTGTCCTCACATCAGTTAGGCAGAGATATTGAAGTTTGTCAGAAGACTGCATGGTTCATGCTTCAGAAAATTCGTACTCTGTACGCTCAAGATGACAGCGTTGCAATGTCAGGAGATATTGAACTTGATGAAGTGTATATCGGTGGCAAGGAAAAGTGGAAGCACAAGAATATGCGTACTCCAAAGACACAAGGTAGAAGCACCAAGACAAAGACTCCAGTGTTTGGTATGATGGAGCGTACAACCATCAAGAATGCAAAGAATGAAGATGAACTGATGACATATGTTCATGCAGTGGTTGTTCCAAAGACTGATGGTGATACATTGATTCCTATCATCAAGCAGTTCTGTGAGGAAGGTTCACATCTGATTACAGATGAACTGAATTCATACAATCGTCTTGAAAGTGAAGGATTTGCTCATGATGTGGTATGCCACAGTTCTGATGAGTTCGTGAGAGGTAGCATCTTTACCAACGACATGGAAGGATTTTGGAGTCATTTTCGCAGAATGATTATCGGTTGCTACCATAATATTGATGTGAAGTACCTTCAGCGTTACGTTGACGAAGCATGCTATCGTTGGAATACACGAAAGGACAGCGAGAATAGCAGATTTGAGCATATGTTCAAGCAGTCAATAGGCATTGTTGACTATAAGAACGTAAAAATGGAGGTTGCTGCATAAAAAGTTCTCAAAAAATTTGCTTTTTATGAAAAATTACTGTATATTTGTAAGAAACAAACTATTTATAATAAAATTCAATTATGAAATTCAAAGAAGGTGA
>R14__coassemble_612_pt1 | contig 23135 bp, 12 predicted proteins | sample R14__metabat2_high_PE_017 | metagenome-assembled genome bin R14 | reverse complement strand
CATCCAATTTTTAACTTTTAATTTTTAACTTTTAACTCATTTGACCGAGAAGCGGTAAGCAGCGTGGCTGTAGTACTTCTCACCAGGGCGGAGCACGGGCTGTGCCCATTCGGGCTTGTTCGGTGAGTCAGGATACTTCTGGCTCTCGAGGCAGACGCTGACGTACTGGGGGTACTTGCCACCCTTGTGGGCGATGTTGGGCTCATTGCCGATGCCCTGGAAGTTGCCGGTGTAGCACTGTACGCCGGGCTCGTTGGTGAACATCTCCAGGAAGATGCCGGTCTTGGGCGAGTAGAGCGAAGCGCAGACCTGCGTGTCGTCGCCGGCAGTGTTGAGGCAGAAGTTGTGGTCGATGCCGCCGTTGGCATTCTGAACCTGGTCGAAGTCGGCACCGATGGCCTCGCTGATGGCGTGAGGGGTGCGGAAGTCGAAGACGGTTCCCTCGACCGAACGAATCTCGCCTGTAGGAATGTAAAGGGCATCCGATGGGGTGAAGTTGTCGGCGTTGAGGTAGAGAATCATGTCCGTGCCAACCTGGTTGAAGTCACCGTTGAGGTTGTAGTAGTTGTGGTTGGTCTGGTTGATGATGGTGGTCTGGTCGGTGGTAGCCTCCCATACCATGTCGAGGGTGTTGTCTGCCTTGAGGGTGTAGGTGGTGGTGGCAGTGACGTTGCCGGGGAAGCCGTTCTCGCCGTCAGCAGCTACGATGGTGAGCTTGAGCACCGAGTCGCCGATCTGCTCGGCATCGTAGACCTGGTTCATCCAGCCGGTGGTGCCACCGCCGTGCAGGCAGTTGGGGCCATCGTTCTGCTTGAGCTGATACTCTGTGCCGTCGAGCGTGAACTTGCCACCGGCGATGCGGTTGGCATAACGGCCTACCGACGAGCCGTAGTCGCTGGGCGAATTGAGCGTGTCAGCATACTGGGCCACGTTGTCATAGCCGAGTACGACGTCGGTGGGCTTGCCGTCACGATCAGGTACTACGAGCGAGACCACACGGCCGCCGTAATTGGTGATGCAGACCTCCATGCCGTTGGCATTGGTCAGCGTGTAGAGCGCTGTGACCTTGCCGCCGATGGTGTCGACGAAGTTCTCGGGGTCGAGGCCCGACTTAGTGAGGGTGGACTCAGGCTGCTGTGGCTTTTGACCGCATGAGGCCAAGAGCATCGGAGCGGTCACTGCGAGGAGTGAACCGAACTTCAGTAATTTAGATTTCATCCTGTGTTGTGATGTTTTTATTGTTTTGTTTGTTTTGATAGTTTTTCAGTGCTCTAGAATGGGTGTTTCAGGCATAGAGTTTACCGCTGCAAAGATACGAATAAATTGGATTAGTCGGTCAAAAAACTGCGATTATTTTGCATAAATTGCCTAAATGTGGACTATTTTGGGCAAAAAAGACAATTTTTTGCTCCAAAATTTGCATCGAAAACGAAAAAGAAGTACCTTTGCGCCGTTCGAACTGATTTATTAAGACATGTTTTTAGATTTCATATTTCACAAGAAGCGCGAGATGCTGCCGCTGCCTTATAAGCGCGAGTTGCATTGCCACATCATCCCCGGAGTCGACGACGGGTCGCCCGAACTGGAGTTTTCACTCCAGTATCTGAAGGCGCTCAGTGAGATGGGGCTCGAGCGCGTCATCTTCACACCACACCACACCGAACCGAGCTTCATGAATACGCCTGCCAGAATCAATCCCCTCTTCGCGGAGGTGAAGGAGCAGGTCGCAGAGCAGCAGATTCCGCTGGAGTGCGAGGATTACAGCTTCGAGTATCGCCTCGACGAGAGCTTCCTGCACATGATGAGCACAGGCAAGTGGGGTGAACCTGCCTGCGAACTGCGTCCGCTCAAGGATCGATATATTCTCATCGAGAACAGTTTCAATCAGCCTTTGCTTAACCTCGATGATGTCATCCTGCAACTGCAGGACATGGGTTGGTTCCCCATCATGGCGCATCCTGAGCGTTATCATTACTATTCACGTCGTGGCCTGCGCAGCTACGAGCACTTGGTTAATGCCGGCGTGGAATTGCAGTGTAATCTGCTCAGCTTCAGTGGCTACTATGGAGAGTCTACGCAGAAGATGGCATATCGCCTGCTTGATGAGGGCATGATCAACTACCTCGGTTCCGACCTTCACAACATGCATCATGTGCAGCTCATACAGAAGTTCCTTCGCTCGAAGGAGTATGCCGAAATACGTCCCGAACTGGTCGGAATGATACAGAACGACAAGATTTGATCTTAATTCATCATTGATAATTCCTAATTGATAATTGCTTCGCGCTCGGTAGGAGAGCGAGAGGATTGGAAGATAGAACAAAATCCCCGTCACGACTGGTGGCGGGGATTAAACGTGTATATACAGGACTATCTGTTAGCTCCCTCCTGTGCCGCGAGGTGCAGTGAAACAAATCCCCTTGAGGGGACAATGCCCTTAGCACAGGAGGGAAGAGGTGAGTCTCATTGTGCGATGATCACCAGTCCGTCATTGCAGGGGAGGGTGATGCTGGTCGTCCCCTTCTTCGACAGCTTCACGGGCTTGGCTGATGGAGTGTCACCGCCGGCATAGAGTGTCAGCAACTGAGTGTCGAGCCAGGTGAGGTCCAGGTCAAGCTTGAGTGGCTGCTCGTCGGCATTGATGGCGGCAATGTACCACGTGTCGGCATGACGGCGAGCCATGACCAGATACTTGCCTGGATAGCCATCGAGCCAGCGCACCTCGTCCCAGGTGGTAGGCACTTGGCGCATGAAGTCCATGCTGACGGCGGGAGCATCCTCGAGATTGTTGGGAGCCAGGGCAAAGTTCTGTACGGGGTTCTGATAGAGGATGGCGGTGGCGAGGCTGAAGGTTGAGGTGCAGGGACGCTGGTTGACGTGCCGGTTCTCACGAGGCTTGTTGTCTCGGTTCATGTACTTATTCTGGAATGAGCCGCCGAACTCCATGCAGCCCACTGCGTTGCGGCACACGGGGTGCAGCGTGGCATGGCGAGCCTCCAGGTCGCATTCCTCCTGGTCAAATACGATATTCTCAGAGGCAAGCACAGCTTCCGAGCCAATGTAGTTGGGATACATACGTTCCCAGCCACGGGGAATGGTGCATCCATGGAAGATAACCATCAGTCCGTTGTCGTCGGCATCCGACAGGATTTCCTCGTAGAGGCGCATGGTCTCCTGCTTGTCGCCGCCGAAGAAGTCCACCTTGATGCCCTTGACGCCCACATCGTGGAGCCAGCGCATCTCGCGCTTGCGTACGATGCTGTTGTCCATGCGGGAGGTTGGACCCTGCACGATGTCGTTCCAGTAGCCGCTCGAGCTGTACCACAGGAAGACGTCTACGCCCTGCGAATTGGCGTACTTGATGAATCGCTCGATGCTCTTCTCTGGGTTCTTGGCCGTGCCGTCCGACTCTTTGCCCAGGTTGGTGTCCCACCAGTTGTCGACCAGCACGTATTCATAGCCCATGGCCTTTGCCAGATCGGCGTATTTGCAGAGGTCGTCGTAGTTGATCGAACCATCCTGCCAGAGAATCCAGCTCCATGTGCCGCGGCCCATCTTGTACTGGTTCCGGGTCTCGTAGAGAGGACGGACGTTGTCCCAGGGAGCCGTTGTTTCGGCAATGGGTTTCAGCGTGTGTCCTATGGTGATGGTGCGCCAGGGAGTGGCTCCGGGCAGGGCGATGGCAGCGTCAGCGGTGCCGATGCCGTTGTTCTCCTCTGGCATTGGGTAGGCGATGGTGTAGGTGTTGAGGTGCGAGGTGGCAAAGATCGAACTGCCTCCCAGCGGATTGGCATGCACGTCACTCAGGTGTGAGGCACAGTAGTGGCTGTCGACACCCGTCTCCGAGACGAGCACCCAGAGGTCCTGCTCGTGGAAGAGGCAGGGGAAGGTGTAGCCGTGGTTGTATTGCGACATTTGGTTCATCGGGGCATCCCAACTGTAGAGCTCCTCGTAGCTGGGCTTGGTGCGCTTCCAGCCTATCATGGGGTCACTCTGCGAAGAGAGGAAGGTGGTGGTGCCGTCGGGGAATGAGAAGCTCGTTGCCTCGCTCGTCACGCGTACTGACCCGGTTTCGCCCTCTTTGGGCAGCAGATAGCGTAGTGCAACGTCGTTGTTGCTCACGCGCAGTTCCACCTGGAGCTTCTGCCCCAGCACATTCTTCAGCGTACCTACCAGGCGGTTGGCGACATAGTGTACTTCGCTCTGCTTGGAGCGTTCCAGCGAGTACTGCTCGTCGATCTGAGAGGTCTCGGTGTCCTCGAGCGTCAGCTGTCGGGTGAAGTCCTGCTCGTTGGTTGTGAGTCCCAGAGGAGAACGCCGGATGGCCTGCTGTCCGTCGTAGGTGACACTGTAGGCAGGGTGTCCATGCTGGCAACTGAGGGTGACGCACAGTTTGCCGTCCGGACTCGAGACGGTGGCTTCGTCGGCTGCCTGGACGGTGATGGCTGTCAAGGCAGAGAAAAGGAGAATGAACTTTTTCATTGGACTTTTGGTCTATTTTGTAATTCTTGGTAATGTGACAGGGAAATGTGTCTGTGTTGGATGCTGCAAAGATAGGCAATTTTTCGGAATAATCCATCGTTTTGGGGCAAAAATCGTCATTTCTGCCATAAAAACATACATCTTTTGTAAAAAATGGGGGATATTTTTGCAATTTTCGCCAAAATACATTATATTTGCACCCAAGAAATACGCATCCGCAGTCAATACACAACACATAAACCCTATCATCATGAAGAAACTCCTCACCACCTTCGGAGCAGGCCTCCTGCTCACCTCCATTGCCAGTGCGCAGGACGTGCAGCTCACCGTGCACCCTGACCAGGCACAGAACATCATCCCCAAGGAGATCTACGGACAGTTCGCCGAGCACCTCGGCCGCTGCATCTACGGCGGCATCTGGGTCGGTCCCGACTCCGACATCCCTAACGTGCAGGGCTACCGCAAGGACGTCTTCGAAGCGCTCAAGGCGCTCGAGGTGCCTGTGATGCGCTGGCCGGGCGGCTGCTTCGCCGACGAGTACCACTGGCGTGACGGCATCGGCCCCCAGGAGGGACGTCGCAAGATGGTCAACACCAACTGGGGTGGCACCGTCGAAGACAACTCATTCGGCACCCACGAGTTCCTCAACCTCTGCGAACTGCTCGGCTGCGAGCCCTACATTTCGGGCAACGTCGGCTCGGGCTCCGTGCAGGAGATGGCAGAATGGGTCGAGTACATGAACTCCGACACCAACTCCACCATCGCCGAAGAGCGTCGCAAGAACGGCCGTGACAAGCCGTGGAACGTCAAGTATTTCGGTGTCGGCAACGAATCGTGGGGCTGCGGCGGCAACATGCACGTCGAGTACTATGCCGACCTCTATCGCCGCTACAATACCTACGCCCGCAACTATGGTGACAACCGCCTCTACCGCATCGCATCGGGCGCCAATGCCACCGATACCCACTGGACCGACGTCTGCATGAAGAAGATCGGAGGCAACATGGACGGCATCTCGATGCACTTCTATGCCGTGCGCGACTGGGGCACTGAGGACGATCCAGAGACCGGCATCCCTATGGGCAAGAAAGGCTGGGCGCTGACCTTCAGCGACCAGGAATACTACGAGATTCTCTCGAAGGCGCTCCAGATCGAGGACTGCATCCATGGCCACATGGCAGTGATGGATCGCTATGACCCCGAGAAGCGCATCGGACTGCTCGTCGATGAATGGGGCACCTGGTACAACGTCGAAAAGGGTACCATCCCCGGCTGGCTCTATCAGCAGAACACCATGCGCGATGCTGTGGTCGCTGCCTCGTCGCTCGATATCTTCCACAAGTACACCGACCGCATCAAGATGGCCAACATCGCCCAGGTGGTCAACGTCCTGCAGTCGATGATCCTGACCAACGAGAAGAATCCCTCCGATCCCTGCGTCCTGACGCCTACCTACTACGTCTTCAAGCAGTACAACGTCCACAAGAACGCCACCTACGTTCCCTCCGACCTCGTCTGCAACTACATCAGCGTCAATGCCCGCGAGCAGGTGCCCACCGTCAGCCGTACTGTCTCGCGCGACCAGAATGGTGTGATGCACATCTCGCTTACCAACATGGACGTCAGCAACCAGCACGTCGTCGCTGTCAACATCGATGGCATGAAGGTCAAGAGCGCCGAGGGTGAAATCATCACTGCTGACGACATCCATGCCTACAACGACTTCGGTCGTGCCGACCAGGTCCGTCCTGCCGCTTTCAAGGGCGCTAAGGTCAACAAGCAGGGCCAACTCGTCGTCACCCTGCCTGCACATAGCATCGTCACGCTCACAGTTAAGTAATCATCTGCATTGTTCGGACTGATTAGCTTGCCTTGTTCAAACCAATGCAGGACGGTCTCTGATTATTCCCAACTCTCTTTCGTGACGGCCGCCTTCCATACTTCGGCAGTCATGGTACATCCGGTGGCATTGGCACTCATCGTGGGTGCTGATGCCACCGTCTTCTTTTTGCCCGACAGATAGACCACGCCGTCGCTGGCTTCGGCGGCGAACTTTGCGCTGCGGAGCTTCGTGGCAATGGCTTTGGCCAAAGCTGCATCACTGGTGATGGCAGCTGCCTCTTCTGGGCTGAAGTCCAGCTTCACCTCGTCGCCTTCGATGCTGAGCGACAGTGTGCCTGCCTTGAGACCCTCTGCGCAGCGTGGCATGATTCGGAACAGCGCGGGTCGCTTCACCGCCTTGCACTTGCGTAGCTTGCCGCTCTGTGTATCGTTCCACAGTCGACCTACCCAGTTGTAATCCGATGTGGGTGCTGAGGCGGCATATACGGGCGCGGTGTCCATCTCCTTGATGCAGTCCCATTCGGCCAGCGTCGAACCGCCCATGCCGCCCATCCAGATCTTGACAGGCGAGTTGTCATCGATCTTCGCCTTGCCGAAGTGGAGGTTGATGTACGAGAACTCTCCACAGCGCCGCACACGGCAGTCGAAGAGCACCGACTTCTCCACCCCATTCTCGTGGTAGGTGGCATAGACCGAGGCATAGGTGCCGCCACCCTCGTCGGTCTTCATTTTCACTTCACGCGGCTTGATGCGGGCGAAGTAGTGGCGGTTGGCGCGATAGGTCATCGTGAAATGGGCGTCCTTGCTGGCGGAATATGCCACCAGGTGGAGTGGGGCAGAGGCATCCTTGTCGTAGTGGCAGCTGTTGTACTGCCGCGTCGTAGTGCCGGGGTAGAGCACGTCCTGCGGTGGCGTGCCTGCGATGTTGATGCCGGGCAGAGGGGTGCCACCCAGGCAGCGGACTATCTTCGATGAGGCGGGCAGGGGTGTGTCGAGCGAGAAGACCCGGTCGTGCAGTACTCCCTCCTCGGGCTTCTCAATCCAGCATACGGGAAATTCCTGCCGGTAGTTGTAGTCAATGAGGTGGACGTTGCAGTATTGGTTGATTGACTCCTTAGGGAGCACGATTGCTGCCACCTTGCGCACACGATACATCGTGCTGTCGTACCATGCCAGGTAGCCCATGGGGTTCCACGTGTGGGTGATGGCATGGATGGTGATGTCGTGACCCCAGCCACTGAAGGCACCGCACAGTACGGTCTTCTCCTTCGGATATTTGTCTGCGCGGGTGTTGGGGTCCATTGAATAGTCCTTCTGGCCGTCTGCCTTGAGGTGGTCGTAGCCTCCGTTGCGCATGTTCGAAAAGTCGCAGAACGAGCCCTCCCACTGGATGTTGCCTATTTCGGAGTGGGTGAACTTGGCACCCCTGTCGGCATGGATGATGCTGCCCCCGATGCCCTCAGCATCGATGTAGTTGATGTAGTTGGCGCTGCAGTTGCGCTTCGAGTCATAGGTTGTGTAATCTTCGTCCGTGCGTCCGAGGATGCGGCGAGCGTAGCCGTTCTTGCCCATGATCTGGGCATACCAGATGCAGGGCATCACACGCCCTTTGTAGAAGGCCCCGCTCGACGTGACGCTGAGGAAGCCGAAGACGGTCTCCTGCGTATTGCAGAGCACCATGGCGCTGCCTCCGATGTATTCGAAGTTGAGCGAGTCGAAGTTGCTGTTGCACATGCCTACGGCTATCAGTGCAGCCACGGGGGAATATTGGTTCTGAGGATAGTTGCCTCCGCCATGTTGCCCGCTGAACGAGATGTTGGTGATGTTGACTCCCGAAGCCTGGATGTAGGGATAGCTCTTGTGGCACAGCTGCTCGGCGCCACTGATGGTCCAGATGTAGTCCTGCCCCTTCTGCCAGGCATGGAAGGTGGTCTCGTTGCGGTGGCCGTAGTCCTTGGGCGAAGCGCCGCGGATGCGCACGCCCTTGTCCTGGCCGATGACGAGGAAGGCGGGTGAGGTGAAGTAGTGTCCTGCCGGGCAGGTGAGCAGGTAGATCTTGTTGCGACGCTTACACAGGTTGATGTATGCCATGAGGTTGTCGTGGCAGTCGCGGTAGTTGGGGTCGTCGTGCGTGCAGTGGTCGTGTCCTGTCGCCCAGGCACCAAAGTTGCGCACGGGGATGGCTCCCAGCTGACACAGGCTCACCTCGTCGCCGCTGATCAGCAGGTCGGCGAAGAGGTGCTTCGATGCCAGTTGTATCAGTGTCCAGCCGTCGGCAGGATGCAGCAGCAGATTGCCGGGTGCCTCAATTATATTATAGGTGGCACCGCCACCATCGTTTGCTTTATAGAAGCCTTTGGTAATGGCGACGTCGCCCTTGTGAAGCGTCGTGTCCTGCTGCATCTGGCGCACCGATTCGTAGTACTGTGCCTCTACGGCAGCACGTGCCTCGGTCAGGCACAGAAGCAACAGCAAGGTAAGGAGAAAATGGTTCTTCATAATCAAATAATCAATGGAAGGACTAGGATGGCAGGCTTAGGTTTCATGGTCAATGGCAGTAGACTTTTTCCACTGTTCCGTCTGAATAGCTCACTACGTTGCAGCCTGTCTGCAGTTGGGCCCGCAGTCGCCCATGTATGTCGCGGATGGCGATGATACGGCGTACGCTGTCGGCGGTCACCTGCTCCACGCCTTCGTCTTCGCCGATTTTGGCAAGTATCATCAGGTTGGCACAACTGGTGGGCATGGTGAGTGTACACGAGGAGCCTTCCACCTCCTGCACTTCGGTCTTGCCGTCGGTTCCATAGGTCACGACGGTCCAGCCTTGCACCTTGAGGTCCGACAGGGGTACGTCTCCGGCATCGACACGATTGCTCGCCGAGAGGCGGATCTCATGCCCTCCGAAGAACTTGCCCGTGTAGCAGCCATTGGCCAATGTGAGGCCGTTGAACGTCACCTCGAAGTCGGCGAGCTGCTTCGGATTGAGCGCCATGTTGATGTTGAGCTGCATGGGGGCACCCAGTCCGTAGTAGTTCTGCAGTTGGCTGAGGAGGCTCGCGTTGCGTTTCTGAAGCCAAGTCTTAGCCTTCGAGACCTCGTCGCTATAGGTGGGCCACCATTGGTTGATGAGCTTGCGGTGGTTGGGATATTCTGTCTTGATGAGGTTGTACATCGGTTCCCAGACGCTCCAGATGCTGTCAGCATTGAGGAACTGGTTCATGTAGAGGACGAAGCGGCTGCAGAACTCTCGTACGAAGGTTTCGTCCTCCTCCAGGCGACGGAACAGGCGCGTGTCATCGTAGTTGTTGGCCCATTGGCAGGAGGAGTCATAGTCGTGATTGTTGAGCCAACTTATGTAATTATAGTTATAGGCCTGCTGCCCGTAGAGTCCCATCGTGTAATCGACGTCCTTGGCAATGAAGCGCCAGCGGCCCCCCTCCTCACGAGGGCGCCACAGCACAATGTTGTTGCCGGGGAAGTCCACGTTGTTGAAGTAGGTATCCATCACCATCAGGTTGATGTATTCGTCCATGTCCATCAGCGCGTCGTACTCCTGATAGGTGTGGCCGTGCTCGTTGTAGAAGGCGCTGAAGGCATCCATTGCCTCCATCGTGCCCTCCTTGAGCTGGTCCCAGTTCTCGATGAGGTCGATGTCTTCCAGGTGGTCGTAGTTGGTGTAGATGTTCGACTCGTTGGCACGTTCGCGGATGTTGAGGATGCCGGTGTAGGTGCCGTTGATGTAGATGATGGCAGGGCGCCATGCCTGCCAGTCCAGGTCCACGTGGCTCGCCATCGCGCGCTGGCAGATGGCATCGCGCATGTAGAGGTAGTCGAAGTCGTTGCCTGCATTGCGCAGTACGAGCGACTTGTAGTCCTGCTGTCCGGGTCGCTGGTCGGGGAAGAACTCATGGTCGAAGTGCTTCTCGCCGAAGCGCTTGTTGGCATAGATTGCCAACGTCTTGTATTGGCAGCCGCGTGAGGCGGCACCGGCTATGCGCGTCTCGCACAGCTGGTTCAGCAGACTGCTGTCGGGGCTCTCGTAGTATTCCAGGTTGATGGGGCGGCGCCAGTCGTACTGGTAGTTCTTCTTCGAACTGTTGTAGGTGCCGTCCACGTAGATGCCGATCTTCGAGTCGTAGAAGTACGAGCGATTGGTCACGATGGAGATGACAGGCAGCGTCATGGGGCGTCCCAGGAAGACATAGGACTGTGTCGTCGAGCGGGGCGAGAGGCATCCCTCCTTGAAGAGCTTGGCGCGGATTACGCGCGTCGATGACATGTGTATCTCAGACGAGTAGAGCGTGCTCGCGGCGGTGGGCTCGCTGCCGTCGGTCGTATAGCGTATCTCGGTGCCTTCCGGACATCCTGGTGGCAGGCTCAGCGTCAACGAGAGATTGCGGCTCGAGGTGAGCACCTGTCCGGGAATGCTGAAGATTGGCTCACCCAGCACGGTATCACAGAGCCTGCCGCAGTTGGCCTCGCCAGGCGTAGGGGTGAGCTGGTAGCCCCAGGCGGCGGAGCCATCGGTCTCGCGACCGTAGGCAATGTTGGGCGAGGGTTGCTTCTTGGCAATGATGACCGAGTCGACGGCATTGCCCTCGGCATCGAAGAGGTAGAGGCTCGCGTTCTTGCCCGTGTCGAGGCGGAACGAAGTGTGCCAGCCCGTCTCCTCCTTGTCGCAGTAGACCAGTTGGTAGCCACCGGCAGCGAGGCTGGTGGTGGGCAGGGCATAGGCATTACGGCCGTCGGGATGCTCGCCGATCGAGTAGCCGCTGACCACGCGGGTGGCAGTGCCGACGTTGCATAGCTCCACCCACGAGTCAGGAAACTCGTTCAGGTCGTCCATCAGACAGTCGATGTTCGACTGCATCACCTCGTTGATGACAATCTGTGCCTGTACTTCAGCAGTGCAGGCACAGATTGACGATATTACCAGTATTTTGAATTCATAATTCATGATTCATAATTCAGAATTCATAATTGACTCGGTATGCAGAGAATGTGTCGCTATGAGACGTCCGTCTCCTGAAGCATCCATCCTCCCTCTCTAAGGGGAATAGAGGGGGTCCTTAGAGGCACTTCTTCCAGCGCTCGTAAGCCTCCTTATAGGCTGCAGTCTCGGCGACGGGCGCCTCGGTAGCGATGTGCTTCAGCGTCTTGAAGGCGTCGTCCGAGTCCTTGTAGAGGCCGGCGCCGATGCCTGCACCGTAGGCAGCGCCTACCGATCCGTCGGTCTCATAGAGCTCGATGGTGGCGCCGGTGACGGCAGCCAGCGTCCGACGGAACAGAGGCGACAGGAAGAGGTTGGCGTGACCTGCCTTGATGGTCTTGATGTCCATGCCCATCGCAGCCATGATCTCCATGCCGTAGGCGAAGCTGAAGGCGATGCCCTCTTGGGCGGCACGCAGCAGGTGCGCTTTCTTGTGGATGTTGAAGTTGATGCCGTGCACTGAGGCACCGGGGTTCTGGTTCTCAAGTACGCGCTCGGCACCATTGCCAAAGGGAATTACGGACAAGCCTTCTGCGCCGACGGGTACACTCTCGGCCAGCTCGTTCATCGCGCCGTACGAGATGCCCTCGGGAGCCACTGTGCGCTTCATCCAGGCATTGAGGATGCCAGTGCCGTTGATGCAGAGCAGCACGCCCAGTCGGGTCTGTCCCTGCTCACCGTGGTTCACGTGAGCGAAGGTGTTGACGCGGCTCTTGGGGTCATAGTTCACTTCACCCAGCACGCCATAGACCACACCTGAGGTGCCGCCGGTGGCAGCCACCTCACCTGGCTTCATGACGTTGAGCGAAAGGGCATTGTTCGGCTGGTCACCGCCGCGGTAGCTGATGGGAGTGCCTTCGGGCAGACCCAGTTCGTCGGCTACTGCCTGGCAGACGCGGCTCTGGATGGAGAAGGTGGGTACAATCTCGGCGATGATCGATTCGGGGAAACCAAAGTACTGCATCACGTCCTTTGAGACCTCATTCTCCTTGAAGTCCCAGAACATGCCCTCCGACAGACCCGATATGGTGGTCTTCTTGTCGCCGCCTGAGAGGCGCATGGCGATGTAGTCACCGGGCAGCATGATCTTATCAATCTTGGCGAAGGTCTCAGGTTCGTTCTCCTTCACCCATGCCAGCTTCGCAGCAGTGAAGTTGCCGGGACTGTTGAGCAGGTGGCTGAGGCACTTTTCGCCGCCGATGGCCTGGAAGGCGGCATTGCCGTAAGGCACGGCGCGGCCGTCGCACCAGATGATGGCAGGGCGCAGTGCCTTGCCCTCCTTGTCGACACAGCAGAGGCCGTGCATCTGGTACGAGATACCGATGGCCTTGACGTCAGCGAGAGCGCCGGCACCTGCCTTTTCGCTCACGCGCTGGGTGGCATGACACAGTTCGTCCCACCACATCTCGGGCTCCTGCTCGGCCCAGCCCGCCTGATGGGCGATGATGGGCGCCTCGGCGTCGGGGTATTGGCAGCTTGCCACGGTCTTTCCTGTCTCTGCATCGACCAGCGAAGCCTTCACTGACGATGTTCCGATGTCATATCCTAAGAGCAGATTCATAATTTTTGGTTTGTTTGTTATTGTGTTGTTTTGTTGTTGTGTTTGTCATTAGTTCGCTGCAAAGATAGGGAATTCCTTGCGAACTTCCAAATTTTCGAGGCAATATTTTTCTCGAAAGGGGCGAGGCAAGGCGCTTTTGTAACAATTTAACACGAAAATTGTAACAAATAATGAAAAAAATGGACGAAAATTTGCACGGTTCCCGAAAAAACCTTATCTTTGCCCCGCAAAAAGTTCATCCCTTGAGCCTGCGCATTAACCTCGGCTGGAAAGTGAAAACTTCGTAAACATTAATACACATTATTATTAATTTAAAAACTTCATTTATGGAAAACACTAATCATCGTGTTCCCCGTCATCGCAGCCTGCGAGTGCTCGTCGCGCTCGTGATGCTCGTGATGTTCCCTGTGATGGTCATTGCACAGAACATGACCGTCAGAGGTTCTGTTGTTGACATCCTGGGTGATGGTATCCCGGGCGTCAATGTCGTCCAGCAAGGTACCACCAATGGTGTGATTACCGACATCGACGGTAACTTCACCCTTCAGGCTCCTGCAGGTTCGAAGCTCGTTGCCTCCTTCATCGGCTACAAGAGCGAGACCGTCAGCGCTGCCTCCAGCGTCCGCATCGTCCTTCAGGAGGATAACGAACTCCTCGAGGAGGTCGTCGTCGTAGGTTACGGTACCGCCAAGAAGAGCGACATCACTGGATCGATCGCTTCGGTCAAGGAGTCAACCATCAAGGAGGTTCCTGCTTCCAATGCCGCAGCCGCCCTGCAGGGTCGTGTAGCTGGTGTGCAGATCAAGCAGACTTCTACCCACCCCGGTCAGGACAGCCAGATTCGCATCCGCGGTACCCGCTCGCTGACCGCATCCAACGATCCTCTCATCGTCGTCGATGGTGTGCCCTTCAGCGGCTCGCTCTCCGACATCGCTCCCGATGACATCAAGACCATGGACATCCTCAAGGATGCCTCTGCTACCGCCATCTACGGTTCTCGTGGTGCCAACGGCGTCATCCTCATCTCGACCAACAAGTCGAAGGGCGCCCAGAAGGCCAAGGTAACCTACAACGGCTACGTCGGCGTAGGTACAGCCATGAACACGTACAAGGTCTTCAATGCCCAGGAGTACCTCGAGTACAAGAACCAGCCAGGCAATACCGCATGGAAGGTCTTTGCTGACGAGGAGGACCAGACCGGCAAGACCGACACCAACTGGCAGGACGAACTCTACCGCACCGCTCTCACCCACAGCCACGACGTCAGTGTAGCTGGTGGCAATGATGCAGCCAGTGCATCAGGTGGCATCAACTACTACAAGACCGAGGCCATCGTGCCCGGTCAGGACTACGGCCGCTGGAGTGGCCGACTCAATGCCGACTTCAAGGTAGGCAACTGGGGCAAGTTCGGCTTCAGCACCCGCGTAGGCTATGCTGTCACCAACGGTGAGTCGAGCAACGTCATCACCACCGCCATCCTTACCTCCCCACTCATCAACCCCTACAATGCTGATGGCTCGCTGCTCATCCAGCCTTGGGGCAATTCGGGTATCGACTCGGGCTACAACGTCCTGCTCTACAAGGATTCCAGCACCTGGAGCGAGCAGCGTCGTCGCTTCACCTCTTATAATACTGCTTACTTCGAGACCAAGCTCGGCATCGATGGCCTGCGCTATCGCCTGAACCTCGGCTTCAACTACAGCCAGGATCAGTACGGCAACTTCTATGCTGCCGAGTCGGCCCAGAAGAGCGGTACCAAGTCGAGTGCAGCCGAGCAGAACATCAACCAGTGGTCGTACGACGTCGAGAACCTGATCTACTACGATAAGACCATCGGCAAGCACACCATCGGTGCCACCGCCATGTTCTCGGCTGAGAACACCACCTACACCAAGTCCGGCTACTCAGCCAGCGGCATGGTCGCCGACTACCAGCTCTGGTACAACCTCGGCAACTCTGAGGGCGTCACCAACACTGCAGCCAATCACTACGAGCGCGGCCTCCTCTCCTGGATGGCTCGTCTCAACTATGCTTACGATAGCCGCTACATGCTCACCGTCACCTGGCGTGCTGATGGTTCGTCGGTCCTCTCTGAGGGTCACAAGTGGCACAACTACCCTGCCTTCTCGCTGGCCTGGAATGCCAAGAACGAAGCATTCCTGAAGGACGTCGATTGGCTCGATCAGCTCAAGATCCGTGCCGGCTATGGCCAGACTTCTAACCAGTCCGTTTCGCCTTACGGCACCATGGCACTGCTCAGCCAGGTCAAGTATAACTTCGGCTCAGGCAACAACTACATCGGCTACTATCCAAGCTCACTTGCTAACGATAACGTAGGTTGGGAGTACACCTCCAGCTATAATGTCGGCGTAGACTTCAGCGTGCTCAACGGTCGCATCAGCGGTACCGTTGATGGCTACTACCAGAAGACCACCGACCTGCTCGTCAACCAGACCCTTCCTGTTTCTTCAGGCGCATGGAGCTCCATCCTGACCAACATCGGTGAGACCAAGAACACCGGTATCGAGGTCACCCTCCACACCGAGAACATCGTCTCGAAGCAAAAGGATGGCTTCAACTGGTCGATGGATATGAACTTCGGCAAGAACAATAACGAACTCACCAAGCTGCAGGACGGCGTGGAGCGTAACGAATCGAACGGTTGGTTCGTCGGTCAGCCCATCGACGTCATCTACGACTGGAAGAAGCTCGGCATCTGGCAGAAGGGTGAAGAGGAAGAGGCTGCCAAGTACGGCTGCGTTCCTGGTGATATCAAGATCTGGGACAAGGACGGCAACGGCAAGATCGATGCTGATGACAAGGACTTCGTCGGCAGCATGGAGCCTGACTTCGAGTATGGCTGGACCAACCACTTCAGCTGGAAGAACTTCGACCTCGACATCGTGACCTATGGCCAGGTAGGCGGTACCCTCATCTCGACCATCTACCAGAAGCAGTCGTACGTCAACTCGCTCAATGCCCGTCGTAACAACATCTGGGTCAACTACTGGCGCGAGGATAATCCTACTGACGACTTCCCACGCATCTCTTCTGAGGGCGCCAACGACACCTACGCCACCACGCTTGGTTATTACTCTGCTACCTACTTCAAGATTCAGAACATCACCCTTGGATACACCTTCCCAACCAACTGGATCCGTCCAATGGGTCTCAGCTACCTCCGTGCATACGTCAGCTGCAACAACGTCGCTTACCTCTTCTCGCCTTACATGAATACCACCAAGGGCGTCTCGCCTGAGGCAACCAGCTATTATGCTGCCGAAAATGGCGTGGATAACTACGGCACCAACAAGCTTATCGTCGGTCTGAATACTCCTCCTCAGCGCCAGTTCATGTTCGGTCTCAGCGTTAAGTTCTAACCTCTAATTATCTGTAGAAATATGAAAAACCTGAAATATTTTTCAATCATTGCAGCCTCTGCTCTTGTCTGCGGCGCTACGAGTTGCTCCGACCTGCTGGTTGAGGAGCCTACCTCCGACCTCACCGCTACCTATTATGAGAGCACCGAAGGCCTCAACGCCGCCCTCACCGCTTCTTATGAGGGATTGCGTCTCATGATCGGTGCCTATGGCCCCTCTATCGGCCAGAATGTCGGTACTGATGAGTTCCACAGCAACTCCACCATCGGTTCGAACTTCTCGGCCGACTGCTATGATGCAGGTCACAATGCATCCAACGACTACACTGGCTATGCCTGGGACTTCGGCTTCCGCAATGCCAACGTCTGCAACGCTGTCATCAAGTATGCCAGCGAGAATGCCTCGCTGACCGCAGCCGACCGCAAGAACTACATTGCCGAGGCTAAGTTCCTCCGTGGCTTCAACTACTACCTCATCACCATGAATCATGGTGCTGCTCCTCTCGATCTCGGTTCAGGCAAGTATCAGTACAATACTTCTCCTTCCACCTCATCCACTCGTGACCCACGTACCGAGGTGCTCGATTCAGTCATTGCTGACTTCAACTATGCAGTCACCAACCTGCCCGACAAGCCGCGTGAGACCGGCCGCGTCGGCAAGGCTGCTGCCCTCCACTTCCTCGCCAAGGCCGAGCTGAGCTATGCTTCGCTCATCGCCAGCGGACAGGAGACGGGTGACTCGAAGACCCACTACGAGAATGCCCTCAAGGCTGCCAACCAGCTGCTCGACAACCAGCAGACTTACGGTGTCGGTCTGCTTCCCGTCTATGGTGACCTCTTCGTACAGGGCAACGAGCGTAACGAGGAGGTGCTCTTCTACGTCGAGCGCGATGGCTTCGACAGCGAGTACTCTGAGGCAGACCAGTATCCACGCAACGATGCCTATGCCACCTCTGCCACCAACTTCCTCTGCTACTTCTTCGTAGCCGGTTACGAGAATGTCCGCATCAATGGCGTACAGATCTGCCAGCGTGACAAGTACTACGGTCGTCCCTGGCGTATGTTCGTGCCCACCCGTTGGCTCTGTGAGGTGGCTTATGCCGACAAGGTCAACGACCGTCGCTTCAACGACGCCTTCCGCACCGAGTGGGTTGCCGAGGGTGGCACCACTGATGCCGGCATCTATCAGTACAACACTCCCGTCGATGAGGTCGGTTTCGAAGGCGGCCTCGGCACCGTGCGCTGCACCGACGAGAAGGGCCGCGACATCAAGGTTGGCGATCTCGCCATCAAGATTGATATGACCAACTCCTCCAAGATTGAGGCTGGTGACTACACCGGCGGCAACGATGGCTGCTGCATCTTCAAGCCCTACGCTTGCTACAACTACAAGGATCTCTACAATGGTGACGGTCTCCTCGCTACTCACAAGGAGTCCAACTGCTGGTACCTCTATCCAAGCCTCGAGAAGTACGTCGATCACTCTTCGAACAACATCAAGTACTCCTGGCATTCTGCCCGCCCCATCATCCTGGCTCGTCTCGCCGAGACTTACCTGATTGCTGCTGAGGCTAATCTGGGCTGTGGCAATGCCGCTGCTGCTGCTCAGCGCATCAATGCGGTTCGTGAGCGTGCTGCTGCCACGGGCGTCGATCCTGCTGTGCTCGATATCTCCGCTTCGGACGTCACCCTCGACTACATCCTCGACGAGCGTGCTCGTGAGATGGCAGGCGAGAACTGGCGCTGGATCGACCTTGCCCGTACCGGCAAGCTCGTCGAGCGTGTCCAGAAGTACAACTTCAACGGTTCGCCTAACATCAAGGCATATCACGCCCTGCGTCCTATCCCGCAGTCGCAGATCGATGCCATGACCGATGAGGCCGAGAAGGCTTCTTACCAGAACCCTGGCTATTGATCCCACTCAGTGCGGAATCTGTCAATTCCGCTATGTGAATAATCAATAATGAATAATGAATGATGTCAGTGATGTCCCTTTTGACCCTCCGTCATCATTCATTATTCATTTTCCATTATCAATTAATCAATAATTGTCTATTGTCCATGCGCCGCCTATTCCCCCTTCTTCTTCTCCTTCTGCTGCCATTCGTCAGCCGTGCCGAGCAGCAGACGTTCGACTTCGACTGGCAGTTCAGTCGTGACTCGTCCACTTGGATGGACGTGCAGTTGCCTCATGACTGGAACATCACCGATCCTTTCGTATCAGGTCGTGATGCCAATGGCTCGGCTGCGGGTCTGCCGGGAGGCATAGGCTGGTATCAAAAGACCTTTCGCGTACCTCGTCAGTGGCAGTCCCGTCAGGTCAGCATTCTCTTCGATGGCATCTTCATGCAGAGTGATGTCTGGATCAACGGACACCACCTCGGTCATCGACCCTACGGCTACTGCAGCATTGAGTACGACCTGACTCCCTATCTCCTCTTTGGCGGGGACAATCAGCTCACCGTCAAGTGCAACACTCTGGGTGGCCGTCCCCGCTGGTATGCCGGCGCTGGCATCTATCGCCACGTCAGGCTCAACGTGGACCAACCAGTCCATCTGCTCACCTATGGCACTTATGTCACCACTCCCGAGGTGACCGACGCTGAGGCACGGATTGAGGTCGCTTCGTCTGTCGTCAATTGCTCCGCTCGTCCCGAGCAGGTGAGCCTCACCCTGCAGCTCATCGACCCGCAGGGACGCAAGGCAGGCCGTCCCGTCTCCACTTCGGTTCAGACCGTGGCAGCCGGCGATACGGCTCAGTTCACTGCGTCGCTTCATGTTGCCCATCCTGCGCTGTGGCAGGGCATGGCTGATCCTGTACTCTATCGGGTCCAGACCACGGTGCGCTCCAGTCATCAGTCTGCCGACATGCGCACCACCTCTTTCGGCATCCGTACCATCGCCTTCGATGCCAATCGCGGCTTTCTGCTCAATGGCAAGCCGCTCAAGCTCCGCGGCCTCTGCCTTCACAGCGAGGCGGGCAGCCTCGGTGCTGCCGTGCCCGATGCCAGCTATCTGCGTCGCCTCAGAATTCTTAAGGAATATGGCTGCAATGCCATCCGTTGTGCCCACAATCAGCCCTCCACCGAGTTCCTCGACATGTGCGATTCGCTCGGCTTCGTGGTCATCGACGAGGCGTTCGACAAGTGGAAGTCCGGCTATTATGCCGACCTCTTCGATGCCTGGTGGCAGCGCGACCTCAGCGACATGATCCTGCGTGACCGCAATCACCCCTCCGTCATCCTCTGGAGCATCGGCAACGAGTTGCAGGAGGCGTGGGATGACTCCACCACCGTCGGCATCGACCGTGCCCGTATGCTGCAGGACTTCGTTCACCGGCTCGAGCCTACGCGTCCTGTCGTCCTCGCAGCGCAGAACAACCATCAGGCACGCTTCGCCGGCGTCACCGATGTCATCGGCTACAACTACCTCGAGGCGCGCATGATCTCCGAGCATCGTATCTACCCCGAGCGCTGCATGCTCGTCACCGAGGAACTGCCTTATTATTGTGGAGCCGAGGGCAACATCCGTGCCTACAGCACCGTCAATCCCTGGAACTACGTCGCTGCCAACGACTTCATAGCCGGCGGGTTCATCTGGAGCGGCGTCGATTACCTCGGCGAGGCAGTCCTGCCCAGCAAGGGCTGGCCCAATGGCCTCTTCGACATCTGCATGACCGAGAAACCCCGAGCCGCCTATCATCGTGCTGTCTGGAACCCCGAGCGCCCCATGGTCAGCATTGCCGCCTACGACCCTTCGCTCGACATCGACCATGGCCGCGACCTCTGGCAGTGGCCCAACATCGCCTCGCACTGGAACTTCCCCCAGTCTTACGTGGGCATGGTCTTCCAGGTGCAGACCATCACCAATTGCCAGAGCGTCGAACTCATACAGAATGGCAAGGTCATGGGCCGTCATCAGACTGCCGACTATCCCAACAACACCATCACCTGGTGCATCCCGTACCTTCCCGGACGCGTTGAGGCTCATGGCTACAATGGAGACTCGCTCGTCGCCACCTATTCCATCGAGACTACGGGTCCCACTGCCTCGTTCGCCCTTACACCGGACTTCACTGTGCTCAAGGCTGATGGTCAGGATATGAGCCACATCTGTGTCGAGCTGCGTGATAGCGAAGGTCGCCTCGTCCAGACCGACGACCGCAAGGTGCATGTCAACGTCACCGGCGCAGGACGCTTGCTGGCTGTCGATAGCGGTGACCTTCGCCGCGAAGGCACCTTCTGGCAGAACCCCATCCGTACCTCCTGGGGCAAGGCGCTCATCATGGTTCAGTCCTCACGTCAGCCTGGCGTCATCCAGATTGACGTCGAGGTCGATGGTTGTCCAACTCAGTCGCTCCAACTCGTCACCCGTTAGCCCTAATTATCAATTGTCAATTATTAATTATCAATTGTCCATGACTCGTCATCTCTCCCTTTCAGCCCTCCTTAGCTGCCTCCTCCTCCTCCTTTGCGGCAGCTCCGCCGCAGCCCAGTCTGCTCCCACCTGGCGCATCCTCAACCATTGGGACAACCTCGACGGCACTATCGAGCGCGGCTATGCCGGCCGCTCCATCTTCTGGCCCACGCTGCAGCGCGACAAGATTGAGCAGTATGCGCAGCAGAACGAGGCGCTCGGCATCAATGCCATCGTCCCCAACAACGTCAATGCTTCGCCCAAGATTCTGACCGACCCCTATCTGCAGCAGGCCAAGGAACTCGCTGACATGCTGCGTCCCCACGGCATCCGCCTCTTCCTCGCCATCAACTTCGCCACGCCCATGTCGCTCGGCGAACTCCCCACGGCTGACCCATTGAACAAGGATGTCCAGAAGTGGTGGAAGGCGAAGGTCAAGCAGATCTATCAGCTCATCCCCGACTTCGGCGGTTTCCTCGTCAAGGCCAACAGTGAGGGACAGCCTGGCCCAAACGACTTCGGCCGCACCCATGCTGAGGGCGCCAACATGCTCGCCAAGGCGCTGAAGCCCTATAAGGGCACCGTCATGTGGCGAGCCTTCGTCTATAGCCCCAGCGATCCCGACCGCGCCAAGCAGGCCTACCTCGAATTCCAGCCTCTCGATGGCCAGTTCATGGACAACGTCATCATCCAGATCAAGAATGGTCCCATCGACTTCCAGCCACGCGAGGCGTTCAGTGCCCTCTTCGGCGCTCTGCCTCACACCAAGGTGATGGCTGAGCTGCAGATTACGCAGGAGTACCTCGGCCACAGCAACCACATTGCCTACCTCGCTCCGATGTGGACTGAGTTCTTCGACCAGCTCCGCAGGTACACCGACTGCCACCTCGAGGCTGTCGCCGGTGTCGCCAATATCGGTGACGGCTCACAGCCTGGCAACGATGCCCGCTCGCTCTGCGGCAATCGTCTCGCCGAGGCCAACTGGTATGCCTTCGGCCGCCTTGCTTCCGATCCTACCCTCACGGCCGAGCAGATAGCCCGTGACTGGGTCGAAGCACAGGGTTGGTCGTCCAAGGCGCAGCCCATCGTCGATATGATGCTGCGCAGCCGTGAGGCCGTCGTCGACTACATGATGCCCCTCGGCCTGCACCATCAGTTCGCCTGGGGTCATCACTACGGCCCCGAGCCTTATTGCGACATCCCCGGCGCCCGTCCTGACTGGATGCCCTCTTACTACCACAAGGCCGATGCCGCAGGCCTTGGCTTCGACCGTTCCAGCCACGGCACCAATGCCGTCGGCCAGTATCGCAGCGACTATGCCCAGCTGCTCGACGACGTACAGACCTGTCCCTATCAGCTCCTGCTCTGGTTCCATCATGTGGGTTGGACGCAGACCATCCAGCATCAGTACGGCACGGTCAAGGCAAGCGAGAGCCTCTGGAATGCCCTCTGTCACCACTATCAGCATGGTCTCGACGAGGTGCGTCAGATGCAGCGCGAGTGGGACCAGTGTGAGGGTCAGGTCGATGCCTCTACCTTCCAGGACATCCAGCGTCGTCTTCGCATCCAGGCACGCGATGCCCAGTGGTGGAAGGATGGCTGCCTCCTCTACTTCCAGACCTTCAGTCATCAGCCTTTCCCTGCTGACGTCGAGCCCGCCGTTCACGACCTCGATGACCTCCGTGCCATCAAGCTCGGCATCACTAACTTCGAGTGCCCCACCCAGCAGCTTCTCGACAGCAAGCGGTGACGATTGGCCCGGGCGGGCACAGTCTGTGTGACTTGAGGAAGGCGACGCGTGCCATCAGATTATCTTTCCTTCAGCATCTTCTCAGCCAGAATGAGGTCCTCGGGATAGGTGATCTTGATGTTCGAGGGTTCGCCACCTACCACGTAGATGGGCTCATCGGGCAGATAGCGGTGCACCACGCCGCAGTCGTCGGTGGTGATGAAGTCGGGATCCTGCAGCCCCAGCTCGTAAGCGCGGGCGATGACATCGAGGCTGAAGCACTGTGGCGTCTGCACATTGCGCAGCATCGAGCGGGGCGTGATGTGGCAGATGCGCCCCTCGGCATTGACCTCCACGATGGTGTCGGTGCAAGGGATGGCAACGTCGACGGCACGATAATGTTCGAGCGCAGCGAGGCAGTCGGTGATGATGCGCTGCGAGACAAGGCAGCGGACGGCATCATGGAGGAGGATTTGACAATTTGACGATTTACAATTTGACAAACCGTCCTCCTTCGTATAGAGACGGATAGCAGCCAGCGACGAGTCGTAGCGTTCCTTGCCGCCGGGCACGATGTGGCGCACCTTGGGGTAAGGCGCGGCAATCTGACGGATGCGGTCCATGTAGTCGGCATGCGCCACGATGACCACCTCGTCGATGCCGGCATGCTGATGGAAGGCGCGGATGGAGTGCTCCAGCAGGGTGCGTCCTGCTATCTCGATAAACTGTTTGGGCT
>R14__coassemble_611_pt1 | contig 23147 bp, 16 predicted proteins | sample R14__metabat2_high_PE_017 | metagenome-assembled genome bin R14 | reverse complement strand
ACTGTATCGAGAGCGTGGCATGCTTGACACCAAGAAGTACGGACTCATCGACGACTTGGAAATCAGTTACAACGGCAATCAGCGTACGGCGGTAACCGACAATGCCGGCAGTCTGAGTTATGACAATGCTTCGGATGATTACTAGAGAAAACCAAGGATATAGGATATGGCCAGCAAAATGAAACGAAGCGAACAGAAACTTCATTGCCGCGGCTGGAGAAAGGATGTCCTGGTACGAGGAGAACCCTGCCGCGGACGCAGTACTCCTCTTCACGTACGTAGAGAGGAGTGCCGCGATCAGCGGGGGGCTGTTTTGTGCACAAGACTGGCCCCGGAGTCCAGTCGCAAAGATTCCGGATTGAATCGTGGGAGATACGCTATCGATAGATGAAGGTGGCGAAATTCAGATACGACCCGGCAGGGTTGAATGTTGTCATCGACGGATCATTTCCAGCAGAGTCAAAGGGTACAATCAAGCAGGGTCAAAAGTCGACGACGACTTTTGACCCTGCTTGATTGTATCGTAAGGGATATTATTGGTTCAAAGGCAAGCGAATCACTTGTTCAGCTTTTTGGAGGTCAGGAACTCCCAGATACGATCCATGAAGGTGTAGGAGCCGGTGCCGGGCGAGGCGAAGTGCTGGAAGCAGTGCTTGCGCAGGGCCAGCGTATGGAGCTCGGACTGGATGCCCATCGAACGCATCTTCTCCCAAGTCTTGACCGAGTTCATCGAGGCATATCCGTCGGCATCGCCATGGACGAAGAGCATCGGGCAGGTCTGCAGGTCGAACGAGAACTCCGGCACGAGGATGTCGTCGTCCTCATTGCCGCCATGCTTGTTCTGGCCATCGGCACCGTCGGTCAAGGCATAGGCTGGGTAGATGCCCACGCCCCACTGCACGTTACAGGGCAACTTGTCGATGTCATCGACAGGCAGATAGGACTGGTGAACCGACGAGGTGACACCCATCAGCGTCAGATGACCGCCAGCCGAGCAGCCCATGATGCCGATGCGGTCAGGATCGAGTCCGCGCGACTTCGCCTCACTGCGTACCATGCGGATGGCACGCTGCAGGTCCTGCCATGCCAACGTATGCTTGGCCAGACCGCTCTCCTTCGAGGGACGGGGCGAACGATACTTCAAGGTTACGACGGTCATGCCCTTCTCGTTCAGGTAGCGGCGCACTGGAGCCACCTCGAAGGCATCAGGCTTGTTGCGTTCGTAGGCGCCACCCGAGAAGACAATCTGGATGGCCTGTGTCTTGAGCTCCTTGGGCATGTGCCACACCAGGTAGGGCTCGCACATCTCCTTCTCGCTGGCATATGGCATCTTGCCTTCAGGCCAGAGCAGTTCACGCACGGTGTCGGCGCGCGCCTCGTTGCTGGCAAAGCGCACCATGTTGTCCTCCTCTGGTGCCAACGTGCCCAGGAAGCCCATCTGGCGCATGAACTCGATGCCACGCTCCACACCGTAGACACCATGTCCGCAGTCGGGATAGAGATGCAGTTCGGCAGGGATATTCATCTTGCGCAGCTGGCGATAGACCAGCGTCGAACCGTTGGGCGAATAGGGGTCATTGCCGCCATGGTGGAGCGACATGGGGCAGGTCTTGGCATCCCACCGGAAGCAGTCGCTCATCTTGACATCAATGCCGTAGCCCAGACGCGAAGCCGGATCGCCCATCTCTCCATCAGTCGTGACATAGGCGGGCGCATTGACCAAAGCCCAGTTGATGTGGCAGGGCACGGTGTCGAGCTTGTCGACAGGCTCGTAGGCAGGGGTCAATGAACTGGAGGCGAGGAGCAATGCCAAATGCGAACCTGCCGACATCGAGATGACGCCGATCTTCTCGGGATCGAAGCCGCGCTTCTTGGCCTCGCTGCGCACCATGCGGACGGCACGCTGACCGTCCTCCCAGGCTGACTGATAGATGGGCAATCCCTCAGGGCGGGGAGTGCGATAGACGAAGTTGACACACTGGATGCCCTCGGCAGTGAGGCGCTCGTGCCAGTTCTTGATATGCTTCACGTCGCAGCAGTTCTGGTAACTGCCACCGCTGATCAGGATCATGCAGCAACCGTTGCGCACCGACTCGTCAGGTTGCTCGAACCATTCGAGGGAGGGCTGGGTGTGCTTCTTGGGGTTGAAACCTTCGGCGCGTGACTCATCGGTCATGGCCGCTATCTGGTGAGGCTGCTGGTCGGGCATCTTGCCCTTCGGCCAGATGCTCTCACGCTCCCACGCCCAGGCAGACAGGGTCGAGAGAGCAAGGAGTAAGGTGAAAAGGGGGCGCATTTTTAGGGATTTTAGGGATTTGGGGGATATTAGGGATTTTAGGGACGAATGTACCGGTAAGGAGGAGGGAGGTAAGGTTGTAAGGTTGTGTAGTTATGTGGCTAGGAGGAGGAATGGCAAGAGCCGACACTTGGAGGCCGGCTCTTGCAGAAGGTGATGATTACTGAGTACGACGATTCATCTGCTTCGGAGCCACCTTGTTGCCCTTCTGAGCAGCGCCGGCATTCTTCTGGCCGCCTTTGCCCTGAGCACCCTGGTTGCCCTTGTTCATCATGCTCATCCAGGAATTATCTTTCATGACGATTACGGGGTGTTAAATTGTTAAGTTGCGGGTGCAAAGATACACAAATTCGATATCATTTCCAACAAATTCGACCAAATTCTACACTTTTTTTTGCATTTTGGTCCGAAATGTCTATCTTTGCATCCTCAAACCCGACTAAAAATGAAACAATTCTCCCCGGCCGAACGCTCCACATTCGCCTACTGGTTTGCCCACTGGCGTGCCTTCCAGTACGTAGCCTGGCGGCTGCACCTCTGGCGTCCGCGCTATCTGCTGCACGACTGCGAGAAGCCTTGGCTTCGCCTCTTCTGGGACTACCGGCGCGTCCAGCAGTGGCATCGCCGACACAACAGCCATCACCTCGACAATGGCACAGGCCGTCACGACTGGACGGCTATGCTCATCGACTGGGAGTGCTCACGCCTTACCAAGAGCGACACCCAGCTGACCGCCTACGAGACCTACGTCTACGAGTGGCTGAAGCACGAAGAGATGCGCACCCTGCTCGAAGCGCAGATGTTGCCCCTGCTGCAGCAGCACCATGACCAGTTGGTCCAGCTGCCAGGCGGAAGGGAATTCGACCACGATGATGCCATGCGGAAGGCGCAGGAGCGTTACGACCGCTGGCTCAGGAAATGGGGCACTGCGGCACAATCACAGTAAATATCAAATATCTATAGTTTATGGCAAGAACTTTCAAGGCAGCGCTGTTCGACCTGGACGGCACCCTCGTCGATACCGAGGGACAATACACCATCTTCTGGGGGAAGACCGCCCGACACTACCGGCCCGACATCCCCGGACTGGAATACATGATCAAGGGAACGACCCTAGTCAATATCTTCGAGAAGTATTTCCCCGATCCGGAGGTGCAGCGCGACATCAAGCGCGGCCTCGATGCCTGGGAACTCCAGATGGACTACAACTGGCTGCCCGGTGCGCTGGACTTCATGAAGGACATCCGTCGCCACGGCGTGAAGTGCGCCATCGTGACCAGCAGCGACAAGGCCAAGATGAATGCCGTACGCCAGAAGATCCGCGACTTCGATTCGCTCTTCGACCGCGTGCTCACCAGCGAAGACTTCACCGCCTCCAAGCCCGCCCCCGACTGCTATCTGCAGGGTGCCAGATGCTTTGGCTTCGACACCAGCGAATGCGTGGTCTTCGAGGATGCGTTCAACGGATTGCAGGCCGGCATGTCGTCAGGCATCTACACCATCGGCGTCGCTACCAACCTCACCCCCGAACAAATCAGGGACAAGTGCAACCACGTCATCAAGGACTACCGTGGACTCTCATATGAACGGGTCGTGGAATTGCTGAACGAAAAATAGAGACATTATTCTAGACAAGACATGAGTTGACGAAGATTGAAGATGCTGCAGGCGAGGCATCCTCAAACTTCGCTAAGTTTCAGGATGCCTTGTCCCCAGAAGGTTCAGTCAGAAATAAGACCGAGGCGAAATCTCAAGACGCCAAGCAATCGAATTCGAAAGTGACTGGTCACCACCATCCCGCAGTTCATCCCGCCACTCATCTTGCCAGGAATTCATGAATCTGGGTGAGCATCTCCTTGCAAACCTGCCGTCCCTGATCGTAAATCATCTGAATCTTATCCGCCTTGAGTTCCAGACGGCCGATGTCGAGCTTCTGATGAGGAGCGATGATAAGGGTCGTGCCAGCAGCGGCCTCGGCCAACGCATAATCTAGCTGGGCATTGTAGACATCGGGCCGCCTGCGCAGGCAGTCGAGTACCACCGGGTAATGTCGGCACGACCAGCGCATCGCCCACAGGTGTCGCGCTGCAGGCTTGCGATATCCAAGAGGCTGAGTCAGTATCACCACGTTGCGTGCATACCCGCGCGCCTGCATATACTTAAGAGGTATGGAATCAGAGAGTCCTCCGTCGAGCAGCGTCCTGCCATCCACTTCGACAGGCTGTGCCACCAGCGGAAGGGATGCCGAAGCACGTATCCACTCCAGTTCGTCATAGTCAATGGGCTCCAACGGATGGTAGACAGGCTGGCCCGTATAGACATCGGTGCACACCACCACGAACTCCATCGGATTGGCAGCAAAGGCGGCCGTATCGAAGATGTCAATCTCCAGCGGCACCACATGATAGGCGAATTCTGCATTGACCAGATTGCCTGTCGTGAGAAGCGAGTGCAGACTCATATAGCGACGATTGCCGCACATTGCCTTCTGGTAACGGATAGCACGCCCCACCTGTCCCGATTTGATATTGACACCGAAGCACGCGCCTGCCGAAACGCCGACCGCACCCTCGAAACTGATACCCGCCTCCATCAACGCGTCAATGACGCCGCAGGTGAACATTCCTCTCATGCCTCCGCCCTCGAGGACGAGGCCATTACGCTGATTGTTTTCCATGGCGCAAAGATAAACATTTTTTGCATATGCAATGGATTGAACTGCGATTTTTTTGATGTTTTTTTAGGAAATCTGCCGTTTTAAGTGTTAATTGCACCATTTTTGATCATTTTTTTGTACAAAATTTGCCAGTCTATCCATAAAATCACTACCTTTGTGCCCGCAAAACGATAGTTGATTTCGTCTTTTGCGCAATCGATTGGAATCTCAGACAGATTGGAAAATACATACACGCACATTTATACCTGACTAACACACAACATTATTATCTCCGGGTCAGCCTTTACGCAAAGGCTGACCCTTTTTGGCTAGTTCTCAGCGTATGCAGCTCACCGCTCGCCAGGCCAAGAGTGGAACAAAGGAACGAATTGGAAACAAAACACCAAAACGACCTCCAAAATGAGCCAAAACGAGAGCAAATGCAATTAGATGGAATTTTTTTTGATAATTTTCGACCAAAAATTTGGTGGTTTCGCAAAAATTCGCTATATTTGCAGCGTTAAATCGCCTTTTTGTAGGCTGAAGTTGGCAAAATATGTTCAACGAAGGTTACAATCGGGCAATAAAGTTCAGATTACCTACGTAAAAAACGACAAAAATACTCATGAGCACGAAGAAATACTGCGGTGTGGTGGTCCCAATGGTCACCCCCGTCACTCCAGACGGCAAGCTCGACACAGCTGCCGTGGTCCGCATCATTGACAGTTTCGTACAGAACAAGGTCAGCCCGCTCCTGATGGGCACCACCGGCGAAGGCAACTCCGTCAGTCAGGCCGATGCACGCCTGCTGGTCGAGACTGCGGTGCGTGCCGCCAAGGGACAGATCATCGTCTATGCCGGACTGACCGGCAACTGCATCAGCGAGCAGATGGCACAGGTGGATGCCTTCGTGGCAGCAGGTGCCGACGTCATCGTCGCCACATTGCCCTGCTACTACGCACTGACCCCTGCCCAAATGGAGCAATATTACCGGCAGCTCGCCGACTATTCGAAGGCTCCGGTAATGCTCTACAACATCCTCGCCACTACCCACATGACCATCCCCGTCGACGTGGTCAAGCGACTCGCTGACCATCCCAACATCGTAGGACTGAAGGATTCAGAGCGCGACCTGGAGCGCATGGCGCAGTGCATCGACATCTCACGCGGCCGCGAGGACTTCAGCTACTTCTGCGGCTGGGCGGCACAGTCGGCACACTCGCTGGCGCTGGGCGGCGATGGCATCGTCCCCTCGACGGGCAACTTCACCCCTGGCATGTTCCGCCGCCTCTATGAGGCTGAGCTTGCCGGTGACAAGGCCACTGCCATGCAGATGCAGGACACCACCAACGATATAGCCAAGATCTATCAGGCAGGCCGCACCCTCGGACAGAGTCTCACCGCCCTCAAGGTGATGATGCAGACCGACGGTCTCTGCACGCCCGACGTCCTGCCCCCACTCACCCGACTGAGCGAGGAGGAGGAAAAAGCCATTGCCGAGAAGGCGAAGAATGTTGAACACTATTAAAGTGAAAAGTTAAAAGTTAAAAATTCAGATTCCGGATGAACGGACTTCACTGGATAGACTATCTCATTGTCCTTGCCTCGATTGTCCTTGCCATTGGCATGGGCGTCTACTTTGCACACCGACAGAAGGACACGTCGACCTACTTCACCGGCAGCGGCAAGGTGCCTGCCTGGGCCGTGGGCATCTCCATCTTCGCCACGCTCATCTCGAGCGTCACGTTCCTTGCCTATCCGGGCGCTGCCTATGGAGGCAACTGGATCCTGCTCGTGCAGGGTCTGATGGTGCCCGTAGTGCTGGTGGCGCTGATTGGTGTCATCGTGCCCCTGTTCCGCCACTTGATCCACCTCTCGACCTACGAATACTTCGAGCGTCGGTTTGGGGCACCTGCCCGTTACTATAGTTCGGTAGCATTCGTGCTGACCCACTTCACCAAGATGGGCTCGGTATTCTATCTGGTGTCGATGGCGCTGGCCGCCTTCATGGACGTCAACATCTACCTCGTCATCGCCGTATTGGCGGTCACCATCATTGCCCTGACGCTGCTGGGCGGCATGGAGGCCATCATCTGGATGGACGTCGTGCAGGGGCTGCTGCTCATTGGCGGCGGCGTGCTGTGCGTCATTTTCCTGCTGGCTGGCGTGGGCACGGACTTCGGACCCTCGGAGATACTCGGCAAGGCCTGGGAGAGCGGCAAGATTGACGTCGGTCCCTACGACTTCGACTTGGTGCAGACCACCTTCTGGGTGATGGTGCTCAATGGACTCTTCTATGCCCTGCAGAAGTACGGTACCGACCAGACCATCGTGCAGCGCTACCTCACCGCCAAGAGCGACCGCGAAGCGAAGAAGGCCGCCTACATCGGTGTCTTCCTCTCGGTGCCCGTCTGGACTATGTTCATGCTCGTAGGCTCGCTGCTCTGGGCTTACTACCAGTTGTCGCCCGACCCTGCCGTCATTGATCCCGAGACCGGTGCACAGTTGCTCAAGTCGGATGCCGTCTTCCCGCACTTCATCTCGACGCAACTGCCCATGGGCGTACGTGGCCTCATCATCGCAGCCATTGCCGCAGCCGCCATCTCTTCGCTCGATGCCGACCTCAACTGCCTCTCGGCCATCACCGTCAAGGACTATCTGGAGAAGCTCCGTCCCGGCATGACCGACCTGCAGAAGCTCCGCGCCGGCAAGTGGGCCGTGGTGGTCGCCGGACTGGGCGCCACCGCCATCGCCATCGCCTACGTGCAGACCAACGGTGGCACCGTGCTGCAGACCATCTTCGGCTTCTATGCCATCTTCTCGGCTGGCATCGTGGGCATCTTCCTGTTGGGGCTCTTCAGCACCCGTGCCAACAAGAAAGGTCTCTACGTAGGCCTCATCGCCTGCATCCTCTTCACCGCCTGGGGCACGCTGATACACCCCATCAACAAGTACATGATGGGCGTCTACTCGCACCTCATCGTCCTCGTCGTGGGTTATCTGGCCAGCTACCTCTTCCCCGGTGAGCGTGCCGATGAATCATTGACCTACTGGGGATTCAAGAAGAAGGAGCAGTAACAAATCCCCTTCGGGGACTAGTACCTTTAGGTAGGGAGGAATAGAATGTGTCGACTATCTGATGGTCTGCTTGCTGAAGGATTTCGACGAAACCGATACATTCGTCCCTAAAATCCCTAAAATCCCCAATATCCCTAAAATCCCCAATATCCCTAAAATCCCCCAATATAACTTCCTCCGACTCAAATGGAACCTATCATACTCAAACAGCCGCAGCGCATCGTATTCGGTACGGGCTGCATGTCGCAGATGTGCGACGAAATACTTCGGATGGGCCACCGTCAGCTCTTTGTATTGACAGCAGATCCCATACTACCCATGCTCGAGCCTCACCTCCGGATGCTCGAGGCCAATGGCGTGAAGACGCAGGTCGAGACCCAGATACTAGGCGAGCCCACAGTGGGCGACTTCAAGCGCATCCTCCAGGAGGCGCAGGAGTTCGGCGCTGATGCCGTAATCGGCGTAGGTGGCGGCTCGGTGATGGACGTCGCCAAGCTCGTCGCCACCTTCATGCACTCCGAGCAGCGCATCGAGGACTGCTATGGCATCGGTTTCGTCCGTCAGCGTGGCGTATGGTTCGCCTGCGCACCGACCACGGCCGGAACGGGTTCGGAGGTGTCGCCCAATGCCATCCTGCTCGATGAGACTGACAATGGCAAGAAGGGTATCATCTCGGACTTTCTCCTGGCAGACGTTGCCTACCTCGACCCCTCATTGACCGAGACCGTGCCTCCCCGCATCACCGCCGAGACCGGCATGGATGCCCTGACCCACTGCATCGAAGTCTATACCAACAAGTTTGCTCATCCTACGGTCGACATGTATGCCCGATACGGCATCCAGCTCATTGCCCGCAACCTGCGACGCGCCGTCCAGAATGGACATGACATGGAGGCTCGCGAGGCGATGCTGCTGGGCTCGATGTACGGCGGACTGGGCCTCGGTCCCGTCAATACGGCAGCCGTGCATGCCCTGGCATACCCTGTGGGCGGCATGTTCCACAAGAGCCACGGTTTGTCGAACTCGGTACTGCTGCCTACGGTGATGAAGTTCAATAGGGCATCAAATCTCCGCAAGTATGCCGAGGTGGCTCTAGCCTGCGGCTGCGAGCCCGGAGCCGATGACGAAGAGACCGCACTGCGCGGCGTGGAATTCGTGGCACAGCTGTCACGCGACTGCGGCATTCCGCAGACCCTTGCCGAGATAGGCATCCCCCAGAGCGCCGTCCCCGAGATGGCAGCCGCCGCCATGAAGCAGCAACGTCTGCTCAAGAACAATCCGCGTCCCGTCAGCCAGCAGGACGCCGAGGACATCTACAATTCACTGTATTAAGATTAAAACCAAAGATATGAAACCCATCCTCGCCATCACCATGGGCGACCCCGCAGGCATCGGTCCTGAGATCTGCGCCCGCTCATTGAACCACCCGGAAGTCTACGAGCAGTGCCGTCCACTCGTCGTGGGCGATGCCAAGATCATGCAACTCGCCATCGACCTGCTCGGCCTCGACCTCAAGGTCAATGCCATCAAGGAGGTCCGCGACGCCAAGTTCCAGCACGGCATCGCCGACGTCTTCGACCTCGACCTCATCGACCTATCGACCTTCCAGTGGGGACAAGTACAGGTACAGTGCGGCAACGCCGCCTTCCAGTACGTCCGCCGTGCCATCGAACTTGCCATGGCAGACGAAGTGGACGGCACCTGCACCGCGCCACTCAACAAGGAGGCTATCCACCTGGCAGGCCACAACTACGACGGCCACACCGAGATCTATGCCACCTTCACTGGCACCAAGAAGTATGCCATGCTGCTGGCCGACGGTCCGCTGCGCGTCATCCACGTATCGACCCACGTCTCGCTGCGTGAAGCCTGCGACCGCTGCAAGAAGGAGCGCATCATCGCCGTCACCGAGCTCATCGCCGATGCCTGCCACCAATTCGGCATCGCTGATCCCCGCATCGCCATCGCAGGTCTGAATCCCCATTGCTCCGAGAACGGACTGTTCGGCTGGGAGGAGGCGCAGGAGATCATCCCTGCCGTAGAGGAGCTGAAGGCGCGCGGTTTCAACGTCGATGGTCCCATCCCGCCCGATTCGGTCTTTGCCAAAGCCAAGTCGGGCAAGTACGACGGTGTCGTGGCTCAGTATCACGACCAGGGTCACATCCCGCTCAAGGTGCTCGGCTTCAACTGGGATCCGGCTACCGGCAAGATGCTGCCACAACGTGGCGTCAACATCACGCTGGGTCTGCCCATCATCCGCGTCAGCGTAGACCATGGCACCGCTTTCGACGTTGCCGGCAAAGGAGTCGCTGCTGAAGATGCCCTGCTCTCGAGCATCGACTATGCCACCCGCATGGCTATCTACCGCCTCGAGCATCGCGGATAGGCAACGGACATTGTCTCCTCTGCACCCATGGGGATTGAAGTAAGATTATAGATTATAAAGATTGGCTTATTAAGGATTAAAATTATTGATATTATGATTCTCGTTATTGCAGACGACCTGACAGGAGCCGCAGAGATTGCCGGTATAGGTCACGCTTACGGTCAGACGACCGCGTTACTCACAGATGTCACTGAGAATCTGCCCGTCAGTGACGTGATAGTCATTGCTTCCGACACCCGGTCGATGACCGAGACCGAGGCAGTGCAGGAGACCCATCGCATCTGCCAGTCCATCAAGCAGGCATTGCCCCGCCTGACCCAGGCGCGTCAGGCAGCCATGACGCCGCTGCAGCGTGCCCAGGCGTTGGCACGACCAGACGAGGTGCTGCACATCTTCAAGAAGACCGACTCTGCACTGCGCGGACACGTCCACCTCGAACTGCGTGCTCTCGTGGAGGAGTCGCGCTACGAGCAGGTGATGTACATGCCTGCCAATCCCAGCAAGGGTCGTACCATCCGCGGTGGTCGCTACTTCATCGACGGTGTGCCCATTGACCAGACCGACTTCAAGCGTGATCCAGAATATCCCGCCACTACTGCCAATGTGGCTGCTGCCATTGACGTAGCTCCGGGCAGCCGCCTGCGCATCTGCGATGCCGAGGACAGCCAGGATGTCCACCGTACCGTCAAGTTGGCCTTGAACAACCGCATCCCGACCCTGCTGGCTGGCGCTGCGGACCTCTTCACCGCCTTCCTGGAGGAGCTGGGCAAGAAGCCAGCGCGTGCCAAGGCTTTCCCCGGTCTCAGCGAGAAGGGCGGTGCCCTGATCGTCTGTGGCAGCACGCAGAGCACCGACATCTCCGGCACACCCTACGTGCGCCGTCACAACATGGCCATCGTGCCGATGCCCCGCGAGACGTTCGACGCCATCGCTGCGCTCAGCATCACACCCAAGGATGCCGCTGACAAGTGGATGGGCCGACTGAAGCAGAGCCAGATTGTGGGAGGCAAGACTGCCTCATTCATCCTGACCCTCCCCTATCCAAGTACAGGAACCCGCGAAGGTGCCTTGGCCCTGCGTGAAGTGACCGGAGACATGACACAGCGCATCGCTGCCTCCACCTCCCTCAGCGAAATCATCATCGAGGGTGGCGCCACTGCCTATTCGGCTATCCGCCAGCTGGGCTGGAAGCGATTCCAGATTGCCCAGCAGGTAGCTCCCGGCATCGTCAGGATGCAATGTCTCGATGCTGCCCACGTCCATCTGACCATCAAGCCCGGCAGTTACGACTGGGCCAATCTGTTTGATTAAAACACGCATGCCAATGAAATCCATTTTTGCCCTTAGCGGGTTGTTTCTTGTGACGGCTGCATTGCAGGCACAGCGAGTGTACCACGACTGGGAAGATCCTGCCATGCTGCAGCAGCACCGACTGCCAGCACGTGCCTCCTTTGTGCCCTATGTGCACGAGGCTGGCGACTCCTACCTGTCGCTCGAGGGAGAATGGCAATTTCATTGGAGTCCTGCGCCCGACGGGCGCATCGAAGGATTCGAACAAGAGGGATTCCAGCCGTCGACAGGCGACTGGAGTCCCCTTTCCGTCCCTTCCACCTGGGAGGTCAACGGCTACGGTACTCCCATCTACGTCTCGGCAGGCTATTCGTTCCGCGTCGATCCTCCCTACGTGACCTCCGAACCGAAGCAGGACTGGACGACCTACGTGGAGCGCAATCCGACGGGACAATACCGTCGCACCGTCGACATTCCCTCGGCGTGGCTGACAGATGGCGGGCGCACCTTGCTGCGTACCGAGGGCGTTGCCTCAGCCTTCTACGTCTGGGTCAATGGCCAGAAGGTCGGCTACAGCCAAGGCGCCCAGGAACCAGCAGAATTCGACATCACCGACGCGTTGAATAGTGCACGATGCACGATGCACGATGCACGATTGGATGAAACGGATGACACAGGTGATAATCGTGCATCGTGCATTGTGAACCGTGAACCGGCAACTATCGCGCTCGAAGTCTATAAGTACAGCGATGGTGCCTACCTCGAAGACCAGGACTTCTGGCGCCTGGCGGGTGTCTATCGTCCCCTCTACCTCATCCACACTCCCGCCCTCCGCATCGAAGATGTCACCATCCGCACGCTCGACCGCTCGGTCAAGGGGGGCGAGGTAAGCTACCGTCTGCAGGTCGATCCGGAACTGGTCTGGAGCGACAACGACGGCACGATGCAGAGCTACCAGCGAGGTCTCGAAGCCGTCCGCGGCTGCTTGCTCAAGGCGCGGCTGACGGATACTGAGGGCAACGAGGTCACCTCGATGCAGTGTCCCGCCGACGAAGTGCTCGACCTGGAGCACAAGGCGGCGCTGATGAACAACTGGTTTCCTCAGCGAGGTCCTCGCAAGACTGGACGTATGGAGACAGAGGTCAGCGGCGTCAGCGAATGGACGGCCGAGACCCCGACTCTCTATACGCTCACCCTCGCCTTGACCGACAGTGAGGGCAACGTGCGGCAGCAACTGCAGCAGCATGTAGGCTTCCGCGAGATTCAGCTGCGACACGGGCGCTTCCTGGTGAATGGCAACCCCATCAAACTGCGTGGCGTGAACCGCCACGAGCATGACCCGCGCCTGGGCCGCGTGATGACCGAGGAACGCATGCTGCAGGACATCCTCCTGATGAAGCGTGCGGGTGTCAATGCCATCCGCACCAGCCACTACCCCAACCATCCCCGCTGGTATGAGCTCTGCGACTCGCTCGGCATCTACGTGATGGACGAGGCGGGCATCGAGACCCACGGCCTGCGCGGCACGCTGGCATCCACTCCCGCCTGGCACGCCGCGATGATGGACCGCGCCGTCCGCATGGCGGAGCGCGACAAGAACCACCCCTCAGTAATCATCTGGAGCATGGGCAACGAGAGCGGCTTCGGGCCTAACTTCGCTGCCATCTCGGCATGGCTGCACGACTTCGACACCACCCGTCCCGTGCATCACGAGGGGGCGCAAGGCTATATCATGCCCACCTCGCAGGCCGATCAGCACGAAGTCATCGTGCAGCCCGATCCTGCCTCCGTGGACATCATCTCACGTTTCTATCCCCGCGTTCAGGCCGACTACCTCAATCCCGGCATGGCCGAGGGAGCAGATCAGGAACGCGCCGAGAATGCCCGCTGGGAGCGACTGCTGGGCATTGCCCAGCGCACTGACACCTTCCACGAAGGTTTGCTGCAGGGCATCGTCGATGAGCGACCTATCCTGACTTCGGAATACTCGCACGCCATGGGCAATGCCATCGGCAACCTGTCGCGCTACTGGCAGGAGATCTACTCGCATCCGCGCATGCTCGGCGGCTTCATCTGGGACTGGGTCGATCAGGGATTCTATGCAGATGCTGGATGCACAATGCACAATGCACGATTGAATGGAACGGATGTCGAAGGTAACAATCGGGCATCGGGCATTATGAACCGTGAACCGCATAAGATGCTCTACGGAGGTGCCTTTGGAGACAAGCCCAACTCTGGTGCCTTCTGCATGAACGGTATCATCTTCGCCGACCGCACGTATGGCGAGAAGTACAAGGTGGTGAAGCAGGTCTATGCCCCTGTGCAGATTATAGATGGATCTATCTACAATCGTCAATGCCACTCCGACCTCAGCAACTACGTGCTCTACGCTCAGTTGGTTGAAGACGGCAAGCCCCGTGGCAAGCGCGTAGCAGTGACCATCCCCGACGTCCAACCAGGCGAGAAGGCAAAGCTTGACCTACCTGCACTCCATAGCCAGAAGGATGCCTACCTGAACCTCAGCATCACCCTGCGCAATGCTACGCCCTGGGCAGAAGCGGGCTACGAAGTCTATCATCAGCAGATTGCATTGAACCAGAACCGGCAAGGCATCGTCAATGCCGAGACACCACGAAACGACAAGGTACACACGGCCGACTCGCTGCTGCAATTGCTCTGCGCTGGCAGCCGCCTGCAGGTCTGGCGTGCCCCGACCGACAATGACAAGATGTTCGGCAACTGGCTCGCCAAGGAGTGGCAGAAGCAGCAGCTCGATGCTCCTGTCCGTACGACGTCCGAACCTCAAAACCTCAGAACCTCAGAGCCTCAAAACCTCAAAACCTCAGAACCTCAGAACCTCACCCAGACCGACCGCTATCAATATGCCAATGGCTGCATCATCGTCACTTCGGAATGGACAGTCAATGATGACGGCAGCATCGGCCTCACCCAGACCTATCGTCCCGAGGGACAACTGCCCGACCTCGCCCGCCTCGGCATCGAACTGCGTCTGCCTAAGGCGTTGAATCAGTTGACGTGGTACGGCATGGGACCCGGCGAAACATTCCCCGACCGTCTGGAATCGGCCGAGATGGGACTGTGGCACAGCACCGTCGAAGAGCAGTACACCCATTATCCGAAACCACAGGATGGCGGCAGCCACCAAGGTACCGCCTTGCTCAAGCTGCTCGACCTTAAGGGACATGGACTCGTCGTAACCATCCCTGTAGATAGCAATGCCGGGGACGGAACCGGATTCACGTTCCAAGCCCTCCCCTATACGGCCGAAGAACTCAACGCGAAGAAATACGACTACGAACTTTCGCCCGCCGACGCCGTGATCCTCAACCTCGACTGCGCCCAACTCGGCATCGGCAACAGTTCATGCGGTCCCGGCGTGCTCAAGGAATTCGCCATCGACCCCGCGCTCGGCTACACACTGCGACTGCGGTTCATGTGGCAGTAGTTGCATAATTCATAATTGGGAATTCATAATTGAGAATTCATAATTCATAATTGAGAATTCATAATTCATAATTATCAGATGCGCCGACTAACTGTATTGTTATCAATTCTCTTTTCCCTATTCTCTACCATTTCTGCCCAGGACTTCACCTGGACCGATACCCCATGCGTCGGTTCGGCTGGCTCGATGCCCTTGGGCGGTGGAGACATCGGAATGAATGTGTGGCATATTGGAATGCGGTTTAATGGTTTCACCTTGACCCAGAGTGGCTGTTTCGACGAAAACAACACATTGCTCAAGGCGGGCATGTTTCACATCATTTGGGGCTACAACGGACAACCATGCGAAGCGGGAGAAGTTACGCAGACCCTGCACGTCGATGAAGGCTATATGACACTCGAACAGGATGGCGTGACTATCTTGATTTGGGCCGATGTCGAGAAGCCAGTCGTACACGTCGAGCTGCAATCGAAGGACAAGGAGCCCCAGCTTGAAATATATTACGAGTCATGGCGTGAACAGGACCTGCCCATTACGAAAGCTGAATGCCAGATGACCTCGTGGAAATGGATACTGCCCGAAGGCACGGTGACCCGCGCCGACAGCATCAGCACCAATCGTCTGGCAGAACCTGGCAAACCAGTCTGGTTCTATCACCAGAACCGCGACACCACGGTCTTCGACTATTGTGTCCATCAGCAGCGACTCGATGCCTATAAGGATTCGCTCTACAATCCGCTGAAGGGTCGCATCTTCGGCGGACGCATCACCATGGATCGCGACCGACGTCATGCCCAGATTGTGCTCTGCAATCAGCAGTCGTCACTCGATGAATGGTGGCAACAGATCGAACGGACAACTCAGTCGGTCAATCTCAAGAAGGATCGCGAGCACGCACGTGCCTGGTGGCGCGAGTATATGAACCGCTCGGTCATCGACCTGCCCGAGGGCTCCGTTGACCCCGAACTGGCACAGGCGCTCCGCAATTACCGGCTATTCCGCTACATGCTCGGCTGCAATGCCAAAAGCGACTGGCCTACCAAATTCAATGGCGGCCTCTTCACTTTCGTAAGCGACTCGACCGACTGTGAAGTGGTGCAAGGGACCTCCATTAATCTGCCATTCCGTCAGGCCACCTCCAATCCTGACTTCCGCAAGTGGGGCGGCGGCACACACACCGCACAGAACCAGCGCCTCGTCTACTGGGGCATGCTCAAGAGCGGCGATACCGACCTTATGAAGGCACAGCTCGACTACTATCTGCGTCTGCTCCCTACTGCAGAGCTCCGCAGCCGCGTCTATTGGGGACACGAGGGCGCCTGCTTCACCGAGCAGATGGAGAACTTCGGTCTGCCCAATCCTGCCGAATACGGCAAGCATCCCGACAAGAAAGGCAACGGTCAGGATCCCGGTGTGGAGAACAACCGCTGGCTGGAATACGAATGGGACACCGCGCTGGAATTCTGCCAAATGGCGCTCGAGGCCCATCGCTATTCTGGCATGGACATCTCCCAGTATGAGCCATTGATCCTCTCCTGTCTGCGCTTCTTCGACCAGCACTATACGCAGAACGACGGAGAGGGCAAGATGATCATCTACCCAGGTTCGGGCTGCGAGACCTACAAGATAGCACGCAATCCCGCTTCGACCGTCGCCGCCCTCCATGCCGTCTGCCATAGTTACCTCCGTTACAAGCCGAATGACGAGGTGGAGCGCCTCGCCCGTCGCCTCCCGCCACTCCCCGTCTATATGCAGCAGGACAAGCTCTGTCTCGCCCCTGCCGACACGTGGGAGCGCATCAACAACGTCGAATCGCCACAGCTCTACCCCGTCTGGCCCTGGCGACTCACCACGCTGGCTGACGACAATGCAGAGCCCTCTTCGTCGCCACGTCACCATACCTTGTCCCCCTCACATCTCAACCTCTTCCAACTTGCGCTCAATACCTACCAGTGCGACAGCATCGCACTCAAGAACCGAACCTATATCGGATGGAAGCAGGACAACATCTGGGCTGCCTGCCTCGGACTGGCCGAAGATGCCTATTCGTTGACCCTGCAGAAACTGAAGGACGGTTCCTACGCCTTCCCTGCCTTCTGGGGACCCGGCTACGACTGGATGCCCGACCACAACTGGGGAGGTTCAGCAGTCATTGGTCTCGAGGAGATGCTGCTGCAGGAAAACCCTGCGTCTGGTGAACTCATTCTCCTCCCCTCTTGGCCCAAAGAGCACGATATCCACTTCAAGTTGCATGCCTCGGGCGGTCGAATCGTGGAGGTAACGCAAAAAGATGGGCAAATAACGCAAAAAATCATCAAAAAATTTGGAGATTCCAAATAATCTCCTTATCTTTGCAGCAGGAAAACCGGATATATGTAGAGCGGGAAACTCATCGATTTTTACACTGAACCGGGTCAAGCGTATGCCGAAGGCGCGCTCTCGTACTCAACGACGCCACGAACAATGGCACCACCGGGGAGACCACGAAAGATTACGGAGGCGGACCGCAGCCCAAAACCTATATACTGGAGTTTCATCACGTCCAGACGCCGGTTTTCCTTTTTTTGTGTCCATTTCCCAACTCATCCACACTTCCTTCCCATGACTCCTTACGAACTCGGCAAAGCTGGCGAAGAACTCGCCTGCAATCGTCTGCGCGAGGAAGGCATGCAGATACTCGAGACTCGCTGGAAGGATCGCGCCTACGAGATTGACATCATCGCCTTCGACCCCGCCACTGACGAGATGGTCTTCGTGGAGGTAAAGACCCGCGCTTCCGGCCTCTGGGGACGACCCGAGGATGCTATCGACAGTCGCAAGATCAAGCGAACCGTGCGTGCCGCCAACTACTACCTGCGTCTCCACGACGTCAACTATTCGGCTCGCTTCGATGTCTTCTCCATCGTCTTGCCCGATTCGGGCAAGGCCCACATCGACTACTTCAAGGATGCCTTCTATCCACCGTTGGGACGGTGAGGAGGTTCATGAGGTTTTAAGGTTGTGAGGTTTTAAGGTTATAAGGTCGCCCCGTGCAAGCCTTATACTAGCATTCGGGCCTCAAAACCTCAGAACCTCAAAACCTCAGGACCTCAAAACCTCAAAAACAAATTTTCTATGTCTGAGCAACTCGAGACCATGAGCTTCGGCAGTCACCTGGAGGTGCTGCGAAGGATGCTGATCCGCATCGCCTTGGTGGTGATCGGATTGGCAATCGTTGTCTTCTGCTGCAAGGATCTGACCTTCCAGCTGCTGCTGGCGCCCAAGGAGAGCGACTTCGTCACCTTCCGCCTCATCGAGCGGCTGAGCGACTGGGTGGCTGGCTGGACGGGAGGCGATGGATTCCGCTTCGAACCCTATCACCTCCAGCTCATCAGCACCGAGCTGTCGGCGCAGTTCATGATGCATCTCACTGCTTCGGTCAGCATCGGAGCCCTGCTGGCTTCACCCTACATTCTCTACGAGATCTTCCGCTTCATCACCCCTGCGCTCTACGAGCATGAGCGTCGCTATTCGCTCACGCTCGGCATCTGCTGCTACGTGCAGTTCGTCGTGGGTGTCTTGGTCTCCTACTTTCTCCTCGCCCCCATTTCATTCCGCTTCCTCGGCACCTACCAGGTCGATGCTTCGGTCCAGAACACCATCACGCTCGACAGCTACATCTCCACCTTCACCGGTCTCACTTTTTCGATGGGCCTTGTCTTCCAGCTTCCCGTCATCTGCTGGCTCCTTGCCAAGATGGGGCTCCTCCGGGCAAGTCTCATGCAGCGCTATCGCCGCCATGCCATCGTACTCATCATGATTGCCGCGGCCATCATCACCCCGCCCGACATCTTCACCCTCGTGCTGGTATCGCTGCCCCTCTACGCTCTCTACGAGCTTTGCATCATCATTGTCGGCAAGACCACCAGCCATCCTCATTCATCTACACCCGATTCATAACGTCTCTCTATCCACCAATAACGATTGACTATTGACCCCAAAATTTATCAGGAGGCAGATGCCGATTTCCGGCATTTGCCTCCTGTTTGTCTCTTAGAAGGATTGCACATCACAGCGAGTTGATGTACCACTCGATCACCATATAGCCATCCTCACGAATGGCAGCGGCGTCCTGGGCATCCTGCGGATTGAGTCCGTGTGCCGCTTCCCATTCGTCAGGGATGCCATCGCCGTCCGTGTCCTGACGAGGCTCGCCACTGTAGGCTGGCAGACCGCCCACCTGCTGCGGATTGGTGATGATGCCGAGCTTGTAGCTGTCGGCGGGCAGACGGCGGTGGCTGTAGGGCGACGTACACTCCACGGCATCCTTCACGTAGGTGGCGGTGCCAGTACGGACGCTCCGGATGATACGCTCATCCACCGCATCGCGGCAAGGCTTGGTGGCGCCCACATGCTCCAACACATAGCCGTAGGTCTCCTCGGCCGACATCACACGGGCGGGAGCTGGATAGACGAAAGGTTCATCCACCTTCAGCTGCTCGCGCACCTCCTGTTCGGTCTTGAGGTCGGCAGGCTGCACGCCACCAGCCCAGTTGTCGGCAGTCACGGTGGGGAAGCCCTCCACGACGTTACCGCTGACGTAGGCCTTGCCCCACACGTTGGCATTCTCTTTGGCGCGGCCATGCTCCGGCTTGAGGATGCGGTAGCAGATGGCAGGAGCCTTGTCTGCACCCTGATTGGCGGCTGCCTGCTCGGAGTTGCCATAGCCGAACTTCTTCTGATTCTTCTGGTAGTTCTTCAGGTACTTGTCAACATTGAGGCTGGCATCGAAGCCGGTAATGAGTCCTGGCTTCAGGTAATTGTTGATGATGTTGAACTGCGAATTGTGGTCGCCTCCGTCGATGGAGCGGTTCCACCAGTTGTAGAGCACATTGTTGACGAAGTTGAAGTCGCCCGTCATGGCTATCGATGGATTGCGCGAGATGTTGTTGGCAAAGAGATTGCGGGTGAAGAGCGAGTTCAAGCCACCGATGGAGGCGCCGAAGGCATGGTTATAGAGATCCAGTCCCTCGCCGAAGATGCAGTCCTGGATAGTGATGTTGACCGTCGGCAGCTTCTCGCCGTAGCCATTGGCACTGCGGGCATAGACGTGGCGGTACATCGACATCACCTCGTCCAAGCCCCACGAAGCGGAACAATGGTCATAGATGATGTTGCCGACACCATTGCCGCCGCACGCATCATCGCGATGCGCCACATCCATGGCTCCACGGCGGAAGCGCATGTAGCGGATCACCACGTCGTGCGTGTCCACCTCGAGCGTCTCGCCCGTCACCACGACGCCCTCGCCGGGAGCCGTCTGTCCGGCGATGGTCACGTAGGGGGCCACAAGATGGATGGGACGCGACAGGTGAATCTCGCCTGCTACATTGAAGACGATGATCCTGGCGCCGCCTGCCTCACATGCCTCGCGCAGCGTACCGGGTCCCTCGTCAGCGAGCGAAGTCACGACGTAGACCTTGCCACCGCGACCACCGAACGAATACATGCCACCACCCTCAGCTCCGGGGAAGGCAGGAATCGATGCCTGACGGAGGTCCGACGGCCGGCTTGCCCACGGCACGAAAGGCTTGCCGCTGAGCATCTGCTCCATCACCACGGGCACTGCCTGCTGCCACTTGATATTGTCCAGACTGTCCCATACGGCCTCCTCGGCCTTGCCACGCTGCTTCACCGAGTCGGGAATGGTGGGGTATTGTGCACAGAGCATCGAGGCTCCCATCGAGAGTGTCAATGCCAGAAGGATTGTTCGCTTGTTCATCAGTATATATTTTAAAAGGTATAGGTTCTTGGTTAAAAAACTCGGTGCAAATATAGCAAAACTTTGCCAAAAGTCCAAATTTTTGTCCCTCAAAACCTAATATTGACCCGAAATTGACCGATGAATTGCAAAAAACACTATCTTTGCACCCAAAATCACAACCCCAGATACACTATGAAGAAGACCACCTTACTATTTACCTACCTCCTTTGCCTCACCCTCTCTGCTTGGGCACAGACCCGCACCTACATTGCCGGTGCCGACATCAGCTGGCTCACCGAGATGGAGCAGGCGGGCCGTTCGTTCTACGCCAATGCCTCGATGACCGACGCCGTCGAGGGCACACAGCTGATGAAGGACCTGGGCATGCATGCCATCCGCCTCCGCGTCTGGGTCGATCCAGCCAACACCACCGACGGCTACTGCACCGAGGCTGCCTACGACAAGGCACATGCCTACTGCGACAAGGCGGACGTCGTCCTGAAGGCACAGCGCGCCGAGGCGCTCGGCATGGACCTGCTCATCGACTTCCACTACAGCGACTCGTGGGCCGATCCCTCCCGCCAGTACATCCCCTACGCCTGGCGCAACTACACCTTCCAGCAGATGCTGCAGGCCGTGACGGACCACACCACCGAGGTGCTGCAGGCGCTGCGCGATGCGGGTGTCACCCGTGTCAAGTGGGTCCAGATAGGCAACGAGACGCGCGACGGCATGCTCTACATGGTCAAGAACGGCACCAGCAAGAGCCAGAACGGCGGCAATGCCTCCTCCACGCCCGCCCAGTTCGCCCAGCTCATCAGCGCCGGTCACGATGCCGTCAAGGCGGTCTATCCCGATGCCATCACGATGATCCATCACGACATGAGCCACTCCTGGAACAACCTCAACTGGCTGCTCAACATCCTCAAGACCAACAATGCCCGCTACGACATGGTGGGACTCTCGCTCTACCCCGACATCGCATGGGACGGCTCTACCCAGCTCTCGGCCTCGGTAGCCATCAGCCGCGCTTTCGAGAACGTGGGCAAGATCTACTCCAACTACCAGAAGGAGTCGATGATCGTGGAGGTGGGCGTGACGATGGACCAGAGCGGCAAGTCGTCGGCTGCCAACAGCACGACGACGACCGGCGCCAACAACCTCTCCAGCATCCTGCAGAAGCTCCAGCAGAGCGAACACTGCCAGGGCATCTTCTACTGGGAGCCCATGGCCTGGTGGTGGAACAGCTACGCACGCGGCGCCTTCAACGTGGGCGACTACGACAGTGCGTGGAATGTGACCAAGATGTATCCCAATGCCATCTTCGACACCTTCTCGCAGTCGGCAGTCAATGCCATCGACGAGGTTCATCCCGATGCAGACCCTGTAGGGGCTCAGCGTCAGAAGCCCGGGATCCCTTATGACCTCCAGGGCCGCCCGCTCGGGGCCTCCCTCACTCGCGGCATCTCCATCGAGGGTGGAAGAAAGGTGATAAAGCACTGATTTTCTTTCCCACCAAACATTGTAACTTATAGGCTTTTGCTACTAAAGATTATCGCCTCATCTTAGAAGGGTCTTTTTCCCGTTCTTTATTCGAACCTCATGGCATGAATCAATCCTGTGCATACGACCTAGCATGTCATAGTATTGAGAATCATCCTGTGAATCCGTTGGTATATTTTGAATTCCTGCCTCACTTCTATCCTGACCTTCCTCCAGGACTAAAAAATGATTCCATCCTTTAGCAGTTTCATATTTCTCCCGACAACCTTTGGGCACATATAGATAGCGATGAAATTCAATAGGATAGTGGCTACCGAAGGAACTCTCGTAAGAGATTCCAAATATCACATCTGTTTGAACATGCACTTCATCCAAGCTCATGCAATTAAAAAACTCTTCGCCAGCACTCAATTGTACCTTCTTGGGCAACCAAATTGTCTTAAGTCCGGTAGAATCGAAGCAACTAGGTCCCATTCTTTCCAGACTGTCAGGAAGGGAAATCGCAGACAAAGACTTACATAAATAAAATGCCATGCCACCCATTTCAGTGACTTGGCAACAATCTGGGAATATTACTTCTTCTAAGTAGGAAGCGGAAAGAAAGCAAAAGGCAGCGATTTTCTGAAGAGAAGAGGGGCAAGTTACCGAGTTTAGCTGTGAGAAAGAGAACGATCCACTACCAAGTTTTGTAATGCCTTCCGGGATAATATAGGCTCCTGATTTACC
>R14__coassemble_610_pt1 | contig 23155 bp, 19 predicted proteins | sample R14__metabat2_high_PE_017 | metagenome-assembled genome bin R14 | reverse complement strand
CCCCTCCACATCCCTCTCTATCCACGATTTTGTCCGTTTTTTGTCCAATAATTTTCTTAAAAATATTCACACTTGTCCGATTTTTGTCGAAAATGAGTCCGCGTAAATTTCCATAATTTGTGCGGATTCGCTATCTTTGCACCCGTGAAATGGCACTCATCCATCTCCCTCGATCACCGATTGCCATTCATCGAAATCACACCAACCACGACACATATCCTGCTTACTACACCTATTATTTATAATATCCTATGCGCATGACACATCATTCATTTCACCTCACAGCTTTCCTGCTGACGGCTCTGTCGCTGCAGGGATGCTCTATGCAGTCAGGCAGCCAGTACCTCGAGCTCGACCTTCAGCCATCCACACCCCGCAGCTCCGAGTACTTTGACTTCGGTACGGGCGACTACGACCTCAAGGTCGACAACAAGGGTCTCCTCCTGCGTCAGCCTGATGGCACGATGCAAGCACTGCAACCCATCATGGGCGAGATTCATCCGACTCGCGTCAACGCCGACGATTGGGAACAGGAGATTCTCAAGATGAAGGAGGGCGGCATCAACACGATCGCCACCTATCTCTTTTGGGCACATCATGAACCCCAGAACGGCAAGTTCGACTGGACCGGCAATCGTGACATCCGACACTTCGTGGAGCTCTGCGACCAGCTCGACCTGCAGGTGGTGCTCCGCATCGGTCCCTGGTGTCACGGTGAGTGCTATCTGGGCGGCATCCCCGATTGGGTCATCGCCGACACCACCATCCAGACTCGTTCGCTCGACCCCGTCTATATGAAGTATGTCGGCCGCTACTATCGTCAGATAGGACAGCAGGTCCAGGGACTCTTCGGCTGCACGAAGGGACATCCTATCATCGGCGTGCAGATCGAGAACGAGTGCGGCGGTGACTCCTGGCCCTACATGATGGCGCTCAAGGACTCCGCGCTCGCTGCAGGCATCGTGCCACCCTTCTTCACCCGCACCGGCTGGCCTGCTGTCAAGGATGCCACCTTCGGCGAGATGCTTCCGCTCTACGGTGACTATGCCGACGGCTTCTGGGATCGTGAACTCACCGACATGCCTGGTGGTTATCCCGATGCCTTCACCTTCCGCGAGTCACGACTCTCCAACGTCATCGCCACTGAGGTCTTTGGTACCAACCAGAGCCGTCAGATGCAGTCAGGCGACCTCTCCTATCCCTACTTCACCTGCGAGTTGGGAGGCGGCATGATGACCAGCTACATGCGCCGCATCCGCATCTTCGACCACGATGCCGTCGCCCTCGCCGTCTGCAAGGTGGGCTCCGGTTCGAACATGCCCGGCTACTACATGTACCACGGCGGCACCAATCCCCTCAATCCCCGTCACTCGATGGGTGAGATGACCGAGTCACCCAAGACCAACTGGAACGACCTGCCCTACATGTCCTACGACTTCCAGGCTCCCGTGGGCGAATGCGGTCAGATCAACGGTTCCTACTACGAACTGCGTCGTCTGCACTCTTTCCTCGAGCATTGGGGACCTGAACTTCAGTCGATGGATGCCCTCTTCCCTTCGACCAATACTGAGGATGGTCGTAAGGATAGCCTCCTGCGCTGGACCGTCCGCACTGACGGCATGCGAGGCTTTGTCTTCGTCAATAACTATTCGCGTCTCATGCCCATGACGGCCAAGGAGGGCATCCAGTGGCGCCTGCATCGAACCGACGGCACCACCCTCACTTTCCCCTCTGTGCCCATCACCATCCAGGACAGCACGGTCTGCTGGCTCCCCTTCGGTATGGATTGCGCAGGTCTGAAGCTCGATTATGCCACGGCGATGCCCTATGACGTCGAGGGTCTGGAATACCAGTTCGCTGCCATTCCCGGCGTTCCTGTCGAATTCAGCATCGACGGACAGGTCTACCTGCTCACGGACAACGACGAACTGGTGGTGATCAATGCCGAGGGTCAGAAAGTGCGCTTCGTCGTCAAGGACAATGAGCGTTCGATGGAACCCCGTCAGACCCTCTGCGAGGTTCCGGGGACTCACGTCGAGGCAAGTTTGGCCAAAGAGACCGCAGGCCTTCGTGAACTGCGCTACGTGCCTCAGGGCGTTGTCGCTCAGCCACGTCCCGAGGAGTTCGACCAGGCTGCCGTCTGGAACCTCCAGGTCGAGGGCGTCAAGGATGCTGCCAATGCTATACTCGAAATCAATTACCACGGTGATGTAGCCCGCCTCTATGCCGACGGCAGGCTCGTGATAGACAACTTCTGGAACGGCCGCCCCATGTTGGTTCGTGTGCGTGACATTCAGGGCAAGAAGCTCCAACTCAAGGTTCTCCCCTTGGGCAAGGAGTACCCCATCTACCTCCAGCCCGACCAACGTGCCGAACTCGCTGCTGCCCCTGGCGACTGGTTGCTCAGTCTCGACTCCGTGCGAGTGTTAGAGTGACAGCATTCTGACGTCATCAAGTTCGCTCATTTCCTAAATCCACATATTAATATTATTATCAACAATTAAACACAACAATCACTATGAAGAAAACTTTAGTGACCTTTCTTCTGGCAGGATGTGCTGTGATGAGCCTCAGCGCCCAGAGTCGTACGGTGACCGGTACGGTCCTCGACGAGAATGGTGAGGTCATCATTGGTGCGGCCGTGAAGATTGCCGGTACCACTCAGGGTACCATCACTGACGCTGACGGCGCCTTCTCGCTCAAGGTCGACAAGGGCCAGGTGCTCGAGTTCAGCTATGTGGGCTACACCCCACAGTCCATCCGTGTGGCCGATGCGCAGCGCCTCGCCGTCACGATGTACGAGGACTCCAAGGTCATGGACGAGGTCATCGTCACTGGTTACGGCTCCGTCTCTAAGAAGAACCTGACCACCGCCATTGCCAAGGTTACCCCTGACGAGATGCCCAAGGCTGCCAATTCGAACATGAGCCAGATGCTCATGGGTCGTGCTGCCGGTCTGAAGGCCACGCTCTCCAGCCCCCAGCCAGGTGGTGGCGTCGACATCTCCATCCGTGGCGGTGGCACCCCAATCTACGTCGTCGATGGTGTCGTGATGCCCAACAGCTCACTCGAAGGCTCGAGTGGCGGTTCCACCACGGTCATGCCTGCTTCGGTCAATCGTTCGGGTATGGCAGGTCTCAACCCTGACGACATCGAGAGCATCGAGGTACTGAAGGACGCCTCTGCCGCTATCTACGGTATCGGAGCAGCTGATGGCGTCGTCCTCATCACCACCAAGAAGGGCAAGCAGGGCAAGATGCGTGTCACCTACGATGGTTCTGTCTCACTCGTCAAGAACTACAAGTACCTCGAGGTGCTCAGCGGTCCCGAATACATGCGTCAGGCCAACTTCTGGGGCAAGGAGCGCTATATGTTCAATAATGGCATGGGCATCTACGGCTCAGCTCAGTACGATGGCGGTTTCGCCGAGCCTTTCAGCTCCGACCGTATCGCTTCGGCTCAGACCTACGACTGGCAGGGACACGTCCTCAAGGATGGTTCGGTCAATCAGCACAACGTCACCGTACAGGGCGGTACTGACAAGCTGTCGTACTACATGTCTGGCAACTTCTTCGACCAGAACGGTTCGGTGCGCAACAACAGCTTCACCCGCTACACCCTCCACAGCAACGTGCAGGCACAGCTCTTCAGCTTCATGAAGCTCACCACCGCTATCAACCTCAACAAGAACGAGAACGAGAACGGCACTGTCGGCGGCACTTCCAACGGTCGCGGCTCGCAGGCATCGGGCGCCCTCTCGGCAGCCATGATCTATCCCACCTACCTGCCCTTCCGTGACGAGAGTGGCAATTACACCACCTTCGGCACCGTGCCCAATGCCGTCGGCATGGACGAGATGGAGGACGTCTCGAAGCAGAATGGCTGGAACGTCAACTTCACCCTCGATATCGATATCTGGAAGAAGCATCTCTCTGCCAAGCTCCTCTATGGTTACAACAGCGAGACCGCTCAGCGTTCGGTCTACATCCCTTCCACCATCTGGTTCGACCAGGCATGGCAGTCACGTGGTTCATTGACTCGCGACGAGCGCTCCAACAGCACCATGGAGGCCACCCTCAACTTCAACTACTCCTGGCTCGAGGACAACATCAAGCTTGATGCCGTAGTTGGCATGGGCCGTTACTACAACACCTATACCGGCATGAATGTCAGCTACTATGACGGCAACGATGTCATTGCCAACGACAACATCGCCACTGCTGCCGGCAACGTGGCTCCCGGTTCGTACCACTCTGAGGACGAGAAGCGTTCGCAGTTCGGTCGTGCCAGTCTCGACTTCTGGGACCGCTACGTCATCGCAGCCACCATCCGTCGTGATGGTACCGACAAGTTCTTCGAGGACAAGAAGTATGCCTGGTTCCCCTCTGTCTCTCTCGCTTGGAAGATCATGAACGAGAAGTTCATGGAGAGCGTCGACTGGGTCAACCTGCTCAAGCTCCGCGCCTCTTACGGTGTCACTGGCAGCGACAACCTCGGCACCACCCTCTACGGTGCCTACTCTGCCTACGACTCGTACGTCATGTTCGATCAGAACAGCACCAAGTACGTCCCCTATTATCTCTCGTCAGCCGACTATCCTGACGTCACTTGGCAGAAGACCAAGATGATGAATGTCGGTCTCGACTTTTCGATCCTCAAGGACCGCCTGTCGGGCAGTTTCGACCTCTTCCGCAACGATATCACCAACATGCTCGGCACCGCCAATTCCTCCGGTCTCTCGATGTTCTCGACCTACCCCATCAACGGAGCCCACGAGCGTCGCTCCGGCTGGGACATCTCGCTCAACTCGACCAACATCAAGACCCACAACTTCCAGTGGACCTCCGTCCTCAACCTCTCGCGCTACAAGGACGTCTGGGTAGAGCGCATGCCCGCCTATGACTACAAGGCCTATCAGGTGCGTGACAACGAACCCGTTGCTGCCCTCTATATGTATCGCACAGACGGCATCGTCAATGCCGACAAGAGCAACATGCCCAGCTACCAGCCCGAAGGCTGGGACGTACCCGGCATGCCTATCATCAAGGACCTCAATGGTGACAACCAGATCACCTATGAGGATGTCGACTGCTGCGATGTCAATCCCGCCATCTACTGGGGCTTCGGCAATACCTTCCGCTACCGTCACTTTGACCTCGACATCTTCATCTATTCGCAGATGGGTCTCAAGAAGTACAACTATGCTTACGACTGGGCCAGTGCTACCGAGCTCGCCAACGTCGGCAACAACCAGTCCGTCCTCGTGGACAAGATCTGGAGTTCCGAGAACCCCAATGGCACCATCCCTGGTGTAGCTTATCAGATCAACTCGGGTTCCTACTCGCTGCCTGAAGGCTGCGGTACTGACATCGGTTACGAGGATGCAGACTTCGTCCGCGTCCGCAATATCACCCTCGGCTACAACTGGGACCGCTCCAACCTGGGTCGTCTCGGCAAGGCCATCAGCCAGATTCGTCTCTATGTCGACTGCCAGAACCCCTTCACCTTCACCTCCTTCGAGTCGTTCGATCCTGAGGTTTATACCGGTGGTTCCTACAAGGGCGGCAAGGCAGAGTATCCTATGACCCGCACCTTCTCGGTCGGTCTGAAGCTGGCATTCTAATCTAATTACATAAGAACGATAATGACTATGAAAAAGATATTTTATTCCACGCTGCTTGCCGGCTGTGCCCTGCTCTGCAGCTGCGAGAATGACTTCGATGCCAAGATCTATGGTGTGCTCTCGACCACCAACTTCCCTGCTTCGCAGTCTGACTATGAGGCTTATCTGATGGATTGCTACGTGCCCTTCACCATCAACTGGGGTTACAGCTTCGGTTCGGCATGGCAGCACAACTGGTACGTCCCTGAGGGCGGCTTCTACCGCATGTTCGATGTCACCTCCGACGAAATGGATCCCTGGGTCATCGGCAGCTGGGGCGGCGAGTGGACCACCCTTTGCGCCAAGAATTTCGAGGCATGTGTCAACGATGGCCGTGCCACCAATTCGCCTGGTATCAATCACTTCGAGAAGATCCGCGACATCACCCGCTTCACCAAGATCATCGGTGACCTCCAGAGTGCCGATGCCTCCATCTTCGATGCTGGGGTTCAGGATCAGTACATCGCTGAGGCACGCTTCCTGCGTGGCCTGATGATGTACTATCTGGGTCAGGTCTATGGTCCAGTGCCCGTCATCGTCGATCCTGAGCTCGCCACCGACGAGGAGGCCACCGCTCACCTGGAGCGTCCTTCGGTCGATGATTATGCCCGCTACATCACCGAGGACTTTGAGTACGCCATTGCTCACTTGCCAGAGAAGGCAGCCGTCGGTCGCTACAACGCCGACTATGCCCGTGTCGTCCTGATGCGCCACTACCTCAACGAGGGCTATCACATGGACGGCTACTACGGCAAGGCAGCTGCCCTCAAGGGCCAGCTTACCGGCTCCTACAGCCTGTTCCCCACCTATAAGGAGCAGTTCTATAGCGCCAACGACGGCAACTGCGAGAGCATCATGGCTGTCCCCTGCACCAGTTCGGCTACCGGTTCGGGCACGCAGGGCAACATGAACTGCTTCTGCTTCTATGCCTTCCCCTGGGACTTCGCCCACTATGACGACCAGGGCAACGCCACTCCCGCACAGTACATCTCTGGCTGGGGCGAGTGCTTCAACATCAGCAAGAACTTCTATGATACCTTCGAGAAGGGCGACACCCGCCTGGAGTGCATTCTCACCTCTTACTACAGCTCGGCTTATGGCTGGGTCACCGAGGCAACACTCGGCTCGCAGTGGGATGGCTTCATCATCAACAAGTATCCTTGTGACGTCGATGGTGGTGGCTACCAGTCCAATGACGTGCCGTTGGCTCGTTGGGCAGACGTCCTGCTGCTCCATGCCGAGGCATTGACCCGTTCGACCAACAGCGTGCAGGCTGAGGCTGTCAACGAGATCAACCAGATCCGCCACCGTGCCGGACTCGCCGACCTCACCGCCGACAAGACCGCTTCGGTCGACGCCTTCCTGAATGCCATCCTCGACGAGAGCGGTCACGAGACCTTCTACGAGGGTCACCGCAAGACCGACCTCATCCGCTTCGGCCAGTACTACAAGCGCTGCTCTGCCTTTGGCTATGCTCCTACCCACGAGTACTTCCCGTTGCCCAACTACGCCATCGACCAGGCTCAGGAGAGCGGCTACACCCTCCAGCAGACCTTCACCACCAGCAACTACGATGGTCCAAAGAATTAAATATAATGCTTTTGCAACATTGCATGAAAATTAGTGTGTAAATGAAGTGGGGGAGGGGGTGTCGCGATGACACTGCCTCCCCGTTTCCTTTTTCATACTTAGGCAAATTTTGTAACGAGTAAAAATACTTACATCCCATACCTATGAACAGACTTCTTGCCTTCCTCGCTCTTGCCCTCGCTGTCAGCCTCCAGCTCACCGCCCGCGACAGCGACCTCATCACCCGAGAGCACCTCGTCAGCCCCCACGTCACCCAGCAGAAGGTGGTCGATGGCGGCGGCACGGGTCCCTACAGCTCCATTGTCGTCACCGACGAGTCGATGCCCGACTACGTCATCTACCGTCCCGTCTCGTTGGCCAATGCCGTCCAGCAGGAGCGGGGACCGCTGCCCGTCCTCTTCTGGGGCAATGGCGCTTGCGCCAACACCTCGGCTGGCTACGAGCGCATGCTCGCCGAACTTGCCTCGCGTGGCTACGTCGTCGTCGCCATCGGCGAGATGCAGCAGGTCTATGGCGACCGCGAGGACCGTCAGACCTCGTCATCGATAATGCACCGTGCCATCGACTGGCTCTGCCGCGCCTCCGAGGACCGTCAGAGCGACTACTACCACATGGTCGATACCCTGCGTATGGCTGCTGCCGGACACTCTTGCGGCGGTGCCCAGACCCTCGCCAATGCCGGTGACCCTCGCCTCAAGACCTACATGATCTGCAATGCAGGCATGGGCGACATCGAGATGGCCGACGCCAGCAGCCGCTCGCTGCCCACGCTCCACGGCCCCGTGCTCTATCTGACCGGAGGACCTGACGATGTCGCTTACCGCAACGCCCAGCTCGACTACGAGCGCATCCAGCACGTCCCCGTCTTCCTCGGCGACCTGCCCACAGCAGGTCACGGTGGCACTTACCGAGAGCCTCAGGGTGGCGACTTCGGCCGCATGGTCATCGCCTGGATGGACTGGCAGCTCAAGGGGCGCGGCCCCGGCGAAGCCATCTTCGTGCGTCATGACCTCTCGGCCTTCCCTGGATGGAGCATGAAGCACAAGAACTATGGCGACCTCTGCATCTCCAACGGCCTCGACCGCACCATCTACGGCATTGTCAGTGAGCCCACCCGTACCCACAATGGCCTCAAGGGCGTCGCCATCATCAGCCATGGTTTCAACGGCACGCACCATTTCGGCCGAGACTACTTCCAGACGCTCAATCAGCTTGGCTACCTCGTCTATACCTTCGACTATCCTCATGGCTCCGTCCACAGCCTCAGTGACCCTAACACCATGGGTATGTCGGTGTTCGACCAGCGCAGAGACCTTGAGGCCGTGGTGCGTTATTTCCGTCAGCAGCCTGACGTCGACACCACCCGCATCGTCCTCGTCGGTGAGAGCCAGGGTGGCTTCATCTCCGCCATCACAGCCGCCGAGCTGCGAGAGCAAGTCCAGGCTCTTGTGCTCATCTATCCTGCCCTCTGTATCCCTGACAACTGGAACGAGCGCTACCCTGACATCACCCAGATTCCCGACACCACCTGGCTCTGGAACGTGCCCCTCAGTCGCCGCTTCTTTGAGGAACTGCATGGCATGAATGCCTATGACATCATTCCTGCCTATCAGGGACCCGTCCTCATCGTCCAGGGCGACAAGGATGCCGTCGTAGCCGTCGACTATGCCCGCCGTGCTGCCGAGGTCTACCACGATGCCACCCTCCGCATCATCGAGGGTGCAGGCCACGGTTTCAGACCCGAGGAGCGTGTGATATCCAATCGTTATATCCACGACTTTCTGCAGGCTTTGCCTACAGGCGACCGTCAGTTCGTCAAGGGTGCCGACATCGGCATGCTGCCCATGCAGGAGCGTCGCGGACAGGTGTTCCGCGACCGAATGGGGCAGGAGCGTGAGTGCATCGACTTGCTGCGTGACTACGGCATCAATGCCGTCCGTCTCCGCGTCTGGGTCGATCCTGAGCACGGCATGTGCGACAGCACCTACGTCCTCCAGCTCGCCCAACGAGCTCAGGCGCAGGGTATGGACATCATGCTCTCGTTCCACCTCAGCAATGCCTGGGCTGACCCGGGCAGTCAGCCCATCCCCAAGGGCTGGATGGGTCATAGTTACCGCGAGATGAAGCGGGACGTGACGCGTCACATCACCGAGACCTTCCAGTGCCTTCTCTCGCACGGTATCCGTCCCCGCTGGGCACAGGTGGGCAACGAGACTTCCAACGGTCTGCTCTGGAATGTCGAGACCGACGAGCACGGACACCCCGTCAAAGACGCTCAGGGTAATACTACCGTCACCTATTCGATGGGACACATTGACCGTCAGCCCCGGCACTATGCCGGCTTCATTCGTGCCGGCTACGATGCCATCAAGGCGGTCTGCCCCGACTGCATCGTCCTCGTCCACCTGGACAATGGCTTCGACCAGGCGCTCTACGACCGCAACCTCGGTACCCTGTTACGCTACGGTGGCAAGTTCGATATGATCGGCATGTCGCTCTATCCCTATTGGGCACTGCAGAGTGGCAAGGAGACCTCCGCCGACCAGACCATCACCGACGGCATCCGCAATATCCGTCACCTCTGGGAGAAGTTCGGCCGTGACGTCATGATTGTCGAGACCGGCTTTGAGGTCGATGAATCGCGTCCCGAACTGATGCAGCAGGGCGGTGAGCAGCTGCAGCGCATCGTCCACGAGGCGATGACCGAGACCGAAGGCCACTGCCGCGGCGTCTTCTACTGGGAGCCTCAATGCACTCCCGGAGGCTACAAGCTCGGCGCCTTCGGCAGTGACGGTGCCCCCACCGCCATCATGGACGGCTTCCTCACGAAGTAATCAGTCTGATTTTGGCGCCTATATATACATAATGTTTAAATATTTGTCACGATGAGGTGGAACTAAATGTATATAATTGCCAAAAAAGTATCTGAAAATGTAATGCGAGAATGTCAATGCAATGGATTGCGCAATAAAATTGCAGAAAATCCAAAGAAAAGGAAAGATATGTTTGGAGAGGTCGAAGAATGTGTGTATCTTTGCACTGCCTTCTGAGAAGAAGACGCTCTGCTTTCTTCTCAAAAAGACTCTCTTTCTTCTTCTCTTGAGACTATCGGAGTTCTGAGAAGAAAGGCCACTTCACTAACCTAATCTTTCTTAATTTTGCAAAACTGAGTAGCCATTTTATGTTAAAGAACATGTTTTCTTGACATAAAATGGCAAAAAGTCTGCATTTTTCTTGCAGGATTCCGCCGAACCCGTTATCTTTGCTGCGTGTTTTTCATGGTATATGATTTAAGGTTAGTGAAGATGGTCGTCGTGAGACGACCTTCTTTTTTGTCCTCTGAGGTGTATTCTGTCGAAGTGCAGCATGACCTTCAGGGAAAGCTGGTCACTGACGGTTGGTATAAATATAGCAATCCCTCGCAAAAGACAGGTTCGCAAGGGATTGCTTATAGTGTGAGAAGATGGGAGCTGGTTACCTCAAATCAGCTCAATCTCGTCGTGCTGCATGACGCGTTCGCAGTAGACGCAGCGGAGGGACTTGTACTTGATGTCGAAGACCTCCATCTTGGTGGGAACGGGCTGGTGGTTGGTGATGCACTTGGGGTTGGAGCATCGGACCACGCCGATAATCTGCTTAGGGTACTGGACGTACTTCTTCTGGACGATCTGGTAGTCGCGGATGATGTTGAGGGTGACGTTGGGTGCCACGACGCTGAGACGGCCAATCTCCTCGTCGCTGATGTAGCGGTCGGCGATTTTGATGATGCCCTTCTTGCCCAGGGTCTTTGACTCCAGGTTGGTGCCGATGGTGATGGCGCCGGGGTGGGAGTAGAGGTTGAGGATCTGGACGATCTTGAAGGTGACGTCGGCGGGGATATGGTCAATAACGGTGCCGTTCTTGATGGCACTGACCTCGAGTTCGGTTTTATCGCTCATGATGGAATTTTACAATTTTACAATTTTCCATTTGACAATTGCCATTGCATATGGTTTTCAATTGTCAATTATCAATTGTCAATTATCAATTATCAATTGTCAAGTGACCCATCACTTGACCTTGATGCCGAGCATCTTGCAGATGATGGCCTGGCGGGCATAGAGGCCGTTCTGGGCCTGCTGGAAGTAGTAGGCCTTGTCTGACTCGTCAACGTCGTAGGCAATCTCGTTGACGCGGGGCAGTGGGTGGAGGACGCGCAGGTTGTCCTTGGCCCCGTCGAGCATGGCACGGTGCAGGGTGTAGACGTTCTTTACCTGCTCGTACTCTCGAAGGTCTGAGAAGCGCTCCTTCTGGATGCGGGTCATGTAGAGGATATCGGTCTGGTTGATGGCCTTCTCGTCGAAGATTTCGCTCTCGTCATAGTAGAGGTCATGGCGACGACAGAAGTCGCGGTAGCCATTGGGCATGCGGAGCAGTTCCGGGGCAATGAAGTGGAAGCGGGGGTGGAAGAACGACAGCGCCTGGACTAGAGAGTGGACGGTGCGGCCGTACTTGAGGTCGCCCACCATAGTGATGTCGATGTTCTCGAGGGTGCCTTGTGTCTTCCAGATGGAGTAGAGGTCGAGCATGGTCTGCGAGGGGTGCTGGTTGGCGCCGTCACCGGCATTGATGATAGGCACCTTGGTAACTTCCGAGGCATAGCGTGCGGCGCCCTCGAGGAAGTGGCGCATCACGATGACGTCGGCATAGTTGGAGACCATCTTGATGGTGTCCTTGAGAATCTCGCCCTTGGTAGTCGAGGAGGAGTTGGGGTCACTGAAGCCGATGACGCGGGCACCGAGGCGGTTGGCAGCCGTCTCGAATGAGAGGCGTGTGCGCGTCGAGGGCTCGAAGAAGAGTGTAGCCACCACCTTGCCTTCGAGGAGGCGCTGGTTGGGGTTGGCTTCGAAGCAGGCGGCATCCTCGAGGATGGAGAGGATGTCTTCGCGGCTTAGGTCTGAGACCGAAATGAAGTTGTTCTGCATAATATTTATGATAGGAACGGTTGGGTTGGCTTGAGGGGCGGTCTGACGTGGCCGCGGACGGAAACAGGGTCAGGAGCCTCACTCCTGCTGGCTGGCGAGCATGTCGCGGAGCTTGGGGGAATAGATGACCTGCAGCGTGTCTGCACCGGGGACGGTACAGATGAAGTAGGCCATCAGCGTGGTGTCGGCGTCGAGGACGCGCAGCGCCTGCTGGCTGCCCAGTACCATGAACGAGGTGGCATATGCATCGGCAGTGAGGCAGTCTGGGGCAATGACCGTGCTGGAGAGGATGTCACGCTGGGCGGGATAGCCAGTGTGCGGGTCGATGGTGTGGCCGTAGCGGCGGCCCTGACGGTAGTAGAAGTTGCGATAGTTGCCCGAAGTGGCAATGCTGCAGTCGGTGAGGTGCAGCACGTCGCGTATCTCGGACGAGACCTGGAGGGAATCCTCGATGGGCTCGTTGATGGCGATGCTCCAGAGGGAGCCGTGGGGATTGTGGCCGCCGCAGGTGATCTCGCCGCCTATCTCGACCATGTAGTCGTGAATGCCGCGGCTCAGGAGGTAATCGGCGACGACGTCGCACATGTAGCCTTTGGCGATGGAGGAGGCATCGAGGATGACGCGGGGATCGTCCTTGGTGAAGCGGCCCTGGGCGTCCATGTGGATCTTGTCATAGCCGACGAACTGAAGGATGCTGTCGACGGTGTGCTGGGTGACACCCTCGGCATTCCTGAAACCGAAGCCCCAGAGGTTGACGAGGGGGGCAACGGTCATGTCGAAAGCGCCTTGGGTGCGCTGGCTGACCTCCTGAGCCTTGCGGAAGACAGTCTGGAGGTAGTGGTTGGCAATGACCGAGGTGTCGCCCTGATTGACGCGGGAGAGGAGGGATGTGTCGTTGAACATCGAGAGCGAACCGTCGAACTCACGGAACAGGCGCTGGATGGGCTGCTGGAGGTCGGCGGTGTCGGCATACTGGATGTGGTAGATGGTATGGAAGACCGAGCCCTCGAGGCGGGTGAAGGGGAGGGCATCGGTGTCGTCGCCAGGCTGGGAGGACTGACGATGCATGGCGATGCCGAGGCAGCAGATGGCGCAGACCAGATAGAGGAGGAGCTTGGCGGTACGTTTGCTCATGGGAGGAGAGGGATTAGAAGATGTCGTAATAGAGGCGGAACGAGAAGCCGAGACTCGTCTCGGTGGTGCCCATGCCAGGGACGTAGTACGGGCGGCCGAACTCGGTGCCAGACTGGGCGAGGCGGACCTTCCAATAGAGGTCCCAGCCGAGTGAGAAGCGGCTGACGATGTGGACACGGATCATGGCTCCGAGCTCGAGCCACTGGGTGGTGTAGGCCTGATCGGTGATGGAGATGGGACCATAAGCACCCCAGTTGTCGTCGGCGTAGTAGAGGTTGGTGATGTCGGCGGTGTTGTGGGCGATGCCGTAGCGTGCGAAGAGGGAGTAGAAGTCGTCAGGATGCGTGTCGTTGTACTTGAGGTTGTACGCCATGCCGACCTTGCCGAAAGGGGCGAGGGGCGACTTGAAGCGGCAGTCCTGCTTCGATCCGGTGCCGTATTCGAGTCCGTTGTCGGAGGTCTCGTCGGCGAGGCCCATACCGAAGGTAGCCATGGGGAAGAAGCGGTGATGGAGGTCGAGCATCGCCTGAACCTGGAAACCGCAATGGTCGGAAGTGAAGAGGTAGAGCAGCGGGTCAAAGAGGTCGACCGAGAGGCTGAGCCCATTGAGCAGCTTGTAGCGATACTTCTGACCCTCGGGCAGTTCGTCGGGCAAAGCCTCGACCTGGCTCTGTGCCTCGGAGCCTCGGGGGATGGAGCGTCCCTGAGCCAGGCATCGCGAGGGGCTGGTGGCGATGAGCATGCCGAGGAGGAGGCCGGAGAGCAGAGTCTGTAGGACTCGCAAGGTGAGACTGGAACCGCGCGTATGCATGGAGTGGGTGGTGATTAGGACTTAATACTGGCAGGTGATGTTGATGCCGGACTCGGTGGTGACGTCGGGGTCGGTGAGATCGATGAGGGGGAAGAAGTGGCCGTAGGTGTCGAGGTCGGTGATGGTGTAGAGCACCGAGCAACCGCACGCCAGGTCGAGGAACTTGGGCTCCGTCGCGTAGTGTACGCGGATGGAGTCGGTGACGGTATAGGTGTCGCCATAGTCGACGTAGGTGCAGTCGAGGATGATGGTGGTCAGCGTGTCATGCGGGTTGAGGTCGACTTCAACACTGGTGAACGAGGTGAGGGTGGACTGGTAGGCACGCTCGCCGCTGCGGCAGGTCATCGTGATGGACTGGAGCTGACGGCCGCTGGTGGAGGTGAAGGCGAGGTGGGCATAGCTCTCGCGCGTCTGCTCGCAGCCGTTGTCACAGCTGGCGAGGGTAGCCAACGCAAGGAGGGAGAACAATGCCAACCGGCATCTGTCACCGTGCCCCGTGCATTGTGCCCCGTGCACCTTCTTAGATGGTTTCGGCAATGTCATACTTGTTGCGCTCGGTAGAGGTACGTGAGATGAGTTCGCCGAGGAATCCGGCGAGGAAGAGTTGGGAGCCCAGCAGCATGGAGGTGAGGGCGATGTAGAACGAGGGCATGTCGGTGATGAGCGTGCCATGGCCTACGGTGCTCAGCACGTAGAGCTTGTGGCCGATGAGGCAGAGTACGGCGATGAAGCCGATGAGGAAGATGACGGTGCCCCAGAGGCCGAAGATGAGCATGGGCTTCGAGCCGAAGCGATTGAGGAACCAGAGGGTGATGAGGTCGAGGTAGCCGTTGACGAAGCGGTCCAGTCCGAACTTGGTCTTGCCGTACTTGCGAGCCTGGTGCTGGACGACCTTTTCGCCAATCTTCTTGTAGCCGGCATTCTTGGCAATGTAGGGGATGTAGCGGTGCATGTCGCCGTAGAGCTCGATGTGCTTGACCACCTCGCTGCGGTAGGCCTTGAGACCGCAGTTGAAGTCGTGGAGGTTGTGGATGCCCGAGACGGCACGGACGGTGGCATTGAAGAGCTTGGTGGGCAGGGTCTTCGATAGGGGGTCGTAGCGCTTCTTCTTCCAGCCGGAGACGAGGTCGTAGCCCTCCTCGGTGATCATGCGGTAGAGTTCGGGAATCTCGTCGGGCGAGTCCTGCAGGTCGGCATCCATGGTGATGACGACGTCACCCTGTGCCATGCCGAAGCCGACGTGGAGGGCAGGCGACTTGCCATGGTTGGTGCGGAACGACATGCCGTGCATCTGGGGGTACTGCTGGTGGAGCTCCTTGATGACCTGCCACGAGCGGTCAGTGGAGCCGTCGTTGCAGAAGATGACTTCGTAGGTGAAGCCGTGCTGCTGCATCACGCGGTCAATCCAGGCGGCGAGTTCGGGGAGCGACTCGTCTTCGTTGTATAGGGGGACGATTACGGATATATCCATGATGTAATTTACAATTTGACGATTTACAATTTACAAATTTGGCTTGCGTCGGACGATGAGTGCGATGGGAATCATCAGGAGCATGCCGACGAAGATGTCGGACGAGAGCGTGCTGATGGCTGTTTCGATGGCGGAACTGACAGGCGCCTCCTTCATTTTGTCAATCATTTGCTGCAGGGTGGGGAGTGACTCCTTGTACATGCCCAACTGCTGGAGCTCGTTGTAGACGTTCTGGTACTGCTCGATCATGCCCTGCTGCACCGCGGCGAGGTTGCCGGGACGGAGGAACTCGTTGTAGACGTAGATGAACATCGCCTCAAGGAGCCCAGCGAAGAACATCAGCTGCGTGCCGAAGGTCCATGCCGTGAAGCCCGGGATGGCATTGCAGAGATAGATCTGACGAATCCGGCGGATGACCCACCAGAGCGCTACGGGGACGCACAACTTGAGAGGCCATACCAGCAGACCGAGCATCATGTGGTGGAGGGCGGCGCAACTGATGAGGTACTCCACGATGAAGAGGAGGCCCAAGGGTAGCGCCATCCGCATGAGGTATTCGTTGATCTGACGACCGAGAGGATTGACTACGATTTTCATTCGTTATTTTATCAATTTTGCGCTGCAAAGATACACATTTTTGACGAAAAACGGAAATTTTCGGGCAAAAATCGCATTTTTTTTACGAATTATTTGGAGAATTCGAAAAAAGTTCGTACTTTTGCAGCCGGATGAGTGTCATACGGCATGCTCCTTCTAATCCCCCAGGGCTTGACCGCAGCAAGGGCGTGAGGTTGTAGCGGCGCGATATGAAGAGCTCATCCTTTTTTTGTTTTAAAGCATTGCATCGAGAGCCAGCTCCCGATGCAATGCTTCTTTTTTCAGTATCCTATCTTCTTGCCCCAGTCGCACATGCGGTAAGCCGAAACGAGCTTCGAGTAGGAGAAGGGGCTGAAGTAATGGGTGTAGCGGGAGTCCTTGTCGAGCTCGAGCGCCTGTGGCAGGGTGACGGCAAGTCCGCTGCTGTGGTCAATGTTGAAGGTGAGGATGTCGTGCGAGAAGTAGTTGCTGAGTACGATCTGGCCGACGGCGGTACGTGCGGTAACAGCTGCAGCCGGATTGGCCTCGGACATCCAGTCGATGGCATCGACGATGTCGTGGAAGTAGTAGCGGTAGTGAACACTGCCATTGGCCGAAACGTACTCGCGGCCGAACTCTTGATGCTGGTCGGTCCAGGCGGCTATCTCGTCAGCTGAACTCTGGGCGATGGCGTTGAGGCGTTCGCTGTTGCTCTGGACGAGCTGCTGGTAGCTGTCGGCGAGTGAGGAGATGGCGGTGAGGTCATAGACTGCGTCGGTGGCACCGTTACGGGTATCGCCATTGAAGGGCGTGTTGAGGTTGTAGTAGCTGAGGGCGGCATAGTCGAGGGCAGCAGGGAGATCTGCGACCGAACTGCACTTCGAGAGGCGGGTGATGACCGTCTGGTAGGGCATGCCGGCACCCTGCACCTCGGCAGTGCTGCCTACGAGGTAACGGGTGACGTCGCGCAACTGATACAGCACCTCGGCGGTGCCGAAGTGACAGCAGTCGGTGATGATGTAGTCCAGATGGGGGCACTGCAGCAGTGCCTCGCCGAGATCCCAGAGTTCGATGCTGCCCTTGCCAGCACCGTTGGTGCTTTCGTCCAGTCCGAAGGCGCGGCGACGAGCTCCGTAGGTGCGGGTGTTGATGAGCGGTATCCAGCTGGAGCCGTGCGAAGCGAGCACGAGGCCCTTGAGGGTGGAGTTGAAGCGGGTGAAGGTGGTCTTGACTACGTCAGCCAGGAGGTCGGGGTCGGCGCTGTCGATCTCCGTATCCCAGGTGCGCAGCAGGACGGTGTCGAGGCGCTGCGTGGCATTACGGTGCACCCAGTAGAGCTTGGGCAGAGAGTCGTCCGTCTTTTTGTTGTCCTTGAAGATGACGAGGTTGATCTTGCCTAAGGCGACGCTGTCCAGAATCGCCTTGTGTGCCTGGATGACGTTGTTCTCGAGCACGTTGGAGAGGTTGCAGTCACCCACCATGTACATCAGCACGGTGTGGTCGGCGACAGCATCATAGTCGACGACGGGCTCGACGGCGTCGTTGTCGGAACATGCAGTGATGGCAAGCATCGAGAGGATGCCCGCCATCAGATGAAGAAGAGGTCGGTTGCAGAAATGCATTATCGTATAAGTATTGAATACCGTACGGATATTTGATACCGTATGGATATTGGATATCATATAAATATTGGATACCGTATGGATATTGGATATCGCGTAGATATATATTTAAATATGTGTAGCCTTGCCCATCAGGTAATAGTCGAGGAGGGTCATGGCTGCCATTGCCTCGACGATGGGCACCGCACGGGGCAGGACGCAGGGGTCGTGGCGACCGCGTGCCTCGAGGACGGTAGGCTCACCATCCAGGGTTACTGTAGGGATGGGGCGCAGCAGGGTGGCGACTGGCTTGAAGGCGCAGCGGAAGTAGATGGGCTGACCGTTGGAGATGCCTCCCTGGATACCTCCTGAATGGTTCGAGCGAGTGGAAAGCCTTGCGGGCGTTAAATGTGCTTGCGACAATTGTTCCGAGGACGCAGAGTCAGTGTTGGGAATGAAGACGTCGATCATCTCGGAGCCTCGGCGACCGCAGTCGTCGAAACCGAGACCATACTCGAAGCCCTTGCAGGCATTGATGGAGAGCATGGCAGAGGCGAGGGCGGCACTGAGACGACCGAAGACGGGTTCGCCGAGGCCGACGGGGACCCCCTGGATGACGCATGTGATGGTACCGCCGATGGTGTCGCCCTCCGCCTTGACCTCGCGGATGAGCTGCTCCATGCGGGCAGCAGCGTCGGGGTCGGGACAGCGGACAGCGTTCTGCTCGATGAGCGAGAGGTCGTACTGGGTCCAGTCGTTCTGAAGGCGGATGTCGCCCACCTGGCTGGTGTAGGCCTGGATGGTGATGCCGAGCTGACGGAGCGCCATCTTGGCAAAGGCGCCGCCTACGACGCGGCTCAGCGTCTCGCGTGCCGACGAGCGTCCTCCGCCGCGATGGTCGCGCAGGCCGTACTTCTGGGTGTAGGTGTAGTCGGCATGACTGGGGCGGAAGAGCGAGCGGATGTTCTCGTAGTCGCCGGAGTGCTGGTTGGAGTTGCGCACCTCGAAGCCGATGGGCGTGCCGGTGGTGCGACCCTCAAAGATGCCTGAGAGCAACTCCACGTGGTCGGCCTCCTGACGGCCGGTGGTGATGGCGGACTGACCGGGGCGACGACGTGCCATCTCTTGCTGCAGGAATGGCTCATCGACTTCGATGCCGGCTGGCATGCCATCAATGATGCCACCCACAGCTATGCCGTGGCTCTCGCCGAAGGTGGTGAGGCGGAAAAGGGTGCCGAAGGTATTGCTCAATGGGGTGGAGGGTGTTAATGAGGTGGGGTGAAACGATGAGAAGAGAGAGCCAAACACGGCTCTCTACGGGAACGAGGGGAGAGGGTGAGGAGCCAAACACGGCTCCTGATGGGAATGAGGGGGAGGGCTACTTCTGATCGCAGCTCTGGCAGCCGCCGCAGCCACCATGACCACCGCAGCCGCCTTCGCCGCAGCTGCCGCAGTTGCCACTGCAGTTGCCGCCGCCGTGGCAACCACCACCACAGCCACACTCGACGTGGCCGGTCATCTGGCGCATGTATTCGATCTTGTCCTGCTCGGAGGCGTCGCGCACCTCGTGGATGCGGCCCACGAAGTGGAGGCTCATGCCGGCCAGCGGGTGGTTGACGTCGCAAACCACCTCGTCCTTGGTAATCTGCTGGACGGTGGCCTGGATGATGTCGCCATTCTGGTTCTGGAGGGGCACTTCGCCGCCTACCATGACGAACTGCGAGAGGAACTTGCCCGTCTGTGGGTCGCAGAAGAGTTTCTTGGGGAGGGCAATGACCTTCTCGTCATCGTACTCACCATATGCCTCGTCAGGCGAGAGGATGAAGTCGAAGGTATCGCCCTCCTCCAGTCCCTCGATACGCTTCTCGAAGCCGACGATGAGTTGGCCTACGCCGTAGATGAACTGGAAGGGGTGGCCCTCCTTGGTCTCTTCGATATCTTCAATCTCTGGCTGCTCCTCGGGGTTCTCGGGAGCCTCATAGCCCGTCAGCTTGTAGTGGACGGCTACGTGCTTGCCATGTTCAATCTTCATATTCTTTTTGCTTAGGATAGTAATAATTTCGGGCGCAAAGATACGGAATTTTTCCGATATGTCCAAATTGTACCCACCAAAATCGCTGTTATTGGGCAAAAAAATGGTCAAAATTGGATTTTTCTTCCTCGAATATTTGGAAATATTGAAAATAATGAGTACATTTGCACCGCTATTTTGATGCAAACCCTGGGACAATCCCAGTTAAAACCAACAATTACTCAGTGATGGAAGGGCAAACCCTTTATAACCTGGTCATAGGACGTAACTACAATGCCGAGCTCCGTAACGAAATGCTGCAGCTGGGCATCAAGCGTATCAGCAATCTGCTGTTCATCAGCAAGGCGACAGCCACCAAGTACGAACTCATTCTGAAGGATGAGGGTGAGAACCGTGTGGTGGTGGGTGTCGATGCCATTGAGAAGGATTCTCGCACTCATCTCACCGATCCCAATGCCAAGGCGGATGAGTCCAAGGCGGATGAGTCACCCGAGGTGCTGCAGAACATCAGCATTCACCACAAGACCGTGGCTGCCATGCAGCGCCAGGTGGAGATCTCCTATTATTATTATGACCTCATCGACCGTTGGAATGGCGAGATGTATGAGGGAACGGCCCTGGGACAGCAGCTGCGCGAACTGGTCAAGCAGGAGAGTATCAACTGGGAGAACTTCATCTTCCTGCCTGACCCATTGGCAAGCGGAGAGTACGTCTTCGGCGCCATCCATGAGGGCAAGGCAGCGTCGATTCATTCGTGGCTAGACCTTCCCGACGGCCGCTTCATCGTACCGACCAACGGTACGCCCGATGGAGCCTTCGATTCGTTGGAGTGCGGCATGGAGTTCCATGCCTGGGAGTTCCAGTCATTCGATACTCCTGCTGCTGCGGGACAGTATGCCATCAAATTGATCAACAACAGCAATACCACCTATGCCCAGGCAATACGCAAGTTGCTGGGCAAAGAGAACGGCAAGGTGACTCGCAATGACTTCCATCGCAACATTCACGGCGAGATGTGCCGTGTCGAGGTGATCAGGGAGGACCGCGGCATCCGCTTCAACGACGTGCCCGTCGTGCCTACCGTCGCCGACTGCATTGACTGCCTGCTGGCTCCGTACATCCGGTCGAACGCGCTGGCTGCAGTGCAGCGATAGGGGAATAGAGTTCATGCCGGCGCGCACCAGCCGGTTCCGAATTGAGATAAGCGCTCCACTGGTGCGAAAGCACATTCCCTGCCAACATCGTGCAATATCTGGCAGCGGAGACACAATCACGGCTAGGATTATGCCATCTCCCGTAGCGGACGACATAATCCTGGCCGTAATTATGCTATCTCACGCCAAGGACGGCATAATCCTGGCCAACATCGTGCCATCTACCCGTGCGAAAGCAGCATCCGCGCCCATAGGGTGCTTCCCCCACTCGAGGAAGGCCATTCCTGCAATCAAAATGGGCTCCATGCGCCCGGAAATTACACAATCCGTGCCAACATTATGTCATCTTACATCGCAGACAGCATAATGTCGGCCAACATTATGCTGCCTGCCGCAGCGAATGACATAATGTTGGCCAACATTGTGTCATCTTCGGTCGCATACTGCATAATCCTTGCCATGATTATGCAGTATCGCGCAGATATCGCATAATCCTGGCAAGGATTGTGATTGACGCAGAAAGCGAAAGGTCAGTCTCAAAAAAGACTGACCTTTCGCACCTGTGGGAGGTGGATTGTTCGTTTTCAGTGAGCGAGGTCCTTCGAACTCTGGGGCGGCATCAGTGATGGCAGACCTTGGTGACGTCGACGGTGAAGCCGTCGTCGGCGGCAGGCATGAACTTGCCGCGTTCCTTGAGGAACTCCACCAGTTGTCTGGCGGTGAGATCCTCTGCTGAGCAGGTGTAGAAGCGCTCGTCGGCGCCGAACTTCCGGATGATAGCTTCGACGAGGCTCTCTTCGGTGTAGGTGTTGCCCTCCATCATCTGGAGGACTTCGTGTCCGTGGGTCATGGATAGTTGAGAATTTATAATTGAGAATTTATAATAGAAAATCAGATGCCGAGCATCTCTTCGAGTTGCTGGACGGCATGCGTCATGTCGCGCGCGAAGGTGCAGTGGTCGAGCAGGAAGTCGGGATTGCCCTCACTCAACTGGTCGAGCAGTTCGCGGGGGATGTCAGGGACGTAACTCGCGATGGCATACTCGATGTCATCGCGCTGCCAGTCCATCGTGGAGTACTTGTAGACGCGCAGCTTCTGATGCAGGAAGCAGTAGGCGGTCTCGATGCTTTCGCGCGTGATCATAGGCGGGAGATATGGTTGTGCAATGAGGGCGGATGAAACGCTATCCAGACGTCCCGAATGCGGTGCAAAGATACGCATTTTTTCCGAATTCGGCAACATAATTATTAATATTTCGTAAATGTGGTATCCAAATTTTGGCTCTGTGCAATTTATTTGCTATCTTTGCCCACCCAATTATGCATCGTGCATTGTGAATCTTGAACTGAAATGATACAACCATTGCATGGGAATTATCCCAAGATAGGCCGCGGCACCTTCGTGGCAGAGACGGCAGCAGTGATAGGCGACGTCGTGATAGGTGAAGAGTCGTCAGTGTGGTACAGTGCTGTGATACGCGGCGACGTCAACCGGATCAGAATCGGCGACCGTGTCTCGATCCAGGACTGCTCGTGCCTGCATTGCTCGGAGGATGATGCCTACATCGAGATCGGCAATGACGTCACCGTGGGACACAACGTCTGCCTGCATGGCTGCAAGATCGAGGACAATGTGCTCATCGGCATGGGTTCGACCGTGCTTGACAATGTCCATATTGCTTCGGGCTCGGTGGTCGCAGCGGGAGCCTTGGTGCTGAGCAAGACCCAGATCGGTCCGGGCGAACTGTGGGGCGGCGTGCCTGCCCGACTCATCAAGAGACTCGATCAGGCGGCCATCGACCGCATCATCACCCCCTTGCCCCGTCACTACCAGTACTGGGCAGCCGAATACCTGCGGGAACAGGAGGAAAATGGACCGGATTTGAGTCAGGATTGACTCTTGATTGATAGGCTAACTTTGCAAAATTGACCTTTTCGGGGTCAAAATCCGGATTTGTTGTCAAATTTTGGTCCAATAATTTGGAGTAAGACGAAAAAGGCGCTATCTTTGCAGCGCTAAAACGAAGAAAACAGGGCTAAATGAGATACCAGAACGCTCATCAGAAGCTCTGAACTAGATAAGGCGGTTATAGCATAAGGGCTCCACCTCTTACCATTCCGAACAGAGAAGTTAAACCTTATAACGCCGATGGTACTGCGA
>R14__coassemble_606_pt1 | contig 23260 bp, 15 predicted proteins | sample R14__metabat2_high_PE_017 | metagenome-assembled genome bin R14 | reverse complement strand
GGGAGGAAGAGAGTGTCTGCTGGATGATGTCGGGGGTGCCGTCGGTGGAGGCGCCGTCGAGGATGATGTATTGGATGGATACGCCCTGCTGCGCCAGGGCGCTGAGGAGTGTCTGGCGGATGTGGGAGGCGTCGTTGCGGACGACGGTGATGACGGAGACGTCGTACACGAAGTGGGAATGCGCCGGAGACGCGGTTGATGCGGCTGAAGCCGCGGTTAAGGCGCCGGGGCGCGGTTAAGGGTGGTTGATGCGCCGAGGCGCGGTTAGAGGGAGAGGAGCTGCTTAATTAGGGGGAGGACGTCGTGCTTGAGCATCGTGTCGGTGAGGGAGTGCTCGCCCTCGATGACGCGCATGTGGGCGGTGCCGTAGGCGCGGCTGAAATCGGCACGACAGTTGACTGTGGGGTCGTCCTTGCCGAAGATGCCCCAGATGAGGTCGCGGTCGGCAGGGGTGATCATCTTGGCGTTGAGTGAGAGCTTATGCTCAATCTCCTTGAATTCGGCCACCATCTGCTTGTCGACCTTGAACTGACGGGCACCGTCACGGCGGGGATTCTGGAACTCTACGTTCTTGCCCAGGTGCTTGAATGTGAGGAGACGCGCCATGTGGAACGAAGGGTTGACGCAGATGCGGAGGTGACCATGTTGCAGCTCGGTGTACATGGCGCCCATCGAAGTGCCGATGATGAGGTCCGGCTGTTCGTCACGAACCACCTGCTCGATGAAGGGTACAGCCTCGGCAGGCGAGACCGGAATGTCGGGCGAGACAACGGTGATGCCGTAGTCGGCAAAGAGGTGGTTGCGCAGGTTGGTGGCAGTGCCCGTTGACCCTGCCGACGAGAAGCAGTGCAGATAGAGGATTTTATTCATATTATATTAATTTGATGTTGCAAAGTTACTAATTATGGATGGTTTTGGCAAGAGTTTTGGGCGAAAAGTTTTGAATATTGCCAAAAAAAACTTAAATTTGCGCCGTTTTATTGAATGGCGTTGCCAATTTTTCATTAGTATCAAGCATAAAATCCAATCGAAATGAAGGTCATTGATTTTTCAAAGGCAAACACTGTGGTCAACAAGTTCATCGCCGAACTGCGCGACGTAGACATCCAGACGGACCGGATGCGCTTCCGCCGCAACATCGAGCGTATCGGTGAGATTATGGCATACGAAATCAGCAAGCAGCTGGATTACGAGACCGAGATGGTCACCACTCCGCTGGGCATGGCTGAGGCTTCGGTGCCGCAGAACACCGTGGTGGCTGCAGCCATCCTGCGTGCCGGACTGCCGTTGCATCAGGGCGTGATCAATATCTTCGACGATGCGGAGAACGCCTTCGTCAACATCTACCGTCGCTACGACTCGGAGAGTGACTACAATTTCGACATCTCGGTCGAGTACCTGTCGGCCCCTGCCATTGATGGCAAGGTGCTGGTGCTGTGCGACCCAATGCTGGCAACGGGCGCCTCGATGCAACTCGCCTATGAGTCGATGTTGGCCAAGGGCACTCCCTCGCAGCTCTACGTATGCGCTGTCATCGCCAGCCGCGAGGCATTGGAGTACCTGCAGGAGAACCTGCCCGAGGATGCCACTGTGCTCGTGGCTGCCGTCGATGAGATCCTCGACCAGCGCAAGTACATCGTCCCCGGTCTGGGTGACGCAGGCGACCTGGCATTCGGACAGAAGGGGTGACTGCAGTGAAGATTCGAGAATCTTCGCTTCCAGAGTTAAAAGTTATTGGCAAATCGTTAGAAGACATAGACGTTATTTAAGGTACATATATTATTTATTTGATTTCTCGCATGAGACATTTATCGCATTTAATCGACTTTCATCCGAAGTTCTTCAGTTGCATCAAGAACTACGACAAGCAGAAGTTCAGCCAGGATGCCCTGGCTGGATTGATTACTGGTATCGTGGCGCTGCCACTCGCCATCGCCTTCGGCATCGCCTCGGGCGTGTCGCCCCAGGAGGGCATTATCACCGCCATCGTGGCAGGTTTCATCATCTCGGTGCTGGGCGGCTCGAAGGTGCAGATTGGCGGTCCTACCGGCGCCTTCATCGTCATCATCTACGGCATCGTCACTGATCCGCAGTATGGCATGAAGGGTCTGATGGTGGCCACCATCCTGGCGGGCATCCTGCTCGTGCTGATGGGCGTCTTCAAGCTCGGCACGTTCATCAAGTTCATTCCTTACCCCATCATCATCGGCTTCACTGCGGGCATTGCGCTGACCATCTTCACCACGCAGCTGGGCGACGTGTTCGGCCTGAAGGAGCACGTCATTGACCCCGTCACCGGCGAACTCGTCATCGACACTGAGACGGGTCAAGCCTTGATGGCACCGCTCAAGACACCGGGCGACTTCATCGGCAAGTGGATTTGCTACATCGAACATTTCGAGTCGTTCAACCTCTGGAACTTCGTCATCGCTGTGGCTTCGATCCTCATCATCCTCTTCAGCCCCAAGGTGGTGGGCAAGGTACCTGGATTGAACAAGATTCCCGGTTCGCTCTACTCCATCATCATCCTGACCCTCGTGGTGCTCGCCATGAAGAATTATCTTCACATCGACGGCATCGACACCATCGGCGACCGCTACGTCATCGAGGCCAAGTTGCCTCAGATGGTGGTGCCCAGCATCACCTACGAGATGGTACACGAACTGATGCCTATCGCCTTTACCATTGCCATCCTGGGTGCCATCGAGTCTCTGCTGTCGGCAGCTGTGGCTGACGGTGTGATCGGTGACCATCACAACTCCAACACCGAGCTCATCGGTCAGGGTGTGGCCAACATCCTCTGCCCCATGTTCGGCGGCATCCCCGCTACCGGCGCCATTGCCCGCACCATGACCAACATCAACAACGGTGGCCGTACCCCTGTGGCAGGCATTGTCCATGCCGTGGTGCTGCTGCTCATCCTGCTGGTGCTGATGCCACTCGCCAACTACATCCCGATGGCCTGTCTGGCTGGTGTGCTGATCATCGTAGCCTATAATATGTCGGGCTGGCGTACCTGCATGGCGATGCTGAAGAACCAGAAGTCCGACATCTCGGTGCTCCTCGTCACCTTCCTGCTCACCGTCATCTTCGACCTCACCGTGGCTATCGAGTTCGGCCTGATCCTGTCTGCCCTGCTGCTGTTCCGCCGTCTGGCTACGGTCAGCCATATCTCGCTGCTCAAGGGTGAGGTGCACGTCGAGGACGACACCGACATGGCTACTGGTAACCTCAACGTCGACCACCTGCAGATACCCGACGGCGTGCAGGTCTACGAGATTGACGGTCCCTTCTTCTTCGGCATTGCCAATAAGTTCGACGAGCTCGCCGCCACCTCAACCTTCTCGACCGCGATGAAGACCGAGGTACGTATCATCCGCATGCGCAAGGTGCCTTTCGTCGATGCCACCGGCCTGCACAACCTGGAGGTCTTCGTCCAGAAGAGCCATCAGGACAAGATGCACGTCATCTTCTCGGGCGTGCGTCCCGAGGTGCTGCGCGTCATGCAGCACACCGACCTCTATAAGGAGGTGGGTGAGGAGAACATCTTCGACAACATCAACTCTGCCCTGGCTCGCGCCAAGGAGGTGGTCGACGATCCGCAGAAGCATCATCACAGGCACCAGGGAAAAAGGTAAAGAGGTAAAAAGGTAAATAGGTGGGAGTGACCATCCAGCAGATATCAGGACGGAAGGCGCTGCGGCGCTTCGTGGAGTTCGGCAATGAGCTCTACGGAGGTGTCGATGCCTACGTGCCCGTCATGGTGGCCTCGGAGGTCGACCTGCTGGACGAAGCGAAGAACCCCGCCTTCGAGTTCTGCGAGGCCGCCTTCTACGTCGCCTTGCGTGACGGCAGGATGGTGGGACGTGCGGCAGGCATCATCAACCGCAAGTCGAACGAGATAGTAGGCAGGGAGCAATGCCGCTTCTGCTACGTGGACTTCGTTGACGACCGCGAGGTGAGCCGCGCCCTGTTGGACAGCGTCGCTGCCTGGGGCAGGAGCAAGGGGATGGTGGAACTGGTAGGCCCTCTGGGACTGACCGACTTGGACTGGGAGGGATGTCTCGTGGAGGGCTTCGACCAGCTCGCCACCATCGTCGAGCTCTACAATCACCCCTATTACGCTGACCACTTCGAGGCCTATGGCATGAAGCCCGAGGCCTACTGGAACGGCTACCGCATGGCGGTGCCTCAGAGCGACGACCCCGTGCCTGCCAAGCATCGCCGCGTGGCCGAGATAGCCCGTCGGCGCTACGGACTTGAGGTCCTCAAGATCCTTGACCCCAAGAAGCTGATCGGCCGCTACGGCAAGAAGATCTTCCACCTCTACAACGAGGCGTACGCACCCATCTACGGTGCCACGCCCTTGACCGACCGTCAGATTGACTACTATATCGACATGTATCTGCCGCAGATCAGGCTTGACTTGGTGCGACTGGTAGTGGACCAGGAGGACAACCTGCTGGCATTCGGCATCGCTTGTCCTTCGCTGAGCCGCGCCCAGCAGAAGGCACACGGCAGGATGTTGCCCCTGGGCTGGCTGCACATGGCACGCACCATGTACCTCACGCGCAGCTCGTGGCTGGGACGCCTGCTGGGCGGAGGCACCGACACGGTGGACCTGATGCTGATAGGCGTCAGGCCCGACATGCAGGGCAAGGGGGTCAATGCGCTGATCTTCGTTGACCTGATCGAACAGTTCCGTCAGAATGGCTACAAGTGGGTCGAGACCAACAACGAGCTGGAGGAAAACCACAAGGTCCAGAACCTTTGGAACGACTTCCATCCGGTGAGGCACAAGCATCGCTGCACGTTCATCAAGGGGATTTAGTTTCGGGTCACAACCTCATAACCTAAAGACCTCATAACCTCACAACCTCATGACCTCATAACCTCACGACCTCATCCCCTCCATGCTCACCAGACTCCTGGAACACATCAACGACTACCTCACCCGTCATCGGGGTATCATGTGGCTGCTGCTAGCATCGATAGTAGCAGCTCTTGTTGTCTTGGTGTCGAGGCTGGAGTACAAGGAGCAGATTACCGACTTCCTGCCCGTCGACGATCAGTACAAGGAGGCCATGGCAGTCTATCAGGAGGTGGCGGCGGGCGACAAGGTCCTGATGCTGATACAGATGCCCCACGATGCCGCTTCGCGGCTGGAGGGGGCGGAACGCGTGATCGACGCGCTCGAAGAGATGTCCTGCGTCATCGCTGAGAACGACAGCAACGACTGGGTCACAGACCGCTGGCAGCCGCAGATAGATGCCGACCGCGTGCTGGAGGTCTTCGACTTCGTCTACCAACATTTGCCCATCTATCTGGAGGAGCAGGACTACCAGCGGTTGGACAGCGCCCTCACGGCACCCGGATATATTGACCAACGGCTGGCATGGATGCGCGAACGGCTGGGGATGACCTCAGGCAGTTTCCTGCAGACGATGATGCAGCACGACCCGCTGAATGTGGGCGGACGCGTGGCAGCTTCGCTGCGTGACTTCCAGCCCGAGATGCAGATGGTGCAGCTGGGGGGCTACCTCTTCACGCCCGACACCACACGTTGTCTGGTGAGCGTGACGTCGCCCTTCGGCAGCAGTGAGTCGGCACAGAACGCCCGGCTGGCATCCTTGCTCGAGGACTGCTGGAGGGAGAGTTGCCGCCGAGGGGACTGCGGCGACATTGCCATGGTCCTCACGGGATCGCCTGTCATCGCCGCAGGTAACAGCCAGCAGATACAGCGCGACTCGTTGCTGGCTGCAGTGCTGGCGGTGGTGCTGATACTGGCGCTGCTGCTCTGGAACTTCCGCAGCTGGAGGGCGTTGGGACTTATCCTGCTGACCATCAGCTTCGGCTTCCTGTTCGGTCTGGGTATGCTGTCGCTGTTCCACGACAGCATCTCGCTCATCGTGGTGGGCATGACGTCAATCATCATTGGTATTGCGGTGAACTATCCCCTGCACTTCCTGTGCCACTGGCAGGAGGGGGGCGACTGGCGCGAGCTGGTGTCACCCCTGCTCATCGGCAACGTAACCACGGTGGGTGCATTCCTGACGCTGGTGCCACTCGATGCGGTGGCAACGAGGGACCTGGGGCTCTTCGCTGCCTTGATGCTGGTGGGGACCATCGCCTTCACGCTGGTGTTCCTGCCCGTGCTGTGCGGACAGGGAGGCAGCAATGTGGTGCGGCAGAGGCACGAGGCGACTGATGAAGGACATGCGCTGCAAGGTGCTACGCGAGGCTGGCTGGTGGCTGGCATCGCCGTGGTGACGGCAGTGCTGGGCTGGCTGAGCCTTGACACGAAGTTCGATACTAACCTCAACCACATCAACTATATGACAGACGAGCAGCGGAGCGACCTCGCCATGCTGACGCAACTGCAGGGGCAGAAGCCGGGAACGGCGACCGCCTTCCTGACAGCGAATGGCATCGGTGAACTGGAGCGGAAGGCTCCGCAGCTGGACAGCCTGCGCCGCGAGGGAGACATCGTGGCGATGCGCAATCCGGCGGTGCTGCTGCCCAGTGAGGCGGTGCAACGTGAACGGCTGGAGCGCTGGCAGCGCTATTGGCAGAAGTGCCGCGAAGAGGGGACTTTCGACTACAGGAGGTTTGTACAGCGTGCCGTGGAGGCAGGGTTCACGGCGGAGGCATTTGAGCCTTTTGCACAACTGATGAATCAAGTAAAGGCGGTGGAGAACGTTGACCCATTGAATGAGAATAAGTCAGCAGGAAGCGTTGGCTCATTGACTCAGAATAAGGATGAGATTCTCAGTATGGAGGACTTTGCGCCATTGACCGAGAGCCTGCTGACGGGGCTTGTACGCCCCTCTACAGGACAGCTGGTGGCACAGCTGTCGGTGCCGCTGGACAGGCTGCAGGAGGTGGAGGCACGGACAGGCGCATTCGACATGCAGAGCCTTAATGACCGCGTGCTGGGGACGCTGACGGCGGACTTCAACTACATCGGCATTGCTTGTTCGCTCATCGTCTTCCTGTTCCTCTGGCTCAGCTTCGGCAGCCTGGGACTGGCTTGCCTCGCCTTTCTGCCGATGGTCATCGGCTGGCTGTGGATCCTGGGACTGATGCAACTGCTCGACATACAGTTCAATATCGTCAACATCATCCTTGCCACGTTCATCTTCGGTCAGGGCGATGACTACACCATCTTCGTTGTGGAGGGCTTGGTAGCCGACTACCGCGAGGCGCAGCGCACGGGACGACCCACGCGTAGCAAGCTCCGGAGCTATCAGCGCAGCATCCTGTTGTCGGCGCTCATCATGTTCATCGGCATCGGAACGCTGATCCTTGCCAAGCATCCAGCACTGCACTCGCTCGCCACCGTCACCATCCTCGGTATGGGCGTGGTGGTGCTGATGGCATGGCTGGTTCCACCGCTGATTTTTGATATAATCAAAGAAGGTAAGAAGGTAAAAAGGTAGCCCCTCATATCCCTGGGGATAGGGAAAGTAAAAAGGTAATATTAATTATATATATGAAAGAAAGAATCATTGCATTGCTCGAGGACCAGCTGCCGCTGGTCGACCTGGAGAGCCAGGCGCTCTATCAGGAACTCGACTCGCTGGGCGTCACCACCATCCTGATGACCCTTTCGGATGAGTTCGGCATCCAACTGGACAGCCGTGACGCCACCCCCAAGAACCTGCGCAACCTCGATTCGCTCGTTGCCCTCGTAGAGCGCAAACTGGCTGAGAAGGCGTGAGGTGGATTGATCTGGTGGAACAGACCGTCAGGAAGTATCCTGACGACCTCGCCGTGACCTGTCATGGCGAGGCGTTGACTTATGCACAACTGTGGGACAAAGCCGGCGAAGAGATGCAGCGGATGCGCGAGGTAGGCACCGTCGGGGAGGGAGAACTCTATCGGCTCCCATGCACGCAGGACGCAGACTACGTCGTGCGCTTCGTGGCATTGCACCGCCTGGGAGTGCGCTGCGACATCCTCTTCACCACAGGCTCGACCGGAAAGCCCAAAGGAGTGCTGATGTGCGATGAGGGGCTCATAGCCAATGGTGAGAACCTCATCCTGTCGCAGGGCTTTCATCATGGACTGCGCTTCGTCATCTGCGGTCCATTGGACCACTTCGGTTCGTGGAGCAAGATGCTGCCCGTGCTGATGACCGGCGGCACACTCGTCGTGATGGAGGGCATGAAGCAGATGGAGGCTGTTCTGGATGCGCTTGGCGAGAAGGCTCCGTCGGCCACCTTCATGGTCCCCAGCGCGCTGAAGATGCTGATGATGACGTCGCGTGAAAGGCTGTCCGCCTTGACCGACCGGATAGAGTTTATCGAGGCCGGCGGGGCTCCATTGACCACCAGCGACATGGAGACGCTGCGGCAACTATTGCCTCACACGCGCCTCTACAATACCTACGCCAGCACGGAGACCGGCATCGTCAGCACTTATGCCTATCACAATTTCGGCGAAGAGGGAAGCCAAGAACTCGTCCCGGGGTGCGTGGGGCGCATGATGAAGCACGCCGAGGTCACATTGACCCCTGAGGGACGCATCGTCGTGAGCGGACCGATGGTGATGGAGTCGTATCTCGTGACCGACGAGGAGGGCAGGCTGTCGCTGCCTCTCCAGGATGAGGTGTCGCTGCCCGTTCGGGACAATGCGCTACTCGTAACGAGTCAGGCAGGGCACCCCATGGCTGCAACCCGAACCTTTGAGACCTCCGACCTCGGACAGATTGACCCTCAGGGACGGCTGATACTGACGGGCCGCGTGAGCGACATCATCAACGTCGGAGGGCTGAAGCTGAGTCCGCTGGAGGTGGAGGAGGCGGCACAGCGCCACCCAGACATAGCAGACTGCCTGTGCGTGCCGGTAGCCCATCGGATGATGGGACAGGTGCCCAAGCTGCTCGTTGTATTGACCCCCGGAGCCACTTTGGACAAAAAGAAGCTGGCCCTCTACCTGAAGAGCCAGCTTGACGAGACCTGGAAGGTCCCGATGCAATATGAGGCAGTGGATGAGATTCCGAAGACTGCCAACGGAAAGAAGCGGAGAACCCACCTGTAACGGATTGGCTGTGGCGTCAGAAATACAGATTCAGACGCCGCGGCCAAACTCTTACATCATGTGCAGACCCGCCTTGATGAGCGCCTGGACGGACATGGAGGGATCCTTCGAAAGCAGTTGGTTGATGGCCTTCTGGGCATTTGCCTGGGCATAGCCGAGCGCCATGAGCGCCTGGACAGCTTCGTCGCCATTGGCATTGCTCGCCACGAGGACACTCGTGTCGGAGGTGGCGGCGGTGATGCCGAGGTTGCCCACTTTGTCGCGCAGGTCGACGATGATGCGCTGGGCGGTCTTGGTGCCGATGCCCTTGACATTCTTGAGCTGACGGTCATTGCCCGAACTGATGATGGCGACGAGTTCGTCAGGCGAGAGGCTCGACTGGATGCAGCGTGCCGTATTGGCACCCACACCGCTCACCGAGATGAGCAGTTCGAAGAGGGCACGCTCCTGACGCGAAGCGAAGCCGTAGAGCTGGTGGGCATCTTCGCTGATGCGTTCGCTGATGTAGACCGTCTGTACCTGACCGCGCTTCAGGTGATCGTAGGTATAGACCGAGATGGCGCAGGCATAGCCCACACCGGCGCACTCTACGACGGCAAGCGTGGGATCGAGTTCGGTGATTTCGCCCTTGAGATATTCTATCATATTTTTATAAATTAGCAGATTTCGGAGTGCAAAGATACGAATTTCGGTCCAAATAAACAATTTTTGGACCGAAAATTTTGAAAATTAACCGAAAATCATTAACTTTGCGCCCAAATTGAATAACAAACAAACACATCAAAGATGAAAACAAAGAGATTTGAAGTCCTGACGATTCTGGCTTTGGTCCTGGTGACCATGGTCGGCATGACCGGTTGTGGCAACAAGAACCAGAAGGAAGCACGACTGCAGAAAGTGCGTCTCTACGAAGTGAAGAGCGAGGGCGGCATCATGCACATCCTGTATCCAGGCAGAACCAAGGCTGCCGCTTCGAGCGAAGTGGCATTCAAGGTGGCAGGCACGCTGCAGAAGGTGGCTGTCAAGGTGGGCGACAAGGTGCGCCGCGGACAGCTGCTGGCTGTGATGGACGACCACGACTACCAGGTGCAGCTCAAGGCAACGCAGGCTGAATATGAGAGCGTCAAGGCAGAGTGCGAGCGCATCATCGCCCTTTATCAAGACAATGGCACTGCCGAGAACAACTACGACAAGGCTCGCTACGGTCTGGAACAGATCACCCAGAAGCTGCAGCATGCACAGGATCAGGTGAATGACTGCCGCATCACGTCGCCCTACGACGGCTACGTGTCGGACGTCTATCACGATCCTGGCGAGACCATCGGCGCCGGTATGGCTGTGGCTTCGGTCTTCGCTACCAATGGCGTCGAGATCGTCATCTACGTGCCAGCACGCGATTACCAGCGCCGTAACCTGGTGGATAAGTTCACCGCTACGTTCGATGCCGTGCCGGGTGAGGTCTTCCCCCTCAAGATGACCAGCGTATCGGCTCGAGCCAACGTCAACCAGCTCTATGAGGTGCACCTGCAGCTCGATGCTTCGGCCACGCAGATCACCCCGGGCATGACCGCCATGGTGGATCTGCAGCTCGTCCCGCTGGAGTTCCTGCAGCTCGAGATTCCTGCCGTCGCCGTCTTCGCCGACTCGGAGGGCACGTCGTACGTCTGGGTTTATGACGAGCAGACGCAGCAGGTAAGCCGTCGCAAGGTGGAGGTCAACTCCATCGACCTGGATGGTCAGGCTATCATCAGCGACGGCCTTAAGGCAGGCGAACGCATCGTCGCCTCGGGTGTGCATCACTTGAGCGAAGGCGAGAAGGTCGAGCCTAACCCCGAGCCTTCGAAGACCAACGTCGGCGGTCTGCTCTAAATGGTAAATTGTAAATGGTCAAATTGTAAATTACACCATGAATATCGATTTTGGCAAATGGGCCTTCGATAACCACAAGCTGGTGTCGTTCCTGATAGCAGTGCTGCTGATAGGCGGCATCTATGCCTACTGGGACATGTCGAAGCTCGAAGACCCGGAACTGAAAGTGCGTCAGGCACTGGTGGTGGGCATCTACCCCGGAGCCTCAGCACATCAGGTGGAGCTCGAACTGGTGGATCCCCTCGAGAAGTCCATCCGTCAGACACCTAACGTCGCCTCGGTGCAGTCGCTCTGCTATCCTGACATGTGCATAATGACAGTCGAACTCGAATCGACCGTCAGCAACCAGGACCTCGAACAGCACTGGGATATCCTGCGCCGCAAGGTGGAGGCTGCCCGCCTGTCGCTGCCCAGTGGCGTCAGTGCCGTGCAGGTCAAGGACGACTTCGGCGACGTCTTCGGCATGTTCTATGCTCTGACTGGCGACGGACTGTCGGACAAGGAGATGTCGGACTATGCAGAATTCATCAAGCGTGAGGTCTCGCTGATGGAGGGCATCTCGCGCATCGACATCTATGGCAAGCGCTCGGAATGTATCGACGTACGCCTGCGCCAGGATAAGTTGGCTCATCTGGGCGTCCTCCCCATCGAGGTCATCCAGACACTCACCGGGCAGGATGCAGCGGTCTACTCGGGCTACTACATCAGCGGCGAACAGCGTGTGCGTGTGCAGGTCAATGACACCTATCACAACGTGGACGACATCCGCAACCTCATCATCCAAGGCCATGAGCAGGACCAGCTGCGCCTGGGCGACCTGGCCGACATCACCGAGAACTATGACGAGCCAGTGCGTAACTCGATGCAGTTCGACGGCGAGCATGCCCTCGGCATCTCCATCTCGGCTACTTCGGGCACCGACATCACCAAGGTGGGTAAGGCTGTCGATAAGCGCATGAACGAATTGGCCAGGAACCTGCCGGCAGGTGTCGATTGCCACAAGGTCTTCTTCCAGCCAGAGCGTGTCAATGCGGCACTCAATACGTTCATGGTGAACCTCGTCGAGTCAGTGCTGCTGGTCATCGTGGTGCTGGTGTTCTGCATGGGCCTCAAGTCGGCATTGATTATTGGCTGCTCGCTCGTCATCATCGTGCTGGGCTCCGTGCTGGTGCTCTACGGCTTGGACGGTACGCTGCAGCGCGTGTCGCTCGCCTCGTTCATCCTCGCCATGGGTATGCTGGTCGACAATGCCATCGTCATTGTGGACGGCATCCTGGTGGACAAGAAGGCTGGCAAGCCCGAGATGGAGGCGCTGACCAGCATCGGACAGAAGACAGCCATGCCGCTGCTCGGCGCCACGCTGATAGCCATCCTGGCCTTCCTGCCCATCTTCCTGAGTCCTGATACTACCGGTCTCTATGTACGCGACCTCTTCATCGTCATGGCGGTGTCGCTGTTGCTGTCGTGGGTGCTGGCTTTGGTTCATGCACCACTCATGGCGAAGAGCCTGCTCTTCAAGAAGGAGGACAAGGATAAGATCCAGTCGTCCGGAAGCGGAGCTGGAGAAGCTGCCGGGGATGGCACTGGCGGTGTGGCTGCAGATTCCGGCGAGGCAGCCGCTGAGCCAGACTATTCGGGCCGTTGGTACTCGATGCTGCGTGGACTGCTGGAGGGCTGCCTGGCCCACAGGTGGTTCACGGTGGGCGTCTCGGTGGTGCTGCTCGTCATCTCGGCGGTGTGCTACAAGTTCCTGCCGCAGGCATTCTTCCCCGACATGGAGTACGATCAGCTCTACATGGAGTACAAGCTCCCTGAGGGCTCGGACTATACACGTGTGCAGCGCGACTTGGACAGCATTCAGAGTTATCTGCGTCGGACGCATCCTGAGGTCACCCATATCGTGGCATCGACGGGTGGTACGCCTTCGCGCTATAACCTGGTGCGCTCCATTGCTACGCCTTCGTTGGCCTATGGTGAGCTCATCATGGACTTCGAGTCACCCAGCGTGCTCGTGAAGCACATGGACGAGATACAACGCGAACTCGAAGATATGTATCCCGATGCCTACCTTAAGCTGAAGCGCTACAACCTGATGTACAAGAAGTACCCCATCGAGGCACAGTTCACCGGTCCTGATCCTGCTGTGCTGCACCAGCTCGCTGACTCCTGCCAGGCCATCATGGAGCGAACAGGTGCCGTTCGTCTCATCACGACCGACTGGGAGCCCAAGGTGCCAACCCTCATAGTGGACTACAACCAGGCGAATGCCCGTCGACTGGGTCTGACACGTCAGGAGGTCGGCCTGTCATTGCTGTCAGCCACCGACGGCCTGCCTGTTGGTCAGTTCTACGACGGCATCCATCCAGAGAAGATCTATGTGGAGTGCGTCGACAAGGACGGCAAGCAGATGAATTCGCTGGATGACGTCACTGTCTTCGGCCTGATGCCTTCGCTGGCGGGTGTCGCCAACGAGGAGACCTTGAACCGCATCATGGCCGGCAAGATTGACCGTGAGGAGTTGCTCGAAGACCTGCTGCGCACCAATCCGCTGCGTCAGCTGTCGGGAGGCATCACCGTCGGTTGGGAGGATCCCGTCGTGATCCGCTACAACGGTCAGCGTGCTCAACGTGTGCAGTGTACGGCCGCGCTCGGCATGGGCACGGAGGAGGCACGCAGCATCGTGGCCAAGGAGCTCGAGAAGATGCAGTTGCCCGAAGATTATGAATTGGAGTGGATGGGCGAGAAGGCAGCTTCGGCACAGTCGATGAAGTATCTGTTCAAGAGCTATCCGTTGGCCATCATCCTGATGATTGCCATCCTGATCATGCTCTTCAAGGACTACAAGGTGCCAACGCTGATCTTCTGCTGCATCCCACTCATTCTGATTGGTGTGATTCCGGCAGTGCTCATTTCTGGCAAGGCGTTCGGCTTCGTCGCCATCGTCGGCGTGCTGGGCCTGGTGGGCATGATGATCAAGAACGGCATCGTGCTGATGGACGAGATCAATCTGCAGATAGGCGAAGGCAAGGCGCCTCGCCAGGCACTGATCGATTCGTCGCTGTCACGTCTGCGTCCGGTGACGATGGCTTCACTCACTACCGTATTGGGCATGATTCCGTTGCTGCCTGACGCTATGTTTGGTTCGATGGCTGCCACCATCATGGGTGGACTCATCGCCGGCACCATCGTTGTGCTTGTCTTGATTCCGGTGCTCTATGCGCTGTTCTATGGCATTAAATAGACCCTCAAATCCCCCAAATCCCTTTCTAAAATCCCTCTTCAGAAATGAGGCGTAAACTATTATTATATCTATTTCCCCTGCTTCCCGCCTGCATGATGGGCGAGACGCTCACGCTCGACAGCTGCGTGTCGATGGCGCTCAGCAACAACAAGGAGATGCGCATGGCGCAACTGCAGGCTGAGCAGTACCGTCACACCGAGAAGTCCTACCTCGCCAATTACTTCCCCAACATCTCGGCATCTGCCATTGACCTGTGGAGCACGGGCAAGGGCAACTACAAGATGGACATAGCCTCCATGATCCCCGCCTCGATTACGCAGGGCGTGTCGGAGTTCGGGCAGGCTATCGCCCAGGACCTGGTGCAGGCAGGCATCTTCTCGGCACAAGAGGTAGCGCAGATACAACAGAACCTGCATGCGGCCTACGAGAACCTTGAGCCCAGTATCGACTACAAGATAGGCAACATCTTCAATGCTGGCATCAGCGTGGAGCAGCCCATCTATATGGGCGGCAAGATCACGGCAGCCTACCACATGGGCAAGCTGGGTCACAAGATGGCCGACATGAACGTGCAGCTTACCGAGGACCAGGTCATCGTCGAGACGCACGAGGCTTATGCCTTGCTGCTCAAGGCAAGCGAGCTGACGCAGGTGGCTGAGCGCTACGACAGCCTGTTGTCTCAACTGCTCCATGACGTGGAGAGTGCTGAGCGACACGGCCTGCGTGGCCATAACGACGTGCTGAAAGTGCAGGTCAAGAAGAGCGAGGCGGAACTGCAGCTCCTGCAGGCACGCAACGGTCGACGGCTGGCACAAATGAACCTGAGCCAGTGCATAGGACTTCCCCTCGGAACCGATATCGAAGTGCAGGAGGTCAGCGACGAGGCATCCGCGGAGCTGACACCGCATAGCAACACGGTCGAGGGTCGTCCTGAGTATTCGATACTCGACATGAAGTCGCAGATGGCTGCCGAGAAGGTCAAGTTGGAGCGCTCGGAGTTCCTGCCACAGCTGGGTGTAATGGCTACGCTGGGCTATACACACGGCCTGCAGGTGATGGACTCCTACCTCTTCCACAAGCCTTCGTTCTCGGTGATGGCGAGCCTCAAGATACCCATCTATCATGCCAATGAGGCGCACCATAAGGTCAAGGCGGCCCGCCTGGAGCACGAACGTGCCATGCTGGAGCAGGAGAATCTCGTGGAGAAGATGAACCTCGAGATGCAGCAGGCTGCCAACCAGCTCGACGAGAGCATCCTCGAGGTGCAACTTACCCGCAAGGGCCTCGAGCAGGCTGAAGACAATCTACGCTCCTCGCGTAAGTCGTACGACGTGGGACTGGAATCGACCAGCGACATGCTCGAGGCACAGACGCTCTGGCAGCAGGCTTATGCCAAGAAGGTCATCGCTGAGTGCCAGCTGCTGGTCAATGTGGCTAAGTACCGCAAGACTGTTGGCAAGCTGTAAGCGAGCTTATAGGAAACAAAAGAAACTCAGAGAACATAGAAACTCAGAGAACATAGAAACTCAGAGAACATAGAAACTCAGAAGACATAGAAACCAAGGTCTCCGCCAAAGGTTCTATGTCTTCTGAGTTTCTTGTTGAACGAGTAGGAAAAGTCTGAGGGACGGGGCGTTCCTGATTCCTTTGAAACAATATCCCAGGTTGAACTGATTCCTTAGAAATAATATCCCAGGTTGAATGCCAGGCGGAACTCCTTGCTGACGTTATTGTAATGGCCTTCGAGCGTGATGGGGCCAGATATGGTGCGGATACCGTAGCCGAGTTTGGCACCCCAGATGGGGTCGTCGCTGAAGATGGAATAGTCACCAGAGAAGTCCTTGAAGATCGAGCCATAATCGAAACCTGCCGTGATGAACTGCCACTTGAAGATACGCATGTTGACGTTCATGCCCATGACAGCCACGTTGGCCGAGAAGTCATTCTGCCCGGTGATGGGGTCGCGGCTGTTGATGCGTGCTGCCAGCTCCATGTGCGTCATGCCGGAGAAGGGCAGCTGATTGCGGTGCTGCACGCCTAAGCCCAAGCCGCCCATATAGCCCAATGATCCGAAATAGCCGTTCGGATGCCGGTCGTACTTCAGATAGGCATGAGGGATGAAGGTCAGCCGATTGTTCAGGGTGCCGGCTAACTCAACGCCTGCCATGAAGGAGAAGGTATTGACTTCTTTGGTGCGGATCTGATCCCTCTGTTCGACGTAGGTGATGTGTTTGTAGAATTCCTTCAACTGATCCATGTCGTTTAAGTCGGTATAGCCAATCGATTCGTAATCCACCTGGTCCCACGGGATACCGTCGTACAAGGTGACCGTCTCCTTGGTATACTCGGTGGCATGCTGGTCGAACATATAACGGATGGTGCCGAAAGCTCGGATGCCTCGGGTGGGGAAGTATTGGTGGTCGAACGTATTGTATTCGGTGTGGAAGTAGGCATCCGACACGTAGTCGTTCTCGTCCGACAGGAAGGTCTCGCTGTTGGACAGGCCTCGGCGGAAGCGGTTGAACGACTTCTCGACACCTGCCGAGAAGTGCAGGTCGTTCCATTCCTGCCAGAGGTAGAGGTCGAGGAGGTGCTCGCGATAGTTGTAGTTGCTGTTCTTCTCGCCTTCGTAATAGATGTCCTGGTTGGTGTGGTTGAAGGTCCATTGGGCACCCAGGCGCAGCGAACCGAAGAGGCGGCCGTGCAGGTCGATGCTGTAGCTGCCGCGGTTGCCCAGGCGTGTCTTGAGAGCCAAAGTCAGATTGTACTTCTTGTTGAGTACGAAGTCGCCTCCCAGCAGGATGGAACCATATTCCTCCGAGTCGAAGCGGAAGCCGATGCCGACGGCACTCTTGATGTCATGGCGACGGGTAGTGAAGATGTGGGTGAGGCGCTTGATTTCGTCCTTGATCTCATCCGTGTCGTCCTCGTCTTCCTGATTGGCTTTGGAACGGTTGACGAGATGCCTGTGCTCGTCATATCCGAACTCGCCCTTGCGAATGCGGTCGACGTGTCCCCGGATGCCCAGAGCGTCATGCAGCTGCTGGATGGCATCACGCTTGGCCTCAGCGGCACTTTCGCCTCTGAGCAACAGCGAGTCGACGGCGGCAGCATTGAACGAAGCGGCATTGAACCCGGTCACGTCGATGGGGATGTAGATGTCAGTCTCCTTGATGTTGGCGCTCTTGCGTTCCTGACCGATCAGGTTGAACACCTGCATCAGGATGTCCAGTCCGTTGTTGGTCAATTCGTCATACGAGACGCTCTTCACCAGGTTGGCACCGATGATGATGTCGGCGCCCATCTCGCGGGCTACATCGACGGGATAGTTGTCGACGATGCCGCCATCGACATAAGTGCGGCCGTTGATGACCATGGGGGTGAAGACCGAAGGTATCGCCATCGAGGTGCGGATGGCTACGGGCAAGTTGCCCGAACGGAACACCTTGGGCTTGCCTGTCAGGATGTCGGCACCCACACAGGCGAAGCGGATGGGTAGTTCGTCGAAGCTGACGGAATCCGGGATGTGCAAGGTGAGGTTGTCGAAGAGGTTGAGCACGTTCTGACCCTCGATGAGGCCACCGAAACCGGTGCGGGAAGCCTTGCGGGCACGCTGCATCTGGAAGCGCACCTGATAGGTCTCGATGTTCTTGCGGCTGGTGAGCTGTCCCATGCCGAAGTCAGGATGGTCCATGATGAGCTTCACCCAGTCGGTCTGGGTGATAATCTCGCGCATCGTGTTGGGCGAATAGCCCATGGCGTAGAGACCACCTACGATGGAGCCCATCGAGGTGCCTACGACGATGTCGATGGGGATCTCGGCCTCCTCGAGCATCTTGAGGATGGCGACGTGTGCCACACCCTTGGCACCGCCACCCGACAGGACGACGGCGATGGTGGGACGTTCGCCACGGGCGAGTTTCTCCTGGACGGTGGGGGAGGCGAGCACCTTCAACTGCTCGTCCTCGGCATGGAGCGACAAACACTGGAAGAAAGTGAGGAACAGGGTGAAGAGCAGCAGGAGCGGAGTCTTCCGGATCGGCAGTTTGTTGGGCATATTGCTATGGATTGATTGAGGACAGGGAATCGCTTGGAGAAAGCAGTCAATCTCTTGTATAAAGCAGGGAATCGCTCTCAGAAGACAGCGAATCACCGACGATATTGAGCCTGTCGTTGGGTTCAGAAAGGGCATCAGCGCGCTCGGTGAGCCAGAGGTCGGGGCGGTTGACGATGACGCCATCCACGTCGAGGCACGTGGGCATGTGGTCGGGATCCTCAGGCGTCCAGACACGCACGGACTTGCCGTGACGATGCATGTCGTCAATGACGGACGGACTTACACCGAGGTAATAGAGCTGGAAGCCAGCCAGGTAGTCGTACTTGTCGTAGTCGAGCCAGGTGAGACCGGTGGCATCGAGCAGCAGGGGCAGGCCCCAGAGCTTGCAGCGAGCCAGCTTCTCGAGGCGGAGCGTAGGGTCGAGTTGATGCACCCGCTCGAGGGTGTAGTCCTCCTGGGCATCGATGATGACCCAAGACTGGGCATTGTACTGGTGGAGCATGTTGACCAGTTTCTGCTCAATGTCAGGATAGGTCTTGTAGCCCGCCTTGATCTCGATGTAGAGGCAGGACTGGCCATGGTCGAGTTCCAGAAGTTCGGAGAGGAGGGGCAGATAGTCGTCGGTGGGGCATCCGTCGCGGTCGACGAAGTGCAGTTGCTGCAGTTCGGCAGCGGAGAAGTCACCGATATTGCCATGTCCGTCGGTGACACGATCGAGGGTGAAGTCGTGACAGATGATGAGTTGACCATCGCGCGTCTCGTGGATGTCGCATTCCAGATCGACTCCCAACTCAATGGCCTGGGCGAAGCAGGAGAGGGTGTTCTCGTTGCCGAGGTGGGCGCCGCCGCGGTGTCCGGCGATGCGGACGGCCCGGCACTGTTCGGGACTGTAGCCGCAGTCGTAGCCGTGCGCTGGGAGCAGCGCCAGGGCAAAGGGGAGAGCAAGCAATAGCAGTACAGCCGCCGTGACTGCGGCGGCTGTATAGATACGTTTGCGAATGCGCTTGGAGAGCATCAGAGGGTAACGCCGTTCTTGAAGATCGAAATCTCGTGGATGCCGGCCTTCTCGTTGTTGGTCTGCTCACCACTGGCTACACGCAGGATCTTGGCGGTGAACTCCTTGACGGTCTCATCCATGGACTTGTCTTCAGCGAGGACGCCTGCGTTGAAGTCGATCCACGTGGGCTTGCGCTGATAGAGACCCGAGTTGGTCGAAACCTTCATCGTAGGAACGAAGGTGCCGAACGGTGTGCCGCGACCGGTGGTGAAGAGCACCAGTTGGCAACCTGCGGCTGCCAATGCAGTAGCTGCCACAAGGTCATTGCCGGGAGCAGAGAGCAGGTTGAGGCCGTTGTTCTGGATGCGCTCGCCGTACTCCATGACGCCGCAGACGACCGACTTGCCGGACTTCTGGGTGCAGCCAAGGGCTTTCTCCTCGAGGGTCGAGATGCCACCGGCCTTGTTGCCTGGAGAGGGGTTCTCGCCGCAGGGCTCGCCATGCGAGAGGAAGTAGTTCTTGAAGTTGTTGATCAGCGAGATGGTCTCGCTGAGCAGCTGCTCGTTGCCGCAGCGCTCCATCAGGATAGTCTCAGCGCCGAACATCTCAGGCACCTCGGTGAGGATGGTGGTGCCACCCTGCGTCTCGCACAGGAAGTCGGAGAAGGCACCGAGCAATGGGTTGGCAGTGATGCCCGAGAAGCCGTCCGAGCCACCGCACTTCAGACCCACGCGCAGGCAGGAGGCGGGCACGGTCTCGCGACGGTCCTGCTGTGCCTTCTTGACGAGCTCCTTGAGGACGCTGACGCCGTAGGCTACCTCGTCGCCCTGCACCTCCTGGCAGATCATGAACTTGACGCGATCCTTATTGTAGTCGCCGCAGAACTCCTCGAAGATGCGTGGCTGGTTGTTCTCGCAGCCCAGACCTACGACGAGGATGGCACCGGCATTGGGATGGTGCACCATGTCGCGCAGGATCTTCTTGGTGTTCTCGTGGTCCTCGCTCAGCTGCGAGCAGCCGAAGTTGTGGGGGAAGTTGTAGATGCCGTCGATGCCGTCCATCTGGCCTGCGAGCTCCTCGCGGGTCTTCTCGACGATCTGCTTGATGATGCCGTTGACGCAGCCTACGGTTGGGATGACCCACACCTCGTTGCGGATGCCTACCTGGCCGTCAGCGCGGCGATAGCCCTCGAAGGTGAGCTGCTCACCGCTGGGCTGCTGCTTCGTGAGGCCCTTGAGCTTGATGCCGCTGTAGTCGAGGGTGCCGGCGAGGTTGGTCTTGATGTCCTCGTGGTCCATGTAGCTGCCCTTCTTGATGGCATGGCGAGCATGACCGATGGGGAAGCCGTACTTGATGATGTTCTCGCCTTCGGCGAAGTCCTGGAGGGCGCACTTGTGACCGGCAGGGATGTCAGTCACCAGGGTTACTTCGTTACCGTCCACGTCGAGCACGGTGCCCTTGGTCAATGGCTGGATGGCCACGATGACGTTGTCGGCAGGGTTGATTTTCAGAAAAGATTTCACGATAGGATTTTACAATTTGACAATTTACAATTTGACAATTTGACAATATACAATTTGACAAATCAGGGCAAATCGTAAATGAAGTTAGTACTGATAGAAAAACAGAATTGGACAATCTACAAAATGACATCACGGAGGCGCCATACTCCACGGAGCAGGCCGGGCAGATTGTCAAATTGTAAATTGTCCAATGGTCAATTATTGATTACAGGATGCCCTTGACGGTCTCGAGCATGCCCTTCTCCTGGATGGAGTTGAGGAACTCGGTGACCATGTCGGTGAGGCCGGGGATCTCGTTGAGGTTCTGCTTGGACTCCTTCCAGATGACGTCGGTAGCGCCGAGGACGCCCTCAGCCACCTTGCGGGTGTCGCCGGTAGCCCAGAGGTCGGTGAGGCGCTGCATGATCTCCTGAGCGTCGTTGGGCTGGATAGGAGCACCGTCGGCGCGGGTGCCACCCTTGTAATAGGTGATGATGGCAGCCAGACCGAGCACGAGGCCCTTAGGCAGCTCGCCCTTGCGCTCCAGGTAGATCTTCAGGCCGGGCAGGTCGCGGGTCTCGTACTTGGGGAACGAGTTGAGCATGATGGAGGTGACCTGGTGGTCAACGTATGGGTTGTCGAAGCGCTCGAGGACGTCGGCGCCGAACTGCTGCAGCTCAGCCATAGGCAGGTTGAGAGTCTGCATGAGCTCGTCGAACTGTACCTTCTTGATGTACTTGCCGATGACGGGGTGATGGCAGGCGTCGCGTACGATGTTGACACCGCTGAGGTAAGCCACGGGCGACAGGACGGTGTGAGGGCCGTTGAGCAGGGTGACCTTTCTCTCATGGTAAGGCTTCTCCGACTCGGCGATCAGGACGTGCAGGCCAGCCTGGTCAGCTGGGAACTCCTTGCGGAGGGCAGCGCATGACATGTTGGTAGGACGCTCGATGACCCAGAGGTGGAAGATCTCGGCCTGAACCATCAGGTTGTCGGCATAGCCGGCACGCTTCTGCAGCTTGGCGATGTCCTTGCGTGGGAAGCCGGGGACGATGCGGTCGACGAGGGTAGCGCAGACGTAGTTGTACTTGAGGAACCAGTTCTTGAACTTCTCGTAGTCAGCGCCGAAGTCGTCCTTCCAGAGCTCGATGTACTGCTCGATGCACTCCTTGAGGTGATGGCCGTTGAGGAAGATGAGCTCGCAAGGCATCAGGATGAGGCCCTTCTTGGGATCGCCCTTGAAGGTCTTGAAGCGACGGTAGAGCAGCTGGGTGAGCTTGCCGGGATAGCTGCTGGCAGGAGCGTCGGTGAACTTGCAGTTGGGGTCGAAGGTGATGCCAGCCTCGGTGGTGTTCGAGATGACGAAGCGGATCTCAGGCTGCTCGGCGAGAGCCATGAAGGCAGCGTTCTGCGAGTAGGGGTTGAGGGCACGGCTGATGACGTCGATGCGGTCGAGCTGATCGACGGGCTTGCCTTCCTGACGACCCTGCAGGTTGACGTGATAGAGGCAGTCCTGGCCATTGAGCCACTCCACCATACCACGGTCGACAGGCTGGACAACGACAACGGAAGCGTTGAAGTTGGTCTTCTTGTTCATGTTCCAGATGATCCAGTCGACGAATGCACGGAGGAAGTTGCCCTCACCAAACTGAATGATCTTCTCGGGAGCCACGCTCTTGGGCGCGGTCTGCTTGTTCAAAGCTTTCATGTTCATAAGTATGATTAAAGTTAGTAAAACTGTAGTACTCTGCCAAAGTGAGTAGGTTTGTCGAAAAACTTGTCAAAAAAATGACGATTTTGGTAGTTTTTCGACCGCAAATATACTAATTCTTTTCGAAAATCAAAAAAAAATCGCAATTTTTTTGCATTATATCGAAAAAAATCGTATCTTCGCCCCGTGAAAATGCCAAAAATCACCTCTTTTTTGAGCATTTCCGCCGCAGTACGACTATACATTCGGTGCACACACACCAGCATCAGATGCTACTTCTCGAACTCACCTTTTAAAATATATCTTATACAACCTATAAACACTTTTATCGCAATGAAAGCATTCATGGACGAGAACTTCCTGCTGCAGACCGAGACTGCACAGAAGTTGTATCACGAGCATGCGGCTAAGATGCCCATCATCGATTATCACTGTCACCTCATTCCCCAGATGGTTGCCGAGAACAAGCGCTTCGAGTCGATCGCACAGATCTGGCTCATGGGCGACCACTACAAGTGGCGTGCCATGCGTTCCAATGGCGTGGACGAGCGTTTCTGCACCGGCAAGGACACCACCGACTGGGAGAAGTTCGAGAAGTGGGCTGCCACCGTGCCCTATACCTTCCGCAATCCCCTCTATCACTGGACCCACCTCGAGCTCAAGACCGCTTTCGGCATCGACAAGCGCCTGAACCCTGAGACCGCCAAGGAGATCTACGAGGAGTGCAACCGCCAGATCGCTACCGACCCCAAGTTCTGCCCACGAGGCATGATGGAGCACTACAACGTCAAGGTGGTCTGCACCACCCCCGATCCTGCCGACACGCAGGAGTGGCACAAGA
>R14__coassemble_590_pt1 | contig 23749 bp, 11 predicted proteins | sample R14__metabat2_high_PE_017 | metagenome-assembled genome bin R14 | reverse complement strand
ATAGAGGGAGGTGGAGGCAGCGTCCTTGAGAACGGTCATCGTCTCGATATCGTTGGTGTTGATGGCTGAGAGGTTGCCATCATAAGGGATACCATCAACGACATAGAGAGGACTGGAACCTGCGTTGATCGAACCGACGCCACGTACGCGGATGGTCGACTCGGTACCAGGCTGGCCATTGGCGCTCTGCACCTGGACGCCCGAGGTTCCCTTAAGGACCTCTGAGACGTTGGTGACCTGAATGTCGGCGATGGCGTCAGCCTTGATGCTGGTGGCCGAACCGGTGAAGGTGCCCTTGGTCGAAGTACCATAGGCGGTGACGATGACCTCGTCGAAGACCTCGACACTGGGCGAGAGGGTCACGCTGATGTTGCCTTTCTTTCCGACGGTCACATCCTGAGGCTCCATGCCGATGTAAGATACGGTCACGGTCTTGGCATTGTCGGGAATGCGGAGAGAGAAGTGGCCATCCACGTCGGTCACGGTGCCGGTCTGGGTGCCGGGCACGACGACTGTGGCGCCGATGATGGGCTCTCCGTCTTCACTCGAGACGACGCGACCGGTCACAACCTTGGTCTGCGCCATCAGCATCGTCACACTCAGCACGAGCAGGACGACGAGAGATAAGAGTTTTCTCATAGAGATTGATACATTAGTTAATAATATACATAAACACATTTTGCATTGCTGCGGGGATTGCATAACCTGAGCTTTAATACCTTGAGAACAAAGAGAAGACCGCCGGTAATAAAAATCCTGATGTCAATTCTGGGGTGCAAATATATATCTTTTTTAACAAACGACCAAAGAAAAATTGATTTTTTTTATCAAAGGGGGATTGAAAATTATAAATTTGACCTATTTATGCCGTTTCGAATGACCAAAATGGGGGGGGAAGCAGTAGGCGCGTAGCCAAAAAGCAGCGCTCTGGGCGGGAGGCCCGGAGCGCTGTGATAGGGGGAAACATGCTACTGGATTATTCGATGACGAAGGTCTCGGGCTGAGTTTCGTCGTAGATGGTGTAATAGGGAGCGTAGTAGTTGCTGAGGGTGTATGCAAGATAGAAGGTGAATGTGCCCGCCTCCTTCTTGCTGACCTTGCCTGCCCAATCGTCTTCCCACGAAGGGTCATAGTAGGTTTCGTCGCCATAGTATGCCTGGAAGGTCTGGTAGTCGGCACACCCTGCAGTGTAAGTGCCATACGAAGCGTAGTCGGTCAGGGGCACGGTGATGGTGCCGTCCTCAGCCACTGTAAACTGCAGCGTGACGCCACCTTCATAGCCCCAGTCCTCGATTTTCCACTGCGTGGGATCCTCGTTCTGCTGATAGATGACCAGTCCAGATACACTCTTGGGATTGGCTACTGCTCCATCACCCCAGAGGTAGTTGTAAATGTCGCAGACGTAGTTGAAGGTGCCGGTGCCGACCTCCGTCCAGCTGACAGGGCTGTAGGCAGCAATCTCGGCGTCGGTCTCAAGTACGCCGACGGGGCAGGTGTTGTCCTTGACATCCCACCAGATGCGGGTCCAGCGGTCGTCGTTGCCACCCAGATATTGGCTGATGGCTGCCTGGGCGTTCTCACGGTCGGAGCTGACCTCAGTGGTGTAGTAGGCCATGCGGGCAGGATAGGAGGTGTGGCCGTTGTCGAGCTGACCCTGATACATAGGCAGGTCAGGCACGTTGTTGATGCGCCAGTCGGACCATGCCTCGATGCCATCGCAGAGGTAGCCGGCGAGCCAGCGCTGCATGACGATCTGACGGATGGCAGCATCCTTGTCCGACGAGAGGGCGACGAGTGGCTGAGCCATGTAAGCGTCGAGGTCATATTTCATTGAGCCGCCGACATTGGTCTGCTCGAGGTAGTTCTCGAACTCGAACGATGACTTGATACCCTGCTTGTAGAGGTCGGCAGCGTCAGCGCTGATCCAGCCCAGTTCGGCAGCCTCAGCCTCGACGAGGAGGGCGCGGGCAGTGGTGATGACGCCATAGGTGGCGCACTGCTGGCAGTACTTCTTGCCTACCGAGCAGCAGTACTTCGACTGCTTGTTGACCTCGTCGTTGCTGGTCAGTCCGAAGGGCACGCCGCGGTACGAGCGCTTGTCGTCTTCGCCAAAGGCACCAGCCTGACCCTTGTAGGCCGTAGCCGAAACGTCGCAGTAGGAGAAGAGGCGTGGGTCGTTGTACTCCTTGAGGGCATCGACGATGGTGCGGTTGGGCACGTGATTCTGGTTGCCTGAGCCTACGCCCTCAGCGGTGCTGTACATAGGCGACATGTTGAAGACGCTCGAAGTGGAGTTGTTGTCGTAGGTATAGGTGAACGAGTCGTCGTACGAGGTCATGCCACCATCCTGATAAGCCTTGGCAAAGCGGCTCTTGCCGTTGGCAGGATCGACGTCCTTCATCTTGATGGCCATCATCATGCGCAGGGTGGCATTGAACTTCTTCCACTTGGCTACGTCACCGCCGTAGAAGATGTCGTACTCGGCGCTGTTCATGTTGCTCGACTCGTCGAACAGGGCATAAGCCTCGGTAAGGTCCTTGTCCAGACCCTCATAGACAACGTCGGTGTTGTCGTAGGCAGGCGTCCAGTTGCCCTCCGAAGCACCCTTCATCGACTCGGTGTAGGGGATAGGGCCGAGGATGTCGGTCATCGACATGTAGAAGAAGGCGCGCAGGGTGCGGCAGATGGCTATCTGGTTGTCATTAGAGCCCCAACTGGTCACGGCGATGGTGCTCTTGGTGGCCTCGTTGGTGTTGTTGTCAATGATCTCGTTGAGATTCTTGATGGCGTAGTAGTAGAAGAAGTCCGACTCGAACTGCACGGTGCAGTCCAGCGGTCCGTACTGGTTGTTCTTCGACTCCGAGAGGTAGCCTACGTTCTGCTGGGTCCAGATGTCATAGTAGTAGCTGTTGCACACAAAGTACTTGACGTAGCGTGAACTATAGAGGAAGAGGTTGGCTGAATTGCCCTCGGTGGGGTAGTTGGGGTTATCGTTGATGTCACCGAAATCGCTGGGATCGCAGCTGGAGAGCGTGCAAGCGAAGGCGAGAGCGGCTACAATGGACTTTGTATATTTCATAATTCTATGCGAATTTTAGATTGTTAGACCGCATGTTAATCAGAATGCCAGCTTGACGGTGAGACCGAACGAGCGGGTCGAAGGAGCCTGGCCACCTTCGATGTAGGAGGTGCTGAGGGCATCGCTCGCAGAGCTCTGGTCGACGTTCATCTCCGAAGGATCGACATTGGGGCAAGCTGAGTAGATGAGCCAAGGATTGGAGGCTACGAACGAGATGCTGGCCTCAGAGAGACCGCAGTTGAGCTTGTTGAGCAGCTTCTTCTCGAACTGGTAGGTGAGCGAGAGTTCACGCAGCTTGAGGTAGGTGCGGTCGTAGACCCACTCGTCGTTGTCGTAGTAAGCCTTGTAGTGGTAGTAGTAATAGGCGTTCATGTAGCAGTCGACATCTTCCCACTGAGGATTGTCGGCAGTGCCCTTGTTGACGACGCCGTGCACGTCCACACCACCGTTGTTGACGATGGCCTCACGGACGTTGACGCCGCGGTCGTTGTTGCGCGCAGTCTCGTCGAGCAGACCCGAACCGGTGGCCCACATGTTGGTCCAGCTGACCATCTGACCGCCGACCATGAAGTCGAAGTTCATGCCGAGGACGAGGCTCTTCCAGCGCAGGCTGGTCGAGAAGCCGCCGGTGAAGTCAGGCTGGAAGTTGCCGACCTCCTTCTCCTCGCTGTCGTAGGTGGGAGCATAGCCGCCACCCCATGCCGTACTGCTGGATGGGTTGAGGATGAGCTTGCCCTCGTCGTTGCGTGCCCAGCGGTAGCTGGTGGTGATGACGCCGATAGGCTCGCCCTCACGGGCGTAGAGGTTCCAGTTGTAGTAGAAGCGGTTCCAGTAGAGGGTGTATTCGCTCATGTCTTCGTTGAGTTCAACGAGCTTGTTCCAGTTCTTGCCAAGGTTGAAGTTGAGCGTCCACTCCCAGTCCTTGGTGCGGACGGGCGAGCCGCCAAGGCTTACCTCGATACCGCGGTTGCGGATCAGACCGGCATTGAGCATACGGGCAGCATAGCCGGAGGCACCATTGACGTCCATATCGAGAATCTGGTTCTTGGTGTCCTGGTTGTAGAAGTTGAAGTCACCCCAGAAGCGGTTCTTCCAGAGGCGGAACTCGGTACCGATCTCGTACGAAGTCGAGATGGTAGGCTCGATGCTCTGGTTGACCTGAGTGGCGCTGCGGTAGAGCGAGGTGTTGCTGTTGTACTTGTAGGTATAGTAGGGATCGGCCAGCTCGTACTCCGTGAGGGTGCTGCCCACCTGTGCCATCGAGGCGCGGAGCTTCCAGTAGTCGAGCCAGTTGCCCTTGGGGTCGATGAACTTGTTGAGCATGATGCTGGCAGAGAGGCCGCCGTAGAGGTAGGAGTTGTTGTCCTTGGCGAGACGCGAATCCCAATCGTTGCGGATAGAACCGTCGAGGAAGTAGGTGTCATCGAAACCGATGGTGACATTGCCGAAGACCGAACGGGTCTTGTACTCGCGCTTGCTGTTCGATGCCGAAACGTAGCCCGACGAAGCGTTGAGGTTCCAGTAGTTGTTGATGATGGTTCCGTCGGTGGTCGTGCCGTACAGGTAGTTGTAGCTGTACTGCTTCTGCTCGACGAAGGCTGCCGCATCGACACTCAGACGATCGTCGATGAAGCGGTCACCCCAGGTGAGGCGGCCCTTGACGGTGACGTCGGTGAGGTTGTACTGGTTCTGTGAGTAGTAAGGAGTGTAGTTGATCGAACCCTGTGCATACTTGCTCTCGCCGGTGTGCTGGCGTGAGTTCATGTCGACGGTGACGCCTGCCTTGATGTTGAGAGGCAGGTTGAGCTGTACGTCGCCGCTCAGCACGTGCCAGAAGTCGGTCGAGTAGCGGTTGGTCTCGTTGAGGATGGCATAGGGGTTGTCGTGGTAGGTGGCGGTGAGGTCATCGGGACCATTGATGTTCCAGGTGCGCCAGTGTCCGTCGGGAGCCATGTAGTCCTTGTAGTCTGCGATGTTGACGTTGGTCTGGCCCCACTGTACGAAGTCGTAGAAGACGTTGTTGGCGTCGCCGTAGCCCTCGCTGGCAGCGTTGTGGTTGCGACGGTAGGTCATCTTGTAGTCGGCGCGGACGGTGATCCACTTGCTGGGATCGAACTGACCGTGGATCGAGAAGAAGCGGCGGATGGCGTCGGAGTTGTCGAGGATGCCGTCACGCTGGGCATTGGTGAAGCTTGTGCGGACGTTGTAGCCCGTGCCGGCCTTCGAGAAAGCCACGTTGGTGGTGTTGCTGATGCCGGTGCGGAAGAGGTCCTTGAGGTTCATGCGATTCGACCAGGTTTCGGCCTGCATGTACTTCGATGAGGTCGGATCGTAGTAGAGGGCGCTGGCGACCATGGTCTTGTCGTCGAAGCGGGCACCCCATGACTCGTCAGAATACATGTCGTAGATGTACGAGCCGTCCTCGTTCTGGCCGTCGCTGTAGTTCTCGAAGAGGTAGGCAGCCGACATGTTGTCGACGCCCTCCTCGGCGTAACGCTCGCCATAGAGGCCCAGCGAACCGCCACCGTACTGCCCCTGGAGGTTGAGGTGGTTGTAGTAGGTCTCCCACTGGGTGGTGTGGCTGACTTCGATGCGACCCTTGCCGCTATCGGCCTTCTTGGTGGTGATGATGACGGCACCGTTGGCACCCTGCGAGCCGTAGAGTGCGGTGGCTGCCGAGCCCTTCAGCACGTTGAGGCTCTCGACGTCGTCCATGTTGACCGAGTTCTTGTTGGTGATGACGCCGTCGACGACGTAGATAGGCTCCGAACCCATTGGGCTGGAGAAGTCGGTCGTACCACGCAGGACGATGGTACCTGCATCGAACGTGGCGCCCGAGCCGCCGATGAAGCGTGCGCCTGCCACTTTACCTGCCAATGAGTTGCCGAGGTCGGTCTGACGGGCTACGGTGAGATCCTTGGCCTCAATCTTCTGGGCAGCATAGCCGATTGACTTGTCCTTACGGGTCAAGCCCTGGGCGGTGACTACGACGTCGTCGAGCACCTGATTGTCGGCCTCGAGAACGACCGACATCTTGTTCTTGACGGTGACGTCCTGTGATGCCAGGCCTACATAAGAGAAACGGAGTGTCTTGGTTCCTTCGGGAACCTTGAGGGAGAAGTTGCCGTCGACGTCGGTCACGGTGCCGAGCTGGGTGCCGGGCACGACGACTGTAGCGCCAATGATGGGTTCTCCGTCTTCACCTGAAGTGACGGTGCCAGTCACGATACGTGTCTGCGCCATCAGCATCGTCACACTCAGCACGAGCAGGACGATGAGAGATAAGAGTTTTCTCATAAATGATACATTAGTTAATAATATATAAACACTTTTTTGCATTGCTGCAGTGATTACATAACCAGAGCGAACCAGAAAGAGCGCTTTACCTTAATAACATTCAGAAGTCTTTGATCAAAGGGGGTGAGAACTTCAGAAGAATTCGGGGACAAAGATAGCGAATAGAATCAATGTTGCCAAAAAAATTGATAAATAAATTGCATTTTTAACACAAAAGAGCCAAAAACCGTTAAAAATGTCATCTTTGGTAATTATATAGTGCAAATTCCCGGGCACATGCCTCGACCTGTGTTACGATCGACTGATCGTCTATTGCTTTCGCAGCGAATGACATAATGTCAGCCGACGTTGTGCTATCATCCGTCGCATAACGCAAAAGCGAAAGGTCAGCCTCGAAGAGACTGACCTTTCTTCCCTGAAGCTGGGGTATTGCTCCAGATTGCTTACTTGGCGTTCTTGACGTAAGTCTCGAGCCACTGGTCCTCCTCCCAGATGAGATGCTGGAGATTCTCCATGGCGGCATAGCCGTGACTCTCGAGCGGGAGCACCACATAGCGTGTCGTCGCCTTGTGTCCCTTGAGTGCCTGATAGAGACGCTCTGACTGGATGGGATAGGTGCCCGTGTTGTTGTCGAGTTCGCCGTGGATGATCAGCAGGGCACCGCTCAGCTGGTCGGCATAGTCGAAGGGTGACATGCGATGATAGACCTCAGGCGCCTCCCAGTAAGTGCGAGTCTCGCTCTGGAAACCGAAGGGGGTCAACGAGCGGTTGTAGGCACCACTGCGTGCAATGCCCGCCTTGAAGAGGTGCGTGTGGGTCATCAGATTGGCAGTCATGAAGGCACCGTAGGAGTGACCGCCCACGCCGATGCGGGTCGTATCGCCCACACCCATGTCGTAGATGACCTTGGCTGCAGCCTCGGCATCCATAGTGAGCTGTTCGATGTAGTTGTCGTTGGGTTCGGTCTCCTTGGTACCCACGATGGGCATCTCGACGGCATCCATGATGCAGTAGCCGCGCAGCACCCAAGGCACGATGGAGCCGTAGCTGATGCGGGTGAAGCGGTACTTCGAGCCACGCACCTGCGATGCCTCCTCGATGGAGCGGTATTCGCGAGGATAAGCCCACATCAGTACGGGCAGGCGGCCGTCACGCTCGCGGTCGTAGCCTGCAGGCAGATAGACGGTGGCGGTGAGGTCTACCCCATCAGCACGCTTGTAGCGAATCTGCTCCTTGGTAACGCCCTGCATCGAGGGGTATGGGTCCTGCTGGAAGGTGAGTTGGCGTTCGCCCTTCTTGCCGAGGGTCTTGAGGTAGAAGTTGGCTGGCTCGGTGAGCGATTGGCGCGAGGTGATGAAGCGTACCTTTCGACCTTCGATGCGTGTGCTCGTCACCGTCTCGTAGTAGGGCGCTTGGCACTGCCAGAGGGTGGTGCGGCGACCTGTCTTGAGGTCATAGCGATAGATGAGCGGGTACTCGCCATCGGCGCAGGCGCCATCGGCCTGCATCAGCAGCTCGGTGTGCTGGGCATTGGTGTAGACCACGGGACGGTCGTATTGGTTGCGGATGGTCAAAGGCTCGCCGGGATCGGCATAGAGGTCCTGCTGTGACCAGCTGAAGAGTTCGCCAAGCGACTCCGGTTCCCCGGGACGGAAGGTGCATGCCTTGTTGATTCGTGAGGCACGGCTGCGCATGCTGAGCAGAGCCAGCTGGTCGTCGCACCACTGGATGCCGCCCAGGCGCATGGGCGTCCGGACGAGGAGTTCTCTGTCGCCCGTGAAGGGGGCCGCAAGCTGGTAGGCAGCGTCGAGGTAATCAAGGTGCTTGCCTTTGGGATTGCCGCCATCGAGTGCTTCGATCCAGTAGAGTGTGGCAGGCTGGTCAGGCCGCCAGGCATAGTGGCGGGGATAGGGCGAGGTGGTGTCATAGCCCATGGCGGTGACCAGTTCGGGATTGTCGGCGAGGAGGCGGAGCACGTTCATCTGGAGGTCACGCACCTCGTAGCGGCAAGGGAAGTTGTATATGGGCACCGTGTAGCTGAAGGGACGCTGGATGGTGCCCGTGAGCAGATACTGACGGTCGGGCGAGAGGCTGACCCGGGCATAGATGGCAGGCTCGCCGAGCTCCTCGGTACCATCGGGACCCACCTTGCAGAGCTGCGAGGTGAAGTAATAGGCGAAGAGCGCCTCGTCGTGCGGACTCTTGAGCAGATCCTGGTAGGTGCGGGCGGGAGCCGAGCGGCCGAGGTTCTGCTGTACGATGGGACCCGTGGGACGGGGATCCTTCTGAGGTTCGCCCTGATTGGTGAGCGGGACCATGGTGGTGATGAAGTTCTGGTCATCGAGCCAGAGGATAGGTGCAGCGCCGTCGGTGGCATTGACGTGGCGCTCGGTAAGCTGGTGGGCCACGCCGTCAGCCACCGAGACGCGATGGAGCGTGATGCCGTCGGACTCCTTGACCTGCAGGAGCAGGTGCTGCTGGTCAGGATACCAGTCGATGCCCCAGATGACGCCCTCGGGCAGTCCTGAGACGGACGTCTCGGCAAGCGTCTCCATGTCGACCAGGCGGGCGGTCAGGTAGCCCGTGCGGCGCGACTCACTGTAGGTGTCGGGATTGAAGCGGGTGCCCGCCAGCCGGTATTCGGGCTGTGCCAGGTCTGCAATGGAGAGGTAGGCATTGCGGTCGAGCTTCACCATGGTGGTGTAGTCGCGGTTGGTTGAGATGGTGGTGGGTGCAGGGGCAAAGAAGACCTCCTGCAGTTCCTGTACGGGCTTCTGATAGGTGATGGCTTCCTGCGCTGTGGCTGTGATGCCAAGGGCACTGAGAAGGAGGAACGGAGTGATTCGCATAGTTCTTATTAAGGATTGGAAGGCAGATAGTAAATACTGAATATCAAATGTCACCACCTCGGTCCTGCAAGAGGGGTATGGGGTGGTGACATTTATATCTGTAGTTTATTCGGCTGAGCCGTAGAGCACAGTCCGAAACTTACTCCTCGTGGAGGTCGTAGGCATGGTTGTAGTCCGACTCACGCTTGGGGACCATCCAGGTCCACTGGTTGGCATCGGAAGGATTGATGGTGACAGCGAAGGTGGAGTGGAAGCTGCCCTGCGAAGCGAGGCCTGCCTTGACGTCGAGCGCGTGGCGGACGATAGGCTCGCCCCAGCGCTTGTAGTCGAACCAGTCGAAGCCCTCGCCCCAGAGGTCGAAGCGGCGATAGAGCTTCACGGTGGTCAGCGCATCGGCGGTAGAGAGGATCTGGAGGTCAGCATCGTAAGGCTTGTTGGCCTCCTCGACGAGGGCGATGGCGTCGGCCTCCTTGCCCAGATGGCAGTCAGCCTCAGCCTCGACGTAGTACATCTCGGCAGCGCGGAACAGCGGGAAGCAGCCGCCGCCAGGCAGGAACGAAGCGCGGTGCTTGAACTGCATGTAGGCGAAGACGTAGCTCGAAGAGTAGAGGTAGTCGGTGGTGGGATCGCCAGCGAAGGGATGCTCGGAGAACATACGCTTGTAGAGCGTCTTGGTGCTGCGGCCCGATGAGGCGAGCTCGGCGAACTCCTCCTCGGTGGGGATGGCGTAGAGGTCGCGGCGGACATCGGTGGCAGGAATCTGGTCAATCAGCTCCTTGCTGATGGCGCAAGGATAGGAGCGGCAGATAGAGGCACTGGAGTTGGAGCCCTGGTAAGCGTAGAAGCTGTAGTAGTAGAGGGTCTGGTCAGAGGCTTCGTAGACCCCCCAGATCCACTCGTCGTTGGCAGCGTTGAAGCCAGCCTTGTAGGCATCGGCACCCATGATGGAGCGACCGCTGCGGGCAGCCTTGGCGCAGGTGGCAGCGGTCTGCCAGTCCTGGCGGACGAGGGCAGCGCGTGCCTTGATGGCATAAGCCACCTCTGCGCTGGGGAGCCAGAATTCGCTCGACGAGCGCTGGATGCCGCACTTGCCGAAGAGGTTGATGGCCTCGTCGAGGTCCGCATAGATCTGGGCGTAGACTTCAGCGAGGGTCGAGGCAGCCAGGTCGCCCGTCGACTCGTCCAGACGCAGCGGTACGCCGGTCGAGGCGCCGCCGTTGGAGTCGCTCCAGCGGTAGCAGTAGAGCTGCACGAGCTGTGAGTAGCTGTAGGCGCGGAAGGTCAGCGCCTGAGCCTTGATGTACTGGCGCTCACCCTCGGTACCCTCTGCTGCGTCGATGTTGGCGATCAGAGCATTGGCATTGCCGATGATCTGATAATAGTAGTACCAGGGGAAGTAGTCGTACGACGAAGAGGTCTGCAGGTGATAGGTGCTGTTGATGATGGCAGCCCAGCCGGTGAGGTTGCACTTCTGGAAGTCATTGCCAGGATAGTTGCCGAACCAGGTCTTGATGGTGCCCTCGCCATTGAAGCCCTGCGAGCTGATGTACTGGTGGGTCATCAGACGGCAGATGCCATTGATCGAGAGGGCGGCGTTGTCGGTCGAACCGAGGATGGTACCCGTGGCGGTCTCTGACTCAGGGGAGGTCTCCAGGTAGTCATCGCTGCAGGCGCTGAGGCTCAGCCCTGCGATGGCGGCTACGGCCAGAATATATTTAGGATTCATATTCTTATACATTATTATATTATTGATATGCCAGAGACATTATTACTTGACGATGCAGACAGCCACGCGGTCCTCGGCGATGGCCGAAGAGGTGACGATGCGGCTGGGATCGACACCGGCAGCGATGAGCTTGTCGGCTACGACCTTGGCACGGGCCGCTGAGAGCTGATTGTTGATGGCAGTGGTGCCGGTGGCAGCGTCGGCATAGCCGGCCACCGAGATCTTGGCATCAGGGTTCTCCTTGAGCATCTCGCAGAGCATGCCGAGCTTGAAGGCCTCGTCGGCGCGGAGCTCGGTCTTGCCGATGACGAAGTAGAGGTTCTCCTCGCCACCCGCAGCAGCCTTCTGGGCGGGCACCTCCTTGATGACCTCCTTCTCGACTACCTTCTCGACCACCTTCTCGACTACCTGAGGCTCAGGAGCAAGCTGGGTGAACTGAGGAGCGGCGGGAGCCAGAGCAGTGCGTGGAGCCTTCTCGTCCGAAGCACCGAACTTGACGCTCAGGCCGACCGAGAAGACACGAGGAGTAACCAGGTAGTTGTACTGGGTACCGTTGAAGGTCTGCTGTGGGTTCATGCCCTGACGCTTGGTGTTGGTGAAGAGGTTCTCACAGTTGGCGGTGATGCCCACGGCATCGAGATCTACCTTGTGGCACCAGTTCTTGGGCAGCTGATAGCTGACCGAGAGGTTCTTGAGCACCAGGTAGCTGGCATCGGTGAGCCAGCGCGAAGAGGTGGCGTTGTCGTAGGTGCTGTAGTTGTAGTTGATGACAGGAGTGCCGTTCGGGTCGACGGTAGCCTCCTGCGTAGCCTGCTCGGGAGTCCATGAGTTGAGGATGTCCTTGTGGAACGACGAGGCAGCCGAGCCGGCGCTCATGAGCGACTGGTAGTTGTAGTCCATGACCTTGCCACCGATCTGATAGGTGAAGAGGGCATAGAGCGAGAGGCCCTTCCAGCTGACGGTGGCGTGGAAGCCGCCGTAGAGGTCAGGGAATGCCGAGCCCTGGTAGTCGCGCTTGCCGTAGGTGGTGCGGTAGGAATAGGGAGTGCCGTCGATGACGGTGACGTAGTTGAGGTTGTCGCCGGTGATGGCGGTGCCGTCGGCGTTACCGTAGGTCACGCCGTTCTGCTCGAAGTAGTAGAGCTCGTCGTCGAAGGTGTAGAGCGAGTGACCGTTGCTGGTGTCGATGCCGTTCCAGGTGTAGGTCCAGAAGGCGTAGCGGTCCTTGCCCTCCATGATCTTCTTGGTGCCGTCGATGATGCCGTTCTCCCGGTTCTGCTCAGGCAGGGTGAGCACCTTGTTGCGGACGATGGTGGCGTCAGCGCCGACATTGATCTTCCAGTTACGGTTCTTGAAGACGTCGACGTTGAATGAGAACTCCCAGCCGCGGTTGGAGATGGTGCCGAGGTTCTGGGTGAGGGTGGCGTAGGCCGACGAGGTGCCGGTGGCGCCAGCCGACAGAGGCAGGTAGACATCGAAGAGGAGGTCCTTGTTGCGCTTGTCGAAGTAGTCGATGGTGATGTTGAGTCGCTTCCAGAGCTGGGCGTCGATGCCGATGCCCCACGACTGGCCAGTCTCCCACTTGAGGTCGAGGTTCTGGAGCTGGCTCTTGTAATAGGCACCCTTGTTGGCATTCTGGGTGGACTCGTAGAGGGCCATGTAGCCATAGTAGCCGGCACCTGCATCATTGCCCACCTCGCCGTAGTCGGCGCGGAGCTTCAGGAAGTCGATCCACTTGAGGTCCTTCATCCAGCGCTCGCCGCTGATGACCCAGCTGCCGCCGATTGACCAGAAGTTACCCCAGCGGGCATCCTTGGCGAAGCGACTGGAGCCGTCGCGACGGAAGCTGCCCTCGAGGGTGTAGCGGTCGTCGTAGGTATAGCGGGCACGGCCGAGGTAAGACTCGGTGGTGTATTCGTCGTTGTAGTCGTAGAGCGAGGTGATCTCGTTGAAGTTGTTGAGGTTGGTCACACCTGCGAAGGTCTCGGAGGTCTTGTAGCCGTAGAGGTAGTTGAAGGTGTAAGAGAAGTTCTCGTGGCCGAAGAGGGCATCGAGGCTGTGCTTGCCGTAGTCATGAGCCCAATGGAGCTGCTGTTGGAAGGCGTAGTTCTTGTAGCGGTAGTCCGAACGCTTGCCACGGCCGTTGTTGCCTGCACCGTCACCGATGACGGCGCTGTTGTAAGTCTGGTTGGAGCTGTTGCGGACGTTGAGGTTACCCTTGACCGTGACGTCGAAGCCATAAGGCAGCACGAAGGTAGCGTAGGTGATGGCGTTGGCGGTGTTGCGGATCGACTTGTCGCTGTTGAGCTCGTTCTCCCAGATCACGTGACGGTCGGTGTACTGGTTACGGGTCGAGTAGGTCTGACCGTCGGCTGCGGTGTAGTAGCCGGGATCGTACTGGCGGTTGCCGCTGGCATCGAGCAGGTACTCGCCGGTATTGACATCGTGCAGGTGAACCGGGTAGATAGGAGCGATGCTACGGGCGTACATGAAGACGTTGGTGTAGGAACCGTCCGAGTCACCGTTGGTGTTGGTGTAGTTCTGGTGAGTGGCGGCGATGTTGAGGCCGGCACGGAACCACTTCTTGGGGGTGATGTTGATGACAGCGCGGCCAGAGAAGCGGTCGAAGCCCGAGTTGGTCAGGTAGCCCTGCTCGTCGAGGTAGCCGACGCTGAACATGTAGTCAGCCTTGTCGTTGGCGCCGTTGGCGTTGAAGGTGTACTCCTGACGCAGACCGGTGCGGACAGCCTCGTCGTACCAGTCGAGGTCGTCCTGGTAGCCCGAGAGGATCTGGGCATCGCTGACGAGTTTGCCGTCGCTGGTGAAGAGCTGGTCGTCGGCCTTGTTGAAGATGTTGAGGTAGGTGATGTCGTTCACCACATTGGCCGAAGCGTAGGCGCCGGCGGTGGCGAGGTCCTCACCGTTGTTGCTCATGCGGGCGTTGCGGAGGTTCTGCCACTCCACCTCCATCCACTCCTTGGCACCTACGCGGTCATACTCCTTGACGCCGCGCTGGTAGGCACCGACCTTGATGTCGAGGCCGACGTTGAGCTTGCCGTTCTTGCCCTTCTTGGTAGTGATGAGGATGACGCCGTTAGAGGCACGGTTGCCGTAGAGGGCTGCCGAGGCAGCGTCCTTCAGGACGGACATCGACTCGATGTCGGCAGGGTTAAGGTCGGAGATGTTGCCGCTGAAGGGCACACCATCGAGCACGTAGAGAGGGTCGGACGAACCATTGACGGTGCCGATACCACGGATGCGGATCGAGGGGTCAGAGCCAGGAGCGCCATAGGTGCTGTTGACCTGCACGCCGGTGACGGTGCCTTCGAGGGCACTGGTGGCGCTCGAGGTGGGGCGCATCTCGATGCTCTCGCTGTTGACCTGCTGGATGGAACCGGTCAGCGTGGTCTTGCGCTGCGTACCGTAGGCGACGACGACGACGTCATCGAGCACTTCGCTCGAAGGAGCCAGGGTGACGCGGAGCTTCTTGCCGCCCTTGAGGTCGACCTGCTGGTTCTCCATGCCGACGAAGGTGACGTTGACGCTGGTGGTGCTTTCGGGAACTCGGAGGGAGAAGTTGCCGTCGATGTCGGTCACGGTGCCGATCTGAGTGCCGGGCACGATGACTGTGGCGCCGATGACTGGCTCTCCATCCTCTTGCGAGATGACCTGACCGGTAACGACCTTGGTCTGGGCCATCATCATTGTCGTACTCAGCACGAGCATGACAATGAGAGATAAGAGTTTTCTCATACTTTGATTAATGATTATTGATAATGACACTTTGTTTCAATACCTGGATAACACACGCGTACCAATTAATAAATAATATGTGCAGACGCTGGTTGGATTGAGGGTGCAAAGATAAGGAAAAAATGGGTTGCTTCCAAATTAAATGTGTTAAAACCTTAAATTTTGATGTCGAAAAGCACAAGAATGCACGCTATTTGGTAATTTTGGTATCCAAACAGCGTGCCGAAGTTAAATAAATGTTACCAAGATTACTGCGGGATGTCGCTTCGAGGGGGCAGCCCTCCACTCCCCCTCGATTCACTTCGACATGAAGGGGGCAGCCGGCAGACCGGCGGCATTGTAGAGGGTGACGCGCGGATCGTCGTCCCAGGCATAGCGTACCTGCTGAGGCTCGCTGACCTCCTCGCTCCAGACGACGAGCTGCGAGCCCTCGATGCGAACGTTGGCCCAATGCCACTTGCCAGCCTTGTCCTGCAGGGCGAAGCCAGCGTCTGGAGCACTGAGCTCCGTAGCCCGTCTGACGGGCTGAGCGACAACCGAATGAGGCTGAGGCTCGCGCAACTCGAGACCCTCTGCCGTGCCGGGACGGAAGGCAATGCGTGCCTCGCTGCCTGTGAAGGAGACGTGGTCGAAGGCGGGTCCCTCGCTGGTCTCCCCTGCATCCAGATAGAGGCGCTGCATCTGCAGGGCGGCGCGATGGGCGGCATCCTTCTTGCGCAGGGGATGAATGTCGTTCCATTCGCCTAGGTCGATGAGGGTGACCAGGGCGGCACGGTCGAGCTGCTCGGCGCTGAGACGCTGCGATTCACGCAGCCGTGCCCAACCGCCATAGTAGTCCGCATCGTCATGACGCTCCATGAAGTTGGCAAGGCCGAAGATGAGGGCCGGTACCTTGCCGAACGACAGCCTCCAGTCGTCGATCATGGCGGGCAGCAGGCGCAGGTACTCCTCGGGGCGCCCCGCATTGGTCTCGCCCTGATACCACAGGATGCCAGCCACGCGGTAGGGGAGGAGCGGATGGATCACATTATTATAGAGGGAGGTGCCCGTGGCATTCGAGACGTTGCGCACCCCCGGCTGCTGCGGCATCATCACGCCGCGGTGCATCAGCCACTTGCCTTCGAGCGAGACTTCACCGCCGCCATGGAACAGCAGCTTGTAGGGCTTCTCGGGCATGAAGTGCATGGGGGTGCCGGCGCTCATCAGCCGCACGGTCACCACATTGCGTCCCGCCTTGAGCAGTCCCTGAGGCAACGTGTACTTGCGTGGAGGATACTGGTAGCCCGTCTCGCCCACCTTGACGCCATTGACGTAGGTGACGTCCGCATCGATGAGGCAACCCAGCCGGAGCAGCGAGTCCTGTCCGAGCCATTCGGCAGGGACGTCAAACTCGCGGCGCAGCCACAGCGAGCCCGTCCAGCGCTGTCCGTTCTGGTCGCCCAGGGTCGGGGCGAACTGGTCGATCTCCTCCCAGTCAGTGACGTCGAGGTCCGGCTGCATCCACTGGCCCGTCAGGCCGGGGTCCTGCTGGTCGCGCAGTTCGTAGTACTTCGCGCTGATGGCGCGGCTCACCTCCGAGGCGCGCTGCTGGTAGCCCTCGGTGAGCAGGTAGTCGAGTTCCTGCACCCGGTCGGGCGCCTGCTGCGCGAGCACCTCGCGGCTGCACCAGGCGGCGATGTCCGAGCCGCCCATCGAGGCAGCGATGATGCCCTGAGGCACGCCGCCCGTGCGCTCGTACATCTCCTTGGCGAAGAAGTAGCCGATGCCCGACCAGTGGCCCACCGTCTCGGGGCTGAGTGCTTCCCAGGCATAGAAGCCACGCGGATCGATGTCGTCGAGCGGAGCGATGGTCTGCGGATTGCGACCCGTCTGCATCAGGTGGATGGCAGGGTTGCTCGACGTGTCGAACTCCTCCTTGTAGAGGTCCACGAGGCGTGCCGTATGGAGGTCCATGTTCGACTGGCCCGAGCAGAGCCAGACGTCGCCCACGTAGACATCCTGCAGCGTGCGGTCGTTGATCTGCAGCGTGTAGGGGCCGCCCACCATGCGCTTCTGCTGTGTCGGGATGCCCACGCTCCAGTGTCCCGTGGCATCGGCCGTCGTGCGGTACTTCCGCTTCAGCAGCGTCACGCAGACCTGCTCGCCTGGGTCGGCAGTGCCCCAGATGCGTGCCGTGTCGCCACGCTGCAGCACCATGCCATCCGTGATGAAGCGGGGAGTGTGGACTTCGGCTCCAGCCGAAGCAGAGCATAGATAAGAAATAATGAATAATAAGGGCAACGTGTTAGTTCGCATAGTGATTAAGTATTGTTTACGGGTGCAAAGATAGTGTTTTTCGGGAAATATTGGCCAAAAAAACGATAAAAAATGCGAAATGTTACACTTCGGGATGACTTTGTTACATTTTTTTGTCCAACATTCGGAAAAAATCCCTATCTTTGCACCGCAAATCAGCAAACACGACAACACAACAACATAACAACACAACAACGTCGCGCCAATCGCGACATAACGAACCATGACAAAGAAACGTTACCTTTTCCCCGCCGACTACATGGCCGACCCTTCGGTTCATGTCTTCAACGGCAAGATCTACATCTATCCTTCGCACGATTGGGAGGCCTCGAATGTCGAGAACGACAACGGCGACCAGTACATCATGAAGGACTATCATGTCCTCTCCATCGAGGGTGACCCCATGACCGGTCAGGTCGTCGACCATGGCTGCGTGCTCCGGCTGGAGGACATCCCGTGGGCAGGCCGTCAGCTCTGGGACTGCGACGTGCAGGAGTATGAAGTCGAAGTGCCCACCAATGCCGAGGAGCAGCAGCAGGGCATGGGCTACAGCAAGAAGGTCAAAAAATATGTGATGTACTTCCCGATGAAGGACCGCAACGACGTCTTCCATTGGGGCATCGCCATTGCCAATCAGCCCGAGGGCCCCTTCATCCCCCAGCCAGCTCCCGTGCCCGGTTCGTACAGCATCGACATGTGCGCCTTCCGCGACGATGCCGACGGCGAGACCTACGTCTACTTCGGTGGCCTCTGGGGCGGCCAGCTGCAGCGCTACAAGGACAACATCCACCTCGAGACCCCCTACCTGCCCGAAGGCAAGCAGGATGCCCTGCCCAGCCGCTGCGTGCGCCTGACCCGTGACGGCATGCAGTTCGCCGAGGCTCCGCGTCCCATCTTCGTCGTCGATGAGAATGGCGAGCCTCTCAAGGCCGACGATCCCCACCGCTTCTTCGAGGCCTCGTGGATGCACAAGATGGATGGCCGCTATTACTTCTCCTATTCGACGGGCGACAGCCACCTGCTCTGCTATGCCGTGGGCGACAATCCTTACGGCCCCTTCACCTATCAAGGCACCATCCTGACCCCCGTCGTTGGCTGGACCACCCACCACGCCATCGTGGAGTATGAGGGCAAGTGGTACCTCTTCCATCACGACTCCGTACCCTCAGGCGGCAAGTCATGGCTCCGCTCGCTCAAGGTCTGCGAGATCACGTTCGACGAAAATGGCCATATTCAGACCATTCCCGGTCTTGACGAATAACAATCCTCACACCTCAAAACCTCATAACCTCAAAGAATATGGCAACCGCAGAAGAATCCAAAGGCTTCTATAAGCTCTCGTGGGTGCAGCGCATCGGCTTCGGCTCAGGCGACCTCGCCCAGAATCTCATCTTCCAGGTCACTTGCACCTATCTGACCTTCTTCTTCACCGACATCTACGGACTCAATGCCGCTGCCGTGGCATTGATGTTCACCGTCGGCAATGTGCTCAACGTCATCTGGGACCCCATCGTCGGTACCCTCATTGACAAGAGCAATCCCAAGTACGGCAAGTACCGTTCGTACCTGCTCTATGTAGGCGTACCGCTCTCCATCTCAGCCATCCTCTGCTTCTACGATGGCTTCGCCCCCTCGATCGTCTACGCCTACATCACCTACATCGCCATGACGTTGCTCTACACGTTCATCAACGTCCCCTACGGCGCCCTCAACTCCTCGCTCACCCGCGACACCAACGAGATCACCATCCTCACCTCCGTGCGCATGTTCATGGCCAACATCGGCGGTCTGGCGGTCAACTCCGGTCTGCCTCTGGTCATCGGCCTCTTCGCCGTGGCTGCCGGCGACGGACTCCCCAAGGACTCGCATGCCTGGTTCATCACCATGTCGCTCTATGCCCTGGCAGGCATGGCGCTGCTCATCTTCTGCTTCTCGCAGTGCAAGGAGCGCGTCGTGATGGACTCGAAGGAGAGCGAGAATGTCAAGATCAGCGACCTCTGGATGGAGTTCGTCCACAATCGTCCGCTGCGCGTCATCGCCTTCTTCTTCATCACCGCCTTTGCGATGCTGTCGGTGGGCAATGCTGCCGGCGCCTACTTCATGAACAGCAACATGCACGGCACCGCCGCCCAGCTCTCCATCTTCATGGCGCTGGGCTCTCTGCCCTCATTCATCTTCATGCCACTGGTTCCTGCCATCAAGAAGGTCATCGGCAAGAAGAACATGTTCTATGCCTTCCTGTCGTGCGCCATCCTCGGTATGGCGATGCTCTACGTCATTGCCAAGATGGAGAACCCCAGCATGACCTGGATCTACGTCGCGCAGTTCATCAAGTCGACGGGCGTCATCGTCGCCACCGGCTACATGTGGGCGCTCGTGCCTGAGGTCATCTCGTACGGCGAATGGAAGAGCGGCAAGCGCATCGCCGGCATCGTCAATGCCCTGACCGGCATCTTCTTCAAGGCGGGTATGACCCTCGGAGGCATCGTCACCCCTGCCGTCCTCGCCTACGTCGCTTACAACAAGGACAGCGTCGAGCAGACCCCTCTCGCCGAGGAGGGCATCCTCTGGCTCGTCTGCGTCATCCCTGCTGCCCTGCTGATCCTCGCCATGTTCATCATCTCGAAGTATGAGCTCACCGACGAGCGCATCGACGAGATCAACAAGGAGATCGAGGCTCGCAACAAGTAAACTTTGACCAAAGCATCACTAATAATGAATAATGTCAGCGGGCGGAATATGCCAACTGGCATTATTCATTTGCCATTCATCTTAATCGACACTATGCGTACCCCACTTCTCCTCCTCACCCTCCTCCTGGCACAATGCATGTGGGCGGGTGCACAGACCACCGTCACCCGTCAGCGCGGCACCGCCACGCAGCTCGTGGTCGACGGCTCACCTTATATAATATTAGGTGGCGAGCTCGGCAACTCCTCGGCCAGCTGCACGCAGGATATTGACCGAATCTTCCCCCACCTGCACCGTATGGGGCTCAACACCGTGCTCGTGCCCGCCTACTGGGACCTCTTGGAGCCCGAAGAGGGGCGGTTCGACTTCACCCTCACCGACCATGTGCTCCAGGTGGCACGTGAGCAGCAGCTCCACGTCGTCTGGCTCTGGTTCGGCGCCTGGAAGAACTCCATGTCGTGCTACACCCCGGCGTGGTTCAAGGCGGACGTCGAGCGCTTCCCCCGTGCCCACACCAAGGCAGGCAAGCCGCTCGAGATAGCCTCCTGCTTCTCCGAGAATGTCTTCCAGGCCGACAGCCGTGCCTTCCAGACCTGGCTGCGTCACCTCCGTGAGGTCGACCCCCAGGGCACCACCCTCATGATACAGGTCGAGAACGAGATAGGCATGCTCGAGGATGCCCGCGACTACAGTCCCGAGGCCGTCCGGATCTACAAGGCCGAGCATTGGGCCGAGCGCTACGGCACCGACATCTATGCCGACGAGAAGTTCTCAGCCCTGCACTATGCCCGGTACGTCGAGCGCATGATCCAGTCGGCTCGTGGCATATACGACGTGCCCTTCTACGTCAATGCCGCCATGAACTCGCGTGGCCGCCTGCCCGGCCAGTATCCTGCCGCCGGACCCTTGGCGCACCTCAAGGACCAGTGGCACGCGGGGGCACCCTCGCTGCTCTGCCTCGCCCCCGACCTCTACGACTCGGGCTTCACCTCATGGGTCGCCCAGTATGCCCTGCCTGACAATCCGCTCTTCATCCCCGAGATACGCCGCTCCGAGGCCAATGGCGCCCAGGCATGCTACGTCATGGGCGAATACGATGCCCTCGGTCTCAGTCCCTTCGCCATCGAGGAGGGGCCCGACACGCCCGACTACAAGCCCGCTGCCGCCTACCGCATGCTCCATGAACTGATGCCCATCCTCACAGAGCGTCAGGGACAAGGCCAGATGCACGGACTCTACTTCGACGGCACGCTCGCCAAGGGGGAGAGCCCCGTGGGCAATGCCGCCGTCGAGCGCATCCTCCACGAGGACGGCATGAAGGTCACCTGCCGTCACTTCTTCACCCTCCCGTGGGACAGCCGCGCCACCGACGGCTCGCAGTGGCCCGTCGCAGGCGGCATCCTCATCCGTCTCAACAAGTACGAATATCTGCTGGCAGGCAATGGCGTAGTCGTCCAGTTCGAGAACGAGGGCGAAGGCCTCATCCAGAAGACCCTGGGCGAGGACGGCTTCGTCGAGGCTGGCACCAGCCAGGCCACGACCGAGCAGCGCTGGAGCGGCTCCCGTCGCATCGGCATCCTGTCGTGCGACCAGGTCACCGTCACCGCTGACGGTCAGCTCCAGTACCTCCGCCGCCTCAATGGCGACCAGGACCATCAGGGCCGTCACGTCCGCATCGGCGTCGACGACTGGCAGATCCTGCATGTCAAGTTATACGAATACCAATGATCCAGATCTGTAGTCACCCCTTGCCTGTCGATGTCGTCTTTCATCCCTCGTGGTGGCACCGGCATGCAGGCATCTCGTTCGACGAGAGCTTCTTCTACGACCCCCGCCGGCGTGTCGAGGACGAGCAGCGGATGGAGCAGTTGCTCTACGACCGCTTCGGAGACCTCGGCCTCGGCGAGGACCACCTCAGGGCATTGCCTCAGGTCGGCGCTGTGCATCTCGCCTCAGGCTACCTGCTGTCCGAGATGCTCGGTTGCCACGTCGACTACTACGAGGATGCCCCGCCGCAGGTCAATTGCGCCCATCGCGAGACGCTCGACTTCGAGGTGCGTGATGCCTTCCTCTCGCCCGCCTTCCGTCGCCTCGTCCGCCTCATCGACCAGCTCAAGGCGCGCCATGGCTACGTGGTGGGCGACATCAATTGGGGTGGCGTGCTCAATCTCGCCATCGACGTCCGCGGCGAGGAGATCTTCACCGACATGCAGCTCCAGCCAGAGCGGGCGATGGTGTTCTTCCGCAAGATCGCCCAGGTCATCGACAAGTTCGTGTGGTACATTCAGGTCAACACGGGCACCTCGTCCATCTCCGTCAACCGCACCGCCCGCCTCTTCGACTATCCCGTGGCCATCCATTCCGAGTGCAGCCACACGATGATCTCCGAGGAGGACTACCGGCGCTTCCTCCTGCCCATCGACCAGCAGTGGAGCCTGCAGCACAGCCCCTACGGCATCCACTATTGCGGTCGCGATCCCCACCGCATGGCTTCCGCCTTCGCCGAGGTCCCTGAGCTGACGTTCCTCGACGTGGGGTGGGGCGGCGACGTGGCATTGCTCCGACAGTACCTGCCGGAGACCTTCTTCAACATCCGCCTCAATCCAGTCGACATCCAGCGCTACACCCTGGACGAGCTCCGTCAGTGCATCACCGAGCGCGTCGCCGCCAGCGGCAGCGACCTCACCCTCACCGGCCTCTGCTGTGTCAACATGGACCAGGATGTCACCGACCAACGCATCCGCGAGCTCTTCGGCATCGCCGCGGAGCTGAGGGATTTGGGGGGATTTTAGGGATTTTAGGGATTTTAGGGATTTTGGGGATTTTAGGGATTTTAGGGATTTTAGGGACGAATGTGTTGGTTGCGACGAGGGGAGGCTCATAACCTCATAATCTCATAATCTCATAACCTTACAACCTCACACTCCCCTCATCGTATATTCAGGTCCGTGATCTGCAGCCGTTCGCCCTCCGTCTGCCAGATGCGCAGTTCGAGGCAGGGATTGGCGGGATCCTCCAGATTGAACACCATCAGCAGCCAGCCGCTGTCTGTGCCCAGCGTCGGGCATTCCCGCTGATGCAGCGAGACACCGTAGAAGTTGGCACGCATGGGGTGCTGCATGATCTGGATGTCGTCCACCTCGATACGGAACCAAGGCGCCCGGCTGAGCATGCGCTGCACCTGCTGCAGGTAGTCACGGCGCTCCTGGCTGGCGCGCTTGGAGCGCTCCGACCCCAAGCCGTTGAGCATGGCATTCACCATGCGGCTGTCGGACTTCTTCTTGAGTCCAGTTGGGGTCAGCAGCAGCGGATCGTCGCTGTAGACCTGCTTCAGCAGGCTGCCGTCCTTGCCGCTGTAGCCAGTGAGGAGCGACTCCACGAAGTTCACGATCAGCTGTCGGTTGGCACGTTCGGTATCCGAGCGACCCTGGACCACTGCGCGGCTCACCAGTCGGCTTTCGAGCGCCACGTTGACCTCACAGAGGTTCCCCTCACTGTCGTAGGTCAATGCCAGCGGACAGAACGCCGTCTCGGGGCTCGCCTCCATCACGTTCACCGTGATGCCGCGCATCTCGTAGCCACCGGTGGGGGCATAGGGCGTGACCTCTGCCTCCACTTCGCTCGTGATGCAGTACATCGGGCTCTGGTCCCACAGGTCCATCACCGCATTGGTCAGCGCCTTGCTCTGTGCATTCTTCTCGGCGAGCAGGGCCTTCATACGGTCCTTCATCTTCTTGCCGTCATCGAGGGTCGACTCGTTGATGGCGGTCAGGAAGGCTGCCGTCTGCTGTCCGATGACCGCCTTGACCGCCTGGGGTGCATCGCCCCGCGAGACGTTCACGCTGACGCTTTGGGCGCACAGCATCCCCTGCCGACCTTCAGCCGGTAGCAGCCACGTCATCACTGACAATGCCATTATCGCATAGATAGATCTCTTCATTGACTTGTTAGGGATTTGAGGGACGGATGTTTAGGGATTTTAGGGATTTTGGGGATTTTAGGGATTTTAGTAATATGTAAATAATAACTTGGTCGTTTATTGACTGAAAGAAATTATCA
>R14__coassemble_584_pt1 | contig 24069 bp, 18 predicted proteins | sample R14__metabat2_high_PE_017 | metagenome-assembled genome bin R14 | reverse complement strand
GGTGAGGGGTCTTTACTTCTCCACCAGCTTCATGACCTGCTCGTAGAGCTCGTTCTCGTCGCCGTTCTTGTAGCCGATGTGGGTGAAGACCTGCTTGCCCTCACCGTCGAAGAGGAAGACGTGAGGGATGTTGCCTACGCCCAATGCGCGCTTCAGGTCGGAGTTGACATCGAGCAACACTTCGTACTCGAAGCCCTTCTGGTCGACGAGAGGCTTCACCTTGTTGGCATTCTGTGCCTCGTCGATGCTGACGGCGATGAGCTTCACGCCGGTCTCCTCCTGCCAGTCGGCATAGACCTCGCTGATGTTGGTGAGTTCGCGGAGGCAGGGGTGGCACCAGGTGGCGAAGAACGAGATGATGAAAGGCTTGCCATCGTTCGAGAGGGTGGCGGTATCGACGGTCTTGCCGTTGATGTCCTTCAGCTGGAAGGAGGGAATCTGTGCCTGGAGGGCTGCGCAGCTCATCAGGATGAGGGCGGCAGCGGCTGCTAAGAATTTCTTCATGTCTATTATATTAAATAATGTGTTAGAATTGCTAAAATATAAGACCAAAAACGGTGCTTCGGTTTAAAATTCGCGGCAAAGATACAAAATTTTTGCGAAAAACTTGCAAGTTTTGGTCAAAATCTTTATATTTGCACAAAAATTTTCACCAAACTAACCAAATCAAACATTCAACTATGCAAAAACGAAACCTTTTGTGGCTCGCATTGCCCCTGATGACCGCCTGCAGCGGTCCACAGCTCACCCCCGAAGAGATTGCCTGGCAGCGCTGTGACTCCGTGCTCAATGCCATCCAGCCGACATCAATCCCCGAGACAGAGTTCAACATCAAGGATTATGGTGCCCTCGCCATTGTCGAAGGTCGTGACACCTGCAATGTCACTGATGCCATCAACGCTGCCATCAAGGCCGCCAACGAGGCAGGTGGCGGCACCGTCGTCGTGCCCGATTCGACCTACTTCTGCGGACCTATCACCCTGCAGAGCAATGTCAACCTTCACTTCACCGAAGGCGCCGTGCTGAAGTTCAGCACCGTGGTCAGCCTCTACTATCCTGCTGTCAAGACCCGTTGGGAGGGCGTCGATTGCTACAATGCCCATCCGCTCATCTATGCGCTCGACTGTGAGAATATCGCCCTCACCGGCAAGGGTACGCTCGATGCCCAGGGTTCAAATGATAACTGGTGGGCCATGTGCGGCGCTCCACGCTTCGGCTGGAAGGAAGGCATGATCTCGCAGGCAGGCCGTGACCACGTCAAGGAGACCTCGCCCCGTCAGAAGCTGCTCAACTGGTGCACCGCCCAGACGCCTCTCGAGGAGCGTCAGATGACGCTTGAAGACGGTATGCGTGCTCAGTTCGTCAACTTCAATCACTGCCAGCGCGTCCTCATCGAGGATGTCACCCTGCTCAATTCGCCCTTCTGGGTGCTTCACCCACTGTTCTGCGAGGACCTCATCGTCCGTGGTGTCACCGTCATCAACGAAGGCCCCAACGGCGACGGCTGTGACCCCGAGTGCTGCAACCGTGTGCTCATCGAAAACTGCGTCTTCCACACCGGTGACGACTGCATCGCCATCAAGTCGGGACGCAACCAGGACGGCCGTAATCAGGGTGTGCCTTCACAGAACATGATCGTCCGCAACTGCAAGATGGAGGACGGACATGGCGGCGTCGTCATCGGTTCGGAGATTGCAGGCGGCTACAGCAACCTCTGGGTCGAGAACTGTGAGATGGATTCGCCCAACCTGGAGCGTGTCATCCGCATCAAGACCTCGTCGGCACGTGGCGGCATCATCGAGAACGTCTACGTCCGCAACGTCAACGTGGGTCGCTGCCGCGAGGCCGTGCTCCGCATCAACCTCAACTACGATCCCAAGGAGGATGCCGAGCGTGGACACAACCCCATCGTCCGCAACGTCAACTTGAGCAACGTCACCTGCCACGAGAGCCAGTATGCCGTGGTGCTCAATGGCCTCGACGACTGCTGCAATATCTACGATGTCAACATCAAGGACTGTGACTGGAGCGGCGTCAAGGGCGGCAAGAAGGGCAACCTCTGCGACTCGCTCATCTGGACCGAGGGCCATTACAAGGGCATCCATTTCGACAACCTCACCGTCAATGGTCAGCCCATCGAGTCGATTGCTGACTGCGATCTTTGATCCCGCCGCGGTGACAAGCATTGCGTACCTTTGGTCAATCCTCAATAACAAACAACAATGCCTGCTGCACATTCACGTGCAGCAGGCATTGTTTTGGTTCACCTGTCTGTGAATCCAGTATCTGGAGGAACAGTTAGTATCAGTCCTCAAAAGGCAGGTTGGGCTCCTCACCATTGTCGAGGTTGGCCTCCTCGAGCGTGTGGAACGAACTGCCGTCGAAGCAGTGGGTGCAGACCATATCCTTAGGCAGGCCAATAGCCTCGATGAGAGTCTCCATCTTGGTGAACTTGAGCGACTTCAGACCGAAACGGTTCTGGATGGTCTCCACCATACGCTTGTATTCGGGGCTGTCGGTAGTGGCATATGCCTTGAGGCGCTCAGGATCCTGTGCGGCAGCATCGCCCTCGAATTCGGCAATCATACGGCGGGTGATGAGTTCCATGTCGCTCTTCGACGAAGTGAAGTTGATGAACTGGCAGCCGTAAATCAGAGGGGGGCATGCGATGCGCATGTGCACCTCCTTGGCGCCGGCTTCGAGCAGGCACTTGGTGTTGTCGCGCAGCTGTGTACCGCGGACGATGGAGTCGTCGCAGAACAGGACGCGCTTGTCCTTGAGAATGGCCTTGTTGTGGATGAGCTTCATCTTTGCCACCAGGTTGCGCATCTCCTGATTGGCTGGGGTGAAGGAGCGGGGCCAAGTGGGAGTGTACTTCGAGATGGCGCGCATGTAGGGGCAACCGTGTCCGGCCGCGTAACCAATCGCCATGCCTATGCCCGAGTCGGGGATGCCGCAGGCGCAGTCGACTTCGGTGTCGTCCTCCTTGCCCATGGCATAGCCGCAGGCATTGCGTACATCTTCGGAGTTGCGGTCCTCATAGTCGCTGGTGGGGAAGCCGTAGTAAACCCAGAGGAATGAGCAGACCTGCATCCGCTTGTTGGCCTTACGGAGCACTTCGTAGCCGTCCGACTTAATCTTGACGATTTCACCGGGGCCCAGGAACTTGACAGTCTCGTAGTCGAGGTTGGGGAAAGCCGTAGTCTCCGAAGCCACAGCATAGGCCTGTACACCCTCGGCTTCGCCTACGTTGGCACCTTCGTCGGTCAGACCTCCGATGTCGGCCGAGGTGTTGGCGTGGGTAACTTTCTTGCCGATGGCGATGGGGGTGCGTCCCCATGCATCGCGAGCGGCGATGATTCCGTCCTCGGTGAGCAGCAGCATCGAACAACTGCCCTTCACGGCGCGGTAGACGTTCTCGATGCCATCGACGTAGTTCTTGCCCTTGACGATGAGCAAGCCGATGACCTCAGTGGGGTTGATGCGGCCCGAAGAGAACTCGGTGAGGTGATTGCCCTCGTCGAGAAGTTTCTTGGCAATCTGTTCGAGGTTGTTGATCTTAGCTACGGTGCAGATGGCGAAACGCCCTAAATGAGAGTTGAAGAGTTGAGGCTGTGCGTCGGTATCGCTGATGATGCCGATGCCCGAATTGCCTGTGAATTTTGAGAGTTCCTCTTCGAACTTGGTGCGGAAATAAGTGCTCTCCAAGCTGTGAATCGAACGCTTGAAGCCAAGTTCTGGATCGTAAGTGACCATACCTGCACGGCGGGTGCCCAGATGCGAGTGATAGTCGGTACCATAAAATACATCAGCCTTGCAGCTCGATGTAGACACTGTTCCAAAAAAACCAGCCATAGAATCTTGGGATTTTGTTATTTTACGGGCGCAAAGATAGGAAAAAATGTCGTTTTCTGCGAAAAAATGCGTTTAAAAATGAAAAAAGAGGCCAAAAAAGGTCTCTTTTTCTCGATTTTGATATTCTAACATCTATTTTTTGAGCAGTACATAGAGAATTACGGGCACGCCGAAGAGGGGCGTCAGGGCATTGATGGGGAGCAATGTGCCTCCCTCGGGACGGGTACTGAGCCAAAGGCAAAGCGAGCAGCACAAGCCCCCCAGGAGCATTGAGGCAGGCAACAGCCGTCGGTGGTCGTCGGTCTTCATCAGCAAGCGTGCGACGTGGGGCATCGAGAGTCCCACGAAGGCTATCGGACCGCACCAGGCAGTGGTCACGGCTGCCAGCAGACCCGTCACCCCCAGCAGTACCCATCGCATCTGTCGAAGGTCGATGCCCATCAGCCGTGCGTAGTCGACGCCCTGCATCCAGCCGTTCAGTGGCTTGATGAGGAGCAGCGATGCGACAAGGCCTGATATTATCAATAATGTGTAGGTGGTCAGCCCCTCAGAGCCAACGCTTCCGAAGTCACCCATGCCCCACAGCATCAGTTGCTGCACACCTTGAGCCGAAGCGTAGTAGCCCAGCAGCGTGACGATGGCATTGGTCAGATAGCTGAGCAGGATACCGACGATGAGGAGCGTCACCTGACTGCGTACGTAGCGCCCCAGCAGCAGGAGTAGGAACAGCACTCCCAAGGCGCCTGCCATTGCTGCCACCACCAGCCAGTTGTGACCTATCGCTGCGTTACTGTTTGTCAGTAGGAAGCCACTTCCGCCCAGGGTGACGAGCGCTACCATCAGGTTGGCTCCGCTCGTGATGCCGAGGATCGAGGGACCTGCCAGCGGGTTGCGGAAGTAGCTTTGCAACAACAGACCGCAACTGCCCAGCGCCATGCCCGTCAGCATCGCTGTCATAGCCGCCGGCCATCGACTCAGCCATACGATGTAGTGCCACCGTTCGTCCAGCAGTTGGTCCACAGGAATGTGGACGGAGCCGCTGCAGATGTTCAGAGCCACTGCTGCCATGTTGAGGAAGGCCAGAAGCAACAGGCTGCCTGGAATTGAGGGTTTCGGAATACTCATTTATTCGAGTCTTTTGAAGAACGCTCCATCCTGGCGTGTCAGACTTTCGAGCAGCGAATCAGGGCGGAAAGGTGTGACGTCAAAGAAGTCCGAACGGGCGGTGTTGCAGCCCCAGACATTGCCCTGCTGTGCAGCACGGAACTGGGCAAAGAGCGGGCTTTGGACCAACAGTTCAGAGAGGGACCAGTCATGATCGGCATTCATGTACTTGATGAGCCAGAGGTCGCACTGCTGCGCCTTGGCAAGAACGGCTTCGTGACTGAGGGCGAGGCTGCCCGCGTGCGAGTCATCGGCCCACGGGTAGCTGAAACCTGCGTCGGCATAGAGTCGCGCAGACGTACTTGCTCCCCCAGGTACGTACCAGGTAGCCCCGAAGGGCAATTCAGCAAGTATGGTCTGTCTCGTCGTGCTGTCCCGTCGAGCTGCATTGTAGCGTCGCTCTATGGCCTCGAATAGGGCATCGGCCTCCTCACCGCGTCCCACCAATCTGCCGAAGAACCTCATCCATTCGGCGCGAGCCAATGGGTCGGACTCCATGTATTCGGCGCAATAGATAATGGGAATGGGCAGACCAGCCATGCCCGGCAGGCTCGCGTTCTCGTAGGGATTGACCCAAAGGGCATCACACCCTGCAGCCATCAGCACCTCCGCATTGGGAGCAGTAGCCAATCCTCCGTCGAGCACTGTCGGAGTGCCGTCCGTCTTGCGACTGCGCATCCAGCGACGGACCGTATCAGCCATGACGTAGGCGGTGTCGCACATCACGGCGATGCGATCCAGCGCGCCCAATTGGCTCAGCAGCCATGCGTGGCATCCCGACGTCAACGCCATACGCCTGAGCGGTGTGCGCAGTACGATGGAGGCTCCGTAGTCCTGGCTCAGACGTTGTTCCTCTGACTCGCTCCAGTTAGTGTCTGTGTCGGGCACGAGAAGGTACTGCATCATCACACGACCGGAGTGCCAGGGATCCTCGATGCGGCACAGGGTGCGTCCATGATGCAATTCCTCCATCGACAAGAGTTCGGCATGCTGCATACGGTATTCGCGCACCGTGTCGGCGGGATGTCCTGCCACGGTGGGAGAGGTGCATCGATGGGAACATCCGGTCAATGTCAGGATTGCAATCGTAAATCCAAGGAGATATTTCGCTTTCATAGAGGATGGTGGGGCTGGAGATGCTAAATGCACATTATTTCGTGACAATCACCTGTCCATTGCGGATTGAAAGGCCGGAATGGCCGCTGAGAAGGCGACCGAAGAGGTCGTAGGCTCTGCCACCTTCTGCATTATCCTCCATGTGGCTGATGCCGGTGACGGGATTCATGGCACCGAAGTTGTCCATGCAGAAGTAGGCGGGCGTGTTCATGCCCCACACGCCCGTGTCGCTGCTCGAGAGGGTGAAGTGGATGGCATCGACTGTGCCGAGCGATGAGAGGTCCATGTATTGCCAGGTGTTGACAATGTCGCCATCTTTAGCGAGGTAGAAGTCCACACGGCCCGTTACGGCGTCACTGAGGTAGCCGGTAGCGGTGATCAGGAACCAGTCGTCGGCACCGAACTGCTTGCTGTAGGCATCGCCATTGAGCATCGACTGATAGGCATAGGCGGCGTTGGTCACATAGCAGCCACGCGCCTCGAACGGAGCTGCTGAAGCCTCGATGACGGTGGGCTCGGTGCCCATGTAACTGCTGTAATAGACCACGGCATAGGTCTGGCTGTCATTGACCCCATGGCCCACACAACTGTTGTATTGGTCACTGAGCGAGGCATAGTCGGTCGACGTCATCGAGGAATAGGCAAAGCCGTCCCACGACGTGTAGCCACCCCCCCAGTCGGTGAAGTTGTTGATGAACGAATAGTTGCCGCTGGTGAAGACAGCCGAGCCGTCCGAACCGTCCCAATACTGGTCGGAGGAGATGCCAAGGTCTTCGAAGGTTGCTACTTGCTGAGCTGATACTGCACCGCAGCAGAGGGCGGCGATGAGGATGGAGGTGTAGAACTTCTTCATTTCGCTGAAAATTTTATTGTTGAAAACCGTTTAATCTTGAATATGATATCGTATACGTCCCCTTTTGATCACAAGACCGTGTCTCGGAGCAGGGAGAGGCGAACCGGAGATGTCGTAAGAGGCATCGCGATCCGCTTCGGCCCGTGGTAGGCACTCGATGCCAGCCACAGCCTCGGGGTGTAGGTCCCATGCGCCGGATACCTCGGTCGATGTTTCGCCCAGCCAGCCGACCTGCTGGTTCAATGCCGTATAGACGCGAACGAAATCGACGGCAGGCAGGTGTACGGGAGTCCGGGTGACCGGATCGACAGCCCATTCGATGTCGAAACTGTTGGACACGGTATCGTAGTTGGGCCGATTGTCGACGTAGCCATAGCTGAAGGCATCGAGCAGCCAGTAGCTGCCCGTTCCGCTCACGTCGTGTGCATTGTCAGGCAGTCGTGTGCCGCTGAAGGTGAGTGGTGACGGTAGCCACTGCGGGAAATATTCCTGCTGATGGAAGGCATTGCGACAGACCGTCCCCTCGTTCCCCTGATTGTCACTCCACGGGATATCCTGCAGGTCACCCTGCCGGGAGTAGGTGAGTTCGTAGCCATATACAGGAGCAGCGCCTTCGAGTGAGTCCGCGCTCCCGGCAAGTTCGTACCACGGATCGTCGGCAATGCCATTGCCATTCACGTCGCGGCTTACGCTGACGATGCCAGCTTCGCTGCTGCCGTCGATGGCATTGCCCAGGATGACGAGGTCGCGTTCGCCCTCCACGTTGACCACCTGATGATCCAATCGGAAGGTGACGTAGCCGCCCCAGGCACCGAGCGTAATCATGGAGCCCTGAGACAATGCTACGGTGCACTTGTGAGCCATTGATGCGGCATCGTCTCCCTCGTCATATTGAGGCAATGTGCCCACGAACTGACCAGGGGCAGGGCTGTATTCAAGTACGGTCAAGGTGGATGTCTGCGCACTCAGTGGCAGGAACAATCCTCCCATCGTGAGGCATGTGATTACTTTTGCCATATGACTCCTTAGCTTTTTACCTTTATATCTTCCAACAACGCTCCACGCGAAGGAATGTCGCCCGTCCAGACCCGCCAGTCGAAGGTGCCGTCAGGAAGGAAGTGGAGCAGTTCGCCGCTCGACACGTAGTTCTTGGCATCCATCAGGTAGAAGTCACGTTCTTCAGGATCCACCACGATGCCGTAGGGCAGGGTGATGCCCTGCACTTCAGGAGCATCGAAGAGGTGCGTCACGACTGCTTCATGGGTTCGGACGTCTACGATGCCGAAAGCCTTGTCATAGCCTCCCGTCGTGTAGCTGAAGCTCGAACCGATGTAGTAAAGCGAGTCGCCCACCAGCGTCATGGCGCTGACAGGGAGTTCCAGTCGCCCCCTGACGCAGTCCTCGCTTATCCAATAGAGGCAGGCGGGCGTCGAGTAGTAGTCACCGCGACTCGTGACCCACAGTTGCCCGTAGCGGTCGACAGCGAGGCGGTGCAGGTTGATGCCCACCTCAATTTCGGTTGACACGGAGAAGTCCTCCAGGTCGACGACCATGATGCGGTTGTCGTATTGCGGCACGCGGTAGCCTCCACTGCATGCCACGTAGAGTCGTCCGTCCGTGATGGCCATCTCTTCGGGCTGATAACCCACCGTCACCGAGTCGACCTTCTGCAGTGTCAATGTATCGACCTTATAGACACGGCCGAGCGGACAGTTGTCGCCTATCCGGACGGGGCCCGCATAACTGCTGACGTAGGCATAGCCCTCATTGAAGGCAAGGTAGCGGCAGTTGGCAATATCGATCTGACCGATGCGCCGTGCCGTCAGCGCCTCGCATACCTCCACCTTGTTCGAGCAGTTGATCGTCATCCATAGTCTGGATCCGTAGATCTGGATGTCATTGCCCACATCGCCCAGTTCGAGCACGCTCGAGGGATTGCGTTCGGCGTAGATGTTGCGGTAGTAATGCACTGTCGAGTCGCTGCCGCTGAGGTCCAGATAGTCGAGCGTACACTTGTTCGAGCCCATGTTGCCCTCGTTGAGGATGTAGAGCCCGGCGTAGTGGCTCTGCGTGGCAGGTTGGCCCGTGTCCTCATCCTCGATGAATGTGACGTATTCATCTTCGCGGCAGGCGGCAAGCAGCAGCAGCGCTGCCATTGTAAGTATTATATTTCGCATTGCATCGTGAGGCAATAGTTCCTGCCCGGCATGGGATAATTGATAATGACGTCGTACTGTTGGTCGAAGAGATTGCAGACCTCCAGACAGACCTTCAGCTTATAACTTTTGATTTTCAGCTTTGCACCCAAGTGCATGTCGCTCGTGTACCACGGCTCGAGGTGGTTGTAGCGGATGTTCTCCTGCTGCGAGTAGCGCTCGCCTGTGTAGACGAAGTTGTAGGCAAGGTCGAAGGCTCCATAGTCGAGCATCAGCGATGCCGAGCCGCTGTGCCAGGGCGTGTAAGGGATTTGGTGTCCGTAGTAAGAAGTGGTGGGGTCGGTGACGTCGCGGGCTCGCTGATAGGTGTATTGGAGCATTGCCTCCATGCGCAGCTGTTGGGACAATGGCCAGATGGCGCGTCCCTGCAGGTCTATGCCGTCGATGTGGACGCGTCCCAGGTTGAGCATCGTCCAGCGGAACTGCCCGCCTTTGGGGTAGGCCACTATCTTGTCGTGTACGGCATTGTGGTAGGCATGGAGCTCGATGGAGTAGTGGCATCGGGAGGTCTGATCGGGGTCGCTTCCTTCAGGGCGGGCGCTGACATGGATGTGATTGCCCAATCGAATGCCCAGGTCATATTGCAATGCCGTCTCCGGTTCGAGCAGCGCATTGCCCACCTCGGTGTAGTACAGGTCATTGAACGTCGGCATCCTGAAGCTGCGCTTCGCGAAGCCCGTGAACTGTATCCATCGCCGTGGCGAACAGCTGACGAAGAGCGCCGGCGTGAAGCACCGTGTGGACCAGTGTCGCGACGCCGTCGTTTCAGCCGGAAGCCGTGCTTCGCTGTCACCCATCGTGTCATCTTCGTCCCTCACCCAGTTGCCCACTACGCTGCCTTGCAGCTGCACCTCGCCCAGGTCCATCGCTGTAGCAATGGATGCCATCCCTGTCCAGCGTCGGGGACTGCCCAGCGTCTCGCGGTCGCTCCAGAGTCCGTTCCATCTGCCATCGGTGCTCAATGAGAGACTCCACCAAGGCAAAACCTCCACTACCTGTATCAGGCTGGCGTATGCCTCCTGCTGGCGGTAGCGCTGGTCAATCATCAATTGTGTGGTATCCCTATTTAAATAATGTGTGGCATACCGGGCGTATTTGGCCAATACCTTCAGCGAATAGTGGCGGGTGAGGTCCCGCTCCCACGAACCCTGTACGAAGGTGTTGTCGTCCGATTGCCGTTCTCCTCGGCGCCATACGTTGTTGACAATGGCTCCTGGGATGCCTCGTGCCGAATGGAAGGTGTAGGCCTTCAGGTTCCACAGCCCCTCGCTGAATCGGCCCATCAGGTTCACCTCGGCCCGTACCGACTGCACGTCGCCGTTCTGACGGGTGGCGGTCGTGTCGTAGGCAAGTGAGCCATCCAGATTGCGGCGACGGTAAGTGAAACGGTACTTGCCGCTGCTGGTCAGACCCTCTGCGTTGGCACTCAGCGTCACCCGCTCGCTGAGCCTCCTCTCGTAGAGTCCCGAGAGGCGCAGCAGGCCGAAGGAGCCCGTCTGAAGTTTCAGACGGAGGTCGTGAGGTTTTGAGGTCGTGAGGTCGTGAGGTTTTGAGGTGTGGATATAGATGCTGCCTGCATTGGCAAAGTCCGAGGCGGTCTGCAGGATGGCGGAGCGATTGCCTTGATAGACGCTTATCTCCTCCACATTGTCGAGCGAGAACTGTCCCAGGTCAATCACACCATTCTGTGCATTGCCCAGTTCGATGCCGTCGTAGTAGATGCCTACGTGCTGCGAACCCATAGAGCGGAGGTTGACCGTCTTCAGTCCGCCCATGCCACCGTAGTCCTTCAGCTGCACACCGCTCATCCAGCGCAAGGCATCTGCCACGGAGTGGGCTCCAACCTTCGCGAGCTGGTCGGCACGGAGCGTCTGAGGAGTGATGGTCTCGTGATGACGGATGCGGGAGCTGACGGTCACCTCCCGGATGAGGCGCACCGAGTCGCCTCCCGTCTCGTCGGCCAAGACAGGATGCCACAGCAGCAGGCTGCTCAGCATCGGGAGCAGCCACAGGCGCATCATTCGGTTCATTCCTTATTCGTTAACAATGACTATTTGCCCTCCTGTCGATCGCAGGACTTCGGTCGGGCAGCCGTCAGCAGGTCTTCTGGCTCGTCATCCTCGAGGCTCGGTCTTCCCGCCCGTTAACATTGGCAGTGACTTCATTTACAATTGGACAATTTACAATGTACAATTTATGGCCTACGAGTCGGATGATGACATACAGCAGCGGGACTGCTCCCGATTCGCACGGGATTCCCTTTTGAGCCGCGACTGGTCACTTCGCGGCACTGACAGCTCGTTTTTCGGGGTGCAAATTTACGGCATTTCCTCGATATTTGCAAATATTTTGACCAAAATCAGCAGAAAAATCGTCCTGCAAGGCTAATCAATGCAGAAATTCCGTATCTTTGCACCCATAAACACATTCCAAATAATGACCCAACTTAATCTCATCACTTTCGCTTCGGTCTTCCAGCAGAAGGAGGTAGGTGCCATCCGCGAGGCGCATCACGAACTCTTCACGGCGCTCGACAGCCGCTACGAGGTACGCATCATTTTCGAGGAGGAGCTCGCTGCCTTCCTCGCTGAACCAGCGAGCGCGCATTCGCTCACACTTGTCTTCATCGCCACTGGCGGCACCGAGGGCATGACCGTGCGCCATTATGCCGAGCTGCCCCATCCATTGACCCTGCTGACCGATGGCAAGGCCAATTCGCTGGCTGCTTCGCTCGAACTCGCCTGCTGGGTGCGTCAGCAAGGCGGTGACTGCCGCATCCTGCATGCCGATGAGGAGCAACTGCTGAATGAATTGCAGCTGCTCGAAGCGCGTCAGGCACTCCGGGGGCTCCGTATCGGTGTGATCGGCGAGCCGTCGGACTGGTTAGTCTCCAGTGGTGTCGATTATCAGAAGGCACGCGAACGCTGGGGTGTGGAGTATGTCGACTTGCCACTCTCGCTCGTCGATCAGTATTATGCCGGACAGACGGTCAATGCCGAGGTGCTCGACATTGCGCAGCGATTCATTGCGCAGTCAGCTGGCTGTCGGGAGCCTGGGCATGACGAGATAGTCAAGGCGGTGCGCCTCTACAAGGCACTGGCACGCATTGCACGTGAACAGCAACTCAGCGCACTGACCGTGCAATGCTTCAGCCTCATTCCTACCACGGGTACGACGGGCTGTCTCGCCCTGGCATTGCTCAATGACGAAGGCATCGTGGCTGGCTGTGAGGGAGACCTGCAGTCGGTCTTCACCATGCTCCTGGCGCAGCAGGTTACTGGGCAGGGTGCCTTCATGGCCAATCCTTCGCGCATCGATGCCGAGCATGACGAGGTGCTCTTCGCTCACTGCACCATCGGCCTCCGTCAGACCAGCCGCTACATCATCCGCAGTCACTTCGAGAGCCAGAGCGGCGTCGCCATCCAGGGCATCCTCCCCGAAGGTCCGGTCACTGTACTCAAGGTGGGAGGTCATTCATTGGAGTGTTCGATGGTCTGCGATGGCGACATCGTCGAGAATCAGGACGACCCGCGCAAGTGCCGCACGCAGATACGTGTCCATCTCGCTGAACCCGGCATTGCCCGCCGCTACTTCCTCAGCAACAACATCGGCAATCACCATATCATCATCTCAGGCCATCATGCCGACCTCCTCAAGGCATTGCTGCGCTGAGGCGTGTTACCATTAGAGACCATGTCCGGTCGCCTAAATGCAATCCTCTATGACAGACATCTTCGACACCAGTCTCGCCGACGCCCAAGCCACGCGTGTCAATCCCATTGCCCCCGAGCATTTCGACATTGCCCGTTATCGCGACTACGAAGCCTCCCTCCTCGAGCGCTGCCATCAGTTCTGGCAGGGCAGAAGCGGCGTGCTCGTCTATCGCCGTATGCGTGTGGCTGAGGTCTTCGCTGCCGACAGCCGCAGCAAGGAGCGTTCGCTAGCGTGGCAGCTTGGTGCGCTTGACGCCAGCATGCGCTACAAGGCAGACGTGCCCAACTTCCTTGAGCCTTGGCATGGACTCGGCACGGTGGCTTCGGCTTTCGGCTTCGACTACGTCTGGGAACCGGGGCAGGCTCCTGCCGTCGATGGCAAGTTTGCCAATGTGATGCAGTTGCTCGATGCCGACATCCGTCCTGTCGCCGAGACGTCCATCGGCCGTTACACACTCGAGATGACCGAATACTTCCTCGAGCAGACCCGGGGACAGCTGCCCATGAGCTACTGCGACGTGCAGTCGCCCCTCAACACGCTGAGCAACATCATCCAGTCCGACCAGTTCTACATCGACTTCTACGAGCACCCCGACGAGATGCGTCGCGCCTTCAATGTTGCCTCCCTGCTGCTCAGCGGCTTCCTGTGCCGACAGCGCGAGATGATAGGCGATGCGCTGGCTTCACCCGGTCACGGTTTCTCGTCATCGCGAGCCTTCTGTGGTCTCGGTATGAGCGATGACAGCGTGACGATGATGCCGCCCGACCTCTACGGTGAATATTGCATCCCGGCAATGGTCCAGACAGGCTCGGCATTCGGTGGCTCAGTGTTTCATAGTTGCGGAACGTGGAGTCCACGTCGCGAACAGATTGTGCGCATTCCCGATCTCCGCATGGCGGATGGCGCCTTCTCGCTCGCTACCGATCCAGGAGCCAATGATCCTGCCGGTTATGCCGACACCTTTGCTGATACTGGCGTAGTGCTCAATGCCCGCATCGTCGGTTCGCCCGAAGTCGTCGAGCAGAAGGTTCGTCAACTTTGGAAACCTGGTATGAAGCTCATCGTCGTCACCTATTGCGAGACGCCCCAGGAGCAAGCCGAAGTCTATGACCTGATTCACCGCATTTGCGTGGATTGAATCCTCCTGGTAATTTTCGACAAAGGTTCATTCATCCGCTGATCAATCACTTCCGAATTGGGACAAGCGTCCCACCTTTGCGGAAGCACAATTCCTGCCAACCTCGTGCAATATCTGGCGGTTACGTCATAATCACGGCTGGGATTATGCCATCGACCGAAGTGGATTACATAATCCTGGCCGTGATTGTGCTGTTTCATGTCGCAGACGGTATGTTCCTGGCCAACATTATGCAATCTACCCGTGCGGAAGCGGTATCTGCGCCCATATTATGCTATTCCCGCCCGACGATAGCCCATCCTTCAATCGAAATGGGCTCCATGCGTATGGAAATTACATAATCCTGGCCAACATTATGTCTTCTTACATCGCAGGTAGCATAAGGTTGGCCAACATTGTGCTATCTGCGGCAGAGAAACACATAATGTCGGCCAGCATTGTGTCATCTTCGGATGCATACAGCATAATCCTTGCCGTGATTATGCAGTATCACGCAGACATCGCATAACCTTGGCACGGATTGTGATTGACGCAAAAAGCGAAAGGTCAGTCTTTTTTGAGACTGACCTTTCGCTCCTGTGGGAGGAGGATTGTTCGTTTTTGGTGCATGATCTCACGCCCGCATTTCCGTTCTGATTCAATTACCCCCACGTCGACCTGATTGGCAACGTGGGGGCAATATTATTGATTAACGATTGATTAACGATTTACTTATTGAAAACTATCGTACAATCATCTTCTTGCCATTGCGGATGAAGAGCTGGCCATGGACGGGAGCCTGCATGGTGCGGCCGTAGAGGTCGAACATCAGTTCTGAGCCGCGGACCTCAGCATCAGCAGCAACCTGCTCAATGCCGGTCTCGCCCTCGGTGGAGATGACGTAGATGTCATAGAGCTGAGCCTTGCTTGAGCCGCCCACCTGCTTCACCTGGACGTAGTAGCTGCCAGCCTCGGCGATGTGGAGGCGGGTCTTCTTCCAGTAGCGCTGGGTGCCAGCGAAGAGGAGCGAGTCGACGGTCTGCCAGTTCTCACCATCCTCTGAGATCTCCACCTCGATGTAGGGACTGCCGGTCGAACCATTGCCCAGATAGGTGACGACGTCGAATGGAGCGGTGAACTTCTCGGTGCTGAGGATAGTCATGGTATAAGGCTCGCCTGAGGTCTTGCCGCCGAAGTCGACGACGCCCTTGGTAGGCTGACCGATGGCATCGGCAGCGGTCTCGGCATAGCGGCCGGTCTCGCCATTGCCCACGCCGGTGGCAGGAGCCAGCTGCAGCTCGCCGGTGACTACCTGGCCCTGGGTACGGATCATCCATTGGGTGTCGCTGGTCGAGGTGATGGTCTTCACGGAAGCAGGATTGGGCTTATAGATGGTACGGATGGAGTCGTTGCCGTTGATGTCCTTCACGGGGTTGCCATCCTCATCGACGACGGCCTCGGTGTGGTCTACCTCATCCGAGTAGTAGTTCCAGGCCGACTTGCCGAAGTAGTAGAAGGCCGAAGCAGAACCAGACGAAACGCCTGCAGCTACAGCCTCAGCAGGAGTGAACGAGGCAGAGTCGTTGGTCAGGACAGCGTTGGTGTACCAGTCGGTCTCGCCGGCATTGAAGTGAGCCACGGTGTCCTTGACAGCTGGGATGCCGCCCACGGTGATCTCCTGGCTGACGACCTCTGACTGCAGCTTGGCAGAACTGGTGACGAAGGCGGTGATGGTGGCAGGTTCGCAGAGCACGATAGGCTCGGTGTAGAGCTGCGAGGTCTTCTGGTCGGTCAGACCCTGATAGTTGAAGAAGATGTTGCCACCCTCTTCGTCAGTGGTCAGCGTGATGGTCGTGCTGCCCGTATTGCCCTCTACGTCGATGGCAGGAGCCGCATTCTGGCTCTGGACGCTGATGGTGGCGGTGGCGATGCTCGAGTCGTTGTAGCCGTGAGCCACAGCGAATGCCTTCACTACGACGCCGTCCTCAGTGACGGTGAATGGCTCGGCATAGACAGCGCTGGCGGTGGTAGGATCGGTGCCGTCGGTGGTGTAGTAGATGGTGCTGCCCGGAGTGACGCAGCTGATGCTGACCTCGGTCATTCCGTCGCTATGCTGCTGGCTGATGACGGGAGCTGCGGCGTTCTGCACCTTGCTCTTGGTGCCGGCCAGGATCTTCACGGCATTGCCTACCAGGGTCATGGCAGCGTCGGTAAGGTTGAAGTCACCATTGGCAATCAGGTTGTCCGATGACAGAGGAATCAGCATGTACTCGTTCTTCGTACCGTGCGCGTGGATGGCATTGATGCCACTGACGGTGGCGATGACGTCATCACTGGCGATGAGCGAACCCTCAGAGACTGTGTAGCCCTGTACGAGGTTACCGTAGGGAGCATCGTCGGCCGTGGTGTTGAAGAGCAGAATCTGGCCCTCCTCGTCCATCTCGATGTCGGCGAAGAGAGCATCGTCCATGTAGTCCTCGTTGACCTTGATGGTGTTGGCCTTGGGTGATGGGTTGCTGCCTGCGCCCCAGCTCCAGACACCGCTCTTGTACATGAACGACTTGAGGTTGAGCATAGGCACCTTGTTGACGATGTCGACGAGGCCCTTGGCATACTTGTTGCCCGATGAGACGGCCTCGCTGGCTACGACGACGTCGAACGAGAGGAGCGAGTCGTTGAGTTCCTCACTGGTCATGGTGAGGGTGCTGTAGTCGATGGGGGTGACGTCGTAGCTGCTCAGCACGGCGTAGATGGGGTCGAGGTCCAGACCGCCGTTGGCTGCATAGCCGACGGGGTTTTTGTCGGCATCCTTGGCACCGTTGTACGACGAGTCGTAGAGGTAACCGATCTTGATGTCGTCCATCTCCGAACCGCCGTCTTCGCCTACCTGGATGTAGTAGAGGTGACAGCCGTTGGTATTGTAGATGACGATGTTGTAGGTGCCGTCCTCGTTAGGGGTGTCAGTGAGGTCTGTAGGAACGTAGAAGACCTGGTCCTCGTAGGTCGTCGGGGTGGCGACAGCGTTGCCGTCGGGGTCGTTGAGCTGGGTACCGCTGGTGCTGCCGACGTAGAGGTTCACGCCGCGTGCCTCGGAGGGCTTGTGCGATTCGATGCCGATGTAGATCTTGGTGTCGGCAGGGACGTTGGGGATGGTGAAGTAGCTCTTCTTGCTCGAGCCGAGCCAGAGGTAAGCGGGGCCATTGTAGTCGCCTAGCGAGGTGCTGGGGTAGTTGAGGGCAATGGCGAGCGAGCGGTCGGCGGAGTTGGTGTACTTCAGACCCTGGGTCTCCTCGATGATGGCACCGTTGGCAAGAAGGTTGCCGTCAGCGTCGATGTAGGAGTGCGATACCTGCCAGAAGCAGTTGTTGGCTGAGATGTCGGTAGGGGCGGTGCCGCTGGACTTCTCGACGTCGGACCATCCAGCCTCGGGGGTGGTGCTGTTGGTGTTGGCGAACGAACCTGCCTGCAGGTTGCTCTGGGTAGTGGCGCTCCACTTGGTGAAGTCCCACTTGCGGCACTGGGCATCAGCCTGGGCGGTGAGGCTCGTCAGAGCCACTGCTGCCAGTGCGGAAAGGAGTAGAGAGTTTTTCATCGAAAAACGGTGTTTGTAGTTAGTGATTTGTATAATGTATTTAGAAGGTGTCTTTTACTTCGTTGAAGAACAAAATCTTCTGTAATGGCTGAAAATCGTAGGTCAACGGCTTCTTTGTGGGTGAAAAATTTGGTAATATTGGAAAAGTTGACTACCTTTGCAGCGGAAAGTAAGCAAAAACGCTCTATTTCGAAAAATTTTAATGACACGTATTGAACAGGAAAAGGAAACCGTCCGCCAGATGGTGGAGATCTATTGCAAGGGACAGAACCACAAAGGCGGATGCCCCTGCCATGAGTGCAGCGAACTGCTGCAATATGCATACATGAGGCTAGACCATTGTCAGTTCGGGGAGCAGAAGACGACATGCAAGAAATGCCCGGTCCATTGCTATCGGCCTGATCGACGCGAATGGATGCGCAAGGTGATGCGCTATGCTGGTCCTCGCATGCTGTGGCATCATCCCATAGCCGCGCTGAAGCATCTGCTGCGGGAGATGCGATAGGAATCCATCATTGCTCTTTGGCCATGAGTCCCATCACCTCCTCGAGGCTTAGGCCTGTACATTGGGCAACAAGCTGAATGCCGACACCCGTTGCAATTAGGGACTTGGCAATGGAAGAGCGTTCTTCGGCACGACCTTCGGCACGGCCCTCGGCACGACCCTCGGCACGACCTTCAGCACGACCTTCGGCACGACCCTCTGCACGACCCTCTGCATGGCCCTCGGCACGGCCTTCTTTTCTACCCTCGGCACGGCCTTCTTTTCTACCCTCGGCACGGCCTTCTTTTCTACCCTCTTCTCGGCCTTCTTTTCTACCCTCTTCTCGACCTTCTTTTCTGCCCTCTTCTCGACCTTCTTTTCTGCCCTCATTCCGTTCGTGGTCCATGACCGCAAGGTTGGTGCGGAAGGAGTCGAGACTGATGTTGTAGTGTTTGCGCTCTTCGCTGGTCAGGACTGCCATATCGGCCATGTTTTCCAGCTTGTGGAAGATGGGTTTATCTGCCTTGAATGGTACTGCTGTCTCCATAGTCTCCAAATGTGTTAAGATGTATAACCAATAGTCCTTGTGCGTCCGGCATTCGCTCTCCTGCATCTTGCGGTAGCGGGGGAGTTCGATGAGCCAGAACTGCAGTTTGTCTGAGAATCGCTCGTGCGTCTCTGTGTCCTCCAGTGCCACGTGACGGATGTCGCGTGGCTCTTTGTCCCTGAGATGGAAGTTCATGAAGAATACGCCATAGACGGGATGCAATGTGAACTTCCATTCCTCGTTGCCACGAGCTCCCTGCGACGAGATGGCGCGGGCCATATAGAAGTTGATGCGGTCGGTGAAATAGTCCTGGCCGCGGTTCTGCATCTCGACGAGTATCTCCTCGCCAGATGCCAGCATGCAACGCATATCGTAGATTACGCCGCGCTCGTATTTCGATTCGGGCACCATCTCCTTATCGAGGAAGGTGAGCTTCACGATAGGAGTGGCGGGCTCGAAGAGGTCGTTGAGAAAGTCGGCCATAATTTCCTCGTCACCGAATATCTTCTTGAAGCCGAAGTCGGTGAGCGGATTAATGTAGCGGGGCGTGAAGTCCATATAGTCTGCCATATTCTTTGATTTTAGGCGACAAATATAAGAAGAAAAATCGGGATTTCCAAATTTTTGGCTGAAATAATGGCAATTTTTTGTACTATAATGTCATCTTGAGCCGATTTCGGTGAAAAAATAGCATATCTGGATAGGAATAATGACAATGCGGGACTACGTCAATGAACGTAGCCCCGCGTCGTATTCATGAGGAGAAGATTATCAGCGGATGATCATCTTCTTGCCATTCTGGATGAAGAGCTGACCACGGACGGGAGCCTGAAGCTGACGGCCGTAGAGATCGTACTGCAGTGAAGTGCCGGGAACGTCGGCATCGGCGGCAATCTGCTCGATGCCGGTCATGCCTTCGGTCGAGATGACATAGATGTCGTAGAGCTGGGCCTTGGTGGAGCCGCTGAGCTGAGCTACGCGGACGTAGAGGCTCTCGGTGCCCTCGACGTGGAAGCGGTCCTTGCGGTAGTAGCGCTGGGTCTTGGCATTGGTGAGCTGACCGACGCTCTCCCAGTTCTCGCCATCGACGGAGGTCTGGAGGAAGAGGCCGGGCTCGCCGGTGCCGCCATTGGTCAGATAGGTGACGACGTCGAATGGAGCCTGGAACTTCTCAGTCGATTCGACGGAGGCGGTGTAAGGCTCGCCGCTGATCTTGGCACCGAAGGTGAGCTTGCCCTTCGAAGGAGCGCCGATGAGGTCCTGAGCCGTCTCGGCATAGTAGCCAGCAGTGCTTGGGTCGTTGTTGACGGTCTCGGTGGCAGCTACGTTGGTCTCGCCGGTGAGCACCTGACCCTGCGTGCGCATGCGCCACTGGGTGTCGGCGGTAGAGTAGACGTACTTCACAGCCGTAGGATCGGCCTTGTAGACGACGAGGATGGAGTCCTGCTCGGGGTTGACGAGGCTCTTGATGGGGTTGCCCTCTTCGTCGGTGACGACCTCTTCATAATCGACCTCGGTGCCGTAGTAGTTCCATGCCGACTTGCCCCAATAGTAGGCAGCCTTGGCTGCCCAGTTGGCTTCGGGAGTAGGCTGTTCGGTCAGCTCGTAGTCCTTGATGACGGCTGCGGTGAACCAGTCTGCCTCGTTGGCTGTGAAGTGGGCGACGGTGTCCTTGACGGCGGGGATGCCACCGACGTAGATGTCGGCGACGGTGGTCTCGGAAGCCAGGAAGCCGTCAGCGTAGGCGAAGGCGGTGATGGTGGCTGGCTCGGTGAGGACGATAGGCTCGTCGTAGAGGCTTGCCTTGGCAGCATCGGTCTGACCATTGAAGCTGTAGTAGATCGAAGCCTCGGCAGCGCTGGTGCTCAGCGTGACGGTGGTGCTGCCCTCGGCACCCTGGGTGCTGACTGAAGGAGCAGCGAGGACGCGCTTGATGACGACCTCAGCCTCGGTGACGGGCGAGTCGTAGTAGGCAGGAGCGGTGACGAATGCCTTGAGTGTGCAAGGCTCGGTGAAGGAGAGAGCCTCAGTGTAGCGAGTGCTAATCTTGGTGGGCTCGGTGCCGTCGGTGGTGTAGTAGATCTTCGAACCGGCGATGCTGCTCTTGAGCGTAGCGGTGGTCACGCCGTCGGTGTAGTCGAAGCTGACGCTGGGTCTGCTGGCGGTGAGGACGCTGCCCTTGGTCTTCTTGATCACGTTGATGGCATTGGCGAGGAGTGTGTAGCAGGCATCCGTAGGCTCAGCACCATTCTCGAGGGCGCTGTAGTTGATTGGGATGAGCATGTACTGGTTCTTGTTGCCATGGGCGTGGATGGCGTTGTAGGTGCCCAGGGTGGCATAGACGACATCGTCGGCAAAGTCGTTGTCGTCATCGACCATGTAGGCGCAACCCTCGAGATTTTCGCCATTGTATAGTGTGAAACTGAAGACTCCGTCCTCTTCCTCGAAGGGAATGTCGGCGAAGAGGTCATCGTCGAGAAGGTCTTCGGGAACGGTCAGTGCGGTCTTGTCGGTGGAGACGTAGGTGTAGCCGAGCTGAGAGCAGGGAGTGAGGTTGAGGATGGGCACGTAGTTGAGCATGTCCTGGATGACCTGGAAGTCGCTGCCCATGGCATAGACAGCCATTGGCGAGAGGACGACGGCATCGAACGTCATGAGGCTGTCCTGGCTGACCTCGCCGCTGAGGAGCTTGCCGTAGGCGATGTCAGTGACGTCGACGTGTGAGCCGAGAAGCTCATAGAGGCGGATGAAGTCGGCCTCTGGGTCAATGCAGATGTAGGCGACCGAGGGGTCGGTCTCGATCTCGGCTTCGTCACCATTGTCGATCATGATGCTCTTGATGTCGATGCCGCCATTGGTCGACCAGGTGCCGATGGTGATGTCGATGGAGTCGGCCGACTCGGTCTGAACCTGCCAGACGAGGGTCCAGTTGCCGCCGTTGTCGGCATCGGTGCACTGCTGGGTGGCAGAGCCATAGCAGATGCCCTGGTCAGGACCGGAGATGTACTTGAGGTCGTCGGTGTAGCTGATGAGGGCGCGGTCGGTGGCGGAGCTGTTGGCCGAGCGTGCTACGATGGTGACTGTCTGGCCATTGGCGAGCTTGGGGAGCTGGACCTTCTGGCTCTTGGTGCCGAGACGGATGCTGGTGGCATCGAGCAGGATGTGACCAGCCTTGAAGTTGCTGAACTTGAGTTCGGCGAGCTCAGAGATGACGTTGCCGTTGGCATACTGCAGACCGGTCTGTGCGGTGGCATTCTTCCAGCCATAGACCACGCCGGCATCGTCGGTGCGGTTGGCTGTCCAGTTGGTGGGGTCGGCATTCAGGTCGAGCTTGGTGGCATCGCTGAAGCCTTTGGTGAAGTCCCACATCTTCTTGACCTGGGCATCAGCTGTCGATGCCCCGAGGAGCGCTGCTGTGAGCAGGGCGAGGGAGAGGATCTTTTTCATGTGTTGTTGGGTTAATGGGTTGTCGTGTTGTTGTGTTGTCGTGTTGTTATGTTATTGGGTTATTGTGTTGTAAATTGTCAAATTGTAAATTGTCAGATTGTCAATTGTCCAATTGTCCAATTACCTCACAGTTTCCAGGGTACCCAGTAGCCGGCGAGGCCGGTGATTGGGCTGGTGCCGTTGATCTTCGAGGTGATCTGAGCGTCCTTGCCAGAGGCTTCGTACTTGAGGCGGACGATGTCGCTGACCATCGAGGGATCCTGATAGTGCTCAGCCATGCGGCACATGGCAGGGTAGGTCTTGCCTTCGACGGGGAATTCGAGGACCCACTCGTTGCGGATCAGTTCGTCGTTGTGACGGCGGACGTCAGCCAGAGAGACGCCTTCACTGACGTCGGATGCATTCCAGATGTCGACATTGCCCAGCGTTAGGCAGGTGCGGAAGCCGGTGTAGATGCCGTACTTGTCGGTCGAGGAGGGGCATGTCCAACCAGTGGTGAAGCCGCGGAACTCACGCAGGTTGTCGGCGGAGACGAGCGAGTCGGCACCGGTCTCGATGTTCTGGAGCATCTCGTAGTCGTTGCTCGTGAAGCCCTGGTTGATGATGCGGTCGAGGGCGGTGAAGCGGTCCAGGTGGTTCAGTGCCTCTGCCAGCCAGAGGAAGAGTTCGGCAGCGCGGAAGGTGTAGACGTGGACGTCGTCCTGATAGGCCTCGGTGCGCACGGTGGAGCCCACTGGACGGAACTTCGAGACGTACCAGAGCGAGCCGTTCTGCTTGGTGGTGCGACCCAGACGCTGGTCGACGGTCTGCGTGCCCAGCGGGTCGAAGTCGGGATCCTCGAAGCGCAGGCGTGCTGCCTCGTTGGTGGTCAGGAGGTAGGCGTTGGGATACTCGTTCGAGAAGTGGTAGAGCAGCTTGTTGGTCTGGTTCTTGGTGTAGTCGTAGATGATTGCCGAGACGGACTCCTCCTGGTTGGGGGTGGCGTAGTTGTACATATTGTTATAGACAGTGGGGGTACGACCGGCGCGCTTCCAGTAGTGGGTGAACGAGTTCCATTCGGTCTGCAGATAGGGGAGGAGCACGTCGCACACCTGCTGATAGGTGGCGGTGGCATCCTGCCCGCTGCGCTCCTGATAGGCTCCCTGCCAGATGAGGCACTTGGCGAGGAGGGCAGAGTAGGGAGGCGTCATCTGGTCCCAGTAGCGGTAGGAGGAGTTGGTGATGTTGGTGACGTTCTCGGGATCGACCCAGGCGATCCAGGAGAAGTCCTCGGAGGCGCTGTAACCCTGGTATGCGTTCTGCAGGATGTCGACGCACTTGCTGACCAGCTGCTCCATCGACATACGGGTGAAGACCTGCGCGTTGCTGACGTCCTGCATCTTGATGATGGGGTCGTCGAACCAGAGCGCCTGACCGTAGATCTCGCCCAGCGTCATGTAGGCCCAGACCTTGACACGCAGTGCCGAAGCCAGCAAGCCGTCGAAGTAGGTGGTCTGAGCGATGAGCTCGGGGTGAGCCTGATGGAAGTCGAGCATGTTCTGGACGTAGTCGTTGCAGGCAATGACGACGTCGTAGTAGAGGGCGGGGTCGGCATAGGAGTTGCCCGAGAGGTCATCCTCGTAGTTGTAGAGGGCGATGAGTTCGGCGGTGGACTGGGTGGTGGGCTCGAGCATTTCGCCGCGGGTGTCGGTCAGGTAGATTTCCTTGTCGCCGGCAGCCTGCATCTTGGTCAGGACGCCCAGGTAGCCGGTTGCCATCTCGTTGAGGTCCGACATGTAGTCGTCGCCGCTCAAGGCATCAGCGGTCTCGGGGTCGAAGAAGTCGCTGCAGCTGGCTGCCAGCGTGGCTGTCAGGGCTGCCAGAATTAAAAATGAAAAATTATAAATTAAAAATTGTAACTTTTTCATCGGATCATATCATTTTTAACTTTTAACTTTTGATTTTTAACTCATTAGAAGTGCAGG
>R14__coassemble_580_pt1 | contig 24183 bp, 11 predicted proteins | sample R14__metabat2_high_PE_017 | metagenome-assembled genome bin R14 | reverse complement strand
TATATTTAAATTTATGCAATTGTGGTAAGCTTAATATTTGTAATATTTTCAGTTCTTCAAGTGGGGAAAGCATAATCCTGGCAAACATTGCACCTTCCACAGAAAATAAAGACCAATCACAAAAATGATTGACCTTTCTCTTACAGAGACCACCTGTTGATCAACAGAAATGACGTACTGCAATAAGCAATGACCCTAAGCAGAACCCAAAAAGGTGCCTCCACTCACGTGGCGACACCCCGAAATAGTTGTAATAATTAATAGAAGTGATAATTCCTACTAATTATATACTGGTATTGAATTGCCCTCCCGTCGTGAAGCGGGAGGGCATTTTATTACTAAAGAGAGAATATGCGATCAGATACCGAGTGACTCGCAGATCTTCTTGAGGTTGGCCTCAGCAGCAGCGGTAGCCTTGTCATAGTCGCCGTCGAACTCAGCAGGAACCTCGCAGTAGAACTTGATCTTAGGCTCAGTGCCCGAAGGACGAACGCTGACCTTTGCGCCATTCTCGGTGAAGTACTGCAGTACGTTCGAGGTAGCTGGCATATCGATGTCGGTGACAGCACCAGTCTCCATATCAGTCTGCTTGTTGGTCTTGTAGTCCTTGGCAACAAGTACCTTCGATCCGCCGAGTTCCTTGGGAGGATTGGCGCGGAAGTTCTCCATCATCTGCTTGATCTCGTCAGCACCTGACTTGCCAGGCTTGGTAACGCTGACAGCCTTCTCCTTCTGGAAGCCGTACTCCTTGTAGATGTTGAGCAGCAGATCGAAGAGGGTCATGCCGTTCTCCTTTGCCCAGGCAGCGATTTCGCAGATAAGGCAGATAGAAGCTGGTGAATCCTTATCACGTACCTTGTCGAATGGCAGGAAGCCGAACGACTCCTCACCACCACCGATGTACTTCTTCTTACCCTCGTTGATGCGGATGCGGTAAGCAATCCACTTGAAGCCGGTGAACTCGTCGAAGATCTCTACGCCGTTGCGGTTGGCAATCTTCTTGATGAGCTCAGAGGTGACGATGGTCTTGACCATGAACTCGTTGCCCTTGAGCTGGCCGAGCTTCTTCTTATTGGTGATGATGTACCAAGAGAACATCATGGCGGTCTGGTTGCCGTTCAGGATCATCCACTTGCCTGCCTTGTCGCGGCAGACGATGGCGAGACGGTCAGCATCAGGATCGGAAGCGATAACGAGGTCAGCACCGACCTTGTCGCCGAGCTTCATGCCGAGGGTCATGGCCTCTGCATTCTCTGGGTTAGGCGAAACGACAGTTGGGAAGTTGCCATCGATGACCATCTGCTCACGAACGACGTGAATGTTCTGGAAGCCCCATGAACGCAGTGCCTCGGGGATGATGACACGACCAGTACCGTGGAGTGGAGAGTAGACGATATTGAGGTCCTTCTGACGGTTGATGACGTCCTGATCGACCATAGCCTCCTTGACAGCCTTGAGATAATCCCAATCCATCTCACCACCGATGATCTCGATGAGGTCATAGTTAGCCTCGAACTTCACCTGATCGATGGTCACCTTGTTGACCTCGTCGATGATGCCCTTGTCATGAGGAGCGAGCACCTGAGCGCCGTCGTCCCAGTATGCCTTGTAGCCGTTGTACTCCTTAGGATTGTGCGAAGCGGTGACGTTGACACCAGCCTGGGCACCGAGCTGACGGATAGCGAACGAGATCTCTGGGGTTGGACGGAGAGACTCGAAGAGATATGCCTTGATGCCGTTGGCCGAGAAGATGGCAGCAACGGTCTCGGCGAACATACGGCCATTGTTGCGGCAGTCGTGACCTACGACTACAGCAGGCGTGATGTCGGGGAAAGCCTTATTGATGTAGTTGGCAAAGCCCTGGGTGGCCATACCTACCACATACTTGTTCATACGGTTGGTGCCGGGGCCCATGATGCCGCGAAGACCACCAGTACCGAACTCGAGGTTCTGATAGAAGGCCTCGATGAGATCGGTCTTGTCCTCATTGTCAAGCATTGCCTTTACGGCAGCCTTGGTTTCGTCATCGAAACCGTCACCCAGCCAAGCCTGTGCCTTGGCTGTACAATCTTTGATAAGCTGTTCGTCCATGATATGAAATATAATGTTTATGGTTGTTTAGTAATTCTCTTGGATGTGTATTACCTAGTTTCGTAATTCTCTAAAGGGGTAGTAGGTTAGCGGAAGAAGAGAGCCTTAATAAGGGGCGATAAGAAGATACAGAAGCCACAAGGGCCACGGGCAAACTATCTCCTCCCTATTTTCAGTGCGCAAAGATAATGATTTTAATTGACCCGTGCAAATTATTGGACAAAAAAATGCCCAAAACATGTTGCAGAACATATTTTGGGCGCTATTTTCAGTCGAGGATTGCCTCATCAGCCACACTCGGCTCGTGGTGTTCGAGGTTCGGAACTTTTACGATTCTTCATCCTCGTCCCAGTCGAGTTCGAGGTCGGCAGGCGAGACACCTTCGATGGTGTAGTCCTCGTGTCCGTAGGGATCTGCCTCCTCATACTGGTCCTCCAGTCCATGGCTGAGGTCGAGGTTGCGGTGGGTGAAGGTCTGTATGCGGTTCGACTCGTCATTGAGCATCGTCCAGAGCATATCCTTCAGTTCGTCCAGCCCCGTACCGGCTACCGCCGAAATGAAGACGGTGGGCACGCCGTCGGGCAGTTCCTGACGCATCTGGTCTATGAGCTCGTCGTCGAGCATGTCGCACTTGGTGATGGCGAGCAGGCGCTGCTTGTCGAGCATCTCGGGATTGTAGGTACCCAGCTCGTTGAGCAGCACCTCGTAGTCGTGGCAGATATCAGACGAATCAGCCGGAATCATGAAGAGCAGCGTGGAGTTGCGCTCGATATGGCGCAAGAAGCGGAGACCGAGGCCCTTGCCTTCGGAGGCTCCCTCGATGATGCCGGGGATGTCCGCCATCACGAACGAGCGGTTGTCGCGGTAAGGGACGAGGCCCAGATTGGGCTCCATCGTCGTGAAGGGATAGTCGGCAATCTTGGGCTTGGCGGCCGAGATGCTTGAGAGCAGGGTCGACTTGCCCGCATTGGGGAAGCCAACGAGACCCACGTCGGCCAGCAACTTCAGCTCCAGGATGACGCTGCGCTCGAGGGCAGGCTCGCCAGGCTGTGCATAGCGTGGTGCCTGGTTGGTGGCGGTGCGGAAGTGCCAGTTGCCCAGTCCTCCGCGACCTCCCTTCAGCAGGACTACCTTCTGGTCATGGTCGGTCACCTCGCAGATGTACTCGCCCGTTTCGGCATCGTAGACCACCGTACCCATAGGAACCTCGATGGTGACGTCCTTGCCGTCCTTGCCGAACGAACGGTTGTCACCTCCCGACTCTCCGTCGGTGGCGAAGATGTGACGCTGGTAGCGCAGGTGCAGCAGGGTCCAGTAGTTGCGGTTGCCATGCAGGATTACCGAGCCACCCTTGCCTCCATCGCCACCGTCTGGACCTCCCTTGGGGACGTACTTGGCGCGATGCAGGTGCGAGCAACCACGACCGCCCTTACCCGAGCGGCAGTAGATGCGAACGTAATCGACGAAATTGGATTCTGCCATTGATCAATAATCGAAATAAAGGGTGGCACCGATGTTGAAGCCATTGTTCTGCAGGAACACCTTGTTCAGGTTCTTGAAGCCCCAGTCATAGCCCACGTGCAGTTGCCACTGCTGATCGAAGAGGACGCTTGCCTGCAGTCCCCAGCCGAAGTCGAAGCGGCTGGCATCATGACGGCGGAAGAAGGTGTGGCTGTCGATGATTGACTCACCCGTGGGACGCGCAGTACCTCCCAGACCGATGCCGAAATAGGGACCGGTCTCGGCCATCAGCGTCCAGTCACGATCCAGACGCCAGGCATAGCCGTAGTGAATAGGAATCTGAATATAGTGGGTGGTGAAGTAGGTACGTGAAAAGCCGCCATGCGTGCATACATCCGGGCTGTCGTAACCAGTTGCACCCATCATGGAGTACTTGACCTCAGCACGCGCGAAGGTATTGGTGAAGAGATCGCTGGCATCGACCATCAGATCCACACCGGCGTTGACACCCGTGGTGTACTCGAAGCCTGCACCCGAGAAGGTGGGGACGTTCATGCCGACGGTGATACCGAGTTTGTAGGGCGGCATTCCCTCAAAGTCCAGGATCTGTGCCTGGACAGCAGAGACTGACAGCAGAGCTGCCAGAGCAACAAGCATTTTTTTCATAGCAAATAGGAATTAGTCAAAATAGACGACAAGGTTCAGCGAGAGGTTACGGTTGGCACCGACCACGTCGGGCACAATATCGCAGAGACCCCAGTCATAGCCCAGCATCACCTGATACTTCTGGTCATAGCAGAAGCCGGCATGCAGCCCCCAGTTGACATCGAAACGGCGCAGGTCCTCGTAGGGTTTCCAGTCGCCGATGCCGTATTCGTCAATGTCGACCAGCGTTCTTTCCAGGGTCACAGGATTGTCAATGCGCAACGTATTGCCCACGCGCATGCCGAAGCCGGGTCCGGTCTCAGCGAGGATGCAGAAGTCATTGCCCAGGTCGTAGGCATAGCCGAAGTGAATGGGCACCTGCAGATAATGCAGATGGAACAGGGCGTTCGTGCCTACTACGCCCTTCGTCAGCTGTGGCTTGTCACATGAAGCGCCCAGACGGGTATAGAGCACCGATCCACGCAGATAGGAGTTAGGGATGAAGTTTTCGGTATTGAGCAGTGCCGTTGCTCCGAAGTTCCAGCCGATGGTCTTGTCGAACTCACTGTCGGCAAAAGAGGGGGCATTGCCACCCAGCTGGATGCCGATGCGGTAATCATTGGAACTATTGCCAAACATTGCCTGAGCCGAAGCCTGAGTCATCACACTTGCCAGAAGGACAGCAGCGATGGAAGCGAAAAATTTCTTCATAATGTTATTTCTAAGTTATGAGATTAATGATTTCATTTTGTTTCTTTTCCATACGAACAACGGGCATGAATGCATGGAAAAGCCGCTGCAAATGTAAGCAACTTTTGCCAAAAATGCAAATTATCAAGGAAAATATTCACCAAAAACGCATTTTTTAGCCCTAAAAATTCCTTTTTCGCAATATTTTGACTATCTTTGGGGCGACTTTTTATATTTAAAAGGTACAATTGACCTGATCCGAAACAAAGCAATATACATCATTCTATGAAAGGAATCGTTCTGGCAGGCGGCAGTGGCACGCGCCTCTACCCCATCACCAAAGGCGTGAGTAAGCAGCTCATCCCTATCTACGATAAGCCGATGGTCTACTATCCCATCTCGGTGCTGATGCTTGCTGGCATCCGCGAAATCTTGATTATCTCGACGCCTTATGACCTGCCCGGCTTCCGCCGTCTGCTGGGCGACGGTTCTGACTACGGCGTACACTTCGAATATGCCGAGCAGCCTTCGCCCGACGGCCTGGCTCAGGCATTCCTCATCGGCGAGCGGTTCATCGGCGACGATTCGGTCTGCCTTGTCCTGGGCGACAACATCTTCCATGGAGCCAACTTCACTGGTCTCCTGAAGCGTGCCGTGCGCAATGCCGAACAGCAGCAGAAGGCCACCGTCTTCGGCTACTGGGTCAACGATCCCGAGCGCTATGGCGTGGCTGAGTTCGACAAGGAGGGTCACTGCCTCTCCATCGAGGAGAAGCCCGAACATCCCAAGTCGAACTACGCCGTCGTCGGCCTCTACTTCTACCCCAACAAGGTGGTCAATGTAGCCAAGAACATCAAACCTTCCAAGCGCGGCGAGCTCGAGATCACCACGGTCAACCAGTGGTTTCTCAACGACCAGGAACTGATGGTCGAGACACTCGGACGCGGCTTTGCCTGGCTCGACACCGGCACGCACGACTCACTCTCCGAGGCATCGACATTCATCGAGGTCATCGAGAAGCGCCAGGGCCTCAAGGTGGCTTGCCTCGAGGGCATCGCCTACCGTCAGGGTTGGATTGACGAGGAGAAGATGCGCCAGCTCGCCCAGCCTATGATTAAGAACCAGTACGGTCAGTATCTGCTCAAGGTCATCGACGAGATCAAGCGTGACGGCCGTCACGAATTGTAAACAGACCCCTCTAACTCCCCTTAAGGGGAGGACCTTGAAGTTACAACCGTCAGTCCCTATTCAACATGAAATGGCAGACAGCCGATCCCTTGAATTACGAGCTCCTGAAACAGAATGCCCAAGCTAACCGCAAATCAATGACCGAAGCAGAGAGTGCTTTCTGGTCATACGTCAAATGCAGTGCTTTAGGGCAAAAGTGCAGGAGGCAATACATAATCGGTGACTACATAGCAGATTTCTTCTTTCGTAAGAGTTCGCTGATCGTTGAAATTGACGGTGGCTATCATTTCACCTCAGAGCAGCAAAAAGAGGATGCACTCCGGCAAGAATGGTTGCAACGACAAGGATACAGAGTCCTTCGTTTCACCAACGAGCAAATTTTATTTGACATCCAACATTCAATAGATATAGTAAAACGACATTTAATATGAGCAGTATATCCGAAAACCCATCCTCCCCCTTTAAGGGGGATAAGAGGGGGTCCACTATTGTCATCACAGGCGGTGCCGGTTTCATCGGCTCGCACGTCGTCCGTCTCTTTGTCAACAAGTACCCGGACTACCACATCATCAATCTCGACAAACTCACCTATGCCGGCAACCTCGCCAACCTCAAGGATGTGGAGGATCGGCCCAACTACGAGTTCGTCAAGATGGATATCTGCGACTTTGACGCCTTCTACCAGCTCATGCAGGACAAGAAGGTCGACGGCATCATCCACCTCGCTGCCGAGAGCCATGTCGACCGCTCCATCAAGGACCCCTTCACCTTCGCCCGCACCAACGTCATGGGCACTCTCTCGCTCCTACAGGCTGCCAAGCTCTACTGGGAGTCGCTCCCCGAACGCTACGAGGGCAAGCGCTTCTACCACATCTCGACCGACGAGGTCTACGGCGCCCTCCAGATGACCCATCCCGAGGGCATCGAGCCGCCCTTCTCGACCAAGGCAAGTTCCAGCGAGCACCACGAAGCCTACGGCGAGGACTTCTTTTACGAGACTACCAAGTACCAGCCTCATTCCCCCTACTCGGCTTCGAAGGCTTCGAGCGACCACTTCGTCCGCGCTTTCCATGACACCTATGGTATGCCCACCATCGTCACCAACTGCTCGAACAACTACGGTCCCTACCAGTTCCCTGAGAAGCTGATTCCCCTCTTCATCAACAACATCCGCCATCGCAAGCCCCTACCCGTCTACGGCAAGGGAGAGAACGTCCGCGACTGGCTCTTCGTCGAGGACCATGCCCGCGCCATTGACCTCATCTTCCATCAGGGCACCATCGCCGAAACTTACAACATCGGCGGCTTCAACGAATGGAAGAACATCGACATCATCAAGGTCGTGATCAAGACCGTCGACCGCCTGCTGGGCCGCGCCGAGGGCGAGGACCTCGACCTCATCACCTACGTCACCGACCGCCTCGGCCACGACGCCCGCTATGCCATCGACTCCGCCAAGCTGCAGCGCGAACTCGGCTGGGAGCCCAGCCTCCAGTTCGAGGAGGGCATCGAACGCACCGTCCGCTGGTACCTCGACCATCAGGACTGGATGGACAACATCACCTCCGGCGACTACGAGCGCTACTACGAGGACATGTATAAGAACCGATAAAGAATCACCCCGCCCCTCCCCCTTACAGGGAGGAGGCAGCGAGGCGTGTTCCCGTCGGCGGCCGTGCTTGGCCGCCCAGCATCGACCGCCGCATCCTCCTCTCCCACTACCCTTAACCGCGCCCCGCGCATCAACCGACCCCACACACCCATGAGACACCTCCGCACCCTCTTCACCCTTTCACTTTTTTACTTTTTCACTTTCTCATTCCTCTCTGCCCTCGACCTAGGCGGACAAGGCCGTCAGGACATCCTCATCAACGACGGCTGGGGCATCCACTCCATCTTCGAGGTCGCCAAGAAGGCGCCCTTCGACTCCGTCCAGCTGCCCCACACCTGGAACGTCCGCTTTCTCCCCGGCACCGTCCGCTACGACCGTGCCATGAACGTCTACAACCGCCATCTCGAGGTCACCCCCGAGATGCAGGACAAGCGCCTCTTCCTCTATTTCGAGGGCGTCAACAGCGTCGCCACCCTCTTCCTCAACCGCCACCTCGTCGGCGAGCACAAGGGCGGCTACCTCGCCTTCTGCTATGAGATTACCGACTTTGTCCATCCCGGCGACAACCTCATCGAGGTCTGGGCCTCCAATGCCTTCCGCACCGATGTGCTCCCCATCTCGGGCGACTTCAACGTCTACGGCGGCATCCATCGTCCCGTCCACCTGCTTGTCACCGAGCCCGACTGCATCCGTCCCGACTTCTATGCCTCGCCGGGCGTTCTGATCCGTCAGCAGTCAGTCTCCGCCGAACGTGCCGAGCTGTCGGTCGAGACATTGCTGTCGCGTCGGAGTGCAAAACCATTGTCGGTCAATGTCAGCATTTATGATGCGCAAGGCGCGCTCGTCAGCCAGGTGAGCGAGGCGGCTCAGGATTCAGTGACCCGAATTGCAATGAGTCTCGACCACCCCCACCTCTGGCAAGCCAAAGCCGATCCCTACCTCTACACCGTCGTCGCAAGTCTGAAGGAGGGCGACCGCATCGTCGACCAAGTACGACAGCAGACGGGCCTCCGCTCCTTCTACGTCGACCCTGAGCGCGGCTTCATCCTCAATGGCCAGCACCTCGACCTTCACGGATTCAACCGCCACGATGACTTCGATGGCCGCGGCTCTGCCCTCCTCCCGGAGCACTACCAGCGTGATATGGAACTCATCCTCCAGTCGGGTGCCACGATGATGCGCCTGGCTCACTACCCACACAATGAAGAGATGTATCGACTCTCTGACGAGAACGGTATCGTCCTTTGGACCGAGATTCCCTTCTGCGGCCCCGGCGGCATGGCATATACAGGCTACCTCGACACCCCCGCCTTCAAGGACAACGCTCGCCAGTGCGCCCGTGAGCTCGTCTATCAGAAATTCAATCACCCGTCCATCTGCTTCTGGGCTATCTTCAACGAGGTGCTCGTCGACTGCTGCAACTTCTGCGGCTACGACGATCCGACTGCCTTCTTCAAGGAGATCAACGCCATCTACAAGGAGCTCGACCCCACCCGTCTGACCACCTTTGCCACTTGCGTCGACACCAAGCTCTACCTCGGCATAGCCGACCTCCTCGCCTGGAACAAGTACTACGGCTGGTATGGCAACGCCGCCGACCAGGCAGGTGCCTTCTTCGACAATGCGCGTCAGGAGGCCGACGGCACGCCCGTCGGTGTCTCGGAGTATGGCGCCGGTGCCTCGCCCAATCAGCACAGCTGGCCGCTCGACAACAGCCAGAAGGCCAACGGCCACTTCCACCCCGAGGAGGCTCAGGCCTTCTGTCACGAAGGCAACTGGGAGTGCTTTGCACAACGTCCCTGGATGTGGTGCAAGCTCATCTGGCACTTCGCCGACATACAGTCCTATCAGCGCAAGGAGGGCGAGCACGACGGATTCAACGACAAGGGCCTCATCACCTACGACCGCAAGATTCAGAAGGATGCCTTCTGGTTCTATAAGGCCAACTGGAACCCTGAGCCGATGATCTATATCTCTGCCCGCCGCTTCACCGAGCGCTGGGATCCGAAGACCGACGTCCGCGTCTATACCAACCTCGCCAAGGTCACCCTCTACATCAACGGCAAGAAAATCGGACAACTGAAGCCCGATCAGATCTGCCGCGCCCTCTTCAATGACGTCACCCTCCAGCCTGGCGACAACCTGATCCGCGTGGAAGGTCGCTCGGCGGGGCAGTTGCTCAGCGACGAGGTCCATTGGCACCTCGACCCCACCGCCGCTCCCCTCACCGTCCCATCGTCTGGCTCCGTTCAAAGCGGCTCAGCCGCCCCTGCTCAGCCCTCAGGCTATAACCCTGGTTGATGGCATGGACAGTCACCTTCCCTACGCCTAGCCCATTATCAATTACCAATTGTCAATTATCTATTTGTATGAAATACACCACTCTCCTCCTCGTTTCCGCCACAGCCATGCTTGGCTGCCTCGCCTCCCCTCTCCACGCTCAGCAAATCTACGACGCTACCCCCTCGACCCTATCCTCCGTCCTCAAGCAGGTCCAGAAGCAGCTCAAGAAAACCCAGAAGCAGGACATCGTCATCCAGCTCCAGGGCGGCACCTACGAACTCACCGAACCTCTTGACCTCGACCAGTCGTTCAGCGGCCGTGACAGCCACACGCTGACCATCCGCGCCGCCGAAGGCCAGACGCCAGTCCTCAGTGGCGGCCGCACCGTCACCGGCTGGCAGCAAGTCAATGGCAACCTTTGGAAGGCGCCTCTCGACTGCTCCGTCAAACTCCGTTCGCTCCTGGTCAACGGCCGTCGCGCCACCATGGCTGCCGCTCATCAGCGCTCGCGAGGTGCGAGTGTCCTCTCGCGCTTCGAGATTACAGGCGACGAGCCCTGGGCATTCGGTCCCGGCGAGGGTGTCGATGGCATCAAGCTCGTCGACCCCGAGCTCACCTGCTTCCGTAACCCAGAGGACGTCGAGATCGTCCAGGAGAAGGTCTGGACTGAGAAGATTCTCTGTGCCCGCGACATCGACAAGTGGGGCGACACCATCATCGTCCGCTTCCAGCAGCCTGCCGGCGCCATCATCAACTCCATGGCATGGGCTGGCAGAATTGACTACAACAAGCTCTTCTACGTCCGCAATGCTTATGAGCTGCTCGACGAGCCGGGAGAGTTCTACTTTGACCGCTCTGCGCGCATATTATATTATATGTGTCGCCCCGACGAAGACATGACCACCGCCCAGGTCATCGCCCCCTCGACCGAAGGTCTGCTGCGCCTCCACGGCCTGAACTGTGACAATCAGATCCACGGCATCCGTATCGAGGATCTCACCTTCAGCTACGACACCTGGAACCTGATGCCCGTCGAGGGTTCACGCGGCTTCGGCAGCATCCAGACGCTCGGCCTCGCCACCAAGTACATCCCCGATGGCAACTGGCACCCCACCAAGTACAACTCGTGTGACACGCCCATGGGCTGCGTCGACATCCGTTCGGCGCGCGACATCCAGATCACCGGCTGCCGCTTCGAGCACCTCGGCTGCGCTTCGGCTGTCACGCTGCTCAACGACGTCTCAGAGAGCAGCGTCCAGGGCTGTGTCTTCAATGACATCTTCGGCAATGCCGTCACTGTCGGGCATCCCCAGCACTATGAGATAGGTGATGGCGAAGGCGTCTTTGCTCCCGGCATCGAAGGCCTCTGCCATGACATCCAGATCACCGACAACTACATACGCAACGTCTCCATCGACTTCCGTCAGGTCGAGGCCATTCTCGGCTTCTTCGTCCGTGACGTCCATATCGACCACAACGACATCCTCGGCACCCCCTACGGTGCCATCGCCCTCGGCTGGTGGTGGGGCAATGCCAATACGCCCGAGCCTAAGCTCGCCGGCAATAACACTATCTCGTTCAACCGCGTCGGTCAGTCGCATCAGCTCCTCTCTGATGGCGGCATCGTCTACATGCTCGGCCCCCAGCCCGGCTCGGTCATCGAAGGCAACTACCTCTTCAAGGGTCCCCGCTGCATCTATCCTGACGACGGTTCGGCTGGCTGGAAGATCCACGACAACGTCATCAACTCGGTCGGCCAGCTCTGGTTCCATATCGACTCTGACCGCGACTACGACATCGACACTTACCACAACTTCGTCAAGGCGAACAACACCGCCAACTCCGGCCGCGGCACCGAGATACGTGACACGCAGACCTTCCGTAACGTTCCTTTCAGCGCCGAAGCCGAAGCCATCATGAATGCCTCGGGCATCTCTCCCGCCTGGCAACACATCATCCCAGCCGAAGAGCCCGCACTCGTCCGCATCTACCCCGAGTTCAACATCAAGAAATGGTGATGTAATTTACAATTTGACCATTTACAATTTACCATTGCTTCGCGCTACGTCGAGCAATTTGACCATTTACAATTTACCATGAAGTATCGCCTCACCGTTTCCGTAGCAGCCATGTTTGGCTGCCTTCTCTCCCTCTCCTCCCCCACGTCCCTCCTGGCTCAGTCCTCCCCCTCAAAGGGGGACCGAGGGGGGCTCCCCGTCCTCGAGACTGGCGGCCGCGAGATGCCTGATGAGTGGATTGACAGCGACACCGGCCACCGCATCATCAAGCTCACCCGCCGCGCTGGAGCCAACCGCAGCTTCTACTTCCACAACCACCCCTTCGTCGGTGACGAGATGCTCTTCGTCGGCAGTGACCAGCAGCAGGCTTCGACCGACATGCTCGCCGGCAACGGCACGCAGGGCGTCCTGAAGCAGATGTACGCCGTCAACCTCCAGACCCTCCAGGTCCGTCAGGTCACCCACGAAGCCACCGGTGTCTCGACTGAGATCGTCTGCCGCGCCACGCGCGAGCTCTACTTCCAGCGACAGGACTCCGTCTTCGCCTGCAGCATCGCCGATGGCAGTACCCGCCTCATCGCCCGCCTACCCGAGGGCAAGAGCGGACACATCGTCTGCATCAACTGCGACGGCAGCCGCCTCGCCGGCACCTTCGACAATCCCGAGGAGGCGCGCATCGTACGCCAATATCCCCAGAAGCATGAGTTCTTCAACCGCATCTTCAATGCCCGTCTCGAGAAGACCATCTTCACCATCGACACCCGCACAGGCGAATTCACCGACGTCTGGACCGACCATGCGTGGCTCAACCATCTGCAGTTCTCTCCCACTGACCCCTATCGGCTCCTCTTCTGCCACGAAGGTCCCTGGCACAAGGTGGACCGCATCTGGAATATCGACATCCGCACTCATCAGCCCGTGCTGATGCACCGCCGCACCGTCTATCGCGAGATAGCCGGCCACGAGTGGTTCGGCGCCAGCGGCCGTTACCTCTATTTCGACCTCCAGAAGCCCCGCAGCACCACCTTCTACGTGGGTCGTGTCGATGTCGAGACGCTTCACGAGGAAATCTTCCCGCTGCTGCGCGACGAGTGGGCCGTCCACTACACCACAGCCTGGGACGAGTCATTCCTCGCTGGTGATGGCGGCTCCAAGTCGAGCGTCGCCCATTCCGACCGCGACCAGTGGATCTACCGCTACGACTTCCCCACCACCCATCATTCGCTCGGCGGTGACACACCCGATGCCCAGGACTCCACCTACACCATCGTCTGCGACACACTCCGCACTGAGCGTCTCGTCAATATGCAACACCACAACTACAACCTCGAACCCAACGTCCACTTCTCGCCCGACAACCACTGGGTCATCTTCCGTGCCAACTTCGAAGGCTACGACAATGTCTATGCCGTCGAACTGTGAGTACTCAAGCGCTTGAAACGTTGCGAAGATCATCGAGCAGAATTCAGAAATATTATCGCAACGTTGCCAGAAGGTTGGTCATGTGCTGAAAAGGGGCTATCTTTGCAGCGTCAAAAAGAACGAAACAGACGTTCTCTTGACTACCTGAAAGACACTGTTGGATTTTGTGTTAGTTAGTTAATAATATGTGTATGCTAAAACAACCGCCTTCGTGATGAAGGCGGTTGTTTGCGTCTGATGCTGATTTGCCTGCAGGAACGAGGCTCAGTCGTCCGGCAGAATCTCCTTGGGGACGATTAACCAATCAGTCGTCCGGCAGGAGTTCGGAGGCATCCATCTCCTGCTCCACCTCTTCGTTGGCGGGAACGGTGTCCTCGATGAGCCTGCCGTTGACCTTGACGGCGACACCGTCCATCGAGCGAAGCAAGTCAATGAGTGGAGTGGTGATGTGAACCTTGAACTTACGGCTGTAGAGCTTGACGACGTAGCCCTGGTTGGGATCGCAGACCTCGAAGTAGAGGGCGGTATGCGCCTCGGGAAGCCGGTCGCCGGGAGCAAGGGCTGCGCGGCGCTCCTCCTCGAGGGCACGGTGGATGATGGCATCCGCCATCTGCTCGATGCCAGCGTGGGTGAGCCGGTGGCAGTCCATGACGACAGTGAGGCTCTCAAGCAGCGAGTCGGCCACCTGGTCGAGCTGACGGATGGAGCCGATGTTGAACTCGAGGTCGAAGGGTGTGCGTGCCTCGCCGCGCAGGAAGCGCTTGGGCTGGTACTTCGCCTGGATATAGAGGTACATACCCTCCTTGCCGAAACCGCGCCACTGGGGATACGCCTGGCCGAAGAGGGCGAAGTCATGGCGGCCCGAGTAGTCCTCGACGGTCAGGATGCCGTAGGGATTGCCCGCCTTGGAAGTTCCCTCACGCCAGCCGGAGACGATGCCGCCACAGGTAATCTCGCGTCCCTGAAGCTTCTGGATACGCTCCAGCTCGGGGCGATTCTCACGCAACTCCTGAAGTTTGGCATCCTGCTCCTCCTTGGTACGGGGATTGGGGATGGACTCGAGGTCTGCCATGGTGGTATTGCAGGCGTAAAGGAGCTGGAACTTGTACTCGTCGAGGGGATGTGCCGAGAGGTAGAGGCCGACGAGCTCCTTCTCCTTGTTGAGTCGCTCGAGTGTGCTCCACTGGTCGTAGTCCTTGGGGGGCTCGGGATGCTGGATGGCAACCATAGCGTCCTCGAGGTCGCCGAAGAGGGAGAGCTCGTTGGACTCCTTGTCCGCCTTGAACTTCTGTCCGTACTTGATGACCTGGTCGAGGAAATTGCCACCCGAGGGAAGAGGGGCGACGTACTGCTCACGCTTGTATTTGCCGAAGCTGTCGAAGGCTCCGGAGAGGGCGAGCGACTCGAGCGCCTTGCGGTTGACAGCACCGAGGTCGACGCGCTCCACGAGATCGAAGATGTCTCGGTAGGGACCGTTCTGCTTGCGCTCGTTGACCACGGCATCGGCAGCACCCTCGCCGAAACCCTTGATACCGGCGAGGCCGAAGCGCACAGCGCCCTCGGTATCGACCGAATAGCGCTGACGCGAGAGGTTGATGTCGGGACCCTTGACGGCGAGACCCATGGCGCGGCACTCGTCCATCTGCTTGGCGAGCTCGGTAACGTTGTTGAGCGAACGCGAGAGGACGGCTGACATGTACTCGGCGGGATAGTGCGCCTTCAGATAGCCTGTCTGATAGGCCACCCAGCCGTAGCAGACAGCGTGGCTCTTGTTGAAGGCATAGGAAGCGAACTTCTCCCAGTCGGCCCAGATCTTTTCGAGCACCTTGGGGTCGTGGCCGTTCTTCTTGCCGCCCTCGATGAACTTGGGCTTCATAGCATCGACAATGTCCTTCTTCTTCTTACCCATCGCCTTACGGAGGGCGTCGCTCTCGCCGCGGGTGAAGTCAGCGAGCAGTCGCGAGAGGAGCATGACCTGCTCCTGGTAGACAGTGATGCCGTAGGTATCCTTGAGGTACTTCTCCATGCAGGGGATGTCGTAAGTGATGGGTTCCTGTCCGGTCTTGCGGCGAATGAACGCGGGAATGTAGTCCATTGGACCCGGGCGGTAGAGGGCATTCATCGCCACGATGTCACCGATGCAGTCGGGATGGAGTTCCTTGAGGTACTTCTGCATGCCAGGCGACTCGAACTGGAAGGTGCCGACGGTGCGTCCGGCGGCGAAGAGCTCGTAGGTGGGCTTGTCGTCGATGGGGATGTGGTCAATGTCAACCTCCACGCCGCAGGTCTCCTTGATATTGTCGAGTGCCTCGTTGATGATGCCGAGGGTCTTGAGTCCGAGGAAGTCCATCTTGATCAAGCCGGTCGACTCGATGACGTGGCCATCGTACTGGGTGACGAGCAGCTTGGTGCCATGGTCGTCGACGACCGAGACGGGGACGACGGTGTCGATGGGGTCGCGGCCGATGATCATGCCGCAGGCGTGGACGCCGGTGCCGCGCACATTGCCCTCGAGCATCTGGCCGAGGCGCATGACGTTGCGGATGGCGGGATCGTCGCTCTCGCAGGCCTGGGCGAGTTCGGGCACCACCTTGATGCAGTTCTTGAGGTTGCACTTGAGCGCCTTGCCATTCTCCTCGGGCATACGGTCGGGTACGAGACCGGCGAGGTGGTTAGCAACGGGGATGGGGACCTTCTCGACGCGCGCCATATCCTTGAGCACCATCTTGGTAGCCATGGTGCCGTAGGTGATGATGTGCGAGACGCGGTCGGCGCCGTACTTCTCCTGCACCCACTCGATGACACGCGGACGGCCGTCGTCGTCGAAGTCGGTATCGATATCGGGCAGGGAGATACGGTCAGGGTTGAGGAAACGCTCGAACAGCAGGTCGTACTTGATGGGGTCAATCTTGGTGATGCCGAGACAATAGGCGACGGCGGAGCCGGCTGCAGAACCACGGCCTGGGCCGACCGAGACCCCGAGCTCCTCGCGGCAGGCGCGGATGAAGTCCGATACGATGAGGAAGTAGCCGGGGAAACCCATGGTCTTCATGATATGGAGCTCGAACTTGATGCGCTCCCAGACGTCGGGGCGAAGTGCGGCGATGATCTCATCGTCAGTCATCTCCTGCGCCATGGGGTCACCCTCGTAGCCATACTCGGGGATGAGGTAGTGATTGTCGCGCGCACCACGCAGGGTGAGGTGTCGCAGGTAGTCGGCTTCGAACTTGATGCGCACCACCTTCATAAGGTCGCCGTTGCCGAGCTTCTTGAACTTCTTCTGCGCCTCTTCGTCTGAGAGGACGACGTTGCCGTTCTCGTCGCGCGTCATCTCGTCGAAGAGCATCTCACGGGTGTACTTCTTGCGATAGTCCTCCTCGAGGCCGAAGTCGGCAGGAATCTCAAAGTTGGGCATGATGGGGCCGTTCTCGATATTGTACTCCTCGCACTTGTCGACGATTTCGATGGTGTTGCGGAGTGCCTCGGGGACGTCGTGCCACAGTTCGTTCATCTCCTCGGTGGTCTTGAACCACTCGGACATGGTGTAGCGCATGCGGGTAGGATCGTCGAGGTCCTTGCCGGTGTTCATACAGATGAGGTGGTCATGTGCCTCGCCATTCTCACGGTCGACGAAGTGGACGTCGTTGGTAGCAATGAGCTTGATGCCATGCTTGTGCGCCATCTCGATGAGCCAGGGGTTGAGTTGGTTCTGCTTCTCGAGACACTCGGGGTTGTAGCCGGGCGCCATGCTGGGATGGCGCTGCAGTTCGATATAGTAGTCGTCACCGAAGAGCTGCTTGTGCCACAGTATTGCCTGCTCGGCGGCATCGAGGTCGCCGCTATCGAACTTCTTGGGTACCTCGCCACCCAGGCAGGCGGAGCAGCAGATGAGGTCCTCGTGGTACTTCTCGAGCACTTCGTGGTCGATACGGGGACGCATGTAGTAGCCATCGACCCAACCTATCGAGACCGCCTTGATGAGGTTCTGGTAGCCATGCTTGTTCTTGGCAAGCAGGATGAGGTGCCAGCCGCTCATGTCTGCCTTGCCTTCCTTCTTGTCGAGCGAGCGGTGCGCCACGTAAACCTCACAGCCGAAGATAGGCTTGATGCGAGGGAGGCCCTCTTTCTCGCGCGCCTTGTTCTCCTTGTTCGAGATATCGAAGAAGTCCTTGATGCCGAACATGTTGCCATGGTCAGTGATGGCGAAGCCTGGCATGCCGTCCTTGGCTGCCTTGGCAAAGAGCTTGGCGATCTTGCATTGACCGTCAAGGAGACTGAACTCGGTATGTACGTGCAGATGTGCAAAAGGTTCCATGTCGTTATATTGTGTCGAAATCGGCTGCAAATTTAGTAAAAAGTTGCGACATGACCAAATATTTGGGGCAAATTATTTAATTTTTTGCCCATAAATTTGTATATATAATTTAAAATGTGTAATTTTGCAGCCGATTATGGGAGGGTTGACCTCCGCGAGTTACATCTTACCCCCTTCAAGATAACTTATGCACCTTTCATCACGCAAAGTTGTGGCAGTAGTTGCTGTCACAGGACTAACAGGACTAACAGTTGCTGCCAACCTGACACTGACAACTGACAACACATGGAGCTTCGAGGGCTCCACATTCATCGCCGACGGGTGGGAAGCCCGCGGCACCGGATCCGTAGCAGGTTGGTCGCTGGAGCGATACGATGCCAACGCTCAGTTCACCGGCGAGTACATTGCCGCCCCAGCCGCCGAGGCCGGGTCGCAGCTCGCCATGAGCACAACGGGCGGACAGGGCAACATGAAGGTGTCCGAAGTGGACAACTGGCTGGTATCGCCCATCCTGACCGTCCCTGAAGGCAAAAGCTTCCTCTCCTACCTGCTCGCCTACAACATCAACTACAACAGCAATTCCAACCTCGCCCCCGAGGAGCGCTACAGCTTCGAGGTGCTCATCGAACCTACCACCGACAGCATCTACTACCACGACTTCGTGCTGCTCACCGCCGACACGCTGGTCAATGCCATCGACCAGACGCCCTACCCCTGGGAACTCCACACGGTGGACCTCTCGGCATGGGCAGGACAACAGGTGCGCGTGGCCTTCCACCAGCATGGCAAGCCCAACTCGGTGAACACCTCTGCCAGCAAGTTCGCCAACGACTACACCTTCATCGATCAGGTCTGCATCACCGCTGAGGAGCAATGCGACCTCGCCATCCAGGCAGGCCCCACGCTGCAGAAGGGTGCGCTCGTCGAGCAGGAGGTGACGGTGCCTCTGGTGTGCAATGCCGGAGCGCTGGACGCTGACGTGACAATGCACTACCAGGTGGACCTGCAGGAGGAGGTCTCTGAGACAGTTCACCTGACACTCACTGCTGGCGAGACGACGTCGTTCACCTTCTCCCAGAAGGCCACCTTCCTGGAGCGCCAGGAGGCACAGGGCATCCGCGTCTGGTTAGAGTGCGAGGCGGACGACTACAAAGGAAACAATGAAGCATCGTCGAGTGTCAAGATCAACACCCTCGGCACGATGCCCTACGCCAGCTCCACCGAGACGTTCCCTGAGGACTTCGTGAGCGAGACGTCGAACTACAAGAAGGGCTGGGCATGGTATGACAACTACCAGCAGTGGGTCTACACCTACTACAAGAGCAAGTATTACCTCAATACGGTGCATCGCTATGCGCTCCAGGCAGATACGCTGCGCTTCCGACTGGTTGCCAATGCCACCAAGGCGGGCATGCAGCTCGACGTCTGCCTGACACAGGACCTCCAGAACCGCCAGCTGCTCGTCTCGGTGCCCATCGATGGCATAGTAGGCGTGGACAACGAATACATCTTCGAAGCCGTCGTCCCCGAGGCAGGCGACTACATCCTGAGCCTCATTGGCTCGGGCAGTGACGGACAGATAGCCATGACGAGCCTGGAGTTCGGCGGCGAGCAGTACGAACCCGCTGACGACCCCTGGGACATCGACGACAGCACCCGCGGCGCCTCCTACGTGCTCCCCTACGCCACCTCGTTCGAGAGCGGACAGGACTCGCTGGACTGGCTGATACGCAATCCTGACCGCGACCTCGACTACTGGGGTATCGAGGAGACCTATCCCTACGTAATGGAGGGTCGTCGGTCGATGTTCCTCAACTGGGAGCGCTACTTGCACAACGACTGGGTGATTTCACCCAAGCTCTCATGCTATAAACCGGAACCCGATGGTGAGGCCCCCGACGATGAACCTTCGGTGGTCCCCCAGTCCCTGCGGTTCTACTACGGTTCGACCAACGACTTCAGCACCACAGGCAAATATCCACAGGAGCATCTGCGTGCCTACCTGGTACCTGCCTCGGTGATCAAGGTGGACGAGATATTGGCACAGGGTACGCTGCTGGGCGAGGTCAACGTGCGCAACTACTTCCAGTTCGCCAATTTCAACTTCGAGGCGCCAGCCGTGGGTTCCTTCCGCATCGCCCTGCTGGCGTGCGACGGCTATGACAACGTCTTCCTGGACCAGCTGTCGGTCAGCCAGTCGCCCGAACTGTTGCTCACGGGTGCCGAAATCACACGAGTGGGTGATGACACGCTACGCATCACGACGCAGCTGGTCAACTGCTCGCCGCTCTCCATCGCGGGTGACGTCCAGCTGCAGTTCACGCTGAACCGCACCGACTCGTTGGGCAACGTGACCACCACCCATTCGCAGGCGGAGACATTGTCCCTGAACCTGCCCGCCGCCACGGGCTGCGGCGATACGCTGAGCTATACTTTCACGCAATACGTGCTGCATCCACAGCTGGGCACCTATACTGCGCTGGTGGAGCTGACGCCTGCCGAGGGTATCGACACCGACCTCACCAACAACCAGTGGACCTCCGCCCCCTGCGTCGTGGAGGTCTCGCCCGACCACGAGATAGAGGAGGGCAGCGTCGAACTCTGCGAGGACAACTTCCCCGACGACATCTTCATGTCGCGTCTGGCGCGCTTCGACTACGACCACAATGGCTGGCTCTCGCCCTCCGAGATTGCTCAGATCAAGACACTCAATTACGACGCCTACGACTCCTCCACCGGCGAAGTGGACCCCATGCGCGCCCTATGGAGCATCGAGGGCATTCAGTACCTCACCTCGCTGACCTCCGTAGTGCTCAACTACAACGCCATCGAGGAGGCCGACTTCAGCCAGAATCCAGCATTGACCAGCATTGCGATGGGTGTCAACGACCTGAAGCGCATCGACGTGAGCGGCTGCCCCCAATTGACCAGCCTCAGCATCATGATGAACGACCTCACCGAACTGGACGTGACCCACTGCCCACTGCTCGAAAACCTCAGTATCGGCATCAACCAGATTGCCCAGCTTGACCTGAGCCAATGTCCCGCATTGACCAAACTCAATGCTCCCTACAACCGCCTCTATGCGCTGGATCTCTCTGCCAACACCAAGCTGCAGAGCCTCAGCCTCTACGGCAACCAGCTATGCTGCCTGGACCTCGACGGTCTGGAGCAGGAGATTCCTGACAATGCCTTCTGGTGCGACAATGACGGTCAGGGCAACTACAACGTCCACGAAGTCATACTCGACCAGGAGAGCCGACTGCTCCTGGACTCATTGCAGGCTTCGACCGGCTTCGACATCAGCCGCGTCAGCAACCTCAAGGGGGCTACCCTCTCGGATGACGGTGCCTACCTGTTGTTCAAGGACGAAATCATCAGCTATACCTACCGCGTAAGTCCCGCCAAGCAGGTGACCTTCAAGATACGGGGCGAATTGACAATCTCCATCGAGACGATAGGCAAGGATGCAGCCTCCGCCAATACCCTGCATTGCTACGATCTGATGGGACGTGAGGTGAAGCCTTCGGACAAGGCAATACGATTGAACAAAGACAACCATACCTATATCATTATTAATAATTAAAATCCAACAATCACGATGAAGAAAATCTTCTCTTCAGCCGTACTGCTCTGCCTGGCGCTGACCGCTGCGCAGGCACAGTACAACGTCGTGCTCCACGAGAGCTTCGACAAGTGCACGGACAAGGGTGGCAACGACGGCAACTGGTCAGGTACCGTGGGAAGCAGCTATCTCAACGACGACAAGACCGACGTCAGCTGGACCTCTGCCAATGCCTACCAGAACTTCCGTTGCTCTAAACTCGGTTCGAGCAAGGCAGTGGGCAGCCTGGTCACCAATCAGGCGCTCGAGGCTGGCAAGGCCTACACCATCGGCTTCAAGGCAGCTGGATGGGATGACAATGCCGGCTTGGTACTCAACCTACTTGACGCCGAGGGCACCGTGGTCTATACCGACACCACTATCTGCTCAAGCAAGTCCGCTTGGGACAACATCTCCCTCACTGTGACTCCAACCACCGCCACCACCCAACTGCAGGTGGTCAGCAACGGTACTTCCGTGAAGAAGTCGCGTGCCTGGGTCGACGAAATCTACGTACTCGACGCTGCCTGCGAGGCTCCCGTAGCTGCTCCTGCTTTCGAGAATCCTACCGGCGACTATGCCGGTTCGGTCGACATTGTTCTCTCCTGTGCTGACGAGATGGCATTGATCTACTACACCACCGACGGCACGATGCCCACCACCGCTTCGACTGTCTACACCGGTGCTGTAGCACTCAGCGAGGGCGGCAACTACACCGTGCGCGCCATCGCCGTCGATGAGGCTGGCAACTTCAGCCCCATCGCCTCCGAAAACTACAACATCCTGCCCAGTTGCTCGACCTTCGCCGAGTTCCGCGCACTGGAGGATGGCACTAAGGCTATCCTCACCGTAGATCAGGCCACCGTGCTGGCTACCACCAGTTCGGCAGTCTATGCCCGCGACGCTGCCGGCACGCCACTGATCTTCAACTCTTCGAAGATCAACAAGAGCAACTGCGAGGTGGGTGCTACCTTCAGCGGCACCTTCAAGGGCGTCAACACCTACAACAAGACTGTAGGCCACACCATCAACTCCGCCGACACCACAGGCGTAGAGATCGGTGAGGCAGCTGCCGTGGAGCCTGTCGCTGCCACCATAGCCGCTTTGACCACCGACTCGCTGAAGCTCGAGAACGACTACATCGTCCTGCGCGGCACCGTCAAGACTGTCGGCACCAACACCTATCTCTACGACGGCACTGACAGCGTTGTGGTCTTCGACAAGTTCCAGCTCAGCCTGCCCGAGTTCGACGAGACCAAGACCTACAACGTCGCTGGCATCTACGTCTGCTACAACGGCACCAAGCAGATCTGCCCCGTCTCCGCAGCTGACGTAGCCGAATATCAGCCTATCGTTGCCGATCCTGCCGACGGCTCGACCATCGGTTCGGTTCGCGTCATCACCGTCAGCTTCCTGGAGTACACCTCGGCTGCCATCGGTGAGAACATCTACCACAACGTCTGCAAGGTAGAGGGCGTCGACAACAACTACTCAGCCCAGTCCATTGCCTTCAATGCCATCGGTAACGGCCAGGTTCGCATCGGCTTCGACGAAGTCACCGCTGCCGGCACCTACAAGGTAACCATCCCTGCCAACCAGATCGACCTCTACAACGGCGACGTCTACGATGGCAAGAACGAGGAGATCAGCTTCACCTACACCGTCGATCCTGAGCTCTACCAGGCTCCCAGCTTCGTCATCGATCCTGCAGCTGGCGAGGTCAGCTATCTCAACAAGTTCGTCTACACCTTCGGCCGTGGCGAGGAGCAGTACACCAGCTACATCCGCAATGGTGAGCAGGATGAGGCTCCCGTGCTGACCGATGCCGATGGCAACACCGTAGCCACCGGTTCGGTAGCCGTAGGCACCAGCGACATCACCGTCACTCTCAGCGCTCCCGTCATGACTGCCGGCCAATACAAGCTGCACATTCCTGCAGGCTGGGCATTCGGCGGCATGAGCACCAAGACCGCTGACGACCTGGCTCCTGCTGTCGATGCTGAATACACCGTCACGGGCGAGGGCCTCACCCAATATGAGTGGAGCCGTGCAGCCAACAACTACTTCGACACGCTGCACATCGTCTTCCCTGACAAGCAGAAGATCACTGCCAAGAACGCCTTCGGCACCTGCTACCTCTACTTCAACGGCGAGAGAAGCACCGTCAACTTCGCTGTAGGCAAGGTCTACATCCCCGGTGGCAACAACAATGCCATCAACAACATCCCATTGGCTGACAACGAGGCCGTCATCGTCACCTCGAAGGTCGTCAAGGAGGGCACCTGGAGCTTCACCATCGCTGAGGGCGCATTCACCTTCGACGATGAGACCACCTCTACCCCAATCGTGGGTGAGTTCGAGGTCAAGGCTAATGCCACCCACGTCTACGGCAATGACCAGGCCAGCGATGACTACGCTGCCATCAGCGCTTGCGGCATCAGCGAGACCATCCCTGAGACCGTCACCATAACCCTGCCTGGCAAGAAGTACCTCACCAAGTACACCTCGGCCGGCACCTTAGACGCCAGCGTCTACGATGCTCAGAAGGATACCACCGTCAACCTCTCCAACTCGGCTGTCACTGTCAAGAATCCTACCGATGGTTCCGACTCTTACATCGAGATTAAGACCACAGGCTACGAATTTGACCTCACCGAGGGCAATGGATACACCATCATCCTCAACAACGGCGCTGTACACTATGGCGACGGCGAGGACACCAAGGCCGACATCCACAAGCTCATCGAGCCTATTTATATCAACTTCAACATCGGCACTCCTGTCAACCCCGACGATGAGGCTTACGAGCAGTTCGCTCAGGAGTATGAGTCACTCTCTCAGCAGTGGACCATGG
>R14__coassemble_578_pt1 | contig 24253 bp, 14 predicted proteins | sample R14__metabat2_high_PE_017 | metagenome-assembled genome bin R14 | reverse complement strand
TTTCGCAATATTTTTGCCTAAAAATTTGGAAATGTCAAAATATTTCCCTATCTTTGCGCCCGCAATTGACAAATTCTCTTGCCCCATGGTGTAATGGTAGCACACCAGATTTTGGTTCTGTTTGACTGGGTTCGAGTCCCGGTGGGGCAACAGCATCTCTTTTTGAGCACAACATTCGCAGCTGATTGTATTCAGTTGCGTTTTTTGGAGCAAATAACAATCCCCACCTTCAGCGTGTCTGAAGATGGGGATTGGAATGAAGAATTATGATGTTTGATTTTCGCTCTTAATCAGCTTCGTTAGTGTAGGTCGAAGTGCCGGAGGTCGAGATGGTCTGAGTGGTAACGGTCTGGCCCTTGTCGGTCACTGTATGATTGGTCGTGGTGACTCCGTTCTTGGTATTGGAGCTATAGTTGGACTGGAAATTGATGCTCTGAGTAGGCTTGGGAGCCATTACATCATCTGCTTCACCATTGCTGCATGAAGTCATACCAGCTGCCATTGAAACGAGTACCATTGCGAGTGCGAAAATCTTTTTCATAATCTATTGTGGAGGCTCACCTGTATCGTCTCCGGGGTGTAATGTCGCTTTGCGGCGGTTAATGAGGGTTGTTGCCGCTGAGCGGCGGTTAATGATTGTTTTTTGTTTTTTGACGCTGCAAAGATAGCGGGTTTTCGGGAGATGACAATGAGAATGGCAATGTTGGTGAAAGAAAAGTGATGAAAGGGGGAGGACGGGGCGCAACGTTGCGACCTGTGGCCGCGTGCGGGAGATATTGGCATGAATTATTTCGCTCGGTCTCTTGTTTACTTTCTGACTTTTTGAGGCATATAGATATGAACAGTTCCTGCCGACCAGGTCGCTGGTGGACTTTGTAAATAGAAAAACTTTAACTACAATATAATATGAAGAAACTTATGATGGCATCATACGTCGCTGCTGCGATGTCTTGTCTGTTCGCTTGTAAACCGAGCACTCCAGTGAGTGAGGATTCTGCTATTGTCAATCTGGTCGATCTGACCGAAATGATCGACCGCTATCATCGTGCTCAGGACAGCATTGCCCAAATCGAAGAGGACAAGGAAACTGCCTGTCTCAAAATCATGGAAGGATGCGACATCCAGAAGTACCGAGAGCCCAGCCCGGATGACGACTATGCCTTCCTCGAAATCCCCCAGTTCCAACACGAAAGTCTGGAGGCTTGGGTCACTGCTTACAATGCCCTCGTCAGCAATTATGACATGACTTCGCTGTACGAACTCTGGGCTCGGTCAGAATGGGCTGGTGGTGATGTTGAACCAGCAGTGGTAAGTCGTGACATCGCCGGGTTCAGGACAGACATCCCCTTGACCGACTCCGTCCGCGTGAAGCTCAGAAATGCCCAGAGCGAGGCGAGCGGATTCATCATCAATCCCGCGAAGGACGCAACGGCAATTGCCAAAGTGCGAATGGCGTGGGATGACCTGAATGATTGCCTGAATGCACAGCTGGATCAGCTTTATGGAGCCCCGGACAGTGTCAGAGAACGATGCCTCCCAGTGACTCTTTTCGGTTGGCGAGAGATTCGAGAGCAACCTTCATGGAAAGCTTTGGAATCGATAGAGGATGAATCAGAGCGTATCGAGGCATTCTTCAAGATGATGCAGGAGGCATCGACATTCGAACAGCAGAGCCAGATTGCCCTGGCTTCCTATCGCGTTATTCCCTGTTGCATATTGGCACCTACCATGCGATTCATGCTAGGCTCCGGACAATATAGCAAGTATCAGTTCGCGCTCTGGTTCGGCTGGCGTTCCATGATGCAGGTGAACTATTTCGGACTGTCCAGAGACAGTACCATTGCCGACGGGCTCTACAATCAGTATCGTAAGGCTGCGTTCCTGGCGACACTCCTCCATTTCGACCAGAATACGGCAGATGAATTAGCCAACACCAACCTCTTGCTGTTTGCGTCCTATAGCAACATCGTCCGTAACGGAAGCTGTATCGTCGGCAGTGATGCCATTTTGGATGAGGAGCTCATCTTTGGCGATGACGACTGATTGTCATTACGACAGCCCTCTCCCCCCCATCGAATGAATATGCGACGAATGTAAGAAAAATCCATAATTCTGTAAAGCCCATGTCGGCAAAAAGCTGTATCTTTGCCGCGCAAAATCGTTCAGAAATATGCAACAGTTCTTACACTTGGTCAATGAGATGTCGCCCTACCTGCTACTGGGCTTTCTGCTGGCAGGCCTACTGCACGCCTTCGTGCCTGGCAGGCTCTATGCCCGTTATCTATCGCAGGGACGCTTCAGCTCGGTGTTCTATGCTGCGCTGTTCGGCATCCCGCTGCCCCTCTGCTCATGCGGTGTGATACCCACTGCCATGTCGCTTCGCAGGGAGGGCGCATCGAAGGGTGCTGTGGTCTCGTTTCTGATAGCCACGCCACAGACGGGAGTAGACTCCATCCTTGCTACTTACGGCCTGATGGGACTGCCTTTCGCCATCGTCCGTCCGCTGGCAGCGCTGTGCACCGCATTGGTGGGCGGTGGAGCCACCCTGCTCTTCGACGGGCATCAGGCTGGCAACGCCAGCACGAAGGGAGAGCGGCCACTTCGGGGCTCGTTCCTGCAGCGCCTTGTCGAAGCATTGCGCTATGGCTACATCACCATGATGCAGGACATCGGCCGCTGGCTGATATTGGGTCTAGCCGTTGCGGCTCTCATCACTATCTGTGTCCCCACCGAGTGGTTCGCCGTCTTCAGGGGCAATACATTGGCATCCATGCTGATGGTCATTGTCATCGCTGTGCCGATGTATGTGTGCGCCACAGGCAGCATCCCGATAGCCGTGGCTCTGATGATGAAGGGGCTGACCCCTGGCGCTGCGCTGGTGCTGCTGATGGCAGGACCGGCGTGCAATGTCGCTTCGATGCTCGTGGTGCGCAAGGTGCTGGGTTGGCGCACACTCGGCGTCTATCTCGCCTCCATCGTAACGGGTGCTGTCAGCTTCGGCTGCCTCATTGACTACCTGCAGTTCCACGGCATCGTGGGCTTTGTCGATAGATTGATCATGACCGACACCTGCTGTCTGCCACCTGATTCGATGCTGTCGTGGGGCAGCACGGCATTACTGCTGGTGCTGCTCGTGGTGGCATCGATCAGACCACATATCAACAACAATAATAATCAATCCATAACAATCCATCAGATGAAAACATATCACATCGAAGGCATGAGTTGCAATCATTGCCGCATGTCTGCCGAGAAGGCGATTCTCGCTGTGGAGGGAGTGACCACAGCCAATGTGGACCTGCAGAAGAAGGCGGCCTACGTCGAAGGCACAGCCCCCGCCGCCGCCATCATCCATGCCGTGGGGGAAGTCGGATTCACTTGCACCGAGGCATGATGGACCTACACATCAAGAACATGGTGTGCCCCCGCTGCATTCAGGCAGTGCGGGGCATCCTTGAGTCTATGGGGCTCGCTGTCGTACAGGTGAATCTGGGCGATGCTGAGATCGAGGGCGAACTCTCCGAGTCGCAAGAGGTACAGTTGGCACGACTGCTGGAGGAGCAGGGTTTCTCCTTGCTCGACGATCCACGTTCCCAGCTCGTCGAGCAGATACGTGTGTCTGTGATGGAATGGGTGCGGATGGAGGCCGAACGTCCTCGGCTGTCGGACTTCCTCAGCCGACGGCTGGCACGTGACTACAGCAGTCTCAGCAAGCTCTTCAGCGAAGTGCGTGGCATCACCATCGAGCGCTTTGCCATCCTGCACCGCATCGAATATGCCAAGGAACTGCTCTGCTACAGCCAGCAGTCTGCCAGCCAGATAGCCTACCAGTTGGGCTACAGTTCGCCAGCACACCTCACTGCGCAGTTCAAGCAGGTCACGGGTATGACGCCCAAGGCATTCCGTGAGCAGCGCGACAAGCATCGCATCGCCTTGAGCGACATCTGAGGTTACCTTACGCTGATGCGCTGGCCTTTCTCGTTCAGCAGGATGCCGTGGTCGCTCGTCATGTCGTAGGTGCAGAGGTAGAGGTTCTTGCTGATGGCCTTGATGCTCCAGAAGAGGGGAGGTGTCAGCACCTTTCCGTCCTGCGTGATCAGGCCCTTCCATCCCTCGTTGGTGACGTAGCAGAGCAGCGTGGCTGTCTCTTCGACATCCTGCTGCGTGATGGGTCTCGATGGGTCTTCGCTGCTGCCTACCCAGCGCTTTTCGCCCGTCAGGTAGGTGAGTCGGTGGACGTCGCTGCATACGAAGTCGTCGATCAGCTGGCCGTCGAGCGCGTAGTGCCATTGCCAGTGGTTCTCGTCAGCGACGGTGATGTAGCCTTCGTGTGTCACCATCAGATAGCACCAGTTGCCCTCCAGGATGGTGCGCAGGTGGCTGTCCTTGACCATGCGGTGTGGCGGGATCATCTCGCCGGTCTCGGCATCGGTCAGCACTGCCTCACGGATGAAGATCCAGTATTCATCCAGTGCCCACGATATCTTGTCATATTCAGGCGCGACGCTCCAGCGCCCGCAGGTGTCGATGAGGCCCAGTTTGCCATTGTCGCCCACCATTGGGAGTTGACCCTTGTGGTAGGTGTAGCACTCTGTATCGCGTGGCGCCGTGGCAGCGAAGCGTGCCACGATGTTCTGCTGCTGGTCGAGGATATAGAGTGAGTCGTGCGATGCGACGAGGGCGCGTCCCTCCTCATAGACGTAGGCTTTGACGATTGATTCGTCGAGCAGGATGGACTGGCGGCTGCGCAGGTTGAGGTAGCCACGGCGTCGGTTCTGGGCAAAGGCTGCCAGACTGTCCTCTTCCTCATGGACGAGCCATGTCACGTCGTCAAGAATTACCTCTCCGCTCCATTGGTCGGTCACACGATTGATATGAGAATAGCCTCTTTGGCAATTGTGCTTCAGCACAAGGTTGTAGCCCAACTCTTCGCTCCATGTATTGCTGTTGCCCAATGCGTCGCTCATTCCCGAGCCACACTTTTCGATACATAGCAAGATGACTGCGAAGATGATGATTGCTCCCAGCCATAGACGCCATCTCTTGGTCTTTTTGGTCGTTTCTTGTTCCATAATCAATTCCTTTTTATTAGTTTTTATTGTTCGTTTGGTCACAATCTCCTATATGATAATGTCAGAATCATTATCAAAGTAAACGTCTGAGGGGCAAAAAAACTACAATCCCCACCTCCAGCCATCTGGAGGTGGGGATTGCTTGCAGCTATTCCTTCACCTTGACCCCGTCGTACTCCATCCGGAGCCGGTAGCCGTCGCAGATTGAGAAGGCGGCCTTCTGGAGTTTCTTGTCGAGCTTCTGGCGCTGCAATGTGGATTAAGAGTGAAAAATGCCCCTACTGATTCTCAATCCCGTTCCCCATCCTCAATCGAATCTGGGGACGGGGATTGTCCGTCCTTTTCCAGCGATGACGCGTATTCAGATGGCGACATGCCGTAGTAACGGCGGAAGACCGTCGAAAAGTGGGTCTGATTATTGAACCCGACAGTATAAGCCACCTGGGTGATGTTGATTTTCCCTTCGGCAATCAGGCGCTTCGCCTCTTCCAGACGCAGCCGGCGGATGTAGTCGGCAGGCGATTCGCCAATGAGCTCTTTCATCTTTCGATGCAGGTGCGCCCGACTTATGCCCGACTCCCGGCAGAGCAGGTCGATGTTTAGGTCGGAGTCGTACAGATGCCGGGCAACAGTCGATTGGATGCGCTGAATGAGCTGTTCATCGTTACCGAGTACGTAAGGCCTTGCTGCTAGGGTACCAGGAAATGGAGCGGCATTCTCCACCGATATGGGTTCGGGGTGAGTTTCTGCCACCTCTACGGCGGTCGGCTCGGATGGGGTGCCCGTCTGATCTTCATGCAAAGTCTCTTTGGACATGATCTGCCTGCTGTGGTGACGTCGATGGCACACGATGCCCAATGTTGCAAGCAAGGATGCCGCGAACAGGACTACGATGAGCCGGAACCACCACGTTTGTTGCCACGGATGGCGAACCAGAAGGGTCAGTTGACAGACTTCGTCAGACCAGATGCTGCCGCAACTTGCTTGCAACTGTAGGTGATAGGTCCCTGCAGTAAACGACGAAAAGGAGAGCGAATGCACACCTTCGGGCAGGTCGGTCCAAGGATCATCCGGGCTGAGACGATAGTGGTAGCGCAGATGATCGGCAAGCCTGAAATCAAGCATTGAGAACTCCATGGTTACCGGTCCCTCATCGGCCAATAGGCAAAAGGTGCGCTGTCGGCAGTCGTACGGACGGTTGCCCATCAGTAATGAAGTCAGGTAGACAGTGCCAAGGTGAGTGTCCTGCGAACGTACCAGATGTGGATAGAAGGCAGTGATGCCGTTATGGTTGCCGAAGTAGATGCGGCCGTCGGGTGTTGAGGCTTGCGCTCCGACCACGTATTCCTGAACTTCAAGATCCTCGTTGTCAGCATAGGTGTCGGAGTGCAAGGTATTTGGGTCGAAATGGATGATGCTGTTAGGCGTCGTGAGCCACAGCGTTCCGTCCGTGTCCTGCACGATGCTGTAGATAGACTGGCTCTGGAAATGCTCCGTGCCGGGGTAGATGCCGAAGTTGTGCTGCGTGTGGTCATAGTAGCGCAGCCCCGACTCCGTGCCTACCAGCAGGTCTCCGCTTGGCAGCTCCCGTAGCGCGTAGCACTTCAATCCACGGAACTGCACATCCCATCCCAGTGGGCAGAAGTCACCCTCAGGGTTGTGCGGATTCATGCAGCAGAGGCCATGCACCGTGCCGATCCAGAGCAGACCGCTGCGGTCGAGGCAGAGCGCACGGATCCAGTCATTGAGGAGGCGATGTCCTTCCTCGCCTTCTGCACTCATGCTGTACCATCGGGTGGTGCCGAGATGATTATCATAGCAGCATAGTCCACGGCCATCGACACCGAAGTAATAGTGACCCTCGCCATCGTCGGTAATGCAACTGATGCCCATGCCCTGAGCCTCGACGCGGCGCTGATAGGTCTGGTGGGCGGGTTGGTACTCAAAGAGCGCCTGCTCTGAGCCTATCCAGTAGCGGTCTGTATGGTCGCGGTAGATGACTGTAGGTGACTCGGGCGACCGCAACTGCTGGGTGACCTTGCCATCGTGTCCGATGCTGTAGAGACCTGACTTCTGAACTACGCAGAGCACACTGCCATCATCGGTAGGTGCCACTGAGGTGACGGCGCTGCCTAACAGACGATCGGATGACTGGACATACCAGGAGGCGAAACTGCTGTGACTACGATGTAGCTGGAAGATGCCACGCTTGCTGCAGCTTAGCCAGATGTTGCCTTCTCGGTCCTCGCTGATGTGGTTGATATTTGCCGAAGCCAAGTCAAAGGAGGAATGAATGTCGGTGACGGGTTGCAGTTGCCTGCGTCCTTGTGATGCCATTAGCAGGCCTGATCCAGAGGTGCCCAGCCACAGACAGCCATCCCTGTCGAGACAAGCGCAGCTGATAGAGACGCCCGCTGGCAGGGAGGAGATGTCGTATGCTGAAGGCAGCAATTGCTGCCGCTGATAGTCATAGTAGAGTATGCCGTACTGGCAGACGATGTAGAACCCACGCTGATCCTGCCTGAAATAGCTCACTACGGTGCCGCATCCTGTCGGGAAAGAGCGGGGAGAGGCAAGCATAGAATCTGCCGACAGGGTGGAGTCGGCTAGTGGTAAAGTGCGTGCGGCGAGTTTGGACTCGAAACTGCTGCTCCACAACGTCTGCTGCTCGTCTATCCAGAGGGTGACCACATTGGTAGCGGCCTCCCCCTCCTGTCGTGAGGTGAGCGGCTGCAGCGTTAATTGTCCCTCTGGGAGTAGGTAGGTGCCATAGCCCGACGTGCCCACCACCAGGCTACCGTCGGATCGCTCAACCAGGCAGGTGATGCGGTGCTGACCGTCAGGGAAGTCAATGTGAACAAAACTGTCCGTACTGTATTCGTAGCGCATCAGTCCGCGGCGGCTGCCTACCCAGAGTTGCTGGTGGCTGTCGAGGTAGAGTAGTGAGAGTTCGTTGTTAAGGAGCGAGGTGGTGTCAGCCGGATCGGCATAATACTGACGGAACTGATAGCCGTCGAAGCGGTTCAGACCATATTCGGTGGCTATCCAGACGAAGCCGTAGTCATCCTGCAGCACACTGACCGTGCTGCTGCTGGAGAGCGAGCCGATGGTGTAGAGTCTGCCCTCGTCGGCCTGCAGTCGCGACGGAGACAACAGACATGGCATGAGGAACAGGCCCCACAACATCCAACGGAGGATACGGCAGAACGAACTGGAAGGGATCATTGTAATGTGATTTGACGTGACACATAGGCGCCCGAGGCGGTCTGGCAATAGACGATGAGCGGCTGATGAAGTGTATAGGCCATGGTGGGAAGCAGTACCGTGTCACTTTGGGATGCGGCAAGAAGATGACCGGACAGGCTGTAGATTTGCAGGAGTGCTGGCTGCTCCTGGCTGATCACGCGCAGCCGATGATCAGGAAGCAACTGCAACTCTATGCCGAAATAGCTATCGAGCTGAGACAGCGAGGCTGATGGGTCATACCCCCATTGACGGTCCAGGAAGGCCAGGCGCTTGCGGAACCATGCCTTGACTGTACTGATCTCCTCGGCATACGATTCGACGAAATAGGCAGCATAGTAGGCCGTAGGATTGGTGGAGCCACCGCCCCACCACCACCAGGGATTGCTGCTGTCGCCTGAGGAGAAGAGGTTGTCATAGAGTGCATAGTGACGCTGTTGCGCCTCATCAAGCAATGCTGCGTAGCCGTCGAAGAAAGCATCGATACGCTCCAGACTCAGCAGGGTGCGGCGCAGTTCGGCATAGCGATCCTGCACTTGCCGCAGGAAGTCCGGGTCGGAGGTGAGGCGCTTCCAGAAGGCAGGGGTGGGATTGGTGTAGCACCCCTCATAGACCCAAGCCTCAGGGTTATTGGCATTGCAGAAATTACAGTTGCCGTAAGCCAGGTTATAGTCCCACACGGGACCAGCATGCATGCGGTGGAGCCGTCCGTCAGCATGATCCTTGTCCTTATAGAAGTAGGAACTACGCTTGAACCCATCGGCATTGAGACTGACCTCGGTGTGGATGAAGTAATCGACAAACGAAGGAATGTGAATCCAAGGAGCATAGCCTTCGAGCGTGTCTGTGAACTGCGCGGACTGGAACGATTGCTCCATCTGGCGTACGTATTGGCGGATGTAGTCCATCTGTTCGGGCTGAAGGTCAGCCTTCTTGGGGTAATAGACGGTCCAGGTGACGGTGCCTGTTCCTGAGCCTCCCCACATGTTGGACTGCAGGCCTGGCACTTCGGACTGGAAGGTGGCATCGTCGTCGTCGAACGCATCGACCCTGACGATATAGCCGCCGGTGAGTTCACGCCCCTCGATGTCTTCTGGCTTGAGCTTGGCGATATCGACGCGCTGTGGTCCGCGCTTGATGCTCTCGCAGCAGACATAGACGCCGCGGTACTCGCCGTCCACGAAGACTTCGCACATGCGGGTGCGGGGGCCCCAATGTCCCATCTGCGTCCACATGTCGAAGGCGAATACGTCACGCACGAGCGAGATGTCGTTATAGGGTGCCAATAGTACCCAGTCGCTGCCCTCAGGCATGCCGAGCAGGGGGACGTCAAGGTCGTCTCCTAACGAGTCGCGTGTCTCGATGGTATACTTCTTTTGGTCGAAGCTGAGGCTGCTGTTGCCACGCAGTTTGATGCCGATGTTGCCTTCCCACTGGGGTGCATCGGTAGCATGGTTGCGCTGCCCCTCGCCTTGGTCAATGACGCGCATTGTGCCGGGCACCTTGGCATCAGCATTGATTGTGGACGAGGTCTGGATATAGATGAGCGGGAGGTTGGACGAGAAGACGTCTGTGGGGTGCTCTCCGCCATCGTTGTCATCCTCGCCGGATTCTGGCTCTGGTTCAGGCTGTGGCGTATCGTCTCCTGCATCCGGAGAGGATGGATTGCAGGTGAAGAGATTGAGGTCTATGGCATCACCCATCGCTTGATAGCCGGAGGCATTGAGATGGAGATGGTCGTTCTCGTATAGGTATTGGCTCTGGAGCGAGAGGGTGTCGGCGGGGTCACGTACGGCAAGGTCGAAGTCGATGACCCCATCCAGCAGTTCGGAGGTACGTATCCACTCGTTGAGCCTATGGCGTCCGCGTTCGTGGTCGGAGCTGTAATAGCTGTTGCCCTTGAAGGGTGTGATGGTGGCGCCGATGACGCGGATGCCCTGTTGGTGAGCCTCGGTGGCAATCTGTTTGAAGAGTTCGATGATTTGCAGCGCCGTGCCCTCGCCGCTTCGTGCCGAGCCGAGGTCGTTGACCGCCTCGAAGAGGATGATCCAGCGGACGCCCGGTTGCTGCAGCAGGTCACGGCGCCAGCGTTCCTTGGCGGTGGGACCTAAGCCTCCGCTGAGCACACAGTTGCCACCGATGCCCATATTGAGCACAGCTACGTCACGGGTGGAGTCGGCCTCGAGCATACGGCGTGACAGGACGTCTGGCCACCGGTTCTGCTGGTTGGTGGTTGAACCGCGGCCGTCAGTGATGGAGTTGCCTAGGATGGCGACCGATGCGCTGTGGTCTGATGCTTTCACGTCGAGGCCCAGGATGCTGTACCAATGTTCGACCTTGGTGGCGGAGGTGAAGTCGGAGGTCTGGCCGGCATGGAGGTACGAGGTGGTACGCGAGCCAGGATGCCCTGACACGCTCGTGGATGATGCCTGTCCGTAATGCAGTGTGATGGCTACATTCTGGCGGGGTGACAGCGGGAACCAGACGGGATCGGAAGTGGCAGTGGCTCCTGCTGGCATGGTTACCGATGCCTTGCCGTCGAAGGTGAGGCTGACGGTGGTGGCCTCGTCAATCTCGCTGCTGCTGCCAGCAGTAAGTGCCAGGCTGAGTTCGGCAGCCTGTATTATGGTGCTACCGGTGCTGAACTCATTGGTGAGTCGCAGGCGGACACTATCGCCACCGATGGATACCTGCACGATCTGCCGCAAGGAGTTGTTCTGCAGACCAGGCGAAGGGGGATTGTTGTTCGACTCGACCAGTTGCGGGGCGGTGCCCCAGGTGCCTACCCAATGGTCGGCACGAGCTGTGGCCGCCGTGATGAGCGACAGCACCAGGAGGGTTATTGTGGAGATGCGCATGGTATCGAAAGGGAAAAGCAGGATTAAGAGAATAGGTATATCAATTCCCCTGCTGCCTGGTGGACAGCAGGGGACATAATGAGGATCAGCGGACAGGCAATCAGCGGATCACAAACTTGCGGACCTCAGTGCAGCCATTGTCTGCACGCTTGATGCGTACCAGGTAGACGCCATGGAGGGCATCGACAGGCATTGAGACGAGCTGCAGACCCGTGCCTAGACGGAGGTCACGATCTGCGAGTTTGCTGCCGGTCATGTCGTAGACTTGCATGTTGGCACTGAAGGCACTGGTGGCATTGACCTGGACATAGAGGCGGCCGTCGGCTGCCGAGATGTTCTGCAGCATGCCCGAACGTACGCTGAGGCTGCTCATGCCAGCCACGTTCATGATGTCGACGTTCTCGATATCGGTCTTGAAGTCAGAGAGGGTCTCGTCGTTGCTGATGCAGACCAGGGCAATCTTGGCATCTGCCTCCTTGTCATAGATGTAGGCGGTATGGGAGCCTGCGGTCAGATTCTTGACGAAGCTGGTCTTGTCGGCAGAGCTGAGCAGCGCTGAGAGACTCTTCCAGGCCCAGTCACCCTTGGTGCTGGCACCATTGGAGGCCAGGGCAGGGTTGTCATCGAAACCAATGTAGAAAGCGTCGTTGGACGACTTGGCGCAGTTGACGTAGGCATAGATGTAGTAGTTCTGCTGCGAAGGAGCCTCGAACGGGAAGGCAAGTGCCTGGTTGCGGTCCTCGGGCAGCGTCTTGTTGACATTGAGTGCACGGACGTACTTGCCGCCAGGAACGTTGGCATCCTCCTCGATGGTCCAATCGGTGCAACCTTCGGGAACCATATTCTCAGGGAGTCCCCAGATCATGACCGATTCGACCCTGTTGCTGGGCAGGACGTTGGGTTCGCCGGTGCCCCACCAGTCCATCCATTGACCGAGTTCCTCGAGCGGAGTGGCACCTGCCTGATCGGCTTCGGTGTAATAGGGGGCGCGTGCCACGTTGTCGGTGTCGACGTCCTTGCCGAGCAGGAAGCGGTCGAGGTAGGCCTCGACCTCATCATACTGCGACGAAGGCAGCGAGCAATGGCTGTGACCTCCTATGATGGAGTAGCCGCAGCGGTCCTGGATGCCGTATTGCTCCCATACCTTGCGGGCTGCAGCCATCGAGACGTATCCTGAGCCATCGGCCAGCCACTTGTAGTCGGGATTGCCGAGCATCAGCAGGGCGCGTGGACAGCAGAGGGCTACGAGTTCATGGTGGTCATAGGGCAGGTAGAAGGTCTTGTCCTGGGCAAAGTTCTCCTTGAGGCTCTTCATGAACCAGCTGTAGTCGGTGTTGTCAAGGCCCTCCCAGGCATCCTCCTTGGTATAGTCTCGGTTGTGTACGCGGGTGACACGCCAGGCAGCGCAGCCACCACCGCCTGACTCCTCAGGGATGGTCAGCACGATACGCTCATCGAAGGCACCACAGAAGAGCGCCATCTTGCCGGCATAGGAGCAACCGGTGATGCCGATGTGGTCCATGTCGATGCGGGTGACCTCCGGGCCAAGTTTCTGGAGGCCGTCCAGCAGACGGCTGACGCCCCATGCCCACTCGCTGTAGGCACCATTGGAGGCAAGGTCGGGATAGAGACGCTCGAAGTCGCGGGCACTGCTACCACCGAACTGCGAGTAGCCGTTCACCTGGTTGGCGGTGAAGTTCATGGTGGCGATGTTGCGGCTCGACAGCATGCTGGAGGGCAGGCTGATGTTGTCAGCACCAATCATGAGCGGATAGGGAGCCTCGCCACCCGAGGGGTAATTGATGGTAGCTGTCTGGGTGAGCACCTGGTCGCCGACGGTGGTCGTGACGGTGAGGACATTGCCCGACATCGATGCCTCGATGTCGTCAAGGCTGACGGCAGGTTTGTCACCAATCTCGTAGTGCTGAATCTCGCGGGCAATCTCGCCACGGCGGCGTGACCAGTCGGCAAATTCGGTGGCACGGCCACTCTTGTCCGAAAATTCCAGTGGGTCGGTCAATGGTTCGCAGTAGGGAAGTTCGGAAATGGTGGGGAAGACAGGGTCAGGATTGGTAGCTGCAGTGTTCTCGACCGAATAGACCAAAGGGATGTCCTGTGCTTGGAGGGTACCTAGCGCGATGGTGAATCCCAAGAGAAGCAAAAAGTTCTTTTTCATAATGCTTTTAGGTATTAAATGTAATGTGAATGAAGTCAACGAATGGCCTTGGAAGTGCGTACCGAACCATCAGAGAGCACCTTGCGTTCGATGCACAGGCCCGATGTGGGAGCAGTCAGACGGATGCCTGTGGGACTGAAGTACTCTGAGGGTGCCAACTGGTCGATTGTGACAGCGGCTATGGCAGCCGGGTCGATGACTTCGCGGACAATCTCGCTGAAATGAACGGTGGTGGGGTATTCGCCTTCGAACTCGAGGTAGGCGCGGATGTAGCTGTCGTCAATCAGGGGCGAGGTGTACTCGGTGGCGCCTGCAGGGACTTCGTCTGTGTAGGTGGTGTCGTCGCCATCATCTATGACCCAGTAGAAGGTGAAGCCTTCGGGGAGTGGCTGGGAGGTGCGGAAGGTGAATCGGTGTACGGTACCTGGAGTGACTGTGGCATCATAGAGGCCGACGGTGCCCTTGCTGGTGAACTGCACGTCAGCGGCATAGACGGGGTCAGGCTCCTGCCAGTCGGGTGAGGGCTTCCAGCTGCCGTTGCGCACGTTGTGGCTGTAGACCTCCAGCCCGTCCTCATCAATCAGCACTGCCTCGAGGATTGTGACGGTCAGACGTTCGGGACCGATGTTGGTCTTCTGGAGGGCGAACCATGTGCAGATGGGGTCATCGTCGAAGTTGCCATCTGTGTCGACTTCAACGAATTCGTCTTCACGCAGCACCTCGTTCTGATGGAAGGGCATGTAGGGACCTCCGTAATTGGACGAAGACCATGCATTGCGTGCGAAGAGTTGCACGTAGGTATCCTCGAAGCCTCGCTGCAAGCGAACACGATAGGAGGGGTACTCCGTGACGTTGAACGGACCCTTCCAGAGTGCGATGTCGCACCATTGTCCTTCCAGCGTAACGGTAGCTGGATAGACGGTCATGATGGAGCCGTCGGCATTGAGTACGCCGCCACCCAGATCAGCTATGACGGGCATTGCCTCGGTGGAGAGGGGAGTGCCTTGCGCCAAGAGCTGGGCGGTGAGCATGCTGGAGCCAAGGACTGCCAATAGGGTAAAGACTCGATTGTTCATACTGCAATTGTTGGGTTAGGAGAGGGGGGCACAGGGCTGTGCCCCCCTTAGGTTGTTCAGTTGTAACTGTGATGATCAGTTGAAGACCTTGCGGCTGCGTACAGTGCCATTGCTGAGCACCTCGCGCACGATGGTGACACCAGCGGCAGGAGCCGACAGACGGGTGCCTGAAGCATCGTAGTACTCTACACGGAGGGTCTGGGCGACCTCGGGAGTCTGGATGCCGACAGGATCGACAATGTCAATGGAGCCCTCGATGACCTCCAGCATCACCTTGTGCAGACGTACCTGGTAGGGGAACTCAATGGCATCTTCCTCCTTGGATTGCATCTGCAGGATCAGGGTCTCGTAGCTGGCTGGAACCTCGACTACATATTCAGTGGTGCCGCGGCCAGACTCTTTGACAGTGATGTTCTCAAGCGGTGAACCCCAGCCGTAGGTCTCGTACCATGGGCTACCGTTGTAGCAGACGGGGACGATGGAGGCTGGCAATGGCTCCTCGGTGACGAAGGTGTAGCGATGGTAGGTGCCCTCATCGACGGTGCCGCTGTAGGTGCCGATATAGCCGTAGTCGCCGGTGAACTGCACGATGGCGTCGTAGATGTTGCCCTCCTCGTCATAGCTGCCGCCAATAGGAGTGGTGGAGCCACCATTCCAGATGCCAGATGATGAGAGGCCTGAGGTAGGAATCTCCTCGCCGTCCTCGTTGATGAGGTAGACCTCCTTGAGGACGACGCTGACGGCTGAGCTGGTAGTGTTCTGGAGGCAGAAGGCAAGGATGAGGTTGTCGCCGTCAAGGGCATCGACGTCGAAGTCGCCGGTCAGGGTGGTGCCGTCTTCTGACAGGGTGCTCATCATCTCCTCACTGGTCTCCCAAGGTACGTAGATGCCGCCTGATGAACCGTGGGTCTCGTTGCGATAGAACATCTGGACACCCTCGGGACGTTCGCCCAGGACAATCTTGTAGCTAGGATACTCCGTTACGTCGAAGTTGTCAAGCCAGATCTTCATGGCACCCCATGAGCCGGGCAGATTGACCATGACGGGCAGCCCGTTCTCGCCTACTTCAGCACTTGGGTTGGGGTCAATAATCTCGGTATTGTAGCCGACGACGATAGGCAATGTCTCGCGGAGCACGGCACCGTTGGCATAGCGGATCTCACGGGTCATGGTGACATCGGTAGGCAGGGTGGCCTTGGTCGACGAGGTGTACTGGATGGCTACGCCGGTGTAGTAGTCGATGGCGTCGTCTTCAGACTTTTTGATGTTGTCGCTGGTGAGTTCCAGGACTGCCGTATATTCGCCTTCGGTGTAGGCTCCTGGATAGGAGGCATCGCTGTCATTCGAACCGCGGATCACCTTCCACTGGAAGCCAGCGGGGAATGGCTCGCTGGAGGTGACGACGAAGCGATGCACGTCACCCTCTTCAGGTACGATGTTGGCACCGAAGTTGTGGACGAGGGTGCCCCACTGTCCGAATTCATAGCGGCTGATGGTCTCAACGCCGTCGCTGAGCTTTGTGACGGTGCCGCCCCAGTCACCTGCCAGGTTGGTGTGCCACTCCTGACCGTCGATGTCGTAGAGGATGACGTCGTTCAGCGTGAAGGTGACACTGTTGGAGGTGCGGTTCTGGATGCCGAACAGGGTGACCATGCTGTCATCGTCGGTGAAGGCAATGTCGGCGAAAGTGTTCTCATATTCAGTGACGCCACCGGGGATAGTCTGATACGTGCCGGTGTAGGCTGAAGCTTCGGCAGCATTGCGTATCATCACCTGGATCAATTCGTCGGCAGCCACGGGCTCGCCGAAGACGATCTTGTAGTGGGTCCAGACACGGGCATCAAAGCTCTCGGTGCAGATCTTGATGTTCTGCCACTGGCCTCCGATGGTGGCTTGAGCGGGGTACTGGGGTGCTTCACCAATCTCCTCCTGTACGAGGGAGCAGTTCCAGCCACGAGAGAGGGAGAGGTTCTCCTCCACGGCGTTCGCCTGTCCTGCAATGCAGAGCAGAGAAGCAATCAACAACGTAAACTTCTTCATAGTTTTAGTTTTTAAAGGGTTAATAATAGGGTTGTCATAAAGTAAATTGTTATGGTAGGATGCCTGCTGTCAGCGCATCGCGTGAGGCTGCGCCAGTTCAATGGTTCTGCGCCTCCAGAAGGCGTGCCAGTTGTCGGTCCAGCGAGGTGCCGATCTGGCAGAAGGTGGCTGGAGTGACGTAGCGGCTCATTTCGCTCCAGATGTCAATCATCCGCTGCACCTCAGCCACTCCGGCGTTAGGACTGGCAAGCATCACTTCAATCATCGGTTGGACGAAGAGGGGAGACTCGGTGAATGACAGAGCCAGCCATTCATGGGCAATTTGTCGTGGCGATAGCGTGGGATCCCAACTGAGCCTGCCGAAGGCATACCAGTTGGCGACAGCCATAGGGTGTCTGCTCCAAGTCGTTCCCTCGACGGTGACGTCGGGCTGACAGATTACCGACTCACTCATGATCATCCTGGAACAGTCGTTCGGGTGTGCCGCCAGTATCTCCTGCCAGCGCGGAGCGAGGAACAACAGTTCTTCCTGCTGCCGAGGGTCGGAGGGAAGTGTGAGGCAGGGGACAGATGTCATGGTGTCAGGAAGAAGGCTGATGCCGTACGTCTGCAGGATGCTATTCGCCTCTTTCATGTCCTGACGCTGAAGTTCCGCTGTTGGGATGACTACGGTATTGATGCCTACCTGCGCGCAGCGTCGGGCATAGGGAACCAACAGACCCTGCTCCTGCAGCCCCCCGATTCCGTCAGGCTCATGCAGAGCACGCAGTCGAGTATGAGGCTGCTGACTGATTTTCTGCCGGGCTCCGAAAGTCTGGCACAGGCAGCCATCGCCCATCGCCTGCGAGCGGAGCATGAAATAGGCTCCATAGAGCAGTCCGCTCTCGCTGCAGGCATGTACCACCAGCGTGTCGCCACGGATTATTTCGAAGGCGCCTTCTGCATTGTCTTCTGAGTGAGATGTCTCCAACCGGAACTCCACAGGGGAGCCTTGCCAGAGGCTATCGATTTCCTGACGGGCGAGGACTGCCATTCGTTGGGAAAATGCACTCTGACTTAGGCTCGCCAGCGCCCAACTAAGTGCCAATGCCAGACATGTTGTCAGTCCTGATCCGTTCATTGCCTATAAGCAGGATTCTGGTAACTGGTGCGTTCCTCGTCGGTCATCTCGAAGGCGTCGATGGTGCCTTGAGGAATGGGGCGGAGGTAGTAGGAGTCGGGGATTTCGCGTGTGATGACCTCAGCGGTGTGGTTGGTAGGCTTCTGACCGCAGATGCGGTACTCGCTCGCCTTCTGCCGCCAAGTCTGCGTGCGGGTGAGGTCGAACCAGCGCAGGCCTTCACCGAAGTATTCTCGCATACGTTCGTCGAGGATATAGTCGATGGTGATTTCCTGTGGCGTTTCGGCAGCCAACTGTTCGCCGAAGTCGGCAGTATAGAGCTCGCCGTATTGCGATGTGCCATTGACTCTATGTGACCAACGGCCGGCGCGACGACGTAGGACGTTGACCAGTTCACGCGCCGAATAGCCCTGCTGTACAGAGGCTCCCTTGACGGCTGCTTCGGCAGCAATGAGATAGAGTTCCGAGAACTTAGCGATGTTGAAGGGGCGGGCGTTAGACCCATTGGCTGAACCGAGTTGACGCTTGCCATCACTCGAAATGGTCTCCATCGGGTACATTCCAAGTTTGTAGAGCCCTGGAAAGCGCAGACGGCTGATGCCTTCTGGCTCCACTACATATTCCTTGTAGTCGGGGTGAGTGCCAACGCCGACCTGCAGGTGTTCACGTGCCTTGGACGAATAGGTGACGGGAGTCTCTGGATTCTCGTCAAGGAAGCGGATCACCACTTCCCCCTGATAGATTGGTTCGTTGCGGGCTCCGTAGACAAACTGTATGGCTTCGTGCGTGCCGTCATAGTGCCAGTTGCCATGGTAGACAGTGGTGAACGAGGCATCGTAGCGTGAGTCCATATCCTTGTGAGTGAAGTTCTCGATGGCATCGATGGTGGGAGCCATGCGAATCCAAGGACGTCCCAGCTCCTGAATGGCTTCGCGCTGCACGGGATTGATGTAGGTGCCGTCTTCGGCCTTGATCTGGGTCGTTCCATAGTTCCAGTTGGTCATCCAACCTGCGAAGTTGTCTGGCGAACTGCCCGAAGCGTAGCTCCATGAGCCGCCGCTCTGGTTCATGCCGTTATAGAGGGCACTCTCGGAGGTGTGGTCAGCCCAAAGCAGTATCTCCTTGTTTCGGTCATTCTCGTAGCATGTTACGTCGTAGAAGGTATCCACCAGTCCGTATGGACCAGGATTGGTGATGGCCGTTACAGCCACGTCATAGGCCTGCTGGAAGTACCATGCAGCATCGTGACCATCAGGGTCGCGGCGGTCACACTCGGGATAGGTAGGGATATTCTCGGGATTCTGCAGCCACCAAGCGTAGGTCAGGTAAGCCTCGGCCAGATACTTGCGAGCCACCGTCTGGGTGACAGCACCCGTGGTGCGTGGTTCGACGGGGAGCGATGCCACGCACTGGAGCAGGTCGGGGAAGATGGCACGCGTATAGACCTCGGGTACCGTGTTGCGGGTCGAAGTGCGTGAGGGGGAGGCATTGAATGTCAGTTCGCCTGCACCGAAGTCGAGTGGGACACCTCCGAAGGTGCGGACCAGTTGGAAGTAGTCGAATGCACGGAAGAAGCGTGCCTCGGCGATTTTCGCTTCGCTGATGCCTGCCTCCGTGGCATTCTCGATGATGCCGCTGGCAGTGTTGATGTAGGTGAAGACATTGTTCCAAAGTACGTCCGAACGGCTGCTGCTGGCTGTCAGCGAGCCAGCGCCCGACAGGTCGGCATCCTTGAAGTTGGCGTCTGCACTCTGACCGTAGGTGTACTCGTCGGTGCCCGTCTCGCAGATGTTCAGGTAATAGCCATTGCCATAGATATTGCGTAGGTGAGCATAGAGAGCTGTCAGTCCGCCATCGATGCCCTTGTCGGTCTGAAAAAAGCCGGGTTCGTAGATGCTGCGGGGTTGCTCTTCGAGCATGTCCGTACAGGCACTGACTGCTGCGGCCAGTATCATCGCTGCACAGAGGCGTAGCGTATTTTCGTATATGGATTTCATAGCCGTGTATTTTATTTAAAAGGTCAGATTGATTCCCAGCATGTAGTTGCGGGTTGATGGAGTGTTATAGCCGACTACCGGAATCTTGTGCGAGCCGGTGTAGCCATCCATGGTTACAGACATAGTGCTGGACGAATTGCTCATCGTGTTGGTCTCAGGATCGAGTCCACATTCATCATGGAAGGGCGAGAAGAATACGAATGGATTCTGCACGGTAGCATAGATGCGCAGGCGGCTGATACCTAACCGATGGATGGACTTCATCTGCTCGAAGTTGTAGCCTAGGGTGATGCTGCGGATCTTGAGGTAACTGGCATCGAAATAGCCCAGTGTCGAACCGTAGATAGGGTTGTCATTGCTGGTCATTCCGCCAGGTTTGGGGTACTTGGCTCCGGTGTTCTCTTCTGTCCAGTAGTCCACGTCGATCTGGCCGCGACGGCCGGTAAGCATGTTAAGGTAGCCGTTGGATGAATGCAGGGTACTGATCAGCGTGCCGCCGAACTGGAAGGCACCAATCATGGTGAGGTCGATATGCCGGTAGCTCACGGTAGTGTTGAAGCCACCCATCAGGTCTGGCTCCATGTCCATAACCTGACGGTCGTCAGTATTGATCTGTCGGGTAGGCTTGCCGTTCTCGTCATAGTCGCCCGTATATTCCACCTTGATCATGCCCACGTTACCGCCGGGCTCCAGGATATCAAGCAGTTCCTCTTCCCCTGCCTGCCAGAGGCCAATGTTCTTATAGTCGTATATCACATCGATGGGGTGACCTACGAACCAGCGATTGCTGACGTCTTGCTCTGCGCCTGAGGCAAGTTCCACCAACTTGTTGCGGTTGGCATAGAGGTTCAGTCCTGCCTCCCAGTTCCAGCCGTTCTGGTGGTCAATGATGACACCGGTGAGTGACAGTTCGAAGCCGCGGTTGCGCGTCTTGCCAACATTGGCAGTATAGCTGTTGACGCCTGACACGGTGGGTAAGTTGACACTGAGCAGCAGGTCGTGGGTGTTCTGCACATAGTATTCGATGGTGCCGTACAGGCGTCCCTTGAAGAACGAATAGTCGATGCCGTAGTTCCAGGTGTCGGAGTATTCCCAGCCCAGTTCGGGATTGGGCAATGTGGAGACGTAGTAGCCGGTCTGCATGTTCGAACCGTAGTTGTAGTAGGTGGTACTCAATGCACCGAGGGTGGAGTAGGGGTTGATGCTCTGGTTGGAGGTCTGGCCGTAACCCACGCGGAGCTTAAGATTGTCGAGCCAGCTGAGGGGCTCCATCCACGACTCCTGCGCCAGGTTCCAGCCTACCGAGACGGCAGGATAGGTGTGCCACTGATGGCCCTTGGCGAGGCGGGACGAAGCATCCGAGCGGAAAGCTGCCGAAATCATATACTTATTATTATAGGTATAGATGGCACGACCCATCCATGACAACAGACAGCTCTGCCAATAGTTCTGCGAACCGGGATTGACCTCAAGGTCCTGTTCGGCGGCACCCATCTGGTAATACTGAAAGTATTCTGCCGGTATGTCGCGTCCTGAGATGTAGTTCTGCTCGTAACGGGTTTCCTCAGCCGAGTATAGGCCGGTCAGTGTCAGATGGTGCTTCTCGCGGAAGGTGTGGTCGTAGGTGAGGATGTTCTCGACCGCCCAGTTCTTGGTGATGGTCTGTTGTACCGATGCCGAATTGGGTTCGTTGGCGTTGGTCGAATTGACGCCTGTCCCCGTGAACGAGCCTGCCTTCGACGTGCGGTAGTTCAGACCGACATTGACTCGATAGCTCAGTCCGTCAATCCAAGGGCAGGCCACCTCACCATAAAGGGTGTTGTAGGTGCCGATGCCAGTGTTCTCGCTGAGATAGGACTCTTCAAGTTCCTCCAGCCGCTCGCGCGTCCATACATATTGTATGTCCATAGGCATCTGGACGGTGCGCTTCAGCGTGCCGTCAGCGTTATAGGGATTGATCATTGGGGTCTTCGACAGGACATTGTAGAGGCTTACATTGCCTCCACGTGTCTCGCGGTAATTGCTGTTGGTGCTCAGTCCTACGCGGAACCATTTGCCAATCTTCTGGTCGAAGTTGCCGCGCAGGCTGTAGCGGGTGTATCCCTGCGTCGGGACGACCGATTCGTCATGGTAATAGGCGCCACCGAAGCTGTATGAGCCGCCATTAGTGCCACCGGTGATGCCGATGTCATGACTCTGGGTGATGCCCGTCTTGTAGAAGAGGTCCTGCCAGTCGGTGTCGACACCTTCTTCCTCGTCGACCGAGTTGGTGTAGAGTCCGGCGTAGTCGCGCATCGCCTGGAACTTCTCGGCATTCATCATAGGGTACTTGTGGAAAATCTTCTTGATGCCAACATACGCGTTATAAGTCAGCTTGGCGGGGGTGCCCATGGCACCCTTCACCGTCGTGATGATGATGACACCATTGGCGCCGCGGCTGCCGTAGATGGCGGTAGCTGACGCATCTTTGAGAATGTCCATCGACTTGATGTCCGAAGGATTGATGTCGGACAGATTGCCCATGAAGGGGATGCCATCCAGGACGATGAGCGGGTCATTGCTAGCTGTGAGCGAGCGCTGTCCACGGATGCGGATCTGCATCTCGGCACCTGGCTGTGACGACGTCTGCTGCATATTGACGCCTGCCACGCGACCCTGTAGGGCATATGCCGCATTGGTGGCAGCCACCTGGTTGAGCTTCTCGCCATTCACATTGGCCACTGAGCCGGTGACGGTCTCCTTGCGTTGCACGCCGTAGCCTATCACCACTACCTCGTCGATGTCGTTGCGCTCCTCGACGAGTTCTATCTGCATCCGGTCCCGAGCTGTTACCTCCTGGGTCACGTAACCCAGGAAGGAGACACGGAGCCGGGCACCTTCAGGCACCTCAATCGAGAAGTTGCCATTCACATCGGTCACTGTTCCGTTCTGTTTCGAACCTTTCTCCATGACAGTAGCACCTGCCAGTGGACCCATCTGATCACTTACCCTACCTACTATCTTACGGGTAGCGGGGGCTGCAGATTGGCTTGGAACTGTCGACGCGAAGACTTCGCTCACACCCCATCCTAAGGGTATGATGCTCAGCATTGCCGCCAGCAGTACAGTTCTTCTTTGATTCTGACTCATAGTGTTTCGGTATTAAATGAGTGGTAATATAATTGGGTTGTTATTTGGCTCCTATTTGGGATTTTGACGCTGCAAAGATGAGCATTTTACGCCGATGACACATTTCAATTTGTATCAAATGCGTTCAATTTTGTTTCCACTATGATTTTTTTGAAAAAATGGTAACAGGGCAATGGATTTCGCATATTCTCATTGTTGCCTGGTTATTCCGCTCGGTATTCGTCTATATTCTGCTTCCAGACCTGTGATTGTGCTGCGAAGATATATTTCCTGTTCGAAATGTTCAAGTTTATTCGAGGTTCTCCTATTATATAATTGTCTGCTGCTATTCCTTCACCTTGACCCCGTCGTACTCCATCCGGAGCCGGTAGCCGTCGCAGATTGAGAAGGCGGCCTTCTGGAGCTTCTTGTCGAGCTTCTGGCGCTGCTTCTCGGTGAGCGAGTCGGGGTGGAGGTTCTTGCTCTCGAATATTGTCTTGTAGTCCAGCGTGAGGTCTTCCACAGTGGTCAGGTCGCGAGGGAGGAACACCCCCGGGGCAACCTCCTCCATGTGGATGCTCGTGGCGCTGCGGTTCTTCAGGTTCTGCTGCTCCGCGCCGATGATGCGCCAGTAGTCCTCGATGATCCACACCTTGCCCATGACCTTGCCCTCCAGACTCGCCCTCAGCCCCTTGCGCGGACGGGTAGTGTACTGCAGCACATCCACCCGATGGCCATTCAGCGTCAGCGTGTCCAGCAGCAGCCACTCGTAGCGGTTGTAGCGCTTCGAGCCCCATGGATTCTTGGGCGAGCGAAGCTGTGTCAGGATGAATTCGTCAAGGGTGAGATTGCTCCGCTTGATCAGGTCGTATTGCTTCGGGGTGAGGTCGATGTTGGCGCTGTCCAGCCGGATGTCCACCTCTTTGAGACGACCTTTGCCGTAATGCTGCCAGGCGTGAATCCGGTGCGTCACCAGTTCGTTGCGCCCCAGGAAGATCTTGCCCATCCTCGGGAATCCCAGCACCGACAGCATGCCCCTGGCATACTTGCGCAGGAACTTCGACCCTCTGAACTCGAAGAAGTAATCGCCCTCGGTGTGGACGTCGAACGACTCGAGGGTGGCGAATCTGTCCTCACCCTCATGCTGCTGTAGTTGCTGCAGGATACGCAGCGCGGGGAATGCCAGCGTATCTACCTCGACGTTGGGCAGTGTGCGCACCCTCTCAGCCTGCGCCATTGTCGTGGTGGGCAGGTTCAATAGAAGGCTGACGAGCAGCAGGAGCAGGGTTCGGTAGTTCATCTTACAGTATGTTTGGATGGCGCAAAGATAAGCAGAATTTTTCTGATTCCCAAATTCCCAACCCTCGTTTTTGTATTTATTCCATTAATTTAACATACGTTGGTCACAGAGGGAGAAGTGCGACTTCTGAATGAGAAAAAACGAACTTCGCCCGCGGCACTCCGATTCGCTGCACGAAACGGGAGTGTTTCACTCGCAGCACTCCGACTTGCTGCACGAAACGGGAGTGCTTCACTCGCAGCACTCCGATTTGCTGCACGAAA
>R14__coassemble_577_pt1 | contig 24293 bp, 10 predicted proteins | sample R14__metabat2_high_PE_017 | metagenome-assembled genome bin R14 | reverse complement strand
AAGGCACGTCGGTGTCGGTCTGCAGCGTGATGTAGCCTCCGTAGTCGAAGGCTGTCCCAATCTGCCACTTGGTTCCGAAGCTGCTTGTCTGGTAGGCGCCGAATGCGGTCAGGGCGAAGTAGGGGCTCGGCTGCCAGGTGATGCTGCCACCGATGGTGGCATTGTTGTAGTGGATGGAATACTTGTTGAATGAGGCGTAGGCATTCACGCTCCAGTATTGACCCAGTTGCTGCTTGATGCCCGCCATGGCGCTGGCGTGGTAGCCATAGAGCAAAGATCCGGAATACTGATGGCTGCCATACATGTAGCCGGTACTCCAATGAGGTAGATAACTGCCTCGAGGAAACAGCTCGTAACGAATCTGCGGAACGCGTTGGCTCTCAGAACTGGATGGCGCTAATGCGGAATCGAGTCCAAGGTCGGTTGTGTCGAGCGGATGGAGTCCTGCATCGAGCCCGTTCGAAGCGTCCGGAACAGGCAGTTCGCTCAGCGGAGTCGTGAGCATGCGCATGTTCTGCTCTGTCAGGGTCGGGGAGGAGCTGACTGACACCGTGTCGGTCACCTCCTGCGCCTTCAGACAAAGGGGCAATGAGGCAAGGATGAATAAGACGTATGGTCGCATCATAAGAATCAAAATTTGGCTGCAAATATAAGGCATTCGGATGAAAGATGCAAATCTTTTCATGAATTTTGACCCGATTTTGGCTATTTTGCATCCGAAAAGTTGGAAATGACAAGAAAAAACGCTATATTTGCAGCGCACTTTTAGGCAGGCCTAAAATAAAAGCTGATTATAACAGAACGCAGATTGAACAGATTGGATGGATTTGAATAGATCTTTTCATTGCTCAATATTGCATCTCAAAAACATCTGTTCCTATCTGTTCAATCCATTCAATCTGCATTCTAAAATTTGTTATATTGAAGCCAGAAATCATCGTTATGGTTATGAGAATCTCTTCATTTCTGCAGTTGCTGGTCCTGTGCCTGGCCTCCGGAGCGTCGCTTCGAGCCCAGTCGGTCGAGTCGTACCTGCATGCTGCAGGCGATCATGCTGCACTCTATCAGGGTTGCATCGAACCCACCTCGACCTATGCGAGATGGCACGCTCAGCCCTACTGGTGGGGCACGGAATACCGTGAGGGCAGCCTCTGCTACGATGGGCTGACCTACCGCAACGTCGGGATGCACTACGATGCCTACAGCCAGCAGCTTGCCGTCAGTTCGCCCGAGCGCAAGGTGCCCGTCCTGCCCGAGCAGGAGCGCATCGCATGGTTCGAGCTCGACGGACAGCGCTACGTCCGCCTCGGGGACCGCTTCTATCGCGTCGACTATGCCGGCCAACGCGTGTCGCTGCTCTTCAACCGCTCGGCACGCCGCATCGCCGACTACATCAGTGACGGTCATGCCTACCGGGACTTCACCTTCGACGACCAGCACTACCTGCTCGAGCCCGACGGTACCCTCGTCACGGTCAGCAAGGTGCGTCGGTTGGCTAGCCTTTACCCACAGTACAAGAAGCAGTTGCGAAACTACGGCCGCACGCATCAGGAGCTTGCCGACGGCGTCCATTATCTGGACAACCTTCTGCTCGGCGATGGTGTCGCTGAAGGGCTGGGAACCGCTTTGGTGCAGGGCAGGGAGACGGCGCTGCATCCATTGGCCAACAACCCTGTCACCGTGGTTCTGGCACCCGACAGCATCCGTCCCGCCAGCTACGACCGTGAACTGCCCTCCTACGAGGCATACCGCACAGGCGGACATGCCGAATATGATCAATATGAGGAGTTCGTTTCGGGCGAGAATCCCGGCATCGCCGAACTCGACCCCGTGAAGGAGAAGCGCTACCTCGAGGAGGTGATGGTGACCGGCTACCAGCAGAAGGTCGGCATGGTGCAGATGGGCATGGAGAAGTTCCGTCCCGGCCAGCTCCGCAACATCCCTCTGGCGCTCGGAGAGGCTGACGTGATGAAGATGCTGCAGACGCTGCCTGGCATCAAGACGATGGGCGAGGCGTCGAGCGGATTCAATGTGCGTGGCGGCGCCTCGGAGCAGAACCTGATATTGCTCAACGGCAACACCGTCTATAACCCGATGCACCTCTTCGGACTCTTCTCGGCATTCAACAGTGACGTCATCGGCGAGACCGAGCTCTACAAGAGCAGCATCCCCGCACAGTATGGCGGCCGCATCTCGTCGGTGATGAACATCGAGAGCCGTGTGATAGACAAGCAGGAACTGCACGGCTCGGCGAGCCTGGGTCTGCTGACCAGCAAGGCGACGCTGGAGTTGCCGCTCGTCAAGGACCACGCCTCGTTGCTGCTGGGTGGACGCATGACCTACAGCGACTGGATGCTCGGCATGATACCCGAGAAGAGCGGCTACCGCGACGGGTCGGCAGGCTTCTGGGACCTCAGCGGCACCCTCGACGTGCGCCTCAATGCCCGTCACCGCCTCTCCATCTACGGTTACGGCAGTCACGACCGCTTCGCCTTCACCTCCTATGACAAGTACGGCTACACCAACCTCAACGGCGCTGCCGAATGGCGTGGCCGCTATGCCGACGGGCTCACCTCGACCGTGAGCATAGGCATGGATCATTACGACTATACGAGCGACGACACCGAGGTGCCCTACAGCGCAGCGCGGCTGTCGTTCGCCATCAATCAGTACTTCCTTCGTGCCCGCATCGAGAAGCCATTGAACGAGAGGCATAAGCTCCAGGCAGGCATGGAGTCGCTGTTCTACGACCTGCAGCCCGGCAGCTACGAGCCATTGGGCGACGAATCGTATATTGCCTATAACCGTTTGGACCGCGACCGTGCCCTCGAGACTTCGCTCTATGCTGAGGATCAATGGGAGGCGCTGCCACGCCTTACGGTCGACGGCGGACTGCGCTACACCCTCTACAATGCGATGCGTGAGGGCAAGACCAAGGTCTATCAGGCACCTGAACTCCGTCTGTCGCTGGTCTACATGCTCGCCGATGACCAATCGTTGAAACTGGGATTCAACACGATGCACCAGTACATCCACAAGGTGTCGAACACCTCCATCATGTCGCCTACCGACACCTGGACGCTGAGCAATGCCCGGATACATCCGCAGAGCGGCTGGCAGCTGGCAGGAGGCTACTACTACCAGACGCACGACAGCAAGTATGAGGTGACCGTCGAGGCCTACTACAAGCAGATGTCGAACTACCTGACCTACCGTTCGGCGGGACAACTGCTGATGAACCCCGACCTTGAGGAGGACGTCATCGCCACCCGCGGCCGTGCCTGGGGCGTGGAACTGCAGTTGCGTAAGCCATTGGGCAAGCTGAACGGTTGGATTGCCTACAGCTACTCGCGCACCGAACTGCGACAGAAGAACCTCTCGGAAGGCAGTCCCATCAACGGTGGCGCGTGGTTCCCCGCCGACTTTGACCGTCCGCATGAGGTCAAGCTGGTGGCCAACTACAAGTTCACTCAGCGCTACAGCCTATCGGTCAATGGCGAGTACTCCACGGGTCGGCCCACTACCGTCCCGATGGGGCAGTACTACAACTACGCCCAGCGCCGCGTGATGCCCTTCTACACCGACCGCAACAGCTACCGCATGCCCGACTACATGAGGGTCGATGCCTCGTTCAACATCGAGCCGAGCCATCACCTCACATTGCTGACCCACAGCTGGCTCTCGCTGGGTGTCTACAACCTGTTTGGCAGAAAGAACGCTTACTCAATCTACTACCTCTCCGAGGGACAGAAGATACAGGGTTATAAGCTTTCGATCTTCGGCGCCCCGATTCCATTCGTATCGTATAACATCAAGTTCTGATTATTGACCATGCGCAACTATACCTATCTTATATTATTGAGCCTCGCACTGACGCTGGGCGCGTGTGTGGAGGAGTTTGATGCCGGTGTCATTGCCGACGACGTGCATGCCTTGGTCGTCGAGGGACAGATAGTGGGCGGGTCGGAGTGCGTCTTCTATGTGAGCCACAGCGTGACGCTCGATGCCGAGTCTCCCAGCGCTGCCTCCATGTCGGTGGGCAATGCCACCGTCACCGTGCGCGGCAGTGACGGCACCCGCCGGCATGCCGTGCGAGGTGGCGACCTGATGACCTATCGCGTCGAGATGGGCGCGCTGTCGCCCGACGCCGAATATTGGCTCGAGATTGTCTACGAGGGCAGGACCTATGAGTCCGACCACCTGAAGCCCCTCGCCAGTCCCGGCATCGAGGCTGTGACCTATGAGCAACCGCGTGAAGACCGTCAGGTGGACATCATGGTCACTCCTGCCGCTGAGACTGACGGCGAGGTACACTATTACCGTTGGAGCTTCGATGAGTACTGGGAGGTCAACACTCCGCTCATCGCCTCCTACGAATACGATCCGGAGGCGGATGCCATCGTCGATATCACGGTGGATCGTCACCGAGGCTGGTGCCACACGACCGAGAATGCCGACGTCGTGGGCAGTGATGCCGACTATGCCAACGGGCAGATACGCCTGCTGCGTCTGGCATGCTATGGACGGCAGGACAATCGCTTCAACACGCTCTATATGATGCGTCTTCGCCAGACGGCCATCTCGCGTGAGGAATATCAGTACCAGGAGCTTTCGGACAAGCTCAGCAGTGAGATGGGCGGACTCTTCACCCCACAGCCTTCGGCATTGCCCAGCAATGTCCATTGCACGACCGACAATGATGCCCCCGTGATAGGCTTCGTGGGTGTATGTCTCAATGCCTCGGACGTTGACCTCTATATTCCGGGCTCGGTGGTGGGATATACGACGCCCTATTCGGTGGAGATACTCAGCGATGATGCGCAGGCCGAAATGACGATGCATGACATCTACATGGCTGGCTATCGCGTCGAGCTCTACGAACCGATGCTCGGCACCGTCCGATGGGTCAAGCGCTGGTGCGTGGACTGTACCGACGGACTCTGGGGTGCCTCGCTCGAGAGGCCGGAGTTCTGGCCGGAGGATAGGTGAGGATTCGGGATTGAGAATTCATAATTCATAATTGAGAATTCATAATTCATAATTGAGAATTCATAATTCATTTGGCAATGAAGAGGATATCGCTCCTTACAATAATATTGATGTTGTTGTCACCGTCGGTGATGACGGTGCAGGCGCAGTTGCTGCGCGAGACGGCGCATGTAGTGACCGACAAGGCGCTCTATCTGACTGGCGAACGACTGCACGTCAGCATCTGCATCACTGGCAATGACGGGCGTCCGTCGGGGGTGAGCCGGGTGGCATATGTCGAGCTTTCTGACCCGCAGCGCATCTGCGCACAGGGGTTGGTGGCGCTGACCGATGGTTGCGGCTGGGCGGACATCACGCTGCCTGCCACAATGCACAGCGGCAACTACCTGATGTCGGTCTATACCCGTGCCATGCGCAATGCGTCGACCGAGACGTTCTGTCAGAAGGTGGTGTCGGTCATCAATGCCACCCACATTTCGCGTCAGGATGCCGTGGAGTATTCTGACCCTGTGATCATGGCTCCCGACAGTCTGTCGGCAGGGGTCGATTCCGTGGAGCACTTCGCACTGCCCGCCACATATCCCGTCATCATACAGCCCTCGGCGTTGGCGCTCGATGACGTGCCGCTGTTCGGTGCTCTGTCGGTCAGCAGCTGCGAACTTGAGGCAGCTGACTACAGTTCCTTTCGCCCTGCGCTTCGACCGATGCCAGTCGATGTCTCTGGTGCTCTCCTGCAGCCCGAGGTGGAGGGACATCTGGTGACGGCGCGTCCCGTGGAGCGTGGCAAGGAGTGTGAACTGACGCGCCTCGTGCTCGTCGGCAAGGCAGCAGCCGTCTATGACGGCCAACTTCAGCCCGACAGCAGCTATATCTATTACACCACAGGCCTTTATGGTACGTTGCCCACCTTGATCAATGGCTATGACTTCGCGGGCAATCCCGTTCCCATGGAGCTGCAGTCGCCCTTCGCCCGGGTGTTGCCTCAGTCGATGCCCCCGCTGCGTGTCGCGGGTACTGCCGACGGCCTCCTGGCACGCAGCCTTCGCGCCCAGCAGGACCAGGCCATCACCGACTGGATGGCGATGGATACGGTGGCGCACAATACGCAATATCAGGCGTCGAGTCCGCATTATTTCTATGATCTGGAGGAATGGACGCGTTTCAATACGGTGCGCGAGATCCTAGTGGAGTTCGTGATGGGAGTGAGGCGCCAGAAGTCGCATGGGGTGAACAAGCTCTACACCTTCGACCCTGCCAGCCATTCCTATTCCGAGTGGCCGGCACTGGTGCTGCTCGACGGCATGCCGGTCTATGACGTCGACGAGATACTCGACTACGACGCCCACCTGCTCCGCTATGTGCAGATCTATACTGACAAGTATTCGTTCGGCGGTTCGTTCTGCCAGGGCATCATCTCGTTCATCTCCGAGCGTGGTCGACTGCCCAATTTCAAGCTCGATGCCGGTTCGCGGATGGTCTCCTATCCCTTCCCGCAGGACCATCCGCTGCCCCTGCTTCCTGCCTCGGCACAGTCGGGCACCCTGCTCTGGCAGCCTGACCTCCGTCAGGCGCGTCCCGAGTTCGCCCTCCCCACCGTCCCCGGTCTCTACCAGGCGCTCTACGAGGGCCTCGATGCTGACGGCATGCCCTTCAGGCGGGTGATGCGGTTCGAGGTGAGGTGATCCCAGAGTGAAGAGGCAGGAAATAGGTGTGCGCCTGTTTCCATGCAAAAAAATGCTATCTGAAAATGTCAAATCGAGGAAATGTAGCCTAATAAAAATAGAATAATTATTCATTCCTACATTTCCTTCTTTTTCTTCTTTGGCTCTTTGGGAAATTGTCCATATATTTGCGCTGACCTTATGGATTGATTATCTAATTAACCTATGAAATTTGCACTTGCAATGATCATATACCAATAATAAGAATCCTCAAATCCATAATTGAATCTTTAACCGAACCATCGTAAACCTATCTACTATGGCTAAAAATAAGAAACTTTCCAATAAGGCTATCAAGAAGAACTTGTCGCAGGAAACGACCGAAACAACCGAGACGACATCGGCTGGCCAGTCATCTGCCACTGTCGACACCACAGAGACCACTTCGAATGTCGATTACACTGAAACCGATGTGACAACTTCGGAAGATGCAGCAGGTGCTGATCCGGCTGAATCGGCGTCAATATCAGCTATCGTTTCCTCTCTGAAAAGTTCCCTATCTGCTATCATTCCCTCTCTGAAGCTACATCTCATAAATTGTAATTTTAAGGCAGCCGATGCAGATCAGTTATTGAACTTTATAGCGGACATGCAGTCTATCTGGAAAGAGGAGGCGCAGATTAGGCAGAGCTATACCCTCAACGCGGGGCTGAAATCGTTGTCTTCGATTATCCTGCAACTATACTCTGTCTGTATCCTGGCTTGTAGGAGTCGGAAAGATTCGGAACATATGGCTATTGCCCAGTATTATGTCTATCGTTATCAGAAGGCCGCAGAAAAACTTGGGAAGGATGAAGCCATAACGGAGTCGGACTACCAGCTCGCCGAGCAAGAGTTCGGGGACATTAGTGATTCTTTCGAGAATAATTTCAAGAATTCAGAGATTTTCGACCTTGATCGGTCAGACAATGTCCTCAGACAGGAATATGACTATGCCAAACGCAGAAAGATGTCGAGCAAGTCTGCCCTTGATGAATGTCCCAAGTCGGTGGCTAATCTGAAGTTCGAGTCATTCAACGAGTGTCAGACGGAGGTCAAGGGCTTCTTGACCTCTGCAAAGCGATTGCAGAGGCAAGGCAAGGAGAGTGAGATTATCGTGTCCATGCTGACGAAGTGGGATCAGAGATGTACTGAAATCTGGAGCAATGCCATCAGTCTGCAGGAATTCATCTCGGAGTATGCCGAAGCCTATGCCCAGTTCCTGCGTGACCATTATCTGAGCCTCTTTTATGAGACGGTATTGAAGTTCCGTCATGTATCTACGGTGACCACCATCGAAGAACTCAAGAATGTCCAGAATAAATACAAGGAAGCCTTGAACGATGAGGCGACGTTGTCTGCATTGCCCGAACTTATACAGACATCCATAGATAATGCCGATAATAAAATCAAAGAGTTCGACATTTGTCTCGCGCAGATTGACCAGAAGGATACGAGATACGCGGCATTCGTGGAGGCTAAGGAAAATTGTGAGAAATACATAGACAGCCAGAAGCAGACACTCGCTGAACTCGAGCAAAAGAAGGCCGATGTGGACATCCAGCTTGCAGACTGGAAGATAGCTTTCGAGGGGGCGCTCTGCTTCAAACGGGTGCTCCTCCAGAATGATGGTACACTTAATGGAAAGACGCTGTATCGGGCAATCGGGTTCGAAGGACCTATGATCATTTCCAAAATTCGGGAGAAGGTGGCCGAGGAGAAAGATTCTTATGCTGAGGTGGTCAAGGTACAACCTTCTGATCATTTGAGTGAAATTTTCAATTTCATTGCAACCCTGATTTCTGCGCTATTTGGAAAATCGGCTGAAGAGCGGACCAAGACCTTCGAGAACACTCCTCTCGACGCGTTGAAGAAATATTATCCGACCGTTGAAAAGATCCAGAAAGCAGTGCCTGCCGAAATGAACTTGTCAGAGCAGGAGGCAGCAGTGGCACAACTGAATGAAAAATACTACAATGCATTACTGAGAACCGAAGTGCTTGAAGCCCTGCTGAAAGTCCTCAGTGAACCAGAAGAAAAGGTCGCTGCCATCGCAGGCAGTATCATGGTGGGTGTGTCCCTGCTTCCAATCAAGGGCATCAGCCATCAGATGTGCCGCAATCTCTCTTGTCTGGGCATACGCGATGTGTCAGGCCTTCTGGCATCGTGCCGCTCGCATAGTGAGCGAGTCGCCCTGGCTACCAAGCTTTCGCTCTACGATTCCGGAGTTTCGGTGGAGGACATCACTTCGTGGGTCAGTCAGGCGGACCTGTGGCGCATCACCAACATGACGCCCGACTTCGCCTACCTGATGGTTCAGGCAGGCATCCGCTGTGTAAACGATTTGTCGTTGGTCTATGCCGAAAGTGTCTATAAGGCAGTGACCGCCCTTGCCTATTCTCAACCCGACTTCGATGCCCCTGCGCTCGATCAGATTCGTAACCTTATCGACAATGCCGGGATGAAGGTTAGGGCAGGCAATGAGTACCAGCTCGAGTTCGAGGACGGTTCCGAACTGCCTGTTCATTTGATGGCATCGACCACCAATGACATTGAAGGCCATAAGACCGACAGCGAGATACTTCTGGAGGGCCTGAGCTTCCTGGATGACATAGACATCACGCTGCCATTGCCAAGCTATGTCATGGGCTACGTGAAGATGATCAAGACCGGATCTACAGAGATGTCGGTGATGTCCGACACCCTTGTCTCACTGGAGGGTATAGCCAGCTCAGCCAATGCCAGCACAACCGACGACAAGAAGATCGAAACCTATACAGACAGCAATGGCAGGTTCATCCTGACCTTGCCAGACAATTACTGTATGAGTGAGGGGTTGACCATCAAGTTCTCAAGAGGTTCGGATTATCAGGAATTTTCGCTTACCGCCAATGAAATCAAGGAAAAGGTCTTTGTCAATGCTGCCAATGCTCAAGATGGAGAGCGCATTTATGCCAAGGAACTGGTGAACACGCTGACCCGTGCCAATACGATCAATAAGGAGATACTTCAGGCGCAAAATGAACTGGAGAGCCTGTCTCTGATTGATGGTCAGATTGAAGCACTCATCCTGCAGTTGGCATCGAATACCGATGCTGCACAGCGACACCAACTGGCGTTGCAGCTGGCTGAGCTTCAGGCAACCCAAGCCTCGGCACTCGAGACCGACCGGCAAAGTTCCCTCCAGGCCATCGTCAGCAGTAAGACTGCAGAACTGCAGCAATTGCTCGCTGTCATTGTGGCTGCTGACAACACCACCAATGACTTTGCAACGACGCTGAATAACTTGCTGTACGGAGAGCCGCTGAAAGCAGAACTCGATGATTTCGTCATCGATGAGGATGTCTTCAAGGGCTATGAAGATGTGCCCGATCGTGCACTGCCTAAGGTGAAACTTATGGACAAGGCGGATAAAGCTATCTATCTGCCTACCGATACGGCACCGACGCAGGTCTATAGCTACAGCATCCTGCATCGCCTCGTCGAGCCAGAACTTCGTAAGGCAAAGAATGATAGTGTGCGTGACGAAGTGGTGACCCGTGTGAAAGTACCTGATGCCATCGATGTGGATGCATTTAAGGAAGATCTTTCGGCCAATCCCTATCAGGTTCCAGTGATGTCGTCGCTGGGTATGGGCTATACGCTCAGCATGCATCAGGCTTGGGTGCCAGATGGCTATGCCTTGGGCGACTTGCTCTACTCTCTCATCCTGGCTCCTGGCGAAGAGCAGCGGCTCATCGTGCGTGAGAATAGCGAGGAGTATGAGGTGACGGATGATGCCGATGCTGAAGATGTCGTCACCGAGCTCTACGATGATGAGCAGGTCGAGGACACGCAGTCGGCATTCGACGATGCTATCGAGCAGATGATGTCGGGCAGCAGTTCTATGTCGAGCAATAGTCAAGGGTGGTCTGTCGGAGGTTCTGCCTCTGTTTCGAGTAACGGTTTCGCGGGCGCCATATCCGGTGGATATTCCAGCAGTAGCAGCAGTGGTTCGTTCTCTGCCAGCCAGCGCAATAGTCATAACGAGGTATCGTCGGCTGCACAGCAATTCCAACATGCTATCAAGACTTCTTCGGAGAAGATTTCGCAAGCTCGCCGTGTGAGCATGCGCATCGCTTCGAGCTCGGATTCACATTCGGTAGCCACCAAGGTCATTGCCAACCATAACCATATGCATGCCATGACCGTGCAGTACTGGGAGGTGATGCGCCGATATCGGCTTGAGACCTGCATTGACGGTGTCAACTTGCTCCTCTTTGTACCACTTGAGCCTGTACGCTTCCTTCCCAGTGGAGTCGAAAAGGCCGATACGACTGCTCAGACTCCCGAAAAGCTCAAGGCACGTTATGCCGTCGTGAACAAGTACTACGAGCAGATCTATCATGCGTTGCCTCGCAAGTATCGCTATGGTTTCTCTTTGATCCAGAAGTATTGCACCCTGCCCACTTGGGAGATGCAGTATGAGGTCAAGGAGCAGAGCGTCCAACCTATTCTGGAACTTACCATTGAGGGTAACTTCGCATTCTATGACGACATCAATGTCGTGGTCAAACTTAAGAACAACAAGGGTCGTGTAGCTGGCCAATTGAGTTTGAACGCGGAGCAGATGAGCGCCTTTAAGAACTGGCAGAAGATTTACGACGAGAAGGATGAAGAGAAGAAAGAGAGAGCCAAGAAATTGCGCACTCGCAATGAGGTGATCACGCAGATCAAGGAGGAGCGACGTACGGCCGGAAACAATAAGTTGTCTTTCAAGTTTACGTTGCCTATGGGTGCTACCGATCAGGACCTCGACCAGATTCTTGTCACGCGCCAGTGCAATGACTATGAGTTCACCTTCCCTGCCGAATATGATAGCGAGGAGAAGAAATCTGATTATAAGGATTGGGAATATAAGGCGATAAAGAATTATCTGAACAAGCTGGATAATCTCTATCAGGACGATGATGACTCCAGTAGTGACATTCGTAAGATAAATCACTATCTGGAAGGTGTGCCTTATTCCTATACGCATCGGACGATTCTCATTCCTGGTGGAGAAGTTCGTCGGCTGAGCGCTGTCAGACTCTGTCAGAACCTATCTGTCAAGCTGGATGGCAAGACCATAGAGAATGCGGTGTGGTGCAGCGGTCAGGAACTGGCAAGTGGCACCGGATATATCAAGGTGGGCAAGAGCACACCTGTGCTCACTCATGTAGAGTTCCAGAAGATGGAGACCGTCTTCACGCATATATTGGACCAGACGATGCGCTATTCGCAGGTAATCTGGAGCGCAATGACTGCCGACGAGCGCGCCATGATGCTGGAGCAATATTCCATTGATATGGACTTCAGCAAGGTCAGTGGTAATGCCTCAGATGTTAATCTCGGAAGCATCCCATTGCTCAACTGTGTGAATGTCAAGAATCTCGTGGGCTTCTATGGCAATTGCATGCTGCTGCCATTCACCTATCCCCAGCGTCTTGCAGACCATCTTGGCAAGTCGGCTGCCGATATCCAGAATGAACTCTATCGGTATCACACCGATAATTTCCGTGTCCCCATTACAACCATCTCTCTGCCGACTAGTGGCATGATAGGTGAGGCTGTGCTGGGCGAGACCAACGTGGCAGAAGAGATCGATCTTACCCGCTTCTGGAACTGGAAGGATGCTCCTATCGATAATCTCGATATCGATGAGTCGTATCTGGACAACACTGATTCCTTGGCGGAAGCTACCACCAGCGATATCTCGGCGCTCAACTTGTCATCTGCCCAGACTCCTGACCAGCAGTCGGCTGTGGATTTGCTCTCTTCGTTAATGAAGAAGAGCGTGGCATTCGACAATCTGACCAACCTTGCCAATGCTTCTACGCTCTTGAAGAACAATGAGGATGCCACTAAGACTTCGCTTGAAACTGCTGTCGATAATTCCTCGAAACTGTTGGAAGCTGCCTGGAAGAACTATCAGTCGCGTCAGCAGAGGGAGAATGACGAGAAGGTCAAGGAGGCAAAGTTGAAGAAAGATGACGAAACTTCGGAAACAGACGGAAGCCTTGCTGATCAGAAGACGTTGGCTGCAACTGCGGCTGAGAAGAAGTCGGCTGACGAGAAACTGTCGGCAGTCAAGGCCGAAAAGGAGAATGCCGAGAAGGCAGTTACTGATGCCGAATCGGAACTGAAGGTAATCGGAGATAAGATTACAGAACTGAAGGCCAAGCAAGAGGATTCTGCCTGCACTGACGAAGAGAAGACGTCGGTGGAGAGCCAACTCAAGGCATACCAGCAGCAGGAAGATACCGTCAAACAGAAACTGCAGACCGTGAAGAACGAACTCTCTGAAAAGCAGGATCAACTGAATGCAAACATTGCCGAAGCAGAAAGCAATCTTCGCCAAGCTGAGCGTGATAATGAGGTGGCTAAACAAAAGGTCGCCACACAAATTGCAGATTATGTCTGTGAAAACTACCCCGATACAGAAATCAGTCAAGAAGAAATTGAGACGCTGGTCAAGTTGGCAGAGGAGGCTGTCGCGTCGTCGGAAGAATCTTCCTTGAGCAAGCCTTTCCAGAAAATCGCGGATGAGATGCTGCAGTCTCTGCGTGCCATGGACACAGAACTTCCGGATTCATTGTCTTTGGATGGCGAATCCAGTCAGGTTTCCGAAAGTGAAGAGGATTATTGGGGCAAGTCGCTTGGCATACATAAACTTACAGAGGAGGAAGAAAAGATTTCGCCAAAACTTTTCGAAAATGAAGTTTTTAAAAATTGGTTTAAGAACAATTGGGTATATAAGCCAGACTACTATAAAGTAATATCGATAAAGACTACTAAGTGCTTACAGCGTGAATCCCCTTTCACCAAAGAGGAATTCGAAATTATCAGGAAGCAGTTCAAACGATGGGCCCGTGGCCTGTCATCAGAATTCGACAAGCCGACACTTAAAGTCTATCTCGTTCCCATCTTCCAGTGGATTGCCACTACGACGAAAGAGAGGAGGTTCCAGATTGCTCAGTATTTCGTCCCCAATCTGACACGAGAAGAGGCAAAGATGGACGAAGATGATAGTGAGTATTCAGAAGATTAAGTCGTTATCTCCCAATAAGAATAATCATTTATGGCAAATAATACGTTATTCCCTATCAAGGGCATCAGTCAGTCGATGGTCGAGGCTTTGGCAGAACTGAAGATATACGACCTCTCCAGCCTCTTGCTGATGGCTCGTACTCCTAACAAGCGCAGCGAAATAGCTCAGAGCCTTACCGTTCTCATGCATCGCACTGTAGATGTCCGCCTTGTCAACAACTGGTTGCGTCAGGCAGACTTGCTGCGCATTGTCGGCATGACGCCCAACCTGGCTTACTTGCTTTCGCTCGTTGGCATACGTTGTGTCAAGGACCTCTCGCAGGTCGATGCCGACAAGGCACTCCCTTTGGTACAGGCATTATCGACTACGCATCCTGACTTCACTGTGATCTCACAGGGGCAGACATTGGTTGGGCTTCTGGGCAATATGATTGCTTCTGCCACTTCGATGGTGGATGCGAATGATAGTTATCAGATGGATGTGTCCGATCAGGCAGAACCCACTCACATCCTTGTATCGAAGCGGAATCTGGCCAAAGACTATATGTCCGATGCTGCCATCATCCAGGAGGGCCTTAGCTTCCTCAAGGACCTGCCTATCGCCTTGCCCGTGCCACATTATCTGTGTGGCACATTGAAAATGCGCAACGAAGGGCAGCCTGACGATGAAGCAAGACCCAGGAACGGACTGGATGTGCAGCTGGATGGCATTCTGAGTGCCAATGAGGATGCACAGGAAAATACTGTCGCCTATCATGCCTATACGGATGGTAATGGTCAGTTCCGCATTGTGTTGCCCGATGCCTATAACTTCTCTGAGATGGTGACACTCACGATTGTCAAGGGTTCATACAAGCAGAAGTTCGTCTTCACCAAGGCCGAGATCTTGGACAAGGTGTTCCTCTGTTGCGCCAATGGCGAAAAGATGACAGTCAATGCCTTGCTCAATACCTATGACCAGCTCGATGCCATCAATGAATCTATTCAGAAGGCGCAGGAGGACCTTAGCCTGGTGGAGCAGGTGGAGGCTAAAGTAAGCGCATTGAAGAACCTGGCAGAAGAAACGATATCCGGCGCAGAGGCTCAGACTCTGTCGGCATTGCAGGGTTACTTGCTCAAAATGAAGAGTGCCGAAGTTCTGGCGCAGGAGATTACAGCATACGAAGCAAGGCGCAGTGAACTAATGGAGACAATAGCCACCGCTGATGCCACCACAGACGACCTGGAATTGACGCTCACCAATGTCATCAACAGCAAGACCCTCGAGGCAGAACTCGACGTGATCATCCTGACTCGTGAGATCTTCGAGGGTTACACCGATACCCGCTCGAAGGCTCTTCCTGAGGTGAAGTTGAGCGGCAATGGCAGTGATGCGACCTATTTGCCCACAGATACTGCTCCGTCTCGTGTGTTCAAATACACCATGCTGCAGCGACTGGTAGAACCTACGGTCAGGAATATGACACAGCGAGCCCGACTCGACAGACCCATCGATGTGCTTGACTTCCGGACCAAGATGAATCAGTCTCCCGACGAATTCCCGCTCATGGCGTCGCTGGGCATCGGGTATGTGCTGAATATGCACCAGTCATGGCGACCTGATGGCTTCGCGCTCGGAACGCTGCTCTATTCACTGGTGCTCGCTCCGGGTGAGGAGCAGCGAATGGTGGTCAAGGAGAAGACCCAGTCCTACTCCATTCTCGATGAGTCGTATGGCACGGATGCAACCAGCAATTCCAATGTGCAGAATCAGACTGACTATACAGAGGCAGCTTATGTCTATGCATTGGGGAAGTGCAGCGAAGCCAGTGGCAATAGTTCTGCCAGCAGTAGTGGCTGGTCTATAGGCGCTTCTGCTGCATACACTGGCATAGGTATCAACGGCGGCTATTCTTCGACCACAAGTAAGACCAATTCAAGCGCCAGACAGAACAACAACATGGATGAAGCCTCGGCTGCCTCACAGCAATTCCAGCACACCATACAGTCGGCAGCCCAGAAGATTTCTCAGGCCAATCGGCTGAGCGTCCGCATCGCATCGAGTGATGAGCAGGACTCTGTCGCCAGCAAGATTGTGGCGAACCACAATCACTCTCATGCCATGACCGTCCAGTATTGGGAGGTGATGCGCCGCTATCGGCTGGAGACTTGTATCGAGGGCGTTGACCTCGTCTTGTTTGTTCCTCTCAAGCCTATCAAATTCCTTAATCAGGGAAACCTGGATGACGACGTGTCGCAGTCGATGACCCCATCGATGTTTGCCCAGAGGTATAAGACCATACTGCGCCACTTCGATACCCTCTATTCTGCTGTGCCTTCCCGGTATCGCCAGGGTCTGGATTTGATGCAGAAGTATGCGGCTTTGCCTTACTGGAAGATGCAGAAGTCATCAGATGCCAGCAATATGATCGTGACGGTCAGCTTAAGTGGCGTATTTCTCGAATTCGATGACATCCAGGCCACATTGGTATTGAAGAATGGAGGCGGAACGGTTCGTGGTTTCGTCAGCAATTCTCCTGAGTATATCGAGGTAACGCCGCTGGCTAAGGTTCAGAAGCGTCAGGACATCATTGACTACATCAAGCGCCTGCGTCGCGAAGGTAGTATGTCGACCATCGAATTCCAGTTCGTCTTGCCTGAGAATGCTACAGTGCTGGATTTGAATTATGTCAAGTTCCATCGGAATGCTGCTGATTTTACCTATACCTACAATGCCGATACCTCAGATTTCACTACATCGGAGCAAAAAGCGATTTCGAATTATGAGTCGAAGTTGGAGGATCTGTATAAGGATAATACGTCAAACGCAAAGGATAAACGTAGGATCCGCCATTATGCTGAGGGAGTGCCCGAATGTTATCTCACCAAGTATGTGACGTTGGCAGGAAGTGAACTCGTCAGCCTTGACGAAATTGAACTCGGCGGTGTATCGGCTAAGTCGGGTGATACAGCTGTCAATTGTACGATGTCCAGTGCGGAGATGTCGCAGTCGGACATTACGGCAAGCTTGTCATTCTACCTGCCTGTCCTGCAGTTCAGGGACCTGCAGAAAATCGAAGCTGCCACTCGCCATATCGTAGCCGAAACAGTCAGATATTCTCAGTCTGTCTGGGCAGCGTTGACCGAGTCTGAGCGAGCCATGCTGCTCGACGCCTACACGATTGATATGAATTTCGACGAAGGCGAAGACAATGAAGTTTATAAGGCATTGGGCATCTCGAATACTGATATCCCCCTGCTCAACTGTGTGAATGTCAATAAGCTGTTGGGATTCTATGGCAATTGTATGCTCCTGCCTTTCACCTATCCTCGGGAACTTGCAACGAAGATAGGACGCACTGCCAAGGAGATTCAGGATGCCCTCTACCGCTATCATGCCAACAATTTCCGTGTTCCTTCGACCCTCGTCTCCATGCCTACACAGGGCATGATCGGAGAGGCTGTGTTGGGTGACACGAATGTCAGCGAGGAGATAGACCTTACCCGATTCTGGAAATGGGATGATTCGCCCATCGACAAGATGGAAATCACCAAGGACTATTTCAATGAGAAATCATATCTTTCTGACAAGAGTAATAAGTCAATCTCTGCATTGAATCTGGGCAATGCCGATCTGACCACTGCCATTCAGAATACGAGCGATCTGCTGAGTGCCATCAAGTCACGTGACACGACAGGCCTCTTCAACAATTTGGCAGAGACCGGGCTCTCGCAGCTCAGTACTGCTCTGGGTAACAGCACGACGAATGCTAATTCGTTGCTGAATAAGACGCTTACCACTTCTTCTGAAAATGCTGTCAAGGCATACGAAACTGCCGAGGCTCTGGAAAAGGATGACAAGGAGACGGAGGATGAGATTGAGAAAATCAATTCATCTTCGGACAGCGAGGCTTCTTCTTCGGACAGCAAGACTTCTTCTTCTGGCAGCAAGGACGGCAAGACGACGTCTGGCAGCAGTACCTCTTCTGGAGGAAAGTCTGAAGTGGCCTCATCAGCCGGTCAGGGACAGAACATCGGGACGATCAACATCTATGTCAATGGCGAGAAGGTCACGGCAGAGAAGGTCACTCCCAATAGTGATCAAACTTCAAAAGAGACAAAAAATAAGTAATATCCAAAATTTACCATATTATGGCAAACGATTCGCAGAACTCAACACAAGAGGAGATGAATAACCTGTTAGTGCAGTTGCTTCAGAATGAAACATCCAAGGAGGTCATCCGACTCCGTAATCTGCTCCTGGAGCGGGTGGCTCTCGAGACCCAGCTTCAGGCACCTCGTGTCCCTGCACCGACATCCATCACGGAGATCGGTGGCTACTACAACTTGCTGAAGCATGACGACTTGATGCGCCGTCAGCTGCTGGCTAGCATTTTGGGTCTGCCTTACCAGACCAACAAATAGACTATAATCTAAGTTCCAGTCCCCATACGTGCCCCTCATGTAGTAAACTATATGGTGGGCGGTGAGGGAAGCCTTCAGGTACGTTAATATCAGACGGCCTGAAGGAAGATGGATCTGAACTGGCTCCCAACATGGTAGTTGACCTCCGCAAGGAGGGGTTTATGGGGTTCGATTCCCCAGTCTTGCTCGCTCGCCTGAATACCTCGGACATTTTGATTTAATGGAAGTCAATGGTGCCAAGTGTAGATCAGTAAACTCATCGGATTTTGTGTTTTGCGCATTGACACAGTGCTCTGGGCTGCATCACTGAAACGATCAGAGGTGTCTACGTTCGATCCGTAGCTGTTCAATCTGAAGAATGTAAGAAACGAAGCAGTTGAATACTTTGCATACGGATATCAAAGGTAACTGTTAGAGAAAGATCATAGAGCGTCACTACAGTGCTGAGCGACAAGAAAGGAGTTGCAGGATGGCTGGTGGAACAGCCGGGACGGTTCGAATCCTCCCCCATCTTCTAGCGGAACAATACCCGGCAATGGCAGTTCGACTCTGCCACATATAGAGTCTATCCTAATCTTTTTCGTCCCGGAGCACTTATAATTCGATACTACGGAGCGAAATTAATGCGACATGTGCATTCATCCTGCTATGACATAGGGAATTCACATTTCTCTGAGGACCCTATTCCACTTGGATCCGAAGAGGGTGGGCACAAGGCATGATTACCATCGTCACGCTTGATACCGCATACTCGCATATTTTTTCCTGGTTGACGGATAGACGATACAGCTACTTAAGGAAAGGGGATTGGAACTTTTTTTCGTATAAAAAGACGAGGTCGTGAATCTAGTGACACGGCCTCGTCTTTTTTGGGGGCTGAGCGTTTCGTGGTCTTGCCTCGATGTATCTCAATGCGCTGAGAGGCGGAGGAGGGTTGAGGTGTGTGGCGTGACCTTGTGGAGCTCGCTCATGCGGAGGCCGATGACCCAGAGGATGGAGCCGGTGGCATCGGCGACGAGCCAGGTGGTGAGTTTCTGCATGGGAGTGAAGTGGGCATCATGCATCAGGTCGGAGACGAGCTTCGAGTGACCTTGCATGCCGAGGGGTGCCATGCGGTCGCCCTCCTGCCAGCGGCGCAGGGTGAGGGGAAGGGTGACGGTGGCGGCATCGAAGCGCTCTGCGAAGAGGGTATCGTTGAGCGGAGGCTCCATCAGTTCGTATTCCACGCAGTCGAGGGTGGGACTGGATTGCTCGAAGAGCGTGTCGTCCTTGGGCCGTGTGTAGAGGAGGTCACTGGAGCGCTCGGTGCGCTGCCAGGAGCGGTCGCAGTACTGCTGCTCCCAGGCATGAACGAAGGAGTCGATAGGGCCGCGGAATTCCCGACGGAGGTCATCGAGCGAGAGTTCGTGCCACGTGAGCCCCCACGCTTCGCGAGCCGTGGTGAGCCATTCCCATTCCTTAATATATAGGTCGATGAACGAAGCCGAGTCGTGCAGATGCTGCATGGTCGTGAGGATGCCGCGACGCGACTGCGGCAGGAGGCGCTCCATCAGGGGAAGCAGTTCGTTGCGAACCTGATTGCGCAGCGTGTCGCATTCGGCATTGGTCGAGTCGGTGACGTAGCTGAGGCCGTTGTCCTTCAGATAGTCGAGGATGTCCCGACGGCTGAGGCAGAGCAGGGGGCGTATGACATGGGTCTCATCATTGCGGGGCACGATGCCAGTGAGCCCTTGTATGCCCGTGCCGCGCATGAGGTTCATCAGCGCGGTCTCGATGCTGTCGTCGGCATGGTGACCGAGGGCAATGTGCATTGAGCATTGTGCATCTTCAATCACCTCCTGCCACCACCCGTAGCGCAACTGGCGAGCCGCCATCTCGAGCGAGAGGTGATGGGATGTCATATAGGCAAGGGTGTCGAACTCGCGGACCTGGAGCGGGATGTCGAGTTGCCGGCAGAGTTCCTCGCAGAAATGCTGGTCACGGTCGGACTCGGAGCCACGCAGGTGGAAGTTGCAGTGCAGCGCCTCGCATCGGTAACCGAGCGAGCGCAGGATGTGGAGCAGCGCCACCGAGTCGGGGCCACCACTGAGGGCGACGTAGAGGAGTGGCGAGTTCTGAGTATCGGGTTCCGGGTTCCGAATTCCAGATTCCAAATTCGGAGTCAGCAGCTCCGAACTGACAATGAAATCGGCGACTCGCTGCAAAATATGCTTGCTGATTTGGCCCATAGAGTGACAAATTATTGATTTTTCGGCGCAAAAATACAAAAAATATCTGAAAAATTTCGTTTATTGGAGAAAATTAACTATCTTTGCCGCGAATTTTGCACGAAAATATCAAAAAATCGAATATATGATTGAAAAGATTAACGCCATGATGGCCGAAATTGAGGCACTCAAGGCAAACAACGCAGAGGAGATCGAAGCCCTCCGCATCAAGTATCTGAGCAAGAAGGGCGAGATCACCGCTCTGATGGCAGACTTCCGCAACGTCGCTGCTGACCAGAAGCGTGAGTTGGGTCAGAAACTCAATGCGCTGAAGACCGCTGCCACCGAGAAGATCGAGGCACTGAAGGCCGAATATCAGGCTGAGGACCACGTCGACGAGAGCATCGACCTGACCCGTCCCGCCTATCCTGAGGAGGTCGGCACCCGCCACCCCTTGAGCCTCGTCAAGCAGGAGATTGTCGACATCTTCGCCCGTCTGGGCTTCTCGATTGCCGAGGGTCCCGAGGTGGAGGATGACTGGCACGTCTACGGTGCGCTCAACTTCGCTGACGACCATCCGGCACGCGACATGCAGGATACCTTCTTCATCCAGCAGAATCCCATCGTCGTGCTCCGCAGCCACACCTCATCCGTGCAGGTGCGTGTGATGAGCCAGCAGAAGCCACCTATTCGCGTGGTTTGCCCGGGTCGTGTCTATCGCAATGAGGCCATCTCGGCTCGCGCTCACTGCTTCTTCCATCAGGTGGAGGGTCTCTATATCGACAAGAACGTATCGTTCGCTGACCTCAAGCAGGTGCTGCTGCAGTTCGCTCAGGAGATGTTCGGTCCCGGCACGCAGATCCGTCTGCGCCCCTCATACTTCCCCTTCACCGAGCCCTCTGCTGAGATGGATGTCAGCTGCACGCTGTGCGGTGGCAAGGGCTGCGCCATGTGCAAGGGCGCTGGCTGGCTCGAGATCATGGGCTGCGGCATGGTCGACCCCAACGTGCTCGAGGCATCGGGCATCGACTCGAAGGAGTACACTGGCTACGCCTTTGGCATGGGCGTGGAGCGTATCGCCAACCTCAAGTATCGCGTCAAGGATCTCCGTCTCTTCTCCGAGAACGACAAGCGCTTCCTGAGCGAGTTCGCGGCTGCGCACTAACGACCACCTCCCTACATTTTTAGGTTAGAATATCAAAATGGAAACGATTCCCAGCTTCACGATCGATCACGAGCGGCTGTTGCCCGGTGTCTACGTGTCGCGTCAGGACGTGGTGGGTGACCAGAAGGTGACCACCTACGACATCCGCATGAAGGCACCCAACCGCGAGACGCCCGTCTATGCGCCTGCCCTCCACACCATCGAGCACCTCGTCGCCACCTATCTGCGCAACAACCCCGTATGGAAGGATCAGGTGATCTACTGGGGACCTATGGGATGTCTCACGGGCAATTACCTCATCATGAAGGGCGAGCCTTCGTGCGAAGAGATCCGCCAGCTGATGATCGAGGCATTCCAGTTCGTCGTCGACTACGAGGGTGAGGTGCCTGGCACGACGCCCGATGCCTGTGGCAACTACTTGCTCCATGACCTCGGCATGGCGAAGATTGAGTCTGCACAGTATGTGGAGCGCCTGCTGAACCACTTCTGCAGCCTGTATCCTGCCAAGGAGTGATAAATCCCTCAAAGAAAAATCCCTCCAATCCTCGTTTTGCAAACTATATTTAAATATATAATGTGTAGTCTGCTCTGTCTGCTGCCACTGGCGGCAGGAGGGCAGACTACGGCGCCTAAAGTCCGCACGGTGCTGCGGCATCCCGGTACGTCATGGGGCAGGATGCTGTGGGACGGAGGCATGGTGCGTCAGAAGGAGGGGCCCTGGTACCTGACGCTGCCTGATGGCTATGGCGACCTCATCGTCATGAACTTCGTCGACGGCTACAGCTACGGCCCGCATGCCATCATCGGCTACATGACCGCCAACCGTCAGCGCTGGGAGGTCGAGGAGACCGTCCGCTGGGCTTCGGGTCGCGACCGGCTGCTGGCCAAAGGTGCCCTCCGCTGGTACAGTCCCGTCGAACAGGCGAGGATGGTGGAGGTGCATGGCGGTCGTCATACCGAGGACTTCGACCACGACCCCACGATGCCGGAGTCGCAGTCGCTCCTCGCCACTGGCCTCTTCGGCTGGAATCACTACAAACTGCTGGAGCGTACTGATGCCGGCATTCGGCTGGCTCTTCCGTTGGGCAATGACCTCAGCATGAAGGCAAGTGCCAGCTGGGAGCGTCGGCGCCAGCAGGAGAACCATCGCCAGACCAACGTCTTCGGCGCTCATGCCCAGAGCAACGTGCCCCGGCTGCGTGACGGCAATACGGCGAGCCACCTGGAACTTTACGAAGGTCCCATCGACGGACAGATAGCCCTCCTGGGGCTGCAGTTCGACTATCGCCCGCAGAGCCGCTACATGGTCTACGACGACATGACGTGCCGGGCATCGTCACGCTTCCCGCTCTTCACGCTCCGTGCCGATGCCGGAGTGGGCGACTGGGACTACCTCTCGTTCGACCTGCGTATCAGCCAGACGCTTGCTCTCAGCCGCCGACAGGACCAGTTGCAGTACCTGGCAAGCGTGGGCGGCATGGTGCGTCACGGAGAGGTGGGCTTGGCCGACTGGCACCACTTCGACGCCTCGCGCTTCTGGTGGCAGGCAAGCGACTGCGTGTCGCGCTTCGTGATGCTCGACAACTACGAACTCTCGACCGACCGCGCCTGGGTGGAGGCTCATGCCGAATGGACGACCGACCGGATGCTTCTCTCGCAGTTGACACGCGATGCCAGCTTCCTGCAGGAATATGTGCAGGTGCATGCCGTCCAGGTGCCGCAGCATCGTTGCCATTGCGAGTTCGCTTACGGCATCGACTTCGCCAGGATGATACGGCTGGGCTTCGCCGTCGGCTTTGACCGGCTGACGTTCCGCGGAGCCGCCTTCACGCTGGTGATACGTCCCGAGGAGGTCGCCAGGCACTCGTTGCTCTGACAGAGGCAAGACAAACTGAATGATGAATCAATGGAACCATTAGCCGAACGCATGAGGCCCAAGAGCCTCGACGGATATATCGGACAGCAGCACCTAGTGGGCAAGAACGCTGTCCTGCGCCGCATGATCGAATCGGGCCGCATCGCCTCGTTCATCTTGTGGGGCCCTCCCGGTGTGGGCAAGACCACCCTCGCCAAGATCATTGCGCAGACGCTCGACCTGCCCTTCTACACCCTATCGGCAGTGAGCAGCGGTGTCAAGGAGGTGCGCGAGGTGATAGAGCGCGCCAAGAAGGACAGCTTCTTCCTGCCTACGGCATCGCCCATTCTCTTCATCGACGAGATCCATCGCTTCTCGAAGTCGCAGCAGGACTCATTGCTCGACGCCGTGGAGCGTGGCGTGGTGACGCTGATCGGTGCCACGACCGAGAACCCCTCGTTCGAGGTGATCCGTCCGTTGCTGAGCCGCTGTCAGGTCTATACCCTCAAGCCGCTCGACGACCAGGACTTGCTGGGTCTCCTGGACCGTGTGCTCAAGGAGGACCCCGAGATTTCGAAGCTCAATATCGAGGTGCGCGAGACGTCTGCCCTCCTGCGCTATGCGGGCGGCGACTGCCGCAAGTTCCTCAACATCATAGAGCTCGTCACCGACACCCTCGCCGGCAAGGCGAATGAGGACGATGACTTCGACTACGAGGAGGATGACAATGACGAAGATGATGACGACAATGACGAGGATGATGACACCAATGACGAGGGTGATGACACCAATGACATCCTTCCCGGTTTCGAACCCCTGGTTGATTCTGCCTCTGACGCCGACCCAGACCTCACCCTCAGTAAACAGAAGACCTCCCACCTTGTGCCGCGTGGGGGGCGTGCAGC
>R14__coassemble_576_pt1 | contig 24348 bp, 18 predicted proteins | sample R14__metabat2_high_PE_017 | metagenome-assembled genome bin R14 | reverse complement strand
GGGCGGGCCGATGAGGCGGGGCTGGGGGGATGTGGTTGGTGCAGGGGTGTTGGTTGGTGCAGGGTTCACAATGCACGATGCAGGGTTGTTAGCTCCGTCATCCGGTGCATTCAATTGTGCATCGTGCATCGTGCATTGTGCATCGTAGTGGAGGCCCTTGGCCAACTGGAAGCGACGGGGGTCGCCCAGCAGGTTCTGCTTGCCGTTGCCACGCGCATCGAGGAGGCGGGCTTCGAGAGTGGAGCGCTTCAGATTGAAGCACTTCATCTCCTTGTCCCACATGATGAGGGTCCAGACCTTCTGGGGCTCATACTTTTCGACCAGATAGATATTGGTCTCGTAGTGGTTGTTCTCGTCGAAGGTGGTGAGGTAGTAGTCCCAGTTGTCGAGGACGATGAGCACGCGGTCGTCGCTGTTGAAGTCGCCCAGGAAGCGGCCCTGGCGGTTGTAGTTGAGGCGCTGCACGTCGGGGTCCCACCAGACGGGACGTCCGCCGAGCGTAGAGCCGCCATCCGCCACCTTGGTGATGCGCTGGACGTCCGCCTTGGTCAAGAGGTTGCCCTTGACGCCGCGGCCCTTGATGGGCGTCTCGGCGAAGTTGCGTTCGAAGGAGATGACCTTCGAGTCGCGCAGCTTGGACTTGATGCTGACCTTGATGACCTCCGCCTCGCCATTCAGATTGGCGGTGAAGTAGGTGATGCGCGAGCCCTCCTTGCCCTGCGTGATGTCGTAGACCTTGTCGCGCATTATGCTGGTGATGGCGAAGCGCTTGATCAAGTAGGGACCGCCCTTGCCGTCGCGGTAGACGACGTTGTAGATGGTGCGCGAGTCGTTCTTGCGGTAGACGGCGAGGTGCAGCACGTCCTTGCCGATATAGACCTTGGGCTCCACCTTGACCACCTTGTACTGGCCCGACTTGTAGATGACGAGGATCTCGTCGATGTCGGAGCAGTTGCAGACGAACTCCGACTCGCTCTGCTTGAGGCCTGTGCCCATGAAGCCCTCGTCGTAGTTGACCCAGAGCTTCTGGTTCGACTCGATGACCTTGGTGGCATCGACCGAATTGAAGTTGCGGAGCTCGGTGAGGCGGGGATGGTCGGCGCCGTACTTCTCCTTGAGGTGCTCGAACCAGCGGATGGTGTAGTCGGTGAGGTGGCGCAGGTTCTTCTCGATCTCGCGTATCTTCTTCTTGGTCTGCATGATGTCCTCCTCGGCCTTCTGGCTGCTGAACTTGTGGATGCGCGCCATCTTGATGTCCTCGAGGCGCAGCAGGTCATCGCGGGTGACCTCGCGCACGAAGTCGGGCTTGAAGGGCTCGAGGCGCTGGTCGATGTAGGCGAGGGCGGCGTCGATGTCGGTGGCCTGCTCGTACTCCTTGCCCTTGTAGATGCGTTCCTCGATGAAGATCTTCTCGAGCGTGCAGGTCATGAGGTGCTCGAGGAGCTCGCCCTTGTTGACCTCGAGCTCCTGACGGAGCAGTTCCTTGGTGTTCTCGGCGGAGCGGCGCAGCACGTCGCTGACGGTGAGGAAGTGGGGCTTGCGGTCGTAGATGACGCAGCAGTTGGGCGAGATGGAGATCTCGCAGTCGGTGAAGGCGTAGAGGGCGTCGATGGTCTTGTCGCTCGAGGCACCGGGCATCAGGTGGACGACGATCTCGGCATGGTCGGAGGTGAAGTCGTCGAACGACTTGATCTTGATCTTGCCCTTCTCGATGGCCTTCTTGATCGACTCGATGAGGGTGTCGGTGGTCTTGCCGAAGGGGACGTCGGTGATGCGGAGGGTCTTCTGGTCAATCTTGTCGATGCGCGAACGCACCTTGACCACACCGCCGCGGGCACCGTCGTGGTACTTGGCCACGTCGATGAGGCCGCCCGTCGGGAAGTCGGGATAGAGTTCGAAAGGCTCGCCCTTGAGGCAGGCGATGGAGGCATCGAGCAGCTCGTTGAAGTTGTGGGGCAGGATCTTGGACGAGAGGCCTACGGCAATGCCCTCGACGCCCTGAGCCAACAGCAGCGGGAACTTGATGGGCAGGCAGATAGGCTCCTTCTTGCGGCCGTCGTAAGAGAGCTGCCAGGGGGTGATCTTGTTGTTGTAGACCACCTCGAGGGCGAACTTCGAGAGGCGTGCCTCGATGTAACGGGGAGCGGCTGCCGAGTCGCCGGTGAGGATGTTGCCCCAGTTGCCCTGGCAGTCGATGAGCAGGTCCTTCTGACCGAGCTGCACCAGCGCGTCGCCGATCGAGGCGTCGCCGTGGGGATGGTACTGCATGGTCTGACCGACGATGTTGGCGACCTTGTTGTAGCGGCCGTCGTCGATCACCTTCATGGCATGGAGGATGCGGCGCTGCACGGGCTTGAGGCCATCGGCGAGGTGCGGCACGGCACGCTCGAGGATGACATAGCTGGCATAGTCGAGGAACCAGTTCTGGTACATGCCGCCCAGGTGGTGCACCTTGTCGTCGGCGACGTCGTCGTCGTTGTGAGGCACGTAGCCATTGCCCTCAGCGGTGGCATCGTCGTCATCGGCGGATGCGGCATCGGTGGGGGTATTGTCATCGGCATCGGCTGAGGTGTCAGCCGCCGTCTCGTCAGGATTCACGATCTGGTCATCGATTTTCTCGTCTTCGGGAGTCATGTATTGTATGAATGTAGATGAAATGTGTCAGAAAAAATAAGTTAACCCGATGCGGTGGGTGCCCATGCGGAAGGCGCTGTCGGACACGCCGTCGGTGGTCTGCAGGTGGAAGGAGTGGTTCAAGGGGAAGGCGTAGTTGTAGGCGAGCTGGATGCGCCCGCCCAGGATGACGCCGAAGCCGAGGTCCCACTTCCAGGTGCGGTCGCTGGTCATGTTGTTCATCGTCTCGTCGAGCTTCTCGCGCATCGACTCGTCCTTGCGGGCGAGGGCATACCAGTCGAAGTCGTTGAGCTTGAGGTTGCACTGCGGCCCCATGAAGACGTAGGGCAGGAACGCCTCGCTGATGCTGAGCATGTCGAAGTCGTAGCGCACGTGCAGCGGGATGCTGAAGTAGCGCAGCTTCTCGGCCACCGAGACGCCGTTCGAACCGATGTCCGCCATCTCCTGCGAGTAGACGAACGAGGCGTCGAACGCCACGCCGGTGATGGGCAGATTGATGCGCGACGTGAAGCCCAGGTAGTAGCCGCCCGACGAGTCGAAGTTCCACCCCGTGCCCATGAAGCCGGCGCCGTGGCTGTCGGCCTTCGAGATGTTGGCTCCTGCGGTGACGCCCCAGTCGAAGACGTCGTGCAGCGCCCAGAGGCGGCCGACGGTGAGGAGGGAGAGGGTCAGGAGAATGGCGAGGCGCTTCATTGTGCGGGAGGGATTTTTAGCGTTTTTGACGATGAATTTTGCTGCAAAGATAATGCATTTTGCCCGCTTTTCCTAAAGATTGAACGAAAAAATGCAAAAAACGGGCTCATTTTTTGGATAATCGAAAAAAAATTGCCATATTTGCCCAAATATTTTTGACTTTTTACATCATGAAGAGAACGATGACGGGCCTCGGCGGCCTCATCATAAGCCTGACACTCGGTCTGACCTGCGCGACGCAGGCCACGGCGCAGTCGTCGGCCAATCCATCAGACAACAAGACAACCGACCAGCACCTGGACATCCAGCAATATATGGAGATCCTGGGCTCTGCCATCACGATGCTGCAGGGCCAGTATGTCGACACCATCGACTGGGACAAGGCGCTGGTGGCAGGCATCGACGCCATGCTGGCGGAACTGGATCCCTACTGCGAGTTCTATACCGAGGAGGACCAGTCGGAATTCAAGACGATGACCACCGGCGAATACGGCGGCATCGGCGCCCTCATCCAGCAGCGCGGCGACACGGTGATGATAGCCAATCCCTACGAGGGACGTCCCGCCCAGGAGACCGGCGTCCGCGTGGGCGACCGCATCCTCAGCATCGACGGCGAGAGCATGATCGGGAAGACCACCTCGCAGGTGAGCGAGCAGCTGCGCGGCCAGGCGGGCACCGAGTTCACGCTGCGCGTCATGCGCCCCTATGAGGAGGAGCCGCGCGACTTCCAGATCCATCGCCGCAAGATCGTGATGGATGCCGTGCCTTACTACGGCTGGCTCAACGACTCGGTGGCATACATCTTCCTGTCGCAGTTCACCGACAAGGCGGCACAGGACGTGCAGGACGCCCTGGTCAACCTGCGCCATGCCGAGGGCCGTGAGCTGAAGGGCCTCGTCTTCGACCTGCGCCAGAACGGCGGCGGACTGATGGACGAGGCGGTGAAGATCGTGGGCATGTTCGTGCCCAAGGGCAGCCCCGTGGTCGAGACCAAGGCGAAGCGCCCCGAGTGGAACAGCTCCTACCGCACCAACACCGTGCCCATCGAACCCGACCTGCCGCTGGTGTGCCTCGTCGACCGCAACACCGCCTCGGCGTCGGAGATCCTGAGCGGCTCGCTGCAGGACCTCGACCGCGCCGTCGTGATGGGCGAACGCTCGTTCGGCAAGGGGCTGGTGCAAGGCACCCGCCAGTTGCCCTACAACACCCTCTGCAAGTTCACCACCGCCAAGTACTACATCCCCTCGGGCCGCTGCATCCAGGCCATCCGTTACGGCACGGGCGAGCAGGAGCAGATCCCCGACTCGCTGACCCACGTCTTCTACACCGCCAACGGGCGCGAGGTGCGCGACGGCCGCGGCATCAAGCCCGACGTGGAGCTGAAGCCTCAGTCGATGTCCAACCTGGCTTACTACCTGGACCGCGAGTACCTCGTCTCGGACTATGCCACCCGCTATCGCCAGCAGCATGAGTCGATACCGCCCGTCAGCGAGTTCCATCTCTCGGACGAGGAGTATGCCGACTTCTGCCAGATGGCTTTGGCGGGCAAGAAGGACAGCGTCCTCACCGTGCTGCGCGTCTTCGACATGAAGCACGACCTCGACTCGCTGAGCCAGGAGATACGCACCGACCTCGAGAGCGAGATCGACCTGCGCTACTACTACCAGCGCGGCCAGTCGGAGCGCGCCCTCATGGACGACCAGCTGGTCGGCGAGGCGGCAGCTCTGGTGGCCGACGAGCGCCGCTACTGCGATATTCTGAAGATTGACTATAAACAATATACCAAAAAGAAAAAGAAATGAAAAGATTCATGCTCTGCGGCATTGCCGCTCTCCTCGCTGCCAGCGCTTTCGCCCAGGAGGAGCCCAAGGAGGAGCCTAAGGACGAGGGCTTCCAGTTCACCACCATCGACTCCGTAGCCATCACCCCCATCAAGAACCAGAAGAACGCCGGCACCTGCTGGAGCTATTCCGGCATGAGCTTCCTCGAGAGCGAGGCGCTCCGGAAGACGGGCCGCGTCTACGACTTCTCGGAGATGTACTGCGTCTTCAACACCTACATGGACCGTGCCGAGAAGGCCGTCCGCACCCACGGCGACGTCTCGTTCAGCCAGGGCGGCTCGTTCGTCGACATCACCTATTGCCTCAAGCACTACGGCCTCGTGCCCGACAGCGAGATGCCTGCCGGCGTGATGTATGGCGACACCCTCTCGAACCACAGCGAGCTCTCGGCCATGACCGACCCCCTGGTCAAGGCTGCCGCCAATGCCCGCAAGCTCCAGATGAACAACGAGGGCGAATGGCTCTGGAAGAAGGCCGTCCGTGCCGTCCATGAGGTCTACCTGGGCGTGCCTCCCACCGAGTTCACCTACGAGGGCAAGCAGTACACCCCAATGACCTTCGCCGAGTCGACCGGCCTCAACGTCGACGACTACATCAGCCTCACCAGCTTCACCCATCACCCCTACGGCGAGAGCTTCGTCATCGAGGTGCAGGACAACTGGCGCTGGGGTGCCAGCCTCAACATCGAGCTCGATGACTTCATGCAGATCATGGACGACGCCGTCAAGGCCGGCTACACCGTCCTCTGGGGCGGCGACGTCAGCGAGGAGGGCTTCACCCGCGACGGCCTCGCTGTCTATCCCGACATGGAGGCTCCCGATGCTCCCGGTGCCGACCAGGCACGCTGGCTCAAGCTCGACCGCAGCGCCAAGGGCAAGGAGCTCTCGAAGAAGCCGCTGCCTCAGAAGGTGGTCACTCCCGCCGAGCGTCAGAAGGGCTACGACAACTTCGAGACCGGCGACGACCACGGCATGCACCTCTTCGGCACCGCCAAGGACCAGCAGGGCAACCTCTACTACATGATCAAGAACTCCTGGGGCGTGACCGGCAAGTATGACGGCATCTGGTACATGAGCCGCGAGTTCGCACGCGCCAAGACCCTCAACTATGTGGTCAACAAGAACGCCATCTCGAAAGAGCTGAAGAAGAAGTACGGCATCAAGTAATGGACCTGACTCCGACCGTCGAAACCCTCAGCGACATCAGCGACAGCGCACTCCACCACTACGGTGTGGACGGTGTGCCCTACCCCTCGGTGCCAGAGCTCCGCGATATCGTGGAGCTCTGTCGCGCCGTGCTCTTCCCCGGCTATTTCGGCAAGAGCGTCGTGGATGGCGGCGTCAAGTACCACATCGGCGTGGGCCTGGAGCGCATCTACGAGAAGCTGCGCAAGCAGGTCATGGCGGGCCTGGCATTCACTTCGGCCAACGACAGTGAAGCGCTGTCACAGTTCCAGCTGGAGGCCAACCGCAAGGCGCAGTCGTTCATCGAGCAACTGCCCCAGCTGCGCGACCTGCTGCAGACCGATGTCGTCGCCATGTACCGCAACGACCCCGCCGCCCACAACCTCGGCGAGGTCATCCTCTGCTATCCGGGCATGCGCGCCATCACCAACTACCGCATCGCGCATGCCATCGAACTGCTCGAGGTGCCCCTCATCCCCCGCATGATCACCGAGCTGGCGCACAGCGAGACGGGCATCGACATCCATCCCGGCGCCACCATCGGACATTCGTTCGCCATCGACCACGGCACGGGCGTCGTCATCGGCGCCACCGCCATCCTCGGCCACAACGTCACCCTCTATCAAGGCGTCACCCTCGGCGCGAAGAACTTCCCGCAGGAGGAGGACGGCACGCTGGTCAAGGGCATCGCCCGCCACCCCATCCTGGGCGACAACGTGGTGGTCTATGCCAACGCCACCATCCTCGGCCGCATCCACATCGGCGACGGCTCCACCATCGGCGGCAACATCTGGCTCACCCACGACGTCCCCGCCGGCACCAAGCTCTTCTATAAGGCACAATAAGCCCCTCCCTTTGAGACGAATTGTCCCTAATAAGCCCCTCCCTTTGAGACGGCACCGATGCCGTCGAATCCCCAACAACAATGGAAAAATTCAAGATTGTCGCAAAGACCCTCGCCGGCCTCGAGGAGATTCTGGCCAAGGAAATCGAGCAGCTCGGTGGTGAAGGCATCACCATCGGCAACCGCATGGTCAGCTACCTCGGCGACAAGCAGCTGCTCTATAAGTCCAACCTCTGGCTCCGCACCGCCCTGCGCGTGCTCCGCCCCATCGAGCATTTCAATGCCTCCGACCCTGACGACCTCTATGCCAAGGTGAAGGCCATCGACTGGAGCCAGTACGTCGCCGAAGGCCAGACCATCGCCATCGACAACACCATCTACTCGGAGAACTTCCGCAATTCGCGCTACGCCATCTACCGCGCCAAGGATGCCATCTGCGACTGGTTCGTGGAGCATGAGCTGAAGCGCCCCAAGGTGGCCGTGGCAAGTGCCGACGTGCAGCTCAACCTGCACATTGCCGACACGCCCGACTCCTCCATCATCGGCTCGGAATGCACCCTCAGCCTCGACGCCAGCGGCGAACCGCTCTACAAGCGCGGCTACAAGGAGCAGCTCACCGACGCCCCCATCAGCGAGGTGCTGGCTGCCGGCATCCTGCTCAAGGCGGGCTACGACGGCACGCGCGACCTCTACGACCCGATGTGCGGCTCGGGCACCTTCCTCATCGAGGCGGCACTCATTGCCACCAACACCCCTGCAGGCCTCTACCGCAAGGGCTTCGGCTTCCAGCGCTGGACGGTCGGCGACCTCGCCTTCGACGAGGAGATGTGGCAGGAGCTCTACGACGACGACACGCAGGAGCGCGAATTCCTGCACCACATCTATGGCTCCGACATCTCGAAGGTCGCCATCGAAGCCACTGCCGAGAACGTCCGTTCGGCGGGCCTGCAGAAGTACATCACGCTCGAGGTGAAGGACTTCGAGGAGTGCAAGTCGGCTCCTTGGGCCCAGGAGAACGCCGAGTCGCTCGCCGAGGGCGAAGCGCCCGCTGGCGGCATCGTCGTGATGAATCCTCCCTACGGCAAGCGCCTCTTCACCGACGTCCCCACGTTCTACAAGATGGTGGGCAATGTGCTGAAGCAGCAGTTCCAGGGCTCGGAGGCCTGGATCATCTCGAGCGACGACCCCGAGGCGACCTTCAGCTACACCGACCCCCGCACCGGCTACCGCAAGGAGGGCACTCCCTTCGACTTCGTCGGCCTCAAGGCTTCGCTCAAGATTGACCTCAACAACGGCGGCATCCCCTGCCAGCTGCGCAAGTATGAGCTGTTCAGCGGCAAGTACGACGAGTTCCGCAAGGAGGGCGGCGAACTGGACAAGCAGTCGGCCGACCAGAAGCAGGACAACACGAAGTACGACCGCGTGCGCCGTCCCTCGGCTCACAAGGGCGACCGCAAACCGTTCGACAAGGGCGACCGCAAGCCCTACGACAAGAAGGAGGGCCGCAAGCCCTCGGACAGCAATGCCTCGGACAAGGAGGGCGACCAGAAGAAGAAGCGCTTCTACGACAAGGACGGCAAGTCCTACGAGCGCGGCCACAAGCCCACCTCCACCGACAAGCCCCGCCGCACCTCCAAGCCCGCCACCGAGCGCACCTACAAGGTGAACGCCGACGGCTCCATCTCGGCTGCCAATGCCAGCGCGGCTTCGACCGAAGCCACGACCAGCCGCAAGCACGACACCGACCGCTAGCCCGCCACCGACCGCAACCCCGCCTCCTTCGACCGCAAGCCCCGCAAGGATGCCGCCGACCGCAAGCCCGCTGGCACCAGCAGCGCCGCTGCCGGCGAGAAGCGCGACTACAGCCCCCGTGGCAACTTCAAGCGCGGTGCCGACGGCAAGCTCGAGGAGCGCACCGGCTCCTACCAGCCGCGTGGCCGCCGCACCTACGACCCCAACCGCCCGATGTTCGGCGAGGACTTCGACATGAGCAAGGCGGTCCTCGACTACACCAAGAAGGACGACGACAAGAAGGATTGAATCTGATTCCACCACCCCCCCCGATATGACCCGACATCTCCTTACTGCAGCATTGGCCATGACACTCCTCGGCACCGCCTCGGCGCAGCACACCGTCCTCGACGTCACCCCCGCCACCTCCGGCATCGAGCCGACGATGGCGCAGCTGACGCCCGGCAATCCCGACTACCTCTATGCCGCCTCGCTGCTCAATACCTACTTCGACGAGCAGGGCGAGTTCCACTACACGCTGCCCGCCGACGCCAAGGACGCCCAGCCCCAGCCCCGTCGTCCGCGCGGCGAGGTGAGCGCTGACGGCAAGTGGACGGCGCTCAACGTGGGCGACCGCCTCTTCGTGGAATGCATCGAGGGCAATGCCTCGACGACCGACGCCGCCACCCATGACGCCTCGACGACCGACGCCGCCGCCGCACCCGTCTCCTCCCCCACCCGCTACGAGGTCAGCGACCCCACGGCCGCCAGCGACTCGCCCGACGAGGGTCAGTCGCCCATCGTCTGGGGTCAGTCGGTCCACCGCAACGAGTTCGGCATCGACGGCGGCATCTTCTGGAGCCCCAAGGGACATCTGCTCGCCTTCTACCGCATGGATCAGTCGATGGTGGGCCGCTATCCCCTGACGCAGACCGACCCTCGTGAGGCGGAGGTCAAGTGGATCTATTACCCCATGGCGGGCATGACCAGCCATCAGGTCACCCTCGGCATCTTCGACCCCGACACCCGTCAGACGCTCTATCTCCGCACCAACCAGAAGCCCGCCGACCGCTGTCCCGCCTCGACCGCCGAACAGCTCGCGTCGCTCAACGACCCCGAGCACTACCTGACCAACATCTCGTGGTGCCCCGACGAGCGCCACCTCCTCATCGCCGAGCTCAACCGTCGGCAGAACTACATGGAGCTCAACATGTACGATGCCGCGTCGGGCGACTTCGTCCGCACCCTCTTCACCGAGACTTCGGACAAATATGTCGAGCCCAAGCACCCCGCCCGCTTCCTCCCCGGCAGCGACAGCCGCTTCGTCTGGCTCAGCGAGCGCGACGGCTACATGCAGGCCTACCTCTATGATGCACAGTCGTCAGCATCGTGCCTTCAGCTCACCCACGGTCAATGGGACCTCTCCGACATCGTCGGCTTCGACCCGAAGGGCAAGTACCTCTACTTCACCGGCACGGGCGAGAGTCCGCTCGAGAGCCACCTCTTCAGCCTTGCCCTGCCCCGCTCGATGAAGGCGAAGGTCGCCGCTCCCACCCGCATCACCACCGTGCCCGGCGTGCATCGCATCAAGATGAACGACCAGCGCACGCAGGTCTACGACACCTACACCAACCACACGACGCCGCGCGTCTGCCAGCTCATCAGCCTCCAGGGCGGCCGTCCCTCGAAGGTCGAGGTGCTCTACACCGCTCCCGACCCCTACGCCGCCTGCGACGCGCATCCCGCCCTCGCCCGTCCTGAAGTCGAGGTGGGCACGATCAAGGCTGCCGACGGCGTGACCGACCTCTACTACCGCCTCGTCAAGCCGAACCGTGCATTGTGCACCGACAACCCTGCACCCGCGAAGCATCCCGTCATCGTCTACCTCTACAACGGTCCGCACGCCCAGCTCGTCACCGAGGGCTACCAGTGGGGCCTCCCCGGATGGGACTGCTACATGGCTAACCGCGGCTACGTGGTCTTCACCATCGACGGCCGTGGCTCCGACAACCGCGGCATCGACTTCGAGCAGACCATCTGGCACAACCTCGGCTACAACGAGGGCCTCGACCAGATGGAGGGCGTCAAGTTCCTGCGTTCGCTCCCCTACGTCGACCCCGACCGCATCGGCATCTACGGCTGGAGCTACGGCGGCTTCATGACCACCTACATGAAGCTCAACTATCCCGAGACGTTCAAGGTGGGCGTCTGCGGCGGCCCCGTGCTCGACTGGAGCCGCTACGAGGTGATGTACGGCGAGCGCTACATGGGCACGCCTGACGACAATCCCGAGGGCTACGGCGCCAACACGATGCTCCAGCAGACGCAGAAGCTCCAGGGCCACCTGCTCATCATCCACGACGACCAGGACGGCACCGTCGTGCCGCAGATGTCGTGGCAGTTCCTCAAGAACTGCGTCGCCTCGGGCACCTATCCCGACTTCCTGATGTACATGAACCACGAGCACAACGTCCGCGGCCGTGACCGTGTACACCTTTTAAATAATATCGCGCGTTATTTCGACGAGCATCTATAACTTTATCCGAAAATGAACATCCTCCTCCTCGGCAGTGGCGGCCGTGAATGCGCCATCGCATGGAAACTGGCTCAGAGCCCCCTGTGTACCCACCTCTACATTGCCCCAGGCAATGCCGGCACCACCGCCTATGGCGAGAACGTCGCCATCAAGGTGAACGAATTTGACCGCATCCGCGACTTCGCCCTCACCCACAGCATCGACATGCTGGTGGTAGGTCCTGAGGATCCGTTGGTCAATGGCGTCTACGACTTCTTCCAGGGCGACCCCGCCCTGCAGCACATCCGCGTCGTCGGTCCCTCCAAGGCTGCTGCCCAGCTCGAGGGCTCGAAGGACTTCTGCAAGCGCTTCATGCAGCGCCACGGCATCCCCACGGCGCGCTATCAGTCGTTCACCGCTGCCCAGTACGACGAGGCATGCCGCTTCCTCGAGACGCTGCAGGCGCCCTACGTGCTCAAGGCTGACGGCCTCGCTGCCGGCAAGGGCGTGCTCATCCTCCCCACCCTCGACGAGGCCAAGCGCGAGCTGAAGGAGATGCTCTCGGGCATGTTCGGCGCCGCCTCGGCCACCGTCGTCATCGAGGAGTTCATGTCGGGCATCGAGTGCTCGGTCTTCGTGCTGACCGATGGCGAGCACTACAAGATCCTGCCCGTCGCCAAGGACTACAAGCGCATCGGCGAGGGCGACACCGGCCTCAACACCGGCGGCATGGGCAACTGCTCGCCCGTCCCCTTTGCCAACGATGAATTCATGCAGAAGGTCGAGGAGCGCATCGTCCGTCCCACCATCGCCGGACTCAAGGCGGAGGGGCTCACCTACCACGGCTTCATCTTCCTGGGCCTCATCCGCATGGACCGCGACATCCAGCAGTATCATGCCGGCGACCCGATGGTCATCGAGTACAATGTCCGCATGGGCGATCCCGAGACCGAGGTGGTCATGCCCCGCATCCAGAGCGACCTCGTCGAACTGCTGTGCGGCGTCGCTGACGGCAATCTCGACACGAAGCAGCTCGTTGTCGACCCGCGTGCAGCCGTCACCGTCGTGCTGGTGAGCGGCGGCTACCCTGGCTCTTATCCGAAGGGCAAGGTGATGACCGGCATGGACAATGCCCTCTTCACCCAGGGCACCGTGGCCCCTGCCGAGTCGGACCAGAAGTCCATCCTCTTCCATGCCGGCACTGCCATGACGGCCGATGGCCAGACGGTCACCGCCGGTGGCCGCGTCATCTGCGTCACCTCCTATGGCACCGACCGTGCCGCCGCCCTCGCCCAGTCGATGCGTGGCGCCGAGCTCATCCAATTCGATGGCAAATACTACCGCCACGACATCGGCAAGGACCTCGCTGCGTGGGACTGAGGGGGAAATCCCAAAAACGGTAAATCCGTAATTCGGTAATCAATAAATCCGAAAATCGGTAATCAATAATCAGCAAATCGCCCCCATGTTGGCTCCCCTCTCCCACTTCCGCCTCATCACCCCGCTGCTCATCCTGCTGAGCGCGGGGGTCATGGCTGCCCTCGTCGCCGTGGGCGGCTATGACGTAGTGCCGCTCGGGCTCATCTGGGCGGCAGCGGGACTGCTGTCGGCGGGCATCTGGAACATCGTCTCGCGCTTCAGCCTCGACGGTGGCGCCAACGTCAAGGCGTTTGCCATCTCGTGGCCGCTGCTGAGCCTGTCCACCGGCTTTGCCTACTGCTACCTGCCGCACACGGACCTCTTCTACCGCAGCCTCGCCGAGCAGTTCGCGATGCTCGCCATCCTCACGCTCGAGATGAGCCTCTGGCAGCACCGCCACGCCATCCTGAAGCATCTGCTCATCGGCCTCATCCTCGGCCTCGTCTCCACCCTCCTGCCGCATGCGCTCACGTGGCTGCTGATGCTGCCGGTGGCGTGCTACTTCATGCGCTGCTGGAGCGCACGCAACATCCTGAGCGCCCTCACGGGTGTCGTGCTGGGCATCTGGTTCGTCTACTGCGGCGTCTTCCTGGGGTGCGGCATGGAGACGGCTGACGGCGTTGTCGGCCAGTATGCCCAGCTCCTGCAGCGCCCCGACCTGGGTGCCCTGGCGGCGACGCTCGGCGTGTGGCAGTACACCTTCCTCGGCCTCATGGCGCTGCTGCTGGTGGTGTACAGCATCTCAGCCACGGTGCTGAGTCCGGGCAGCGTGCGCGTCGGTGCCTCCATCAAGCTGGTGTCGGTGCTCAGCTTCCTGCTGGTCCTGCTGATGCTGGCCGACCTGAGCCACCTCACCGACTACCTCTGCCTCTTCGCCTTCTTCCTGAGCCTGCAGCTCACCATCCATCAGGCCAACATCCACTCCGCCGTCTACGAGTGGTGGACGCTCCTGATCCTGCTCATCATCATGGCGCTCTGCATCCTGCCCTCCGTCCCGCTCTCAATCCCCTTCCTGAACTGACCGACGGATGCCGCAAAGTGTATTTTCTGTTCAACATCAGGAGTAAAAACGTACAATATGAATGAACGATTTGTGCAAACATGTGCACTTTTCGTTCATTCTTTTTGTTGACCTTACCACCGTATCCCAGAAATCCGTATCTTTGCACCATCCAAACCGTTACGCATGCAGGACCCCAAGCGTCCTCAAACACACCTTTCCCTTATTAGATTGAATAGCACACACGTTTTTAATCGAACGCAGATTGAACAGATCAAACAGATAGGAACAGATTTTTTGCTATTAGGCCAAGCCAACAAGAATCCGTTCCTATCTGTTTGATCTGTTCAATCCGTTCAATCTGCGTTCAAAAAATCTGCGTTCAAAAAATCTGCGTTCAAAAAAATCTGCGTTCAAAAAGAATCAGTACGTGAAGTACTCCAGATGCAGCGCCGTGGTCTGACCGCCGTCGTAGCCGAAGACGATGACCGTGTAGTTCTCGCCGCGGGTCAGGAACTCCGAATAGTCGCACTGGTAGACCCCCTGGTGCGTGATCTCGCCGATGATGCCATACTGGTGATAGAAGTTGAGCACCGAGCCCACATACCAGCCGGCATTGTAGTAATGCTCGCGTATCTCGTCGGTCGAGTCCACGAACATGATCCAGGGCGACGTCCGGTCGACATGCCCCTCCGAATCGTGAGGGAAGACCGAGATGCTGCCCTCCTTGATCGTCACGCCGAACTCCAGGTCGACGAAGGCGCGCGCCTTGGTCGTGAAGGGCACCTTGTAGAGCTGCCCCGTCGGCTTGCCGGCGTCGTAGTCGTAGGCGAAGGCGAGGCCATAGTAGTCGGTCTGGGACGTAAGGCCCGAGAAGGTGCGCACCGTCTCGCCGTAGTAGAGCTCGTGCTGCTCGAACGACGCCAGGTATTCCTGGGGGGACTCATAGACCTTCTGCAGCTCGACGAAGACGTCGTATTCACTCCGCAGCCTTGCCATGACGGTGTCCATGACGGCCCGGTCGCTGCCGAATGCCTCATATTCCTCGCGGCTCATCACATCGAAGGCATAGTAGACCGAGCGGTTGTCGGGCACCGCCCTGAGGGTGACGCTCGAGGCCTTGACGATGCTGTCCGAGATGCTCAGTTCGATGGTGGTCTCCGCGACGTTGGTCTCCATGTCGACCGTGAGGCAGCCGGTCAGCATCGGCAGCAGCAGGAGCAGGGCGAGGGCGGCGGGGAGGCAGTGACGCGCCCCGAGGCAGAGGCGGGACGGGAGGCAGGGGATAGTCGTTTTCATCATTCCAGCAGTTTTTTGACAGTGAAGAGGAACTTGATGCCGGCATTGTTATGCCCGCCGTAGTTGCCGAGGTTGTAGGTGATGTTGGCATTCTTGAATGCCTGGCGCGCATAGCTGGCGTTGACGAAGGGCACCACGTCGTCCTCCATCGAGTGGAAGAGGTAGATGGGCGTATAGGGCACCCATCCGTTCATGTCAATCGAGTTGCGCAGCAGGCCCATGTAGATCTGGAGCGTCTTGGCGTCGGTCATGTCGCTGATGCGGGGCAGGCAGAACTCGCTCACGCGGTAGGAGGGCAGCAGCTGGCTGATGATGCCGGTGCTGTACTTCTTGCTGTTGTACCACTCGTCATAGTGACTGACCACCTCGGGCACCAGGAAGTCCGAGAGCGACACCGAGGTGAGGTCCTCGCCGATGATCATGCCGCGGACGATGTAGGGCAGCACCGAGGGGATCTTGAGCTTGTCGTCCTCGATCATCTGGTGGTAGGTGTAGGTGAGGCTGTAGGGGCCGCCGCCGACGTAGGCGCGCTTGACGGGCACCTCGCCCCAGTATTTCAGTTCCAGCAGCTTCAGCAGCGCCATGGTCGAGGCGGCTCCCTGCGAGTAGCCCAGCACGAAGACCGAGTCGCTCTCGGGCGCGCGTCCCTCCTGGCGCAGCCATTCACGCGCGGGGGCGAGCATGTCGCCCTCGTTGTGCGCCGAGCACCAGTTGATCAGGTAGGGATGCTCCATGTGCTGCGTCACGCCGTAGCCGATGTAGTCGCTCATCACCACGGCATAGCCTGCCGCCGCCATGATGCCCTCGGCGGGGAAGCCGCCCGTCGGTGCGCCGGCGTTGTCGGTCACGGTGTAGTGGCTGGCGAGGATGATGTTCTTGATGCGGCCCGAGCGTGGGTAGATGATCTTGCCCGAGATGGTCAGCGAGTCGTGGTGGTGGTCGATGCTGCGGTAGGTGCCCGACACCTCGCGCAGGTCGCTGTAGATGACGCCGCCCATCAGCTCCTTGAACCAGGCGGCGATGCCTGCCGAGGTGGCGCGCGTCACGTCGCCAGCGTCGCCAGCGCCGCCAGCGTCGCCATCGCCACCACCCGCGGTGGCCACGTTCTCCTCATAGTATTCGTCCAGCAGTTCGCCCGTAGGGACGTGCATGTCGTGCATGCGTTCATCGAGGGTGCCGTCCAGTATCTCGGTCACCGTGAACGAGCCCGAGCGGGTCATCTGCGTGGTGTCGGCGGGGCGGTAGGCCTCGAGGTCGACGCCGTGCAGGTCGTCGGGCGAGCAGGAGCCCAGCGTCAGCATCGAGGCTGCGGCGAGGCACAGCGCAGCGGGCAGCAGCCGCCGCATCGCGAGGGCGCCGGGGCATGTCATTCGGTAGTTCATTGCTTCTTGCGTTTTAGGAAGTTGCGTAATTCATTGCCATCGAACCTCACGCCGCCCGACACCATGACGGCGCGGCTGAAGAGCTGCGTGATGTGGCTCGTGTCCCAGAGGCTCGAGAGGCCGCCCACCTCGGTGGCGACGAAGTAGCGCCGCCAGTCGTAGCTCCATCCCAGCAGGGTGATGCCCACGCCGTAGCCCAGCACGGTGTGGCGCCCCTTCTCGTCGGTCTCGGTGCCGCCGTTGACGGTCAGTCCCGGCTGCAGGCCCGAGTACCAGCTGGTGTGGCGCGTGCGTCCCCAGGTGAAGTAGATGGGCACGAGCAGGCTCGTGTTGCAGTAGTGGGCGTTCTCGCACCCCAGCTGCTCGCCCTGGCCGTTGAAGGTGTAGAGGTCCCAGCCGACGCGCGAGTAGTCGAGCTGCAGGCCCACGCTGAACCACGACTTCAGCCTGTACTGGTAGTCCACCATCAGGTGGCCCAGGTAGTAGTAGTGATGCTTCTCGCTGAAGGTCCATTCGGCGGGATAGGGTCCATACTGGTGCCAGCGGTCGGCGTGCCACTTGACGTGGTCCATCATCGCGTCGCCGTAGCCGATGCGGAGCTGGTGGCGGCGGCTCAATGCCTCGTCACGCGTCTCGGCGGGCAGCGGCGCCTGCAGCCCCCAGCAGAACAGACAGAGCAGCACGAGGCTGCGGATGGGGAGTTTCATTCGGGTCGGATTTATGTATTGTTTTCGGGTGCAAAGATAATGAAAATTACTGACATTTGGGTCAATCTGAGGCCGAAATCTGCGCTTTTTTGTCCGATAGATATGCATTTTGGTGCAAAATTGGACAAAAATGAGGGCAAAACGTGCAATATCTTGCCCAAAAAATTGGAACGAAACGAAAAATCCGCTAATTTTGCGCCCGTTAATATTCGCCCCAAAACCATCCCTATGGAATATCGCTCTCTTGCTCCTAAAGAAATCGAATCGCTGCTGCGCCAGGGCTGCGAGGCTACCGACTGGAACGACATCCAGGTGGCCGACCCCTTCGCCGTCAGCCAGATCAACAACGTGCGCTTCACCGGCTGCGTCTACATCGCCCCCGACGTCACCCTGCGCAATATCCAGGACCTCGGCTCCACGGGCCACACCTCCTTCGCCAACGGCACCGAGGTGGGCGTGCTCAAGGAGGACGGCGGCCTCGAAGTCATCATCTACGACGAACTCAGTTCGATGGAGGCGGCGTTCGAGGTGCAGGAGGCGCGCCGTGAGCCCCAACTCGTCGCGCAGATGAAGCAGCGCGCCCAGTTCTACGCACGCCACATCGAGAGCGACGGCTCCATCATCGACGAGGGCGCCGTCATCACCGACGTGCGCCAGCTCACCGACGTCCACATCGGCCGCGCCGCCCACGTCATCGGCGCCACCCGCCTGGTCGACGTCAGCGTCTGCAGCTGCCCCGAGGCGCCCAGCGGCGTCGGCGACGGCGCCATCCTCGAGCACGTCATCATCTCGACCGACAGCCACGTGGGCGACGGCGCCCAGATGGACTACTGCTTCGTCGGACAGGGCTGCCACATCGGCCGCATGTACTCCGCCGCGCAGTCGCTCTTCTTCGCCAACTGCCACTTCGAGAACGGCGAGGCGTGCGCCTACTTCGCCGGCCCCTACAGCGTCAGCCACCACAAGGCGACGCTCATGATCGCCTGCCAGACCTCCTTCTTCAACGCCGGCTCGGGCTCCAACCAGAGCAACCACAGCTACAAGATGGGCCCCAACAAGTACGGACAGCTGCAGCGCGGCGCCAAGCTGGGCTCGTCGAGCTACGTCTACTGGCCCATGCAGGTGGGCGTCTTCTGCACCGTCGTCGGCCACCACATGGGCCATCAGGACCTGCGCGACCTGCCCTTCAGCCTCATCACCGAGAGCGGCGACGGCGCCACGGTCATCATCCCGGGTCAGGCGTTCCGCAGCGTCGGCACGCGCCGCGATGCCGCCAAGTGGCCCCGCCGCGACAAGCGCTCGATGGGCGACGGCCTGCGCCGCGACCGCATCAACTTCACGATGCTCAATCCCTTCACCGTGGGCTACATCATGCGCGGCATGACGCTGCTGCGCGACATGCGCGCCAAGTCGCTCACCGACTACCTGGGCTGCCACATCTCGAAGCACCACATCTCGAAGGGCATCGAGCTCTACAAGCAGGCCATCAACCGCTACCTCGGCCAGGTCGCCGAGCGCATGCAGGGCGTCCAGGGGCTCCAGGACTCCAATCCCAATGCCGACCCGCTCCTCCCCTCCACCTGGCACATCGAGCCGGGCACGGGCGAGGGCGACTGGGCAGACTACGGCGGCATGCTCGTGCCCCGCGCCGAGCTCCTCGACGCACTGCGCCGCGGCGAGAGCTTCGACTCCCTCGCCGACCGCATTGACCAATGGGAATGGAACTGGGTCTGCGCCCGCTTCGACATGAGCGACCTCGACGAACTCATCGCCAAGGGCCACGAGAGCGAGGAGGCCTGGAACGAGGCGCTCGATGCCGACGGCGACCGCGACGTCGAGGCCTGCGACATCGAGCTGTAAGGGGGGCCATCATCACTCCCCCCTCGCCTCGCCGCCAGCCCCCCTTTTCCCCATGAGTTCCCGGCTCTTATGAGCCGGGCCCTTATGAGCCGGGGTCTCCCTCTCCCTACCTCCTCATCACCACCGCCGTCACTGCCGTGAAGATCATCACCATGCCCACCAGCTCGCGCAGCGTGATGGTCTCGCCCAGCAGCACGATGCCCAGCACGACTGCCGTCACGGGCTCCAGGGCGCCGAAGATGGCGGTCTGCGTCGAGCCGATGTGCTGTATCGCCTTGGCGGTCAGGACCAGCGACACGACGGTGGGCAGCAGTCCCAGGCACATCAGGTTGACCCACATCCACGGGTTCTGCGGCAGCGTGAAGGGGGTGCCCGTCAGCAGCCGCCCCACGAAGAGCAGCATGCCGAAGCCTATCACGTAGAAGGTCACCGGCATCGACGCTATGGTCCGCACCCTCGTCTTGTTGAGCCCCACCAGATAGATGGCGTACGACAGCGACGACAGCATCACCATCAGGAAGCCCAGCATGAAGCCGCTGCCCATCACTCCGAGGGCGGCGGCTTCGCCTGTCTCGCCTTCGCCCGTGCCCGTCGTCGTCTGGCACAGCAGCCCGATGCCGGTGCATGCCAGCAGCAGGCAGCCCACCACCAGCCACGACATCCTTTCGTGGAACAGCAGCGTCATGATCACCGCCACGAGGATGGGGTAGACGAAGAGCAGCGTCGAGGCGATGCCTACGGGCATGTAGTTGTAGCTCACGAAGAGGGTCAATGACGACATCGCCATCAGCAGGCCCATCAGCACCAGCTGCGGCAGGGTGTGACGGCTCACCCTGAAGTAGGCGGCGATGCGCTCCAGCCGCGTGGCTCCTGCCTCGCCTTCGCCGCGCCGCATGCCGGTCCATACCATCATGATGCCCAGCAGCACGAGGCCGAAGACGTAGCGGAACAGCAGCACCGTGTCGGGGTTCATGCCGTCGGCATAGCACGGCTTGGCGAAGATCGGGTTGGTGCCATACGAGGCGGCGGCGAGCGCCGCATAGACATAGCCTTTATACGTTTTCATCTTTCTGTCGATTCGTTTTAGTAATGATTCGCGGGCGCAAAGATACGCCTTTTTTCGTTCATTTCCAAACTTCCACCGATATTTAACCATTCAGCAGGGGATTTAGGGGGGCAAACGAACGTCCAAATATTAAAATTGGAATAGATTCATAGTTTCCAAGCAGACCGAGACTCAAAAAAAATCGAAACGGTGCATCTACTAAGCTCAAGACATTCTACTTGTGCAAAAATACCCGTCATCAAATAGCAAGTAATCTATTTTCGCCCCAAGTCGAAATGGCGAAGTTGCGGCATCCTCAATCTTCGCTAACTTTCAGGATGCTGGAATTGCAAGACTACAAACTTTAATCAAACTGTACAACTTCCATCCAAAGGAACTTCATTTTCTGCTATTAGGTTCTTATCTCTCCCATGAGAGCGAGCATCATTGTCCAATTTGACACCCGCACCTTGCAAGTGACATCTTTTCCGCTACAAGAATGAACGATTTCCGTCCAGAAATTTGGAGATTTCGGGCGAAAGTCGTTCCTTTGCGGTGTGATATCAAAATAATATCATTTTATTGCGATATTGACCGAGAGAGCAGAGACATTGACAAACCTTAATATACACTGATTGATTATGGAGACAAAGACGAAAGAATTCGAGTTCCGCGGCGGTTCGATGAACGGCTTCCTGATGCTGGCACTGGTCGTGGTGATGCTGGCGGCATCGGTATGGCTGTTCGTGATAGCATTTGACGAGAATGACGATGTAGCCTGCGGCTGGCACGTCGCGGGCGGCGTGGTGCTGATGATAGGCTTCCTGATAGGGCTGTGCGGCTTCTCGATGCAGGAGCCCAACGAGGCGAAGGTGCTGATCTTCTTCGGCAGGTATGTGGGCACGTTCAGGAAGAACGGCTTCTACTGGATCAACCCCTTCATGAGCGTCAAGAAGGTGAGCCTGCGCGCCCGCAACTTCAACGCCGACCCCATCAAGGTGAACGACAAGGCGGGCAACCCCATCATGATAGGCCTCGTCGTCGTGTGGCGGCTGAAGGACACCTACAAGGCCATCTTCGACATCGACACCGAGGTGGCGAATGGCAACACGGTGGGCGGCGCGGCAGGACTGCGCATGAACCGCTTCGAGAAGTTCGTCGCCGTGCAGAGCGACTCCGCCCTGCGCCAGGTGGCTGGCATGTACGCCTACGACAATGACGGCAACGACTCGGTGGAGGTGACGCTGCGCAGCGGCAGTGACGAGGTCAACGAGGTGCTGCTCACCAAGCTCAACGAACGGCTGGAGCAGTCGGGCCTGGAGGTGACCGAGGCACGCATCAACTACCTTGCCTACGCGCCCGAGATTGCCGCCGTGATGCTGCGCCGACAGCAGGCTGCCGCCATCATCACCGCCCGCGAGAAGATCGTGGAGGGCGCGGTCTCGATGGTCAAGATGGCGCTGGACAAGCTCTCGGCCGACGAGGTGGTGGAGCTGGACGAGGAGCGCAAGGCTGCCATGGTGAGCAACCTGCTCGTGGTGCTCTGCGCCGACGAGCCTGCACAGCCGGTGATCAATTCGGGAACGCTGAATCACTAAGCGGCGGTACTGCTTAATGACAATTTATTAGTTGATAGTTATCAGTTGAAGTCATGAAATGGATTAAATCGATTCTGGCGGTGGTGGTTGATACAGCGGTGACGTGTCTGATAGGCCACTGGCTGACGCTGAAAGACGGCGAGTCGTTCTGGAGCTGGACGGGGAACGACACCTTCATGCTGTTCTGGATTGCCGCTGGCGCCATCTGGTTCAATTTCTTCAAGCCCCGCAAGCCGTTCACCCAGGCGCTCGAGCCGGGCGAAGCTGGCTACGACAAGCGGCAGGGCCCGAAGTGGAAGTGGATCGCCATCGTCTGCTCGCTGTTGCTGGGGGCGCTGGGCATCTGGAGCCTGACGGGGCCTGCCGAGGAGGTCAGCCTGAAGATGAAGGTGTGCGGCGTGCTGCTGCTGGCATTGGCCGTCGCCTGCCTCGCCTCGATGCTGTGGCAGCTGTTCGGTCCCCGCCGGGCACCCCGCTACGACTGCGACCAGACGTACCTCTACATCCTCTATCCGCTGCGTCACGAGCAGGTGGAGTGGCGCCACATCACGGGCTTCAGCCTCCGCTACTCCGAGATGCTGGACCAGACGGTCGTCGTGGTGCACGTGGACAATACCGAGGAGCTGCTGGCGTCGATGAGCCGCGTGAAGCGCCGCCTCTACGAGCAGACGGTCGAGGAATTCGGCTCGATCTACAGCATCCACACCGCCAACTGCGTGCTCCAGCCCGAACAGATCATGGAGCAGCTGCAGGCAGAACTGCAACGGCATAAGGCAAGGCAATTTGACGATTTGACGATTTGACAATCTGACAATTTTACGATTTGACACCCCTATGGCAAAGAAAGAGGGAAACACCACCCGATCGTTCATACTGCGCGTCGACAGTGCCACGATGGATGCCATCGAGGCATGGGCAGAGGACGAATTCCGCTCGGTGAACGGTCAGATCCAATGGATCCTCGCCGAGGCACTGCGCAAGAGCGGCAGGATGAAGAAGGCCAAGCGAAAGCCCGCCGCCCCTCCTGCCGAGGCGGCGGCGAGCGAGGACGAAGCGCGGGATAATGAGCAGCAGAAATAGTGAAAAAGATGTTTCGGAGGCAAAATCTGCAAGTTTTTGCAACTTTTTGCCTCCGAAATTTGGTCAAGTGAAGATAATTAATTATCTTTGCCGCCCATTGCATTGAAAAATTGAACAAAACAATAAGACAAAACAAGACAAATGAAAAACTTCGTAGAAGAACTGAAGTGGCGCGGCATGATCCAGGACATGATGCCCGGCACTGAGGAGCAGCTCCAGAAGGAGATGACCTCCGCTTACCTCGGTATTGACCCAACCGCTGACTCGCTGCACATCGGCCACCTCGTGGGCGTGATGATGCTGCGTCACTTCCAGCGCTGCGGCCACAAGCCCTACGCCCTCATCGGCGGCGCCACGGGCATGATCGGCGACCCCTCGGGCAAGTCGAAGGAGCGCGTCCAGATCGACGAGGTGACGCTGCGCCACAACCAGGAGTGCATCCGCAAGCAGCTCTCGAAGTTCCTCGACTTCGACAGCGACGAGCCCAACCACGCCGAGCTGGTCAACAACTACGACTGGATGAAGGACTTCACCTTCCTGGACTTCATCCGCAACATCGGCAAGCTCATCACCGTCAACTACATGATGTCGAAGGACTCCGTGAAGCGCCGCTTCACCGGCGAGAACGGCGCCGACGGCATGTCGTTCACCGAGTTCACCTACCAGCTGCTGCAGGGCTACGACTTCCTCTACCTCAACGAGCATAAGAACTGCAAGCTGCAGCTGGGCGGCGCCGACCAGTGGGGCAACATCACCACCGGCACCGAGCTGATCCGCAAGGTGACGGGCAACGAGGCCTTCGCCCTCACCTGCCCCCTCATCACCAAGGCCGACGGCAAGAAGTTCGGCAAGACCGAGTCGGGCAACGTCTGGCTGGACCGCAACCGCACGTCGCCCTACAAGTTCTATCAGTTCTGGCTCAACGTGACCGACGAGGACGCCAAGCGCTACATCCGCATCTTCACTTCGCTCGAGAAGGAGGAGATCGAGGCTCTCGAGAAGGAGCAGGAGGAGGCCGCTCACCTGCGTCCGCTGCAGAAGCGCCTCGCCAAGGAGCTGACCATCATGGTCCACTCGGTGGAGGACTGGGAGCTGGCAGTGGCTGCCTCGAACCTGCTGTTCGCCAACGGCGGTGCCGACGAGTTGCGCAAGTTCGACGAGGAGACGCTGCTCCAGATCTTCGAGTCGGTGCCTTCGTTCGAGGTCGCCAAGGCTGACTTCGAGCAGAACGGCAAGGCGGTGGACGTGCTCGCCAAGGGCATCGGCATCTCGAACGGTGAGTTCCGCAAGCTGGCTCAGGGCGGCGGCATCGCCGTCAACAAGCAGAAGCTCCAGGCCTTCGACCAGGTGCTCACCTCCGACGACCTGCTGCTGGGCAAGTACCTGATCGCCCAGAAGGGCAAGAAGAACTACTACCTGGTGACGGTGAAGTAAGAGATTTGATTTAGGGATTTTAGGGATTTTAGGGATTTTGGGGATTTTAGGGACGATACTCTGCTGCTGAGATTGCTGCTGA